>Ga0114939_10002825_pt1 | contig 12533 bp, 8 predicted proteins | sample AshMeaCrysSpring_FD_87196 | JGI IMG/M metagenome (GOLD analysis project Ga0114939, IMG submission 87196) | Groundwater microbial communities from Big Spring, Nevada to study Microbial Dark Matter (Phase II) - Ash Meadows Crystal Spring | ecosystem: Environmental > Aquatic > Deep subsurface >... | reverse complement strand
GATACCGACAAGTTCTCCATGTTTGTGCGCATAGCATTAAACAACATTAAGGTTTCGTTTATGGCCTTTGCATACGGCATTTTCTTTGGTATAGGTACCCTGTGGGTATTATTTCACAATGGCATCATGATAGGTGCCTTTGAGCACATATTTTTTGCCAAAGGCCTGGGGTGGCAAAGCCTGCTGGTAATTTGGATACACGGCACCATCGAAATTTCGGCCATCGTTATTGCGGGCTGTGCCGGACTTATTGTTGGCGCTTCCATATTATTTCCGGGCACCTATAGCCGCATGCAGAGTTTTAAAGTAGGCATAAAAGATGCACTGAAAATAATCCTTTGCCTGGTGCCTTTTTTTATTACCGCCGCCATCTTGGAAAGCTACGTTACCTGGCAAATGAGCGAAACATTTTCCAAAGGGGGCAGCGGCGGTATGCCCGTGCCTGTAGCCATATCCATACTAGTGGGTTCAGCCCTCCTTATAGGCTGGTATTTTGTAGTGTACCCCATACAGGTGCAACGCAAGCAAAAGCATCATACTCCGCTTGCAAGCTTTACACCGGTAACCCTTCAAGCCCCTGAGCATGTATAAGAAGCGATGGATTTGGATGGTAGTATGCCTGCTTACCTTACATGGCAGGGCACAAATGACCGATACGGTAGTTGCGGATACCACTATTTCTGAGGTGTACATTGAAGAAGAGGTAGAGGATGATGTAAGTGCAGAAGAGCATGTAGAAAACGTAACCATACCCCAATACATACCACGTGTAGTAGCTGCCGACACCCTGGCTGCCTGGAGGCAGGAAAAAAGCCATGCTTATATGGACTACATAGATAGTGTATTGCGGGCGAGGCAAATGGCTACAGAGCAAGCCCCTGAGACCCATGGTGCAACCACCAATTTTAGCCTGAGTCCACTACTGCGCTTCTTGTTTTGGGTAGCAGGTATTAGCACCATTGCCTTTTTGCTCATTCGGTTGTTTGCCGGCAATACCCGCCTGTTTTTCACGAATAAAAAAATGGTTGACAACGCTGCAGTAACAGAACAAGAGGAGCTTGATGCATTGGGCTATGCTGCGCAGGCACAGCGGGCCGCACAGACCGGCAACTACCGCTCCGCAACACGCTACCAGTTTTTGGAAACACTCCGCATATTGGGAGAAGCCGGCCATCTGCAACTGGCAGCACAAAAAACCAATATGCAATACCTGGCCGAACTGCAGGGCAAGCCATACACCAACCAATTTGCTCGCCTGGCACTGTTGTACGAATATGTATGGTACGGTTCCTTCGTGCTAACGCAAGATCAGTACCAACAATTTTCGCAGGAATACGAATCGTTTTGCAGCCAGATACGCACATGAACCTTCGCCAGTACATAACGCCCCTGATGCTGGCAATGCTGCTCGCTTCGTGCAGCCAACAGAAAGACCCTTTTGCCATTGACGAAAGCTATACTATGGGCTATAACGATAACCGGCCCTTTGGTGGAGATGTATTTTACCGCCTGGCCGGCAAAAGCTTTTTCACCATAAAGCCAACTTTAAACCTGCGGCCCTTTACCAACTGGTATCGCAGCCATGTAACGGAAGGACACAATTACAATGGCACGGTGTACCTGTTGATATCGCCCCGCATAGTAAGCTACAAGCAGGAAACTGACTACATGCGCAGTTTTGTAAAAGAAGGCAATACGCTGTTGGTGGTTGCCGATGAAATAACCGAAGAGTTGGCAGGGTCATTTGGCATTAACATCCACGGCCCTTCTATGATGAACATGATGAACATGCAGGACACCAGGGTAAAAATGATAAAGCCTGATTTAATAGGAGGCAGCTATTTTTATTACCCTTTGAACCAATGGCTTACCGCCGAAAGTGATGTAACTGCCGACACCTTAGCGCTAAACGAAAACAAACAGCCTGCCCTGATAAGGGCTACTTTTGGTAAGGGGCAACTTATTTTCGCCACTAATGCCCGCGCCCTCTCCAACTACTTTTTATTGAGTAAAAACAACCAACACGTGGCGCTGGCCCTGCTATCGTGGTTGCCGGCCTACCCCAATGCTGTGGTGTGGGACGATTTTTACCGCCGCAACCAGTTCCGCAGGCCTGAAAACAGTTCTATTTTTTCGGCCATATTTGCTGTAGAGCCACTCAGGTGGGCGTTTTGGATTTTGATAACAGCTGCCCTGCTGTGGGTAGCCAGCAATATGCGCCGCAGGCAAAAAATGATACCCGTAATAAAGCCCAACCAAAATACCACGGTAGAGTTTACCCAAACCATTGCCAGGCTTTATTTCAACAATAAAGACAACAGAAACATAGCCCGCAAAATGGTGGCTTATTTTAACGACCACCTGCGCACCCGGTATTACATGCCCGAGCGGGCCCTGCAGCAGGAACTGGCAGCTACGCTTACTGCCAAAACCGGCATGCCTGCGGCCGACAGCGAACAACTTGCAAGCATGATGCACGAAGTACTAAACGGCTCTGCAGAAGTAACAGACATATTCCTGCTAAAACTAAATCACCTCATGCAGTCTGTAACCACCAAATCGTAGTAAGCGTTAAGGCGCTTACAATATCCTTTCAGGCAAGGCTTGCCAGACGAGTAACCCCTGAGTTCCGAAGAAATTTCCGGATGAAGAGGGAACGAGGAAGTCGTAACCCAGCATCGGGGGGGTAGAAGTGTCCTTATGCCTGCTCGCTAATATAACGCACCAGTCTGCGCTTGGCCACGGGCAGCAGCGTTTCGTGCAGCGGCACTTGCAGCGATGTTTCAATGTTGTACACGGCAGGGTTGGGCAGCATGCTTCGGTTACGTATTAGCTCCGCTTTAATGTTTTCGCAGGTATTTACCAGGTTACGCGTCCACGACGAAACAAACTCGGTGCGCATGCTGCGGTATTTTTCGTCGTGCTTTTCAAAAATGCTCATGCGATACTGGTACACATGCGTATCGCGGTACTCGCCATCGCGAATGAAAAAATAGCCTTCGTTGCAGTCGAGCGGTACAAGCCCCACGGGCACAATTTCCAGCCGGTCTTCTACATACTCGTATATCTCGGTGCCATCGCGTATGGTATGTTTCATTTTCTTGAGTGCGTAGCCAATAATGCTTTCCAGTTCCTGCATCATATCATCATCATCGGCCATGGCTTCGTACAGCATTTCCAGGCGCTGCATATCTATTTGCGAAAGCCGCTTGGGAAACTGCTGCTTCAGGTACTCTTTATTGTTTTTAAAGTGCAACAGGTTGTTGTAGTGAAAGATTACATCGGCCAGTTGAGGGTACAGCCTCGTTTCGTTGAAATAGTGGTTTACCTCCTGCAGGTAGGCCAGCAGGGTGTACTTCTTCAGCTCAAAATCGATGTAGCCATCGGCAAACCATGTTTCGGAGAGTGCTTTCATAATTGCCTGTTTTAGGAGGTATGAACACAAATTGCTCATTGAGAATGCAAACGGAAAATAGGAAAATTTGAATCTTCCTTCGGCAACTTGTGAAGCAATAGCACAAAAAATGCTGAACAAGGTGGTTAATTTGCCTCGGAGGCGCCAAGGGACAGGAAGTTTTTTGCCACGAAGACGCTAAGGCATGAAAAGGTACAAAGTCCTTTTGCCACGAAGTCCAAAGGACTCCTTGGGAGGCGCCAAGGGAATAAGTGGCACAAAGATGTTTCAACCGCGAAAAGCGCAAAATACTTCCGTTAGATATCGGAGCCCGCTCTCTTGGACTTATTCAATTATCAGCAAAACTGTGATGCTGTCCTCCATTAAATCAATGCATGTTCAATGCAAATTCAGGTTAATGCAGAAAATGTCACAATTAACCAACGCTCAATACAAGCATGCCATCGCGCCCTGTTTTTTTTCAAAATTTACAGCACGTGGGGCCCTACATTTCCCATGGATTTATACATGAAAGACCCGCTATTGAAGCGAAATCTTTTGTATTGCGAGTGATTAACGAAAGATCGTAGACAAATGCCGGTGCAGCAATGATGGCATCGGGGAGTTTAAGGTTTTGACGTTTCCGAATGTCTGCTGCCTTTAGCTTGATATCCTTTTCAAGATCAACAACAATTGCATCCTGTACGAATCTGTTTATTATCTCCAGATCTTTTTCTGTCGCAGTCTTCCAACGTAATAGTTCAATTTCAGTAATGGCTGATATGCATGGTATATGCTCCGCAAGCAATCCATCTAAGAATACTTCTGCCGTTTTGGGATATTGCTGCTGCAATTAGTAAATGACAGTATTGGTGTCCCACAAGTATTTCAATCCCATGCGCTTCGCAGATCGTTGAGTTGATTTTCAATATCAGCAGGCGATTGTTTCGCCATAGCACCCTTGTATTTCTGCACCCAGTCTATTTTGCTTGGCCTCATCACTTCACTACGAAGCCGGATAAGTTGAAGTTGTTCCAAATCCTGCAGCAATTTGAATGCTTTATCATTAATAATATCCACGGTTATTGTTCGCATAATTCTTGTGTTTTTCTGAAATGCCACCTGCACGTGCAAATTCAAATACGGATTCTAACTGCAACTATACCTCACATTGCCGAAACAGCATCCTAAAGATCGGAAGTTCAGAATATCTCCGCAAATAGCAACCACTTTTTTAAAGGCCGCTATGGCTGGATGGCCTACAGAATCACTCTAAGGCTGAATACCTATTGCAACCGCCATGAAAAAACCTCAGTTTCAAAAACTCCTGTTGCCATCAAAATTCTCCAACTCCCTGGACACTGCATTCAGGAAGGTAGAACCCAACGCGCCATCAATGATACGGTGGTCGTAGCTGAGGCTGATGTACATCATGTGGCGGATGGCGATGCTGTCGCCCTGCTCGGTTTCAATAACCACGGGCCGCTTTTTTATGGCGCCCACGGCCATAATGGCTACCTGCGGCTGATTGATAATAGGCGTGCCCATGATGCTGCCAAAGGTGCCCACGTTGGTAAGGGTAAAAGTGCCGCCCATGGTATCATCGGGCTTCAGTTTGCCGGTACGGGCACTGGCTGCCAGGCCGTTTACCTGCTTGGTGAGGCCTACCAGGTTTAGCTGATCGGCATTTTTGATTACCGGCACTATCAGGTTGCCCGTAGGCAGCGCCGTAGCCATGCCAATGTGGATGTCTTTTTTAATAATGATGCGGTCGCCGTCCACGCTGCTGTTGAGCATGGGATATTTTTTGATGCACTTCACCACCGCTTCAATAAACAGGGGCGTGAAGGTGATCTTTTCGTTTTCGCGCTTCTCAAAGTCTTTCTTCATCTTTTCGCGCCACAGCACCAGGTTGGTTACGTCGGCTTCGGCAAAGCTGGTTACATGGGCGGCAGTGTGCTTGCTGTCGGTCATGTGCTTGGCAATCAGCTTGCGCATGCGGTCCATCTCAATAATCTCCACGTTGCCGGTGTAGGTGGTGGGGGCTAAGGAAGGTTGAGGTTGAGGTTGAGGTTGAGGTTGAGGCTGAGACTGAGGATAAGGTTGAGGCTGAGAAGATACCTTGGCGGGATAGCTGAGCTGGCCCGAACTGGCAGGCGCAGCATTATTGCCACGCACGGCAACATAGGCCAGAATATCCTTCTTACTGACCCTGCCGTCAAGGCCGGTGCCGGGTATGTTTTCCAGTTCGGCAAGGGGTATGCCTTCTTCCTGGGCTATTTTCAGCACCAGAGGCGAATAGAAGCGAGCGCCAGGCTTTCCGTTTCCTGCCGCAGGCTCATGCGTTACAGAACTTACGGGCTGGTAAGGAATATCGTGGGTGGTTACAGGTTCTTGGGCGGGAACGGGTTGCGCATTTGGAGGTGTAGCAGCAACCACATTTGCACCGGTTCTGATGCGGGCAATTACGGTGCCCACTGCCACCACTTCGTTTTCGGCAAATAGTATTTCATCAATTGTGCCTGCCGCAGTAGAGGGCACTTCGCTGTCCACCTTGTCGGTAGCAATATCCAGTACGGTCTCGTCCTGCTCTACAGCATCACCGGGCTTTTTGTGCCACTTCAAAATGGTGGCTTCCATTATGCTCTCGCCCATTTTGGGCATTACCAAATCCACTACTGACATAGACAAGCGTTTTGATGATTGGCTTTTCGGCCGGAGCGCAAAGGTAGTCAGTTTGAGGTTTGAGGACGGAGGTTTGCCATTGGATATTGGGTATTGGCATTGTCGAACTCTGGATTGTTTTACAGAACCAGGCCAACGGCTTACTGCCAACAAGCTAACTTTCCAACACCAGGGTCCGCACCAAATTAAGTGCTGCCGCAGCGGTAAGTTCAATATTTCGTTGGCGATCGAAGCGGAAATGGAATTTGCGCGACACCAATTGGCCTTTGCCGGCTGCGGCAATCCACACGGTGCCTACCGGTTTGTCGGCCGTGCCTCCATGTGGGCCCATGATGCCCGAAACGGCCACGGCATACGTGGAGCCAATAGTTTGCTGCGCACCTTGTACCATTGTCTCCACCACAGGCATGCTTACGGCGCCATGCTCCTCCAAGATAGTAGCGGGCACGTGTAGCAGGTTGTGTTTTACCGTGTTATCGTAACTCACCACGCTGCCCAGGTACCAGTTGCTTGAACCGGGAAGACTTGTGATGAGGTGGGCAATATAGCCCCCCGTACAGCTTTCGGCGGTTGCCAGGGTGGCGCCACGCTCCAGTAAAAGTCGGCCTACCACCATTTGAATGGTTTCGTCGCGGTCGGTTACCAGCCAGGGCGCTACCAACTGCTTCAGTTGTTCAAACTGGGCTTCCACTTCTGCCTCCACTTCGCCCGAAGCGCTCAGCCGCAACCGCACCATGCCGTAGTTGGGCAGGTAAGCCAGTTTGATATATGCCGGCAACTGCGCCTCCCAATGCTGGATGGCTTCGGCCAAAAAACTCTCGCCCTGCCCCGCTGTAAGCAGTGTGCGATGGATAACCGGCGCCAGCCCAAAACGCTCGTGCAGCGCCGGCAGCACGTCCTTTTCCATCATTCCCTTCATTTCGTGCGGCACGCCCGGCATGCTTACAAAAATGGTTCCGCCTTTTTCGAACCACATGCCTGGGGCGGTGCCCCTTGCGTTTTGCAGCACCCGGCACACATCGGGCACCTCGGCCTGCTTCAGGTTGCGCTCAATAAGCGGGCGGCCAAGCCTTTCAAAGATGGCCGTTACATTGGCCAGGGCACCCGCATCCACCACCATGGTGCCGCCAAAATATGTGCACAGCAGGGGCTTGGTAATATCATCCGCAGTAGGGCCCAAGCCGCCGGTAATAAGCACCACTTGAAATTTTGCACCCAACGCATCCAATGCCTGCCAGATGTCGTGGTACACATCGCCAACGCTTTGGCGCTCGCCTACCCGGATGCCCACTTCGTTGAGCCGCTGCGCCATCCACGCACTGTTGGTATCCACCACTTGGCCTATGAGCAGTTCATCGCCAATAGTTAGAATTCCTGCCTTTATTATTTGTGCTTCCATAGTGGTACCCTGATGCCCTAAAACACCAAACATAATCATTTAGTTTTGGCGCAAACCATGTGGATGAGATTACTACCCATAGTTGCCTGCTTACTTACCCTGCATACCGCCTTTGCCCAACCCTTTTCCAAACTGGACGCCGCCTGGCGCAGTTTTGAGCAGGATGCACAACTGCGCTATGCCCTGGCAGGTATGTGCGTACTGGATGCCAGTAGCGGCAACGTGCTGTGGCAGCGCAATGCCTACCTGCCCTTTGCGCCCGCAAGCACCCAAAAGGTACTTACCTCCATTGCGGCTTTTGAAGCCCTGGGGCAAAGCTTTCGCTACAGCACCAGGCTTGGTTATACAGGGCAAATACGCAACCGCATTTTGCACGGCAACCTGATAGTAGAGGCCACCGGCGACCCCACCCTTGCCAGCACCAACTATGCCACCACCCGCGACACCGCCGTGCTGGCGCGCATACTGGCAGCCTTGCGTCAAGCCGGCATAGATAGCATAAACGGCAACCTGGTATGCACCGCCCCCGGCATGGACCTGAACCCCATGCCAGATGGATGGACCTGGGGCGACATGGGCAACTACTACGGCGCCGGCCACTGGGCGCTCAACTGGCAGGACAATGCCTGGAACGCTTATTTTACAACACCATTCACACCCGGTAGCGCTGTTGCACTTAAGCGCAACGCACCGGCGTCCATACCGCTGGATGTACTGGTAAACGATGTGGTATCGGGCAAAAAAGGGACAGGCGACGGATCGGTCATTTATGCGAGTCCTTTGGATAACAAGGCACTGATACAGGGTAAGCTGGAGCCCGGCGAAAATTCCTTTAGGGTAGGTGGCGCCATACCGCAGGCCGACCTGTATGCGCTGCGCATGATACGCGCCCACTTGCAAAGTAACCGTATTAGCATTAGCGGACAACTGATTACACCCCTAATGGATAGAGCGGAAAACATGGCAACTCCAGCAAATATGTCAGCCATTTCAAAAATTACCTCACCCGCGCTTGATAGCCTGGTGTACTGGTTCATGCGCAAAAGCATCAACCTGTATGGCGAGGCCCTGCTAAAAACCATCGGACTCACCAAAAAGCAAACGGGCAGTACCGCAGCCGGGCTGGAATGGGTAGACTCGTTTTACCTGGCCAACGGTATAGGCAAAGACGCCCTACACCTGACCGACGGCAGCGGCCTCAGCCCTGCCAACCGCGTAGTACCCGCTGCACTGGCCAAGGCGCTGGTGTATGCCAAAAGCAGGCCCTGGTACCCCGCCTTTTACGAATCATTTCCTTTATACAACAACATGAAGCTGAAAAGCGGCACCATCAGCCGCACCAAGTGCTTTGCCGGCTACGTAAAAAACTACGTGGTGGTAATTATGGTAAACAACTACAACGGTAATCCGGGGGCGTTGGTGAGTAAGATGTATGGGGTGTTAAATTCTGTTGATTAGTTGAATAGTTCATCAGTTAATAGTTGGCAAGTTAACATATTAACCAGTGCGCACTGAATTTAACTCACGAACTTCTGAACTTCTGAACACCGGGACTCCCGAACATTCAAACTCTCAAACTCACGAACCTCTGAACCCTGGAATCCACGAACTCCCAAACACTTAAACATTCAAACTCCCAAACTCACACCCCCTGATCAACTTTTTAACTATTCAACTCGTCAACTAACCTAAACCTTCACCTCCTTCCACCTCCCTCTCCTAAACACCAGCCATGAAACCAACGCTATCAATCCCTCGGCGGTAGGCACGGCTATGAATACGCCCAATGGGCCCCAGCCGAGGCCGCGGGCCAGCCACCAGGCTACGGGCACCTGTACCAGCCAGAAGCCTACGAAGTTGATGACCGTGGGTGTACGCGTATCGCCGGCGCCGTTGAAGGCGTTGGCAAACACCATGCCGGCGCCGTAAAAGATGCTGCCGGCGCCAATGATGCGCAGCGCCGTAGCGCCAATGCGCAGGGCGTTGGGCTCTTGGGTAAACCAGCCGAGGATGGTACCGGCAAACAGCACAAAAATGACTGACACCACCAACATGAGCATAATGTTGTAGCGCGCCGTAACCAGCACGCTTTGCTCTGCCAGTGCAGGCTGCTTGGCGCCCAGGTGCTGCCCTACCAGCGTGGTGGCCGCGTTGCTGAGGCCCCAGGCCGGCAGCAAAAAGAACAACAGCACACGGATTGCGGTTTGATAGCCTGCTGATGCATCGGCATGGCCCGTTTCGGCCACCAGCCTTGCCAGCACAATCCAGCTGCCGGAGGCTATGATAAACTGCAGCGTGCCCGGCGCCCCTACTTTGGCCAACGATGCCAGCAATGCCGGCTGCAGGCGCAGGTGCCGGCGGTGAAACTTCACAATGCCGCTGCCTTTGAACAAGTGGTACACCTGGTAGGCCACCCCAATGCCACGGCCTGTGGTGGTAGCAATAGCCGCCCCGGGCAGGCCAAAGGCTTTGATGCAAATAGGGCACAGGATAATATTGGCCAGGTTGGCAATCCACAGGCTGCGCATGGCCATGGCCGCATCGCCCGCGCCGCGAAAGATGCCGTTGATAAGGAACAGCAGCACAATAACGAGGTTGCCGCCTAGCAAGATGCGGGTGTAGGGCGTGCCCATGCGCACCGTTTCGCTTTCGGCGCCCATGAAAGTGAGGATATCGCCGGCATACCACAGCCCCGCCATAGTAATGAGCACCGACACCGCCAGCGCTATCCACAGGCTTTGCAGCGCCGCGTGGGCTGCACCATCGGGGTCCTTTTCACCTATTCGGCGCGCCACCATAGCCGTAGCTGCCATACTGAGGCCAATGGCCAACGAGTACACGATGGTAACCACACTCTCGGTAAGGCCTACCGCGGTAACAGCGTAGTTGCCCAGCCACCGGTTTACAAAAAAAATATCTACCAGCGCAAACACGCTTTCCATGCACAGCTCCAGCACCATGGGCACCGCAAGCAACAGCACGGCCTTGTTTACAGGCATGGCGGTAAAATCCTGGTGCTCGCTGTTGAGCGCACGGCGTATGAAGCTAAATAAGGAACGGAAACGTACAGATAAAGAAAGGCTCTTAAGCATATAAACGGAAAAAGTAAGGTGAAGAAAAACGGATACAGACTGCCTTGCGGCATGAGACCTTACTTTTTGTATGATGGATTTCGTATTGGTTTTGGCTCGTGTCCCACGAACCAATAACACCCTCCACCTTCCTTGTAAGGTCTACAAAAACGACCTCTTCATATGCGTGCTGATTTTGTTTAGCGGGTGCAAAGATGCGGGGCTGCATTTGATTATGCAAGGCGGCGGGTGAAATTTTTAATGCCCGGCGGTATAAAAGGATGAGTGGAAAAATGGGGGGTAAATGAAGCTTGGGGCCGTTTAACCACAAGGGCACAACGAAAGCACGAAGGGCACCCAGAAGTTGCCAATCAGGTTACATGACGTTCTGAAATGACAGGCTGTTTACATGCCCGATCATGCAGCCCGATGCACCCAGCATACCGAAATTCAGGCAGATTTTGTGAATTAATACACACAGACCTTACATTTATTGACCCAAACATATCGGCCCATGACCGACCCTCCCGTTACCATATCGTTACGTGGCCTTTGGCACGGCGGCCAGCACTGTATAGGCATCCATTTCTTGCACAACCTGGCGCTCAACAACGCCTTAAAAAAGGCAGGTGCCCGGTGGAGCAAAACGCACACGGCCTGGCACGTGGCCCTCAGCAAACAAAACTACCTCCGCATAGCAAAGGCCATTGGGCAGCAGGGCATTATAGATCGCTCGGAACTTGATGCCTACCTGCGGAGCATACAGCACGCAACAGGTAGCATACTACCAACACAAGCACCAGGCCCGGCAAAACCAAACTACCACGAGCGCAGCAACAGCCAGCCCAAAGCGCCCGCTGCACCAGAAAAGCCTGTTGGCAAAGTAAACCTCCACGTGATGCCGGCTATGGAGCAGCATCTTATCCTGAAAGGCTACAGCCCCAACACCAAGCGCACTTATTTGGGCGAAATGCGGCAGTATTTGCAGGTATTGGGCAGCTACCCTGCCGACTCAATGACCGTGCAGCGCATTAAAGACTACCTGAGCTGGTGCCACACCCATTGTCAACTATCGGAAAACACCATACACAGCAGGATGAACGCCCTGAAATTCTATTACGAGCAAGTGCTGCACCGTGAAAAATTCTTTTGGGAAATACCCCGGCCCAAAAAGCCACTGCAATTACCAAAAGTAATTAGCGAGGAAAAAATTGTGGAGGGCCTGTTATCTATTGAAAACCTGAAACACCGTGCCTTGCTGATGCTGGCCTATAGCGCCGGATTGCGGGTAAGCGAAGCCGTAGCCGTGAAACTGGAAAACCTGGATACCCACCGTATGCAGGTGCATATACAAAGAGGCAAAGGCAAAAAAGACAGGATGGTACCCCTGAGCGCAGTGGCACTCCAAACAATGCAAAAATACCTTGCCCAATACAGGCCAGCCTTCTGGCTCTTCGAAGGACAATTTAAAGATACACATCTGAGCAACCGCACGGCCCAAATCCTGTTCAGGAATACGTTTCAAAAACTCGGCATTCCCGAACATACCGGCTTTCACAGCCTCAGGCACAGCTACGCCACCCATTTACTTGAAAATGGCACCGACATCAGCATCATCCAGAAGCTGCTTGGCCACAACGACATAAAAACCACGCTACGCTATACCCATGTGAGCCAAAAAACGATTAATAAAATAGAAAGCCCGCTCGACAAGATTATGCGCAAAAAAGCGAGGGATCCGTAAATACTCGCTATTTGAATAGCGAGTATCAAATTTATCCGACAGCAAACGACTAAAAACGGATACAGTTCAGAAAATCAATAATTTAGACAATTCAAAAAATGCAACAAGGAGATATTGGGGTTCGTGATATTTCTGAGTTGGCAGCAAGCGTAAAACGACACGACACAGCAGACATTGACCGAGTGAAAACAGAAAATAGAGAAACAAATTTTGACAGGTGGACAACGACATACAGACCAT
>Ga0114939_10002824_pt1 | contig 12534 bp, 11 predicted proteins | sample AshMeaCrysSpring_FD_87196 | JGI IMG/M metagenome (GOLD analysis project Ga0114939, IMG submission 87196) | Groundwater microbial communities from Big Spring, Nevada to study Microbial Dark Matter (Phase II) - Ash Meadows Crystal Spring | ecosystem: Environmental > Aquatic > Deep subsurface >... | reverse complement strand
GGTTCATCAAAATCATCTGACATCCTAATCCCCATTTCCCCTTCCCTGGAGAATATCAAGTATTCTGCCATTTTCTGTCTGTAAACCTAATACTTGGGACTGGATATCTAATACTTGAGTTTGCAAACCCAATATTTCTTGCCTTGTATTTCTCATTTCTGTGACTATTACTAGAAAATTTTCTTGATATTGATGATTTATCTGTAATTGGGCTTCTGCTGCTGCCCTTAATTCAGCATTTACCACTACTTGGTTATCAAGGCGAGTGGCTAATTCTCTAATTTGTCCAGAAGTAGCCTCAACAGTTGCTTCGATGCGGTCGAGTCGCTCAGACATAGCTTCTTTTTCTGACATTGTTTTTTAATACTATTATAATTAGTACTATTATTTATAGCCTTAAGGTCAAAAATTGATGGCAAGGATTTGAGATACTTTTTATACCTCATCTTTGCTATAGTAGTACTACATTAAGTAATATACTTTTATGCCTGTTTTTGTACCTTTGAAGCGTCTAAGACAATCTGCTGGTTTAACTCAGGCTGAGTTATCAGTAAAGATAGGTTTTAGTTACCAGCAAATACAGAAGATTGAGCAGGGAAAGATAAAAATGCTTAGTCTAGAGATGATAGATAAATTATGTAAGGCCCTGAGATGTAAGCCTGGTGATTTATTGGAAGAAATGCCAAATAAAAAAACAGATGGTTAAATTATGGTCTTATTTTTAGAGACGACCACTAGGTCATCTCTAAAAATTTTCAGATATGTCTATTAGCAATTAGCAATTAGCAATTAGCAATTAGCCAATTTTAAAATTCCCCGGCCAATGCATCAACACAGCGATCGCACAATAATGGATGCTCGCTAGACTCTCCCACATGGGTGGAGTAATTCCAACAGCGATCGCACTTCTGTCCTTCAGCATCAACTACGCCAATAGTCCATTTCTCAGTTTGGAGATTATACTTTAAGCCTTCTAGTCTTTGGCTGTTATCCACAACTTCTACTTGGGAAGTAATAAATAAATAACGAAGTTCATCTACGACCTTACCTTTTTCTGGATTTAAACAATCGATAGACGCTTTGAATTTCTCGTCACCTACATAAAGTAAGATTTTAGCTTCTAAAGATGAACCAATTTGTTTATCTATCCTCGCTTGTTCCAGGACTTTATTAACATCATTACGCAGGTCCCGTAGATTTTCCCATTTTTCCTTAAGTTCAGGTTTATGCCATTTTTTATCGACTTGCACCCAACCAGCTTCAAATACTGATTTATAAGATGCCTTGTAGGGGAGAAATTGCCAAATGTCCTCCGCCATGTGACACAATACTGGAGCGATCGCCTTAGCTAAATTTTCTAGCGCTATCTGTAAAACTGTTTGACAACTACGACGACGGAAGCCATTGGCTGCGCTGATATATAATCTGTCCTTAGCTGCATCTAAGTAGAAATTTGATAAATCTACGACACAGAAATTTTGGATAGCTTGGAAGAAACGGAAAAATTGATAGTTATCAAAAGCTTCTGTAATTTCCTCAAATACCTCCGTCATCCGGTGCAGAATGTAACGGTCTAATTCCGGCAACTCCTCGTAGGGCACAGCATCTTTTTCTGGGTCAAAGTCATTTAAATTACCCAATAAAAACCGGGCTGTATTGCGAATTTTATTGCGAATATCAGCCAATTGCTTGATGATATTATTTCCTATGCGCTGGTCGGAGGTGTAATCTACCGATGATACCCACAAACGCAATATATCTGCCCCATAGCCCGGTTCTTTTTTCTGGTCTTTACCACCTTGGATAATTACGGCGGGGTCAAGAACATTACCTAAGGATTTACTTTGTTTGCGCCCATGCTCATCAAGGGTAAAGCCGTGGGTTAATACAGTGCGATAGGGGGCGCAGTTATTGATAGCCACGCTGGTCAATAAACTAGATTGAAACCAACCCCGGTGCTGGTCGGAACCTTCTAAATATAAATCTACCGGATAACCTAATCCCCGTTGTTGAGCTACCGCTGCCCAGGATGAACCAGAATCAAACCATACATCCATCGTATCCGTACCTTTCCGGTACTTTTTGCCGTTATGACGATATTGTTCTGGTAATAACTCTTCTATAGTCATTTCCCACCAAGCATCGGAACCTTTTTCGGCAATTATTGCTTGTATGTGGGCAATGGTCTGTTGGTTTAACAAAGGCTCATTAGTTTCCTCATCGTAGAAGACGGGGATAGGGACACCCCAAGTTCGCTGACGAGAAATACACCAATCAGACCTATCAGCTACCATTGGAGTAATGCGATTTTCGCCCTGGGCAGGAATCCACTTAACTTCAGAGATTGCTTTTAAAGCAGAATCTCGGAAACCCTCTACGGAAGCAAACCATTGTTCAGTGGCGCGGAAAATAGTTGGTTTCTTAGTGCGCCAATCATAGGGGTATTTATGAGCGTAGGGTTCCTCTTTTAATAAACAACCCGCTTCTTCTAAAGCTGTAATTATTGCCTGATTCCCGTCGCCTAAAACATTTAAGCCAACAAATTTACCTGCTTGTTCAGTAAAATTACCATCACCATCTACAGGGGCAAGAATTGGTAAACCATAGCGCTGCCCTACAATATAGTCTTCTTGACCGTGACCGGGTGCGGTATGGACTAAACCTGTACCTGATTCTGTCGTGATATAATCGCCTCCGATAACAATGGGGCTTTCACGGTCAAATAGAGAATGACAATAGGTAGAATGTTCTAAATCCTTACCTTTAACCGTGGCTTTAACAGTCAATTCAGCACTAAAAGTCTCAGAAAGACGTTGAACTAAATCCAGGGCAACAATTAGATATTTAAAGGGTTTTTCCCCAACCTCTACCACCGCATAATTTAAATCCCCATTAACAGCGATCGCTAAATTAGCGGGGATAGTCCAAGGGGTAGTAGTCCAGATGGTGACGCCTAAATTGGGTAAATACTCACCCAAAGTTGATTTCACAGCATCAGATAAACTAGTCATGGGGAAAGCGGCAAATACACTGCGGGAGGTATGCCCTTCTGGATATTCCAACTCCGCTTCAGCTAAAGCTGTTTTAGAACTTGGACTCCAGTGAACGGGTTTAAGACCCCGATAAATACAGCCCTTTAAAAACATTTCTCCAAAAACGCCTATTTGGGCAGCTTCATATTCTGAAGTTAGGGTTAAATACGGGTTTTCCCAAGCACCCCATACTCCATAGCGTTTAAAACTTTCTTTTTGTTGGTCTACAGCTGCTAGGGCAAATTCCTTAGCTTTTTTACGCAATTGTATGGGTGTTAGGCTTTGGCGTTCTGCTTGTTTCATATTTTGCAGAACTTTTAGCTCAATAGGTAATCCGTGACAATCCCAGCCTGGAATGTAGTTTACTTTACGACCGCGTAATAACTGGTAGCGATTAATAATGTCTTTAAGAATTTTATTTAAAGCATGACCAATATGAAGGCTACCGTTGGCGTAGGGCGGCCCGTCATGCAATATAAATGATTCGCCTGGGTTTTGTTGAGAGAGGCGAGTGAAAACTTGATTATCTTCCCATAGCTTTTGGATTTCGGGTTCGCGCTTGGTGGCATTAGCCCGCATGTCGAATTTTGTTTGGGGAAGATTTACCGTATTTTTATAGCTTCCAGATTCTGTCACAGTACTATTGTTTAAATTATAAAATCATGTTTCCCCACCCAAAAAGGGTGGGGTAAAAAGAACCCTTGGGTTTTTTTGGCTATCTCATGGGAAATATGAGATTTTACAGTTATTTTGTCCCTTTGGGACATGCTTCGCAAACAGGTAAATAAACCATATATAATTTCTCACGCAAAGGCGCAAAGGCGCAAAGAAGAGAGTTCTCAAGTATGGTTTAAGTTATTGAAAGCTACTGTAAACTCGTTTCTGTGGAGAAACAAGAAATGAGCCAAAGTATTCTTCTTATGTTAAAGCATCCCGCTTTTTTCAGCAGAGAAACAATTTTATTTATTGTCTTCTCCTGGGAAGTCTGGCAGTAAAATATCTTCATTCGACGGGATGGGAGTCGTTTTTGGTTCTACTGTGGGTGTTTCTGTGCTTGGTGTTTCTGTAATTTCTTGTGGGGAGATATGCCCTTGGGGTCTAGCTAGGAGCGCAACCTCCGGGTGAACGCTAATCGCTATTTCCCCTTCATCAGCCACAATTTCTGGCGCTGTAGTTTCTTGGGCTGTGATTTCTTCTCCTATTTCTTGTGGATTTTCGCTATCAACTACATTTGCTGTTTCTTCAGATGTATATAGTTGGGATTTATCTAGCGTTATAGTTTCTTCCTCAAGAATTTCCTCCACCACTGCTGTATTTTCAGAGTTTATTTCTTGAATAACAGTTGGTGCCTCTGTTGGTGCCTCTGTTGGTGCCTCTGTTGGTGCCTCTGTTGGTGCCTCTATTTCCGTAGCAACTTCCACAGTCGCTTCTTGAATAACAGTGGCAGCAGCTACAACTGCTGTACCTGCATCTACTGGAGTTGGCGTATCTTTAACTCTCTTCCTCATGCTTTCGGGAGGTCTAACTATCACTGGCTTAGGAGTTTTTTTGGTTTGGAAAATCCCTTTTAAAGCAGCAAATACCCCAGTCATACCTTTACTCGCCCCACTGACTTTATCTTGAATCGATGCCTTCTGGACTTCTTGATTTTTAATTTGTGGGGTCTCAACTTTTGGAGTCTCAACTTTTGGGGCATCAACTAGTTGATTTTCAACTTCTGCAGTCTGAAATTCTGCATTTTTAACTTCTGTAGGTTGGGCTTGGGTTGCCTGAACTTGTTTTGGAATATTTGTTTTGATGGATTGAGGAGTCGGTGGGGCAACAGACTTGATTGCAACTGGTAACTGACGCCTTAATTGAAATAATTGTACTAAAAGCCAACTAAAAAGGGCCACACTAGCAATATGACCTAGGAGCAATCCCCCCTCTATCTTTCGGGCAAAGACTGCTAAAACTAAGGCATAGAACATGCCTACACCGCTCCAGATAATATCATTTTTACGGTGTACTTCAGGAAAAAAGAACGCCGTCAGATAAATACCTAAACTGCCAAAACCTACAACTGAAGCTAGGATATACCCCATATTGGTTACTCCTTTCTATATTTACTCAGGGAATAGGGGCAGGTTTTAAATGAGTAAAAGCTAAGTTTTGTAAAGCATAGAAACCAGCCCTTACACCCCTCTGATTAATTTTGCAGATTTTCTCAAAAAATGGTCTACTTCGCTACAAATCAAAATTATTTATCTTTAAATACAAGACATTTGTAATTTAATCGGTTAGTCTTAATGTTTTCTTCGGGAGAGTACTGGGAAAGAACCTAAAATTTCAGACTACCCTAGGAGTAAAAGGATACGTAGGAGATAGTCGAAGTATATGACACAACAAGTTGGTACACAACAATTTGGCGTAATTGGTTTAGCCGTAATGGGTGAAAACCTCGCCCTCAACGTGGAACGCAATGGTTTCCCCATCGCCGTATATAACCGTTCCCGTGAAAAGACAGATGTCTTTATGAAGGAACGCGCTCAAGGTAGAAAGGTCGTGCCTGCATACAACCTTAAAGATTTTGTCGCAGCCTTGGAGCGCCCCCGTCGGATTTTAGTAATGGTTAAAGCTGGCGGCCCGGTAGATGCAGTAATTAACGAACTGACACCTTTGTTAGAAGAAGGTGACATTATCATCGACGGTGGTAACTCTTGGTATGAAGATACCGAACGTCGTACTCAAGAATTAGAGCCAAAAGGCTTCCGCTACATTGGTATGGGCGTAAGCGGTGGCGAAGAAGGAGCATTAAATGGCCCGTCAATGATGCCCGGTGGTACAGAAAGTTCCTACCAATACCTATCTCCCATCCTCTCCAAAATTTCAGCCCAAGTAGATGATGGCCCCTGTGTTACCTATATAGGACCCGGTGGTGCCGGTCACTATGTAAAAATGGTTCACAACGGTATTGAGTATGGTGACATGCAGCTAATTGCTGAAGCCTATGACCTTCTCAAAAATGCTGCTGGTTTAGACCACAATCAACTCCATGAAATATTTGCAGAGTGGAATACCACCGACGAACTCAATTCCTTCCTAATTGAGATTACGACAAATATTTTCCCCTACATTGACCCCGAAACCAACTTCCCCCTAGTTGATTTAATCGTAGACGCAGCGGGACAAAAGGGAACAGGACGCTGGACTATACAAACAGCCCTAGACCTCGGAGTTGCAATACCAACAATTACTGCAGCGGTAAATGCTCGTATTATGTCTTCCATTAGACAAGAGCGCATTGCAGCATCAAAAGTTCTCACCGGTCCTAGCGGCAAATATAGCGGTGACACCAAGGAATTTATCAACATGGTGCGCGATGCCCTGTATTGTTCTAAAATTTGCTCCTATGCTCAGGGCATGGCATTACTAGCCAAAGCATCCCAGGAGTTGAAATATAATTTAAACCTGGCTGAAATGGCGCGGATTTGGAAAGGCGGTTGTATTATTCGTGCTGGATTCTTAAACAAAATCAAGAATGCATTCAACGAAAACCCAGCTTTACCAAACTTACTTTTAGCACCAGAATTTAAGCAAACAATCCTTGATAGACAAGATGCGTGGAGAGAAGTATTAGTCACCGCAGCAAGACTGGGTATTCCTGTGCCAGCCTTTAGTGCATCCTTAGACTACTTCGACAGCTACCGTCGCGATCGCCTGCCACAAAATTTAACACAGGCACAAAGAGATTACTTCGGCGCCCACACCTATGAAAGGATTGATAAACCAGGAATATTTCACACCGAGTGGGTGCCCATTGATGAGAAACAGTAATATACCCCACACGGTCATAAACTGTCATTAGTCCCTTGCTTTAACCGAAACTTGTTGAACAGTTGCAAAGCCTGTTCTCAGAATCTCGGTATGCCCGGTGTACTAAGATATTCCAAAAACTCTAATTATGACCGTACAAAGTATATATTTCTCTGGGACATACTAGGTTAACGTAATTAATAATTAATAATTAATTATTAATTGTGAATTTACATATAAATTTCAAAGCAACCGTGGAACAGGCATCCTGCCTGTTTATTTTTGTCAAAAAATATCCATCTTGCCTGTTCCACAAATACCCATCATATTTGCTGTGAATTTGACGCCCTGGCGGTTAAAACCGCAGCTACACAGACAAAACCCGCCTAATCGCGGGTTTAAATATTTCTTAGTCCGCCTAATCGCGGACTTTGCTTGTATAATTGCGGTTTCAACTGCCAAAACTTTCCAAACATCCTCTAACAAAGATAAATCTACCTGAAAAAATATAACCCCATTGGGTACTGCAGTGATAAATGCTTCCGAATTATCTTTGAAATATGGAAACTAAATCCATTATTTAACTAATAACTCAAGGAAGAAAATTATGGAAGCTATTACTCAAAGCGCTATTGCTAACCCATCTGCACTTACCGTAAATATGCCTGTTTTAGACCGCAATGACCGTGGTGAAGCAGTCAGATTTTTACAACAATTACTAATTTGCTACGGCTATTTAGGTAATGATGGTTTTGATGCTATTTTTGGTGTGAAAACAGAAAAAGCTGTCAAGGGATTTCAAATTGATAGTGGTTTAACAGCTGATGGTGTAGTTGCTAAAGATACCTGGCGTGCCTTAGGTAGTCGCTGTTCTCTCTAAAATCAAGCAAAGCAAATCATTCACATAACTAAACCATAGATAAGATTACAGGACTTACGATATTGTCATATTGTTTTTGTTTGTAGTTGGGCTGTCTTCCCATATTTTTGGAGGGCTTTAGCCCAACTACGAACCTTTCCGCAGTGCCAGTTGCAGCTATCCCTGGATTATTATCTGTGGTTTTTTTAATGATTTATAAATATAGTATTCACTCATCTATCTTTCCCTAGTTTTTTCCGCAAAATCACCCTCCCAGAGTGAAGTTAAACTCCAAGATTCTTAGTAAAGTAATAATAAAAAATCATAACTATGGATGGATTTATTAATACAAGACGCCAAATTCAAGCACAAGCCTTTTCCGCTGGTAATTTACCGACACTAAGTTTTGGAGATTCAGGTAGCGCCGTTAGAGTCCTGCAAAGATTATTGCGGGCTAATGGATTTCCAGTCCGCGTTGATGGAACATTTGGTGTGCTAACAGAAGTGTCCGTTAAAGCTTTTCAAAGCCAAAGCGGCTTATTCGCTGATGGTGTTGTAGGACAGAGAACTTGGAGCGCATTAAGTAGTTAATATTAACTACTTCAACTATGGCAAACAAAAATTAACCGTTAAATAAATAAAACTTAAGGGCCATCTTTGAAACTCAATTATTGGCGTTGCTGAATAGGAGCATGAATTAAAATTTTTTATAAAAATAAGCAACAAAACTTTGCGGCTTTGCGCCTTTGCGTGATACTAAAAAAATCATCATTCATACTTGAATTTGCGCGAAACGCGCACGCTGCGCTAACAGCAACGCCCAATTATTTGCTAAAATTTTAATATCAGGGAATTATACTATCAGGGGCTTTTACTGAAATAAATACCATAATAATATTTATTTTTAAAATAATGACTAAAAGGGCGAACGATGGGACTTGAACCCACGAATGGTGGTACCACAAACCACTGCCTTAACCACTTGGCTACGCTCGCCATCAACATTACGTTAATGAGTATAACACTTCCCTAAAAAAAAATCTACTTTTTTTTCCAAAAAGGAACGCGCTTAGGTGATTTCAAGTCAAAAAACTTGGTAAATAAAGCAATTGCCCAAAATGAAAACCTTAAATGTAATTGTGAGTGTATGTGGTACGGCGATCGCTGTGTTAGGTTTTGCGATGGCTAAGACAAATCCATCTGAAAAAGCATATCAGGATTACGCTGTCAAAAATCTTAGCGATTATGCCAAGCAAAATATTTGTACTAAAGCCCAGGGATTTTTAGAAAAGCTGGTGGCAGGTAATTGTCCCCAGTTAATAGATGCCATTCAACCCCAAGTCAACGATATTGTCGCCCATAGCAGCCAACGACAAGACTTTATTATTTTTAGTATTTATCGTACAGATTTTAAACTCAACTCCTTACTGCCTTCCTATACTGTGGAGACAGTGGGGGCTTTTAATAACTTCTATATCTATAGAACCCAGAAGCAGTAAGCTTTAAGGGTTGTAACTGGTCAGCTTAAATACCTTATAAATAGCTTGAATAACTTTTCAGATATTTCATAGGCAAATTTTGTTACCTATGCGACAAAATATTTGATAATATGTTTTACTATTAAGATTTCGCACTAATATATTTGCTTAATTAATGCCATCTGCCTATCTGCTGGTATCTCATGGAAGTAAAGACAGGCGACCGGAACTTTCGATGCAGCAACTTGCAGCTTTAGTCTGTCATGAAAAGCCAAATAATATATTCCAGGGAGTTATAGATAACCCTGTAAATGCTGCTTGTGGTGATAGTAGAATTATTTCTCCTCCCAAGTCAGTAAATATTGTTGGCACAGCTTGTTTAGAATTAGGGGTAGAACCTTTACACAAGCAAATTGAGAATTTTGCCTATCGGTTAGCCAAAGAGGGTTTTTATAAGTTCGGTTTAGATAATTTAGGTTTAGATAACTCAGCCTTAAATGCCTTAAAGATATTACCTATATTTTTGTCTCCTGGAGTTCATGTGATGGAAGATATTCCATCAGAAGTAGCTTTAGCCCAACAAAATCTGGACTCCAATACCAATATTAAGATTTCACTTTTACCATATTTGGGGACTCATCCAGGTTTAACACAGTTGTTAGCAAAGAAATTGTTAGCAACGCAAGTGGCTAGCCAGGTTTTGCCAACTTGGATTTTACTCGCCCACGGCAGCCGTCGCCCAGGAGGCAATCAACCAGTAGAATATATTGCTGACAGTTTAGGAGCGATCGCTGCATATTGGTCTACTCCTCCTAACTTACAATCTCTTGTCAAAGAATTAGTAGATAAGGGATGGAAGGAAATTGGAATTCAGCCTTATTTTTTATTTAGTGGAGGAATTACAGATAAAATTGCACGGACTACAGAAGAATTAAAATTTCAGTTTCCTGGGGTCAATTTATATTTAAATGACCCCTTAGGGCCAGGCATAGACTTGGCTAAAATAATTTGGGATTTAACAGAAATGAACTGCCAAGACACAAAGGAAGTCATCGCAAATCCGGTAGCTTATGAGTAATACAACCGCTCCTGAGCCAAGGACGCCAAGGGAAGAGAAAAGAGAGAATCATACCGATGCTAACCAATTTGAAATGAATCAGGAAGCAAATACTGAAAAGCAAAAGTGTTTGGGAAAAGTATATTTATTAGGGGCAGGGCCCGGAGACCCTGGATTAATGACATTGAAAGGTAAGGGTTTATTAGAGTGTGCCGATGTTGTTATTTACGATGCTTTAGTTAGCCCACAAATTATTGCAATGATTAATCCTCTTGCAGAAAAAATTAATGCTGGTAAGCGCATGGGAATGCATTCTTTGTTACAAGAAGAAACTAACCAATTATTAGTAGAGAAGGCTCAAGAACATGCTATTGTAGTCCGCCTTAAGGGGGGAGACCCTTTTATTTTTGGTCGTGGTGGAGAAGAAATGGAGGAATTAATTAATGCAGGAATTAGTGTGGAGGTGGTGCCCGGTATTACATCAGGTATTGCGGCTCCTGCCTATGCTGGTATTCCTTTAACTCATCGGCTTTATAGTTCTTCTGTTACCTTTGTCACAGGTCATGAATCTGCTGGTAAGTATCGCCCAGCTATCAACTGGCAAGCAGTAGCCCAAGGCTCAGAAACTATTGTTATTTACATGGGAATTCATAATTTAGCCTATATAATCCAACAAATTACAGCCGCAGGTTTAAGCCAACAAACTCCTATAGCTTTAATACGTTGGGGTACAAGACCTGAACAAGAAGAATTAATCGGTGATTTAGGAACCATTCTTGACAAAATGGAAAAGGCTAGATTTTCTGCCCCTGCAATAGTCGTGATTGGCGCTGTTGTTAATTTACACGAGCATTTACAGGAAAAAAAGTGACAAAATAAGTCGCAAAAAATGGTAAATTTGACTAAATAAAATTAAACATAATTATTGTTTAAGATAACTATAAGTCATAGTCATAAGTCATTGGTCATAAGTCATTAGTCATTTATTGACTACTGACCTTTGACTTCTGACTGTTGACTTTTAGCAATCTCAAGCAGAAGCTTTATCTGACTGTTGAGGTAGAGTGGGACATTCAAATTTATAACCCACACCACGGACAGTCTGAATCAATGCAGGTTGTGCAGCATCAGCTTCTATTTTTTTACGGATTTGACCAATGTGGACATCAACTACCCTTTGGTCGCCAACGTATTCATAATCCCATACCTCTTGGATAAGTTCAGCACGTCGCCAAACTCGACCAGGATGGCTTGCTAAAAAATGTAACAAATCAAATTCCAAAGCGGTTAAGGGTACAGGTTGACTATTTAAAGTCACCTCGCGCCTTACAGGGTCAATCATCAACCTTTCAAATACCAAGCGTTTCTGTTCGGCAGTTGTTACTATTCGCTGACGCTTTAAAATAGCTGCTACTCTGACTTCTAATTCTCCCAAACCAAAAGGCTTAGTCAAATAGTCGTCAGCACCTTTAGAAAAACCGCGAATTTTATCTGCTTCATCAGCACGACTGGTAAGCATTAGCACAAACACGCCATTGCGACTTTGCATCTCTTGGCAGAGGTTAAACCCAATCATGTCTGGTAAATTCACATCTAGAATTACCAAGTCTGGGTTAAACTGCTCAAAAAGAGCTAAGGCGGTTTTACCGTCTTCAGCCGCTTCAACCTGATAACTCTGCTTGCTTAGAAAGCGTTGGATTAGATTACGAACCGCAGAGTCGTCATCAACTACAAGAATCTTGGCAGGAGCCATGACCATCACTTTGCACAAAACTTATGGGATAAATTTAAGGGGATTAATGCTAAAAGCAGAATCACCGCCATAGACACTAACAATCTACAAGGCTTTTTCAGGTATTTCCTGATTATTTAAACAGAACTCTCATTAGGATTTTAGACAATTTTTACCGATTTTTGTGGTATCGTCCGTAACTTGTAATTACGAATGCCTTTTCCTGACCGGAATGTCTAAGCAAAGCCTAGTTTTTATATGTAAACTAGGATACTTTTTTATCCTGAGTCCGACGGACTTATATATGACCGTTATTTAAAATTTTTATCTAAGGTTATTCACAATAGTTTGTGAACCACTATTTTATTACAAAAATCTTAAGGTACGGTGTACTGCCATATTTGAAAAAGAAAAAATATTTTTTTCATGAAATATACTTTGTCTGTATTCTTCGCTTAAATCCTAGATTAAAGCCGATTCTTTAAGAACGACATGAGGGGATACACGGAGTTATAAGAATATGTTAAATTGAGTATAGTTATAATTCCTAGGTCTATTTTTTTGATTCATGCTAGTATCCT
>Ga0114939_10002823_pt1 | contig 12537 bp, 9 predicted proteins | sample AshMeaCrysSpring_FD_87196 | JGI IMG/M metagenome (GOLD analysis project Ga0114939, IMG submission 87196) | Groundwater microbial communities from Big Spring, Nevada to study Microbial Dark Matter (Phase II) - Ash Meadows Crystal Spring | ecosystem: Environmental > Aquatic > Deep subsurface >... | reverse complement strand
TGGTGAGGTAAGGCAAAAGGTTTTAAAATTGGTAATCTAACTTGACCACCGTGGGAATGCCCCGATAACTGTAAATCAAATCTACCAGTCCTAGAACTAATAACAGCAAAATCTGGCTCATGGGCTAATAATATGGCTGCACCTTCCGAGGGTAATTCATCTAATACTTTATTTAAACGAGCTTTTCCTAAAAAAACATCATCAACTCCTCCAATATGTAAGTTTTTATTACCCCGCGATAATGTATAAACTTGATTTCTAAGTACAATAAAACCATCTCTTTCTAAAGCTTTAGTAATACCTTCAGGATTAGCCCAATGGTCGTGATTTCCTAGGATAGCTATAACCCTGTCTTTAGCAGTAAGTTTTGCTAAACCCTTTTCTAAATTAGGTATAAATCTTTGATAATCAGTAGTAACTAAATCACCTGTAATTACAACTAAATCGGGTTGTTGCTGGTTAATTAAATCAACAACTCTATGTAAACGATTTTCTGTTGTCCATTTATCTTGATGAATATCGCTAATTTGGACAATTCGATACCCATTAAATTCTTTATCCAAATGAGGTAAACTTAAGCTTACTTGATTCACATCAATCCAATTAGGTTCAATCCACCCAGCATAGAAGAAAAAACAAATACTTAAAGTTAAGCAAATGAATGCTTTGGTAATTATTTGATTCTTTTTTCTTCGCTTTCTGCCGTACACCATTATGTCCCCCCACGAGATATTACAGCCAGATTGTAACTAATTATTTACTGCTGTGTTGGGGAGTAGGGAGGAGGAAATAATTCAAAATTACAAAATAAAAGATGAAAAAAGTTATGTCATCCAAATGACAAGTTAAAAATTTTTTCAACTTTGATGAAAATAAGAGATTTTTTCTTGGTCAGAATTATAAGTAAATTATATAAGTAATAGTTGAGATTATTTAAAGCATTATAGCAATTCATACTTTTACTGAAAATGATTATTTATCCTTTCCGTAAGTCCTAATAGCGATAGATTTATTGCGATATATTTATCATTAGTAAATTGTGTGGAGTTGATGACATTAAATAATTTAATGTTAAATAAAATGCTTGACAAATATCAACTGTCAAAAGACATATTGTCATACTAAATATGAGATTTTATGTAAAATTTCCAAATTATTAAAAAAACATAAAAAATGTTTCATTTTTTTGAAAAATAATACTAAAAAAGAGTTACCTGTAACTATTATTTATGGCATAGTTGAGTGCAGCAATATTTATTTATGGACTTTTTTTCTAATACTGTAGCCTTGTCAAGGGCGCAATTTGCCCTAACGGCGATTTTTCATATGTTGTGGCCTGTATTGACCACGGGAATGTCAATTTATTTGATTGTTGTGGAAGGACTGTGGTTAAAAACTCGTAACCCAGATTATTACCGCCATGCTCGTTTTTGGTCGAAAATATACCTACTGAATTTTGGTATTGGAGTTGCATCGGGTTTGCCGATGGGGTTTCAATTTGGTACAAATTGGGCGCCGCTATCAGAGGCTGTGGGAGATTTTTTAGGGAGTATTCTTGGATTTGAAGGGTCGATGGCATTTATGCTAGAGGCTGCTTTTCTAGGGATTATGATGTTTGGTTGGGAAAGAGTTAATCCAGCCATTCATTACCTGGCGACTATTTTGGTTGCCTTTGGTGCTAATCTTTCGACTTTTTGGATTTTAACTGCTAATTCCTGGTTTCAAACTCCCTCTGGTGGGGATATGGTCAATGGTAAATTTATCGTTGATGATTATTTCCAAGCGATTTTAAATCCTTTTATGGTCAATAGTGTTCTCCATATGTTTTTGGCGACTTTAGAGACTTCACTATTTGTCATTGGTGGTATTAGCGCTTGGTATATGTTAAATAATCGCCATCCGGAATTTTTTGCCAAGTCTTTTAAAATAGTTTTGGCGATCGCTATTTTCATTACACCTCTACAAATCTATATCGGTCATGCCAGTGGCGACCAAGTTTATCGCTACCAACCAACTAAACTTGCAGCAATGGAAGCCCAGTGGGAAACAATTCCCGCTGGAGAATCAGCAAATTGGAGTATGCTAGCCCTTCCCAATAACAAAACTCAAAAAAATGATTGGGAATTATCCATACCGAAGGGATTAAGTTACATTTTAGAATTTAAACCCAAATTATCCGAACCTGTTTTGGGGCTAAAAGAATGGAAGCCAGAAGACCGTCCTCCAATGATTGGTTTAATTTTCTATTGCTTTCGCATCATGGTAGGCATTGGCTTTTTCTTGGCTGGTCTAATGCTATGGACTGTAATGCAATGGCTGGGGGGTAAGCTAAGTGCTGAAAAAATTACTCAGCAAAAATGGTTATTGCGTATTTGGGTTTTAGCTGCACCCCTAGGTTATCTTGCCATTGAATCAGGTTGGATTGTTCGTTGTGTTGGAAGGCAACCCTGGACGGTATATGGAAAAATTCGTACCGTAGATGCAGCTTCCCATTTACCCCCAGGTGAAGTATTAGCCTCCTTAAGTATTATTACTGTTCTTTACGCTGTGTTATTTATTTGTGCCATGTATTTTGGCAGTCGAATAATTCGCCGAGGGCCGGATTTGAATATACCAATACCGGGACATAAAGTCGATAAAGAAGTCGTTTTGATGGAATCAGCGACCCATATTCCTGATAGTCGTCCACTTGAAACACAGCAATAAAAGTTAAGTATGGAAGCGCTACTACATTTTTTACCACAGGTTTGGTTTGTAATTCTAGGACTATTTCTTTTCCTCTATGTGCTTTTAGATGGTTTTGATTTAGGTGTTGGAATTCTTTCCTTAAGTTCCTCTGACGAAAAACGCCGCACAATGTTAATGACCAGCTTAGGTAATGTCTGGGATGCTAACGAAACTTGGCTAGTCCTTATGGCTGGTGCATTATTTGGTGCTTTTCCCCTAGCTTTTGGCACAATTTTAAATGCCCTTTATCTACCCCTAATGCTAATGGTTGTGGGGTTAATTCTACGGGCTGTAGCCTTTGAATTTCGTGAGCATTCTAATCGTAAAGCCTTCTGGAATCAAGCTTTTGGTGTTGGTAGTTTTATTGCTTCCCTATTTCAAGGTTTTACTTTGGGAGGTTTATTGGCTGGGATTAAAGTTGATGCTGCTGGACATTTTGCTGGTGGAATGTGGGATTGGCTAAGCTGGAATTCCATCCTAATGGCATTAACCCTAGTGCAAGGGTATGTGCTAATCGGTTCAACTTATTTAATTCTTAAAACTGAGGGAGAATTACAGGATACTCACTTTCGCACTGCCAAATTAGCCGCTTGGACAACTTTGATTGGGGCAGTTTTAATTACTATTACTACTCCCTTAGTATATGAAAATGCCAGGGCTAGATTATTTCACCAACCACAGGTATATATTTTTGCCATGATTCCCGTTTTAGGGGTGTTATTAGTTTGGTTACTACAACAAAGCCTGACAAATAAACAAGAAGTCCCATCCTTTGTTTATACTGCTTTAATCTTTTTACTGACATTTATTGGATTGGGATTTATTGCTTTTCCTTATATAATCCCTCCCACTGTAACCATTTATCAGGCGGCTTCCTCTCCTAGCGCTATGGTATTTATGATTACTTTTATCGGCTTTTTAATTCCGATTATGTTGTTTTATAACATCTATAACTACTTTGTTTTCCGGGGTAAGGTCGTTAGTAGCGAACATGATTGAGCCGTGAAGACACGAAGGGCAGGAAGGAAGAAGATGACTTCGTGCCCTTCTTTCCTTCGCGGTTAAAACTCTTATATGATTTTTTTCAATAATTGTAGTTTATAGCTACAATTATGATTCGGAGTGCTTTGGAGCATACTGCATCCAGCTTCTTAATTTATGGGATTACCTATTGTTGCTATTATCGGACGCCCGAATGTGGGCAAATCTACCCTGGTCAATCGTCTGGCAGGGGAAAAAACTGCTATTGTTCATGACGAGCCGGGAATTACACGAGACCGCACTTACCTTCAAGCATTTTGGGGCGATCGCGAATTTCAAGTAGTGGATACCGGCGGTTTGGTTTTTAATGACGATACGGAATTTTTACCTCTGATTCGTCAACAAGCTATGACTGCATTGTCAGAAGCATGTGTAGCCATATTTGTTGTTGATGGTTTAACAGGCCTTGTCCCCGCAGATGAGGAAATTGCCCATTGGTTGCGCCAACAACCTGTTCCCGTAGTCTTAGCTGTAAATAAATGTGAATCTGTAAAAGATGGTTTAATGCAAGCTGTGGAATTCTGGTCATTAGGTTTAGGTGAACCCTATGCTATGTCCTCTATTCATGGTAATGGCACGGGGGATTTACTGGATGAGTTAATCAAACATATTCCCGTTGTGACAGAGGTTCCTGAAGATGATGAAATTAAAGTCGCTATTATCGGGCGTCCAAATGTTGGAAAATCTAGTTTATTAAATTCCTTTGTTGGCGAAGAAAGGGCTATTGTTAGCCCCATATCCGGTACAACCCGCGATGCCATTGATACTGCTATTGAAAGAAATGGACAAAAATACCGTTTAATTGATACCGCTGGCATTAGAAAAAAGAAACATATAGATTATGGTGCAGAATTCTTTAGTATAAATCGAGCTTTTAAAGCTATTCGCCGCGCTGATGTGGTGTTAATGGTTCTTGATGCTGTTGATGGAGTCACTGAACAAGACCAAAAATTAGCTGGTCGAATTATTGATGAAGGTCGCGCCTGTGTTGTAGTTGTCAATAAATGGGATGCTGTGGAAAAGGATTCCTATACTATTTATGACTATGAAAAAATGCTCGAACAAAGATTAAATTTTACCGAATGGTCAGAAACAATCTTTGTTAGCGCTTTAACAGGACAACGGGTAGAGAAAATACTGGAATTAGTCAACCGCGCTGCTGAAGCTCATAAACGTCGCGTTACAACTGCGGTTATTAATGAAGTATTAGAGGAAGCCATGAGTTGGCACTCGCCCCCAACTTCTCGCAGTGGTAAACAGGGCAAGATTTATTATGGCACCCAAGTGAGTTCTCAGCCTCCCAGCATAGCTTTGTTTGTCAATGATGCTGCCAGATTTAATGACAATTATCGTCGTTATATTGAGAAACAATTCCGCAAGCAATAGGCTTTCAAGGTACACCTATTCGTTTATTTTGGCGAAGTAAGAAAGTTCGGGATATGGAAAAAGCTACCTCAAATCGGGCAACTCGTGTTTAGAGGGGATAAATAAAAACCCAAAGACCAGACCAACTTTGGCGCAGTCTAGACGCAAAGAAGAAAATTATTCCTTCTTCCCTTTGCGCCTAGGCTATTGCTAGCCTTTGGTATGGGCCTATGGCACGGGAGTGCCAAGCTCCGCTATTGCGTGGGATTTCCCCAAAATCAAAATCCTGAATCTAAAATAGAAAAATGGATTTACTTAAATCATTACCCCTTGGTCTGTATCTAGAAGAACCTGTCACCTGGCTCCATAAACTCGACCCACGGGTTAAAATAGCTTGGTTGATGAGTCTATTGACTACTTATATATTTGCTAATAATGAGTGGCGCTTGCTACTTGTATTACTACTAATTATTTTTACTGTTATTGCTCGCATCCCAAGAAGAGTTTGGCAACAACAAATGGGAGGACTACTATTTTTATGTACCTTTGTATTTTTAGTTGCCTGTATTACTCCTGATGGACTTGGTATTAGTTATCAACAACGTCTGCCTGCTAATGACCAATTATTATTACAAAAACCAGATTCACCCTCACCAACTCCGGTAGCAATTCCAGAATCAAATAAAGCTCAAAATTATAGTTATTTATTAATAGATAAAGGCCCTATTAAAGTAACTCGTCGCTCCTTTGATTTAGCATTTCGTTTTAGTAGTATTTTATTTACAGTAATTTATAGTACTAACTTATACTTATTGACCACAGCACCAGAGGAAATTACAGCAGCCATTGAGAGTTTAATGCAGCCCCTTCGTAGATTTAAAGTACCCGTGACGGAAATTATTTTAACTTTAACTTTATCCCTACGTTTTATTCCCTTAGTTTTAGAAGAAATTCAGAACTTGGTCAGGTCAGTAATGACAAGGGCTATTAACTGGAAGAAGTTAGGTTTTAAGAGTGGTGCAAAGCTTTGGTTAATGGTGGGAGAAAAATTATTAGAAAATCTTCTTCTTCGGGCTGAGCAAATGGCCAACGCGATGATGGTTAGAGGTTTTACAAGTCCTAACGAGCATCGAGTTCAATGGCATGACTTAAAATTTAGAGGACGGGATTGGATAGCCTTAGTAATTTTAGTTTTATTTTGGGGTACTAGGTTTGTTCTGGGAAATGATGTTTCTTAATGGCTAATGGTTAGTGGCTAATGGCTAATGGCTAATGGCTAATGGCTAATGGCTAATGGCTAATGGCTAATGGTTAGTGGCTAATGGCTAATGGCTAATGGCTAATGGCTAATGGTTAGTGGCTAATGGCTAATGGCTAATGGCTAATGGTTAATGGTTAATGATTATTAGCAATTAGCAATTAGCAATTAGCAATTAGCAATTAGCAATTAGCAATTAGCCACTAACCATTAGTATATATTTTTAACTATATGTAATACAGCTAATGACTTTACCTTGGTTTTGGCGATCGCTCCCTTTAGACAAGGACACTGGGTCTGAGATTTTTGCAAGTTTGTTTCTGGATAAGAATAATTCTGGCATAGCAACGCTTCTGGAAAGTCCCTATCCAATTCCAGATGAAAATCCCCAACTAGCCCGTTATTCGATTTGTGCTGGGGAACCTCGGATGATAAATGGCGATCGCTATTTTTGGACGCCAGAATTAGGTGAAGTTTTACCTTTTTTAGAGAAATTAATTAAAAAAGAAGAATATACAAACAAATCCCAGACTCAATCCCAGACTCAATCCGTTTCAACAACAACTCCACCTGACCATCTTCCCTTTACAGGTGGTTGGCTTGGTTGGTTGGGATATGACGTTGCTTGGGAGATAGAGAAATTACCCTATCTCAAAACAGATACTCTGCCTTTTCCCATAGCTTTTTGGTATGAGCCAGAATCTTTTGCTGTATTAGACCATTGGCAACAGATACTTTGGTTAGCTGCCAGTAGTGTTGAGCAACTTGATAAATTAGAAAAGTCATTAGAAAAGCCCATCTCTAAGCCTTCATCAACCTCTTTGTCTAACTATCCATCACCACCTCTGAATTTTCAGACATCCCAAGATGACTATGAAAGGGCTGTGGAAATGGCAAAAAAGCATATTCAATGTGGAGATGTTTTTCAATCTAACTTAACTCTAAGATTTGAATCCCAAACTACTCTGTCTGGATGGGATATTTATAACCAGTTACAGAAAATTAATCCTTCTCCCTTTGCTAGTTATTGGCGATCGCCCTGGGGTGAAGTTGTCAGTTGCTCTCCAGAAAGATTAGTTAAATTAGAAAATGGCATTGCAGAAACTAGACCCATTGCAGGAACCCGGCCTCGTGGCAAAACAATGGAGGAAGATAAATACTTAGCCCAAGAACTTTTAAATAATACAAAGGAAAGGGCGGAACATATCATGCTTGTAGACCTGGAAAGAAATGATTTAGGTCGGGTATCCACTTGGGGAACAGTTGAAGTCGATGAATTACTAACCATTGAACGCTACAGTCATGTGATGCATTTAGTTAGTAATGTTAGGGGAACATTACAAAGCGGAAAGAATCCTATCGATTTAATCAAAGCTATGTTTCCTGGCGGTACAATAACAGGATGTCCAAAAGTCCGCTGCATGGAAATCATAGAAGAACTAGAACCATTACGTCGCAGTCTATTCTACGGTTCCTGTGGCTATATAGATATACGAGGAAACCTAGATTTAAATATCCTCATCCGCACTTTATTAATGAGCAAATTACCACTCCCTACCCACCAATACCATCCCATCCCATCCCAAGTTTGGGGGCAAGTTGGTGCGGGAATTGTAGCTGACAGCATAGCTTTAAGAGAATGGCATGAATCATTACATAAGGCAGAAGCCCAAATTGCTGCATTGCAAAATAGACATTAATATCAAATCCGTTTAATTGCACCTAATAAAATAAAGCTAGGCATTTTCCCTATATCCTTTCCACCCAGACCCTTCGCTTCGCCGTCTAGGCGCATAGTGTGCCTAGACGGCGCTTCGTTAACGCGCTTAAGAGCGTTCAACTTGTTGAGGTTAACGCTCGCCCCTCTACCACCCCCACCAAGATTTTTTTAGTGAGTCTTTACCCGGATTTGATATAACCCCCAATTCTTACTCCCAACTGATACGATGTTTGTTATCATGGCCTTCATTACCTTGCAACAAATAACCTACCAGCAGGAACAAAAACTACCCTTAATATTAGGCTTCCCAGTGCTAAAAGTTATATTTGCCTCAAGATATGACAACCCGCAAACAAATTTTCTACTAAAAGAAAACAGTCCTTTACGCCCACTAATGATCATGACTGTCTAGGATGAAAGCTAAACATAACGAACTATTTACTTATATAATTTACAATTGCTAAAATTGTCACAGCTGCACCTAACTTTATCTTTCAAAACAAGGTATTATCGTTTAAATAGTTTTATGAAATTGTTACAAGATATACTTAATAAAATCTAAGTATTCAATGGAATCAGATAACTCAGAAACTTATCTTAACCATCCTACATGGGGTTTACTGTACCGAGTATGTGTCGTAGATGATAATCAAGAATTATTTACCACATTGTATGCCCAACGGTTATTTTTTTTGGTCACCACTGAATCAAAAGGAATTAAATTCCAAACCATTGGCAGAGTAGACGCCAAAATGTTGCTGGAAAATCGCTTGCGTAACCTGCGTCGCTATGGCCCGATTAGTGAGTATGATGTGCTTCAAGGTATTTTGAAACGTACTTTTTAGTCAAAATAGAAAATGAACAAAAAGCAATAATAAATAATAATGAGAAATAAGAAATAGTAATCAAATTACTGAACATGAAGAGAATATTTTCCTGAGTATTCTTTTTCGCATCTACCTTCTTTAAAACTTATTATTTTATGATTTTATTATTTTCAGGACTTACGCAAAAATCCTCAGAAAGCTTGATTTATTTAACCGCCAAGAAGCCAAGAACGCTCTTGTTTTTGTAGAGCTTGCGTAAGTCCTAATTTTGTTATTGTTAGGACTTACCCACGAACTACGGAATAATTGAACCACCATAGCGCTCTTCGTGGCGCCCGAGCAACCTAGGAGCGAAGTTCACGAAGAAATGAGAGTTTGAGAGGTATTTTGCGTAAGTTCTAATTTTGTTACTGTCAGGACTTACGATATTGTCACATTGTTTTTGTTTGTAGTTGGGCGCTCGCGCCCATATTTTTGGAGGGAAGACAGCCCAACTACGAACATGAGCCGCAGTGCCAGTTGCGGCTATCCCTACTTATTTTTAGTAAAAAATTGAGGAGATTTGATGAGTAGCCACCTTAGCAAGCAGATAAATGAGATTCGCGCCTCAATACCAGATAAAGTACGTCTAATTGCAGTCAGTAAAAAGGTTCCTGTTGACATAATGCGTCTAGCCTACGCTGCTGGCATCCGAGATTTTGGTGAGAGTCGCATTCAAGAAGCAAGCGATAAAATGGCTCAAATGCAGGAATTAACAGACATCAACTGGCACCTTATTGGGCATTTACAAACAAATAAGGCCAAAAAAGCCCTTGAATTATTTCAATGGATTCATTCTGTAGATTCTTTAAAGCTAGCAGAAAAGCTGAATCATTTGGCACAAGAGCATTCCATCTGCCCTCCAATTTGTTTACAAGTAAAAATTCTTCCAGACCCTGACAAATCAGGGTGGCATGTGTCAGAATTGTTAGCTGATTTACCCAGGTTAAATCAGTATCCATGTTTAAATATTCAAGGTCTGATGACAATCCCACCTTTTGGTTTGGATGACTCAGCAATTCTTGATGTATTTAATCGTACTCACGACTTAGCACAAACTATCCAAAGGCAAGCTTGGCCTAATATCCAAATGAATCAACTTTCTATGGGTATGTCTGGTGATTATCAGCTTGCTGTAAATGCTGGGGCGACAATGGTACGTTTAGGTACTATTTTATTCGGTAATCGAATAGAGTAATCAGCCAAAAGAAATAATTACTACTTCTATTGGTTGATACAGTATTGATACAGGAAAGCCTTCCTATATCCCGCTGTCATGCTTAACAAAAAATAATAGGATTGACAACAGCAAACAAAATTTAAATATGGGGCAAAAACAACTTTTCTTTACAGGTTGATTGAGCTATAATCCTGACTCATTATGTCACCAGTGTGATATTCATGCCTTTTATAGGATTTGTGGATTTCCTCAGGGATTCTACTTATAAGTTGAATCAGGAATATAAAGCTGTTCGCAGTAAAAATAGTTTAATCACTGCCCAGTATGGGCATAAAAGTTGATTGAATACCTTGCCTTAATATATAGCCGAAAGGTTTGCACCAGGAGCGTAACAATGAGTAATATATTTTCAAAACTTAGAGATTTTGTTGGCTTAAACGAACAAGTAGAATACGAGTATTACGAAGACGATTCGGAAAATGATAACTATAGGCAGTTGTACAGAGAAAACAATCCTCCCCAAGCTGCTCCCGAACCTACCCCAGCACCTACAGCAGATAATAGACGCTGGGCTGAGTCAGTGTCTACAATGGGTTCAAATGTCACATCAGGGACAAAGACAATGAGTAATGTGATTGGTATGCCTGGAGCCTTAAATGGTATTTCTGAAGTTTTGGTATTAGAACCTCGTACTTTTGAAGAAATGCCCCAGGCTATTCAAGCGCTGCGGGAACGCAAGTCTGTAGTACTCAATCTGACTATCATGGACCCAGACCAAGCGCAGAGAGCTGTAGATTTTGTTGCTGGTGGTACATATGCGCTGGATGGACATCAAGAGCGTATTGGTGAAAGTATCTTCTTGTTTACTCCTAGCTGTGTACAGGTTAGCACTCCAGGCGGTGTCGTGTATGAGGTACCTCAACCTCCTGCACGTCCTCGCACTACTGCGACTAATACCAATGGGAATAGCTGGGGTAACGATGTTAATCGGGTGGCACAATAGATTTTATAATTAGGGTTTTAGATTTGGAATTTTAGATTTTGGATTAAAAATATAATCTGAAGTCTGAAATCTAAAATCTAAAATCTAAAATCTATTTCCGGAAAATCTGCTTGTATGGGTAAATTTGGCTTAATCGGTGGCGGAGTAATGGGAGAAGCACTCCTTTCTCGCCTGATTGAATTAAAAATTTTTAACGCTTCAGAAGTTGTCGTCAGCGAACCTCAATTATCTCGCCGCCATTTTTTAGAACAAAAGTATGGTGTCGCCACCTGTGAAGATAATAAACAGGTTATTACATCGACAAAAGTTGTTTTACTAGCTATAAAACCTCAAGTCTTTAATCAAATCTCTCAAGAAATATCAGATGTTTTGCCAATAGACAATCCTCCTTTAGTAGTATCTATTTTGGCAGGAGTCTCTTTATCTCAATTAGAAGCTGGATTTCCTAATATGGCAGTGATTAGGGCTATGCCTAATACCCCAGCTATTGTTGGTGGAGGAATAACAGCCATTTGTATGGGTCGTCATACAACAGATAGCGATCGCTCCGTGGCCAAGAATTTATTAGAGGCAGTGGGGGAAGTAGTAGAAGTCCCAGAAAATTTAATGGATGCCGTAACTGGTCTTTCCGGTAGCGGTCCAGCCTATGTGGCATTAATGATAGAAGCCCTTGCAGATGGAGGAGTTGCATCAGGTTTACCAAGGGCAACTGCAAATCAACTTGCATTACAAACAGTACTTGGTACAGCCCAATTATTACAGCAGACCAAGATACACCCCGCAGAATTAAAAGATAGAGTTACCAGTCCGGGGGGTACTACCATAGCCGGAGTTTCGGAGTTAGAAAAAGCTGGTTTTCGCTCAGCTCTAATTGAAGCAGTTAAAGCAGCGACCAGGCGATCGCAGGAGCTTGGAAAATAGGCTAGAGCCAAACCAAGCCTAGTGTTTTCTCCCATTTTCTTTGTCATCTTGTGGAACAGCCATCCTGCCTGTCTTTGTTGAATATAAAATTTGTGGAACAGGTAGGAAAGCCTGTTTTTGTGAAAATAACATCAAGAGTATTTGTATAACAGGCAGGAAAGCCTGTTTTTGTTTTGAATATAAAATTTGTGGAACAGGTAGGAAAGCCTGTTTTTGTTGAATATAAAATTTGTGGAACAGGCAGGAAAGCCTGTTTTTGTTCCATCATCAAATGTTCTTATGTACATGCGTACAGGCGTACAGGCGAGACGCCCGTACCACGCAATGAAAATATACATGAACCTATCCCACTAATTAGTTTTGCAATAAAAAGCTTGAATAAATTAGCCTCTTAAAACGAAAAAATAAGGTTTTCAAGCTGATTTTACTTTAATAAGTAAGCATTTTTAGAATAGT
>Ga0114939_10002822_pt1 | contig 12540 bp, 10 predicted proteins | sample AshMeaCrysSpring_FD_87196 | JGI IMG/M metagenome (GOLD analysis project Ga0114939, IMG submission 87196) | Groundwater microbial communities from Big Spring, Nevada to study Microbial Dark Matter (Phase II) - Ash Meadows Crystal Spring | ecosystem: Environmental > Aquatic > Deep subsurface >... | reverse complement strand
TGATCTGCACGTTGAAGCCCATCGCCTCCAGCGTCCAGCGCATCATCTCGTTGGGGAAGGTGCGCAGCTTCTTGCCCTTGGCGTCGGCCGGCCCGTTCAGCGGCTCCTTGGTCGTCATGCTGCGGAAGCCCGCCTCCCAGGTCGACAGGAAGCGGAAGCCCTTGGCCGGCGCCTTGTCGAACTGCTGCTGCAGCCACTTGCTTTCGTCGTACAGCTTCCAGCCCTGCTGGTAGTTGTCGACCAGGTACGGCAGCATGGTGAGGTTCAGCGTGCCGACGTGCGGCGCGTACGAGCCGGTCGAAGACACCGTGAAGTCGATGCCGCCGAGGGCGAGCTGCTCGATGTTCTTCGGGTCGTTGCCGAGCTGGCTGCAGCAGAACACCTGCACGCGATAGCGGCCCTGGGTCAGTTCCTCGACCTTCTTGGCGAACAGTTGCGCGGCGGCCTGGCGCGCGCCGGCCTGCTGGTCGGTGTGGCTGAATTTCAGCACGGTCTGCGCGCCGGCGGTGGCGGCGAAGGCGGCAGCGACGGTCGCCGCGATGCCGAGGCGGATGAATCGACGGAACATGGTTTCTCCCTTCTCTTAGTGGTCGCCGGCGCTGGCCGGAAAAGGCGGCCCGAGGGTCGCCCGGAGCGGACGCTCGAGCGGATCGAAGGCGTCCAAGACGATGCGGCGGCCGTCCGCGTGCGAGCGGTAGACCGCCTCCTGTACGTTCAGATTGGCGAGGTAGTCGCGCGCGGTGTTCTCCGCCGGCGCGCCCTGCGCGAGATGCGCAATCACGTGCCTCTGCAGCCACTCGCAGGCGCCGCCGCCCCAGGTGTCGTCGCGACCGCGGTCGTAGCCGTGCTCGCGCTCCCCGGCGTGATGCGGCTTGAAGAACAGGCGCGCCTCGCCGTCGAGCCGCAGCACGCCGCGGCTGCCTTCGATCCAGCACTCGCCCATCGTGCGGCGCGGGTCGGAGGCCGGGTGGTCGTTGCAGCGGTTGCCGTCGAACAGGCCCGTGGCGCCGCCGGCGAACTCGAAGACGATGATCCCCGCGTCCTCGCCGGCGATCGCCGGGTTGATCCGGCGCAGCCGCGCGTACACCGCCTGCACCTCGCCCATCAGGAAGCGGAAGGTGTCGATCCAGTGGATCGCGGTCTCGACGACCAGCAGCCGCGGCATGGTCTGGAAGTAGGGCTGCCGGTCGAGGTAGGCGCGCGGACCCTGGCCGTCGCCGGGCCGCAGCCGGAAGCCGATCGCATGCAGCTCGCCGAGATCGCCGCGGTCGATCAGTCGCCTGGTCTCGCGGTACCACGGCTCCCAGCGGTAGTTCTCGTGCACGATCAGCGGCACGCCGGCCGCCTCGGCGAGCTCGGTCATCGCCAGCGCGTCGGCGTAGTCGACACCGAACGGTTTCTGGCAGATCACCGGCACGCCGCGCTCGACGGCCGCGTGCACGAACTCGCGATGGGTCGGCGGCGGGGTAACGATGTCGAGCAGGTCGGGGCGCAGCGCATCGAGCATCTCGGGCAGGCCGCCGAACACCCGCGGGATGCCGAAGCGCGCGGCCATGGCCTCGCCGCGGCCGCGGTCGCGGTTGGCCAGTCCCGTCATCTCGATGAGCCCGTCTTCCGCCATGCGGCGCCAGCCGTGGTACTGGTACTGGCTGAAGTAGCCGGCACCAACGGCGGCCACCCGCAGCGGACGGGTGCGCCCGTTCATCGGGCATCCCCCCCGCCGGCGCTCGTTGCAGACGCGGCTCGGGCGGCCGGGGGCGCCGACGCCGCCACCTCGTCGCCGGCCAGCGCGTCGATCACCGCGCGGGCAATGGCGGCCGTGCCGTCGGTGCCGCCGAACTCGAACGGCCGGACGCGCCGCGCGGCGAAGACGCGGTCGACGGCGGCCTCGAGCCGCGCCGCCGCCTCGCCCAGGGCCGGCACGCGGTGCCGCGTGCCGAGCCAGTCGAGCATCATCGCCGCCGACAGCAGCATCGCGGTCGGGTTGGCCTTGCCCTGCCCGGCGATGTCGGGCGCCGAGCCGTGCGACGGCTGGAACAGCGCGTGCGCGTCGCCGATATCGGCCGACGGCGCCATGCCCATGCCGCCGACCAGCGCCGCGCCGAGGTCGGAGAGGATGTCGCCGAACTGGTTCTCGGTGGCGAGCACGTCGTAGTCCCACGGCCGGCGGACGAGGTTCAGCGCCATGGCGTCGACGTAGCAGTGGTCGGCCGGCAGGCCGGGGTGGCGCGCGGCGACTTCCCAGAACACCCTGTTCATCAGCGCCATCGCCCGGTGCACGTTGGCCTTGTCGACGCAGGTGACGCGGCCCTTGGCCGGGTTGCGCGCGCGCCGCCGCGCGGCCAGCGCGAAGGAGAACTCGAACAGCCGCGAGGCGCCGGCGCGGGTGATGCGGCCCAGGTCGTAGGCCTCGTCGTCGGTGGCCGGTGGCACCGCATCGGGGCGCAGCCGCCCGTAGAACCAGCCTTCGGTCTGCTCGCGCACGATCACGAAGTCGATGGACGCCGCGCGCGCGTCGGCCAGCGGCAGCGGCGCCCCGGCAATGGCGCGGATCGGCCGCACGCCGGCATACAGGTCGAGCGCGTCGCGCAGGTCCAGCTGAGGCGCGATCTCGGTGCCGTCCGGGTAACGGACGTGCGGCAGGCCCATCGCGCCGAACAGGATCGCGTCGGCCTCGCGCGCCGCGCGCATCGCCGAGTCGGGAAAGGCCACGCCGGTGTCGGCGTAGCACTGCGCGCCGCCCGGGTGCTGCTCGTAGCCGAGCCGGAAGCCGCCGACCGCGCGCTCGAGCGCGGCGAGCACGGCCAGACAGGCCTGCATGACTTCGGGCCCGATGCCATCGCCGGGCAGCACGACGATGCGGAAGTCAGCGGTCATCGGACAGCCTTCCGCGCGGCGCGACGCCGGATGAGTGCCAGGGGCGCGCGATGCGCATTCATCTGTGGCTCCTACAGGTGCTGCACGCGCAGCCGCTCGAACAGTTCGAGCAGTTCGCGGCTGGCGCGGGCGCGATGCTCGCGGTTCACTTCGAGGGCGCCGCGGGCATCGCCGGCGCGCAGCCGCTCGACCAGCAGCGTGTGCTCCCGGGTCGAGTTGACCGGCTTTGGCCGCATGCGCAGCGTGACCATCCGCGCGCGGTGCGCGCGGTCCCAGAAGTTCTCGACCGTGGCCTTGAGCATCCGGTTGCCGGCGAGATCGACCAGCGTGCGGTGGAAGCGCTCGTCGGCGGCGGCCCAGGCGTCGAGGTCGTCGGCCTTCAGCGCGCGGTCCATGTCGCGGGTGGCCAGCACCAGCGGCTTCAGTTCGTCATCGGCCGGGCGGCGCGCGGCGACGATCTCGGCCGCCGCGCTTTCGAGGGCCGACAGCACCGTATAGATCTCCGCCATGTCGGCCGGCGACACCGGCAGCACGCGCATGCCGTGCCGCGGCACCACCTGCACCAGCCCTTCGTTCTGCAGCCGGATCAGCGCTTCGCGCACCGGCGTGCGGCTGATGCCGAGCGCCTTCGCCAGTTCGCTTTCCAGGGCCTGGTAGCCGGGCGGAAAGGCGTTGTCGAGGATGCGGGCGCGGATCGCCTGGTAGGCCTGGTCGACCAACGACGACCTGACGATGCGCCGCCCAGCCGGGGCCTTGGCGCGCGGGCGCCGGGCGGGCGCGCGGCCTCGGGTCGGCGTCGACAGCTTGAGCATCTTCAGTACTTCCAGTGGTTCGGCGGGTGGCCGGCGACCGGTGCGCGAAAGCACGCCAGGCGGTCGCCGAGCAGGCAGCCGAGATAGGCGGTGCGCCGGTCGGCGCCGCCGAAAGCGAGGCTGGAAATGTTCCTCAGCACCTGTCCGCCGCCGCTGTCCAGGTGTGGGCGGCCCATCTGTCCGGCGACGAACGCCTGCTCGCAGCGCTCAAGGTGCGCGGGGTCGCAGTCCTCGAGCACCCGCTGCTGCGCGCCGTCGCGATCGACGCGGATCACGCGGTTGGACACGATGCTGGTGATCCAGACGCCGCCGTCGGTGTCGAAGGCCAGGCCGTCCGGAAAGGTGCCGGGGCCGAACGAGGTCACGGTCTCGCGGCCGGAAAGCGCGCCGTCGGCTGACAGCCGGAATCGCGTCAGCCGGCGGCCGAAGGTCTCGTTCACGTACAGCCACTGCCCGTCGGGGCTGACGAGCGCCTCGTTGGTGTAGCCGAGGCCATCGGCGACGACACGCGCGCCGCGCGCATCGAGCAGCACGATGAAGCCGTCGGCGACGTCGCCGCGGTAGGCGGCGGCACGCGGGCGATGGCGGGTGCTGACGGTGATCCAGATTCGCCCGGCCGTGTCCTCGTGCACGAAGTTGGTCGGCGGCAGGTCGATGCCGTCGACGCGCTCGAGCAGCGGCCGCGCCTGGCCGGAGCGGTCGAGCGCGTACACGCCGCCGAGTTCGTCGCCGAGATCGGCAAGCAGGAAGCTGCCGTCGGCGCACAGCGCGATGCCGTTCGGTCGCAGCGGCCGGTCGCCCGGCAGGCGGGCCGCGTACAGCGCCTGCGAGCCATCGGCGCGCAGATGCGCCACGCCGCCACGCCAGTCGGCCGTGTACAGGTCGCCGCGCGCCGTGGCCAGCACGCATTCGGGCCGGACGAGCCCGCTGCCGACGAAGCGCAGCGCCGCGAGCGCCATCGGCGTCGTTTCCGCCGCCGCCACAGCCATGTTCTCCCTCCGCCGTTTGCCCGGCTACGTGTTCATTAATGTATACGTTATTTGGCGGCCGAGTCAATGGCTGCCGCCAGCCGGCGCTCCCGCATCGGGGCGACAGGCGCCATGTTTCGGCGCGGCTTCGGGGTGCGGGGTGGCGCGATGCGAGCGCTGCCGCTCAGCGCGGCCGCCCGGCCCCGGTGCTGCCGGCGGTCTCGGCCGCCAGCGCAAACACCGCATCGCCGACAGCGATGGGGCCGTCTTCGAGGACGCGCGCCGTCATGCCGCCGTGGCCGCGCATCGCCGCGTAGCCGCCGGGGCCGATCGCCTCCTCCATCCGCGAGCAGGGGTGGCAGGGACCGACCAGTTCCAGCAACGCTTCGCCAACGCGCAGCCGCGCATTCTTCAGCGCCAGCAGGTTGATGCCGGAGACGACGAGGTTGCGCCGCAGCGCCACCGGGTCCACGGCCGAAACCCGCGCCAGTTGCGCGATCACCGGCAGGTGCTCGTGCTGGATCAGCGTCACCTGCCTCGTCGAAAGCTCGGCCTCGCCGCGCTGGCCGAGGCGGTCGTCGGCGAGGCCGAGGCCGGCGCGGGCGATGGTGCGCTCGATCAGTCGCGCGGGCAGCCGTGAATCGCCGCGGACCACGATCGCCTCGACGCGGCCGGCGTTCGCCGGCGGAGCGCGCAGCGCCGCCAGCGTCTTCATCGCGCCGGCTCGTAGCGGACGAGTTCGATCATCAACTCGCGGGCGGGCCGGCCGTCGGGGCCGGTGATCGACTGCTCGTAGCGGGCGAAGAGGTTCACCCGCGGCGCGTAGAACAGCGTCTCGGCGTTGCGCCACGACAGCCGCGCCTGGCCGTCGTCGCTGGCGACGGTGGACTCGAAGCGCACCGGCAGCACGTCGAACATTCCCGCGGCGACGGTGACGCGCGTTGCCGCAAGAACGCGGGCCCGGTAGGTATGCACATTGCGGGTCTCGGTGGCGCGGTTCTCGACCGTCGCCTTGCCCTGCCACGAGCGCCCCGTCGCCAGCGGGAAGCGGAACTGCGGGTAGTGCGGCGTCCAGCGCCAGCGGTTCTCGGGGTCGGGCTCGTCGCCGGGTACGGTGGCCGCCGGGCGCGACAGCTGGTTCCACTCGCGCGTGTAGTCGGCGCGGCCGGCGGCGAAGGCGGGGTCGGTCGAGGCGAGTTCGCAGACGATGCACCGGGCATCGACCTCGATCACCCGCCGCGACTCCTCCGAGCGCAGGTCACGCAGCCGCTCGTGCACGGCAACGCGCCAGGCGTCGCCGCGCCGGACCTCGGGCCGCTGCGCCGTCAGTGCCACCGGACTTCCTTCCGGCGTCCGCGTTGCAGCCGGCCCGGCGGGCCGCTGCGTCGACGCCTTCGGCGATTATCGCCGCGCCATCCGTACCGCGAAGCGCCGGTTGCCGAAGCTGCCGCGATACGGCTCGAAGCGCCCTGCGATCGCCTGCGTGCAATGCGGGCAGCGGCCGTCGTCGGTCAGCTCGTAGCGCAGGATGCGGTGCCAGTCGCGTTCGACGAGCAGCGCGTGGCAGCGCGGGCAGAAGGTGCTGCCGCCTTCGCGGTCGTGCACGTTGCCGGTGTAGACGTACTGCAGCCCTTCCTCGTGCGCGATCCGCCGCGCGCGGGCGAGCGTGGAAGGCGGCGTGGGCGGCAGGTCGTCGAGCTTGTAGTCCGGGTGGAACGCGGTGAAGTGCAGCGGCACATCGGGCCGCAGCTCCTTCGCGATCCACTGGCACATGGCGCGGAGTTCGGCGTCCGAGTCGTTCTTCGTCGGGATCAGCAATGTCGTGATCTCGGTCCACGCCTGCGTCTCGTGCACGAGGTACTTCAACGTGTCGAGCACCGGCGCCAGGTGGGCGCCAGTGAGCCGGAAGTAGAACTCCTCGCTGAACGCCTTCAGATCCACGTTGGCGGCGTCCATGTGAGCGTAGAACTCCGCCCGCGGCCCGGCGTGGATGTAGCCGGCGGTCACCGCCACGTTGGCGAGTCCCCGCGCATGGCAGGCAATCGCGGTGTCGATCGCGTACTCGGCGAAGATCACCGGGTCGTTGTAGGTGTAGGCCACGCTGCGGCAGCCGGCGTCGAGCGCGGCCTCCGCGATCGCCGCCGGCGAGGCGGCGTCCATCAGCCGGTCCATCTCGGTGGACTTGCTGATATCCCAGTTCTGGCAGAACTTGCAGGCGAGGTTGCAGCCGGCGGTGCCGAAGGAAAACACCGACGAGCCGGGATAGAAGTGGTTGAGCGGCTTCTTCTCGATCGGGTCGACGCAGAAGCCCGAGGAGCGGCCGTAGGTGGTGAGCACCATCGCCTCGCCCTCGCGCTTGCGGACGAAACAGAGCCCGCGCTGCCCCTCGTGCAGCTTGCAGTCGCGCGGGCACAGGTCGCACTGGATGCGGCCGTCGGAAAGCGAGTGCCACCAGCGCGCCGGGTGGTGCTCGTCCGGTCGCTGCCTGGTGTTTCGTTCGGTGGCAGCGGTCTTCATGCGACCTCCCGCTCGGTGAACTTCTCGACCGTGTAGCGCGCGAAGCGCAGCTCGGCCGACCAGAACTCGCGCGGCAGCCCGGCCTTGCGCTTCAGTTCCGCGACGAAGTCGCGCGGCGCCGGCAGCGCATCCCAGACCTGCGGCAGGAAGGTGCTGCGCCGGTGGCCCATTTCGAGGATCAGGCCGTCGATGCCGGCGCGCAACTGCGCATGCAGGTCGGACTCGCTCGCCACCGGCAGCGGCGTCGTCGCCGACAGCACCGACACCTCGACGCCAATCTGCTCGTACTCCGCGGCCTCCAGCGGCTCGAAGCGCGGATCATCGATGGCCGCCGCGCGGGCATTGGCGCGGACATCCACGCGCAGCAGCCGGCGCGGCGCGAGCGAGCCGATGCAGCCGCGAAGGCTCTCCCCCTTGCGCAGGGTGACGAAGGTCGCGCCCGGCTGGTTCAGGAAGGCGCGCTCGGGCGCCGGCAGGGCGATCAGCCGCAGCGCCTCGGCGATCGCCGAGCGCGCGTGCGCCAGCAGCACGCGGCCGCGCTCGGCGGCGTCGATCGCGGTGGCCTCGTCGTCGGTCCGCGCGGCGGCGTCGGCAGCCGGCGTGAAGGCCACCGCCGCATAGCCAACGACCCGGCGCCGGTCGCCGGCGGTGTCGCCGGAATTGCGCAGGTCGAGCAGCTCGGCGCGCAGCCCGCGGCGGCGCGCCACCCGCAGTAGGCCGTTGATCGGCGTGGCGCCGCAGGCCTGCTCGTGGTCGAGCGCCTCGTCCAGGCGCAGCACCTGCTCGACGGTCGCCCGGTCGACGGCGCGCGCGGTGGCGTAGGGCAGAAAGTGCGAGAGGTCGGAGCTGATGACGATCAGCGTCTCGTCGCCGCCCCACAATCGGTCGAGCACCTGCGCGACCTCCTCCGTGGTGGCCGAGCCGACCGCAAGCGGCACCAGCCGGAAGTCGGGCAGCAGCCGTTGCAGGAACGGGAGCTGCACTTCGAGCGAATGCTCGGCGGCGTGCGCCTGCGCGCTGGCGGCGACCTGCGGCAGGTCGCGCAGCGTCGCCAGCGCGTCCAGGTCCAGCTCGACCTCGCCCAGCGGCGTGGCGAAGCGCTCCACGCCGGGAGCCGCCAGCCCGCGCACGGGAACGCGGTGCGCCGGCCCGAGCAGCACGACGCGGCGGATGCGGTTCGCGGCGGGCACGATCCGCGCGTAGGCGCTGGCGGCGATCGGCCCGGAGTAGACGTAGCCGGCGTGCGGCGTGATCAGCGCCTTCGGCACCGGCGGCCGGGCGCGGCCGGCTGCTTCGGCCAGCATCGAGTCGACCTTATGGCGAAGTTCCTCAGAAGAGGCGGGGTAGAACATCCCCGCCACCGCGGCCGGTCTCGCCGCCGGCTTGCTCATAGCGTTCATCTCGGCCTCCAGCGGGCCGCGAAAGATCTTGCTCAAACATCAATATGGGCGCCGCGGCGGCGGCGATCAAGCCCCCGGGGCCAGCCGCGGCGCGACGGTCAGAGACGGCGCGTCGGGTTCGGATCTGGCCCAGGATTGTCGGCCGGCCGCGAAGGCTGCTCAACGGTGGCGCACGGACCGTCGCTCCATGTACAGGGCGAAGAACGCGGCGTTCAGCTCGCGCAGACGTTCGCGCTGCATCGCCAGCGCGCGCCAGTCGCCGCGGCGCTCCGATTCGAGCAGGCGCAGCAGCAGCCACGCCGCCTCGGCCGCGGCCATCGGCGGAGCATCGGCGCCATCGAACAGGCTTGCTGCGGCCGGATGTTCGAGCAGGTACCACGCTGGAAACCAAGCCGGCACTTCCGCTTCCGGCACGCTGCACCAGTCGCAGGCGCGTTCGAACCCGTGCCACTGCCGGCGCAGCAGGTCATCGCCGAGTTCTTCGACGGTTGCGGCGAAGCGCGACGGCGCCTCCCAGGCGAGCGCGAACAGCACGGTCAGCGCGGCGTCGAGCCTGGCTGCCCGGTAGCGGGCCACGGCGAGCCACTGCAGCGCGTCGGCCAGCCGACCGCAGCCGTCGATCGCCATAGCCGCCTGCTCGGCGCCCGCCCAGTCGCCACAGCGTAGGCACAGCGCGGCGCGATAGGCGCTCGGATGGGCGGGGTCGTAGCCGAGCCCGACCGCAACGCCGGCCAGATCGCGGAAGTGCGCGGCAATGAACGACTCGGCAGCATCGGCGAGCACGCGTCTCGCGAGCGGTTCGAGATCACGGTCGATGCATGCGGCTGCGGCGGCGATCGCCGCTGCATCGGCGGCCGGAAGTCGCCACTTGGCCACCGCCTCGGCGAGCGCCGCCAAGGAGGGCAGCGTCTCGTGGCCCGGGTCATGCGCGCGCAGTTTGGCGACTGCTTCCGCGGCGGCCGCTGGATCGCGCGCGGCGAGCGCGGCGACCGCGTCGTTGACGAGCGCGACGGTACGCGAGTCGAGAAACAGGTCGAGCTGGGCCGGCCCCCGATTGCCTGCCCGCGCCGCCCTATCCGTCAGGAATCCGCTCGCTGCGCCTGGCATGTCTTCGAGGCGAGTCGGCCAGGCCGGCCTGCCAACTGCGCGTTCAGCGCGACCGGCGCGGCGGCAGCGTCAGCGTGACCGCAAAGTGGCTGGTCGCGCGCTCGCCGGCGGCGTCGTTGATGCCGACCTCGCCATCCTCGGAGACGACCCGGACCTCTCGCGCCCCGGCCGCAAGGAAGGCGCGTGTCTTCAGCTCCAATTCCTCGTCGGAATTCGATGGCGACCGGATCTCGACGCAGATCTCGGGCGACTCGGTAAAGGGCGTGGCTTCGCCGTGACGATCGAGGAACTCGTCCGAGGCCCAGGCCACGTCGGGCACGCGCACGCCGATCTCGGTGAATATCGGGCACTCGGTCAGCACGCCGCCGCCCGGCAACTGGCGCCGCAGCTCGAATGCGATCTCGCCTTGCAGCCTGGCGTGCCGCGTATTGGCTGGGCTCATTTCGATCGTCCCGAAGGCATTCAGTTCGATCTTGTACGGCAGCTCGCGCAGCGCCGGATCGTTGCAGACCTCGGCCCAGCGCAAGGCGAGCGATTCGCGTGTCGTGAGGTTGCCCATGGCGGATCCGCGCGGAGATGTGCGTCTCGCAATCCAGTATAGGCCGTGACACCGGGCAGGCATGGCCGACGCCCCCGCGCGTTCGGCGGCCGCGTCAGTGCAGGCAGCCTCGGCGACAAACGCCGTCAGCCGAGGTTCGCCGCCAGCCAGCGCTCGAGTTCGTCGACCCGCTCGCGCTTGCGCCGCGCCAGGTCTTCGAGCTGGTCGCGGCCGATGCGGCCGACGTTGAAGTACTTCGCCTGCGGGTGCGAGAAGTAGAAGCCGGAGACCGACGACGGCGGCGTCATCGCGTAGTTCTCGGTCAGCGCCATGCCGATCTCGGCGGCGCCGAGCACCTCGAACATGTTCGCTTTCACCGCGTGTTCCGGGCAGGCAGGGTAGCCGGGCGCCGGGCGGATGCCGCGGTAGCCCTCGCGGATCAGCTCGCGGCCGGTCAGGTCCTCGCCGAAGGCGTAGCCCCACAGGTCGCGGCGCACGCGCTCGTGCAGCAGCTCGGCGAAGGCCTCGGCGAGCCGGTCGGCGATCGCCTTGAGCATGATCGCGCCGTAGTCGTCGTTCTTGGCGTGGAAGAGCGCCTCGCGCCTGTCCAGCCCGATGCCGCTCGTCACCGCGAACAGGCCGATGTAGTCGGCGATGCCAGAGCTCTTCGGCGCCACGAAGTCGGCGAGGCACTGGTTCGGATTCGGCTTGCCGTCGACCACCGGCTTCTTCGTCTGCTGGCGCAGGCCGTACCAGGTGAAGAGCACCTCGCGGCGCGAATCGTCGGCGTAGATCTCGATGTCGTCGCCGAGCGAATTGGCCGGGTAGAAGGCCATCGCGCCGTTGGCCGTGAGCCAGCGCTCGGCGACGATCCGCTCGAGCATCTTCTCGCCCTCGGCGAAGACCTGCCGCGCGTGCTCGCCGACCACCTCGTCGGCCAGGATCTCGGGAAACCTGCCGTGCAGGTCCCAGGTCTGGAAGAACGGGCCCCAGTCGACGTACTTGGCGATCATCGCCAGGTCGTAGTTGCGGAACAGCCGCCGGCCGAGGAACTTCGGCTTCGGCGGCACGTAGCCTTGCCAGTCGATGCGGGTGGCATTCGCCCGCGCCTCCGCCAGCGAGATGAGCTCCGGGCCTCTCTTGGCCGCGTGCTGCGCCCGTACTTTCTCGTACTCGGCGGTGAGCTCGGCGATGAAGCGGGCCGCGGCATCGTCGGAGACCAGGTTCTGGCACACGCCGACCGAGCGGCTGGCGTCCGACACGTAGATCACCGGGCCGCGCGTGTAATGGGGCGCGATCTTCACCGCCGTGTGCACGCGGCTGGTGGTGGCGCCGCCGATCAGCAGCGGCATCGAAAAGCCCTGCCGCTGCATCTCGCGCGCCACGTGGGCCATCTCTTCCAGCGACGGCGTGATCAGGCCGGACAGCCCGATCATGTCGGCGCGCTCTTCGCGCGCGGTGGCGAGGATCTTCTCCGCCGGCACCATCACGCCGAGATTCACGACCTCGAAGTTGTTGCACTGGAGCACGACCGAGACGATGTTCTTGCCGATGTCGTGCACGTCGCCCTTGACGGTGGCGATGACCACCTTGCCCTTGGCGCGAGCCTCGCCGCCGGCGGCGGCGAGTGCCGCCTTCTCGGCCTCGATGAACGGCACCAGGTGCGCCACCGCCTGCTTCATCACGCGGGCGCTCTTGACCACCTGCGGCAGGAACATCTTGCCGGCGCCGAAGAGATCGCCGACGATGTTCATGCCGTCCATCAGCGGCCCTTCGATCACCTCGATCGGCCGCCCGCCGCGCGCGGCAATCGCGGCGCGGCACTCCTCGGTATCGTCGACGATGTAGGTGGTGACGCCGTGGATGAGCGCGTGCGCCAGCCGCTTTTCCACGGCTTCCGCGCGCCAGGCGAGGTCTTCTTTCTTTTCCCTGCCGCCGGCTTTGACCTGCTCGGCGAAAGTCACGAGCCTTTCTCCCGCATCGGGGCGGCGGTTCAGCACCACGTCCTCGACCCGCTCGCGCAGCTCGGGCTCGATCTCCTCGTAGACGCCGAGCTGACCGGCGTTGACGATGCCCATCGTCATCCCCGCCTTGATGGCGTGATAGAGGAACACCGTGTGGATCGCCTCGCGCACGTGGTCGTTGCCGCGGAAGCTGAAGCTGACGTTGGAGACGCCGCCGCTCACCTTGGCGTGCGGCAGGTGGTGGCGGATCCAGCGCGTGGCCTCGATGAAGTCGACCGCGTAGTTGTCGTGCTCCTCGAAGCCGGTGGAGATGGCGAAGATGTTCGGGTCGAAGATGATGACCTCGGCCGCGAATCC
>Ga0114939_10002821_pt1 | contig 12542 bp, 11 predicted proteins | sample AshMeaCrysSpring_FD_87196 | JGI IMG/M metagenome (GOLD analysis project Ga0114939, IMG submission 87196) | Groundwater microbial communities from Big Spring, Nevada to study Microbial Dark Matter (Phase II) - Ash Meadows Crystal Spring | ecosystem: Environmental > Aquatic > Deep subsurface >... | reverse complement strand
GGAAGGAGAGTTCGCTGCGGAACTCACGGCCTTCGATGCGGCCTGGTCCGCCTCCCACGGCCACGGACGCGCGGCGGCGAGCCGGCTCGAGCAGCAGCTCAAGGCCATCGTGGACGACGCTCTGCCGGGCAAGCACGTGGACGTGGACGAGAACCTGTTCGAGGTCGGCGCCAGCTCGCTCACGCTGCTCCAGATCCACGAGAAGATCGACGAGCTGTATCCCGGCGTCGTGGAGCTCACGGACCTGTTCGATTTCCCGACCATCAGCCAGTTCGCGCAACACCTCGAGCAGAAGCTCGCCGGCAATTGAGCTGACGCGATGCTCAGTAGACGGAGCGCTTGAGCTTCCAGCGCTTGTGCGACCACCACCAGCCCGCAGGGTCGTCGCGGATCCAGTCCTCGAGCGCGCGCGCGTAGCGCTCCGTGAGTTCCCCGGGCGGCAGGCGCTCGCCCGATCCGTTCAGCGGCACGAACTCCAGCGCGTAGCGACCGCGGGCCAGTCGTTGCATGCGGGCCAGGAACGCCTGGCCGCGGAGCGCACGGCCCAGCAGCTCGGGCCCCATGTAGAACGCGCTGTCCTGGCCAAGAAAAGTCGTCCAGTGCTTGTCGGGACTGGTGGTTGGCGCCTGGTCGGCTATCAGTCCGATGCACGCCGCGTCGCGCCGGCGCGCGAGCTCCATCAGCACCGACTTCGCGGGAATCAGCCTGGATCCGAACCGCGAACGCAGGCTGCAGAACCATGCGTCCACGCGCGGGTTGCGGATCGGCTTGTAGAGGCCTACCAGTCGCTCGCCGAACTCGAGCGACAACCGCTGCATCCCCCACTCGCTGTTGCAGTGGTGGGCACCGATGACGATCGCGGGCCGCGACGGCGTGGCGGCCGCGAGCGCGTCGGGATTGGCGACCAGAACGCGCGCGCGCATCGCCTCGGCATCGAGGCGCGGCGTGTAGAGCAGCTCGGCGAGGAACTCGCTCTGCCGGCGCGCGAACTCGCGTTCCACCGCAAGGCGCCGGGCATGCGTCCAGTCCGGGAACGATCGCTCCAGATTGCCGCGGATCACCTCGCGTCGCAGCCCCAGGACTCTGAACGCGAGCCAGGCCGCCGCAGATGCGAGCGCGTACATGACACGCAGCGGGAACGGGTCCCTGGCTTCAGTTGCTGGCTGGTTCATCCGGCGGCTTCGCTCGTTTCCAGCGGTTGTACGCCCAGAAATAATGCGCGGGATGCTGGCGGATCTGCTGCTCGAGCGCGCGCACGTAGGCCGTGAGGACCTGCTCCGCGTCGAGCCGCGCCCCGGGCGCCGCCAGAGGCCGGAACCGCACCACATAGCGACCACGGTCCATCGGACTCATGTCAGCGAAGACCGGCTCGAAACGCAGCTTCTCGCCGATCCAGCCGGGTCCCTGGAAGAACGAAGTGTCCCGGCCGAAGAACGGCAGCCACACCTGCTTCTCGCTCTTCGCCGAAGGCGACTGGTCGGCCAGCATCGCGATCAGCCGTACCTGCCGGCGCCGCGACACGAGGTACGGGCCGAGCTCCTTCGCGGGCACCATGATGGCGCCGAAGCGCTTACGCGTCCCGAGCAGCCAGCGATCCGGGCCGTCACGCGACAGCGGCTTGTACGGCGCGACGACCTGCTCGCCGAATCGGCGCGAGATCTCGAGGTGCAGCCACTCCCAGTTGCATTGATGACCCGCGACCATCAGCACGCGCCGTCCGCCGGCCAGCGCCTCGCGCACCACGTCGTCGTTCTCGAAGCGCACCCGTTCCTCGAACTCCGTCGTCGTCATGCGGGCGCCGTACAGGAACTCGGCGACGATCCGCCCAAGGCCGGCATAGAACTCCCGCGCCTGGTTGCGCAGCTCGGCGGGGTCGCGACCGGGCTGGCAGAGCGCGAGCCCGTCCATCACCAGGGTTTTGCGCCAGCCGGCTACGCGCGCGAGCCACGCGAGCCCGCCACACAGCACGTAGAGCACCGGCAGAGGCAACAGCGACAGGAGACGCAGCAGCACCATCCGTTCAGGCCTTCGGGCCAGCGCGGCAATCGGTGTCGGGTCTGGGGAGAGTGGTGCCGGAGGAGGGACTCGAACCCCCGACCCGCGCATTACGAATGCGCTGCTCTACCAGCTGAGCTACTCCGGCGGGAGGGGCGCGCAGTATACGGACTCGCCCCCGGGTCGTGAAGCTCAAGCCTTGCGACGCACGCGGATCACGACGTCGACGCTCTCGATCTCCGTGCCCGCCGGCAGCTCAGGCAGGCGTGCGAAGGAGAGATCCTCGGGACGGATGTCGACCATCTCGCCCGTGTCGAGGTTCTGGAAATGATGATGCGGAGCCATCGTCGAGTCGTACACGCAGCGCTTGGGGTCTGCATGAATCTCGCGGGCGAGGCCCTGCGCGACGAACAGGTTCAGCGTGTTGTAGACAGTAGCTTTCGACACGCGCCCCGCGGACTCGCGCAGCACGGCAAGTATCTGCTCGGCCGTCATGTGACGCGGCGCCATGAGCAGAATCTGCGCCAGCTTCATGCGCTGGGACGTGGGCCGGATGCCGTGCTGCTCGAGCATTTCCCGGATACGTCCCGTGGCGGCATCGGCTTCGATGGACTCGGTAGTCATGGGCCCGAATTATACGTCCGCGACGGTCTCCGGCCAGTATTTCGTCGCAAAGTCGCGCCGAATTCAGGCTGAAACCACGGTTTCGTACGCCCTACCCTCCGCACGCTGGTATCCGGACCGGAGCGCGCCATGGACAGGCAGCGGGGCCACACCCTGACCGAACTCGTCTTCGCCGCGGCGATCGTCGCCGGCCTGCTCGGCTGGGCGGTGCCGGGACTCGCGGACCTGCGGCGCAATGCCGAGCGCACCCGCGAGGTCAACCAGCTCCTCCATGCCGTGCACTTCGCGCGGCTGGAGGCTGTCAAGCGCAACGGTGTCGTGAGCCTCTGCCCGAGCCGCGACGGCGAGTTCTGCGCCCCGGCCGGCACATCCTGGCATCAAGGGTGGATCGTCTTCGTCAATTCCGATGCCGATTCGCCAGCGGTCCGTGATCCGGGCGAGCTACTGCTGCGCGTCGTTCCGGCCTGGTCGGCGGGGACACTGACGGCCAACCGCAGCACGCTGTCGTTCCGTCCCTTCGGGCAGGCGGGCGTCACCGCCACATTTACGTTCTGCGATGTACGCGGGCCCGCAGCCGCACGCGCCGTGATCATCAGCCAGAGCGGACGGCCGCGCCTGTCGTCGCTTGGACCCTCCAATCAGCCCCTCGCCTGCGGCAACGGCTGAGGCGAGGCTGATGCAGAAACCACCGATGCCGCCGCTTGCCCGGTCCGCTGCTCGCGTTGTCGCGCCGTTGCGGCGCCACAGCGGCGTCGTCCGCTCGTCAGGTTTCTCGCTGGTGGAAGTGCTCGTGGCGTTCGTCCTGCTCGCCGTCGGCCTGCTCGCGGCCGCAACACTGCTGCTCGAGTCGCTGTCGGGCAGTCGCATCGCGCTCGAGCGCAGCCGGGCCGTGACGCTCGCAAGCGACATGGTCGAGCGCGTCCGGGTCAATCGCGATGCCGGCGAGGCCTACGACACCACGGGCGTCGCCATCGCACCCGCGCTCGACCCGGGCTGCGAACAGGCGGACGGCGGGTGCAGCGCCGAGGCCATGGCGAGCCACGACCTGCGGCGCTGGCTCGATGCAATCGAGGCGCAGCTGCCGCAGGGCCTCGGCACGGTCGAAGTCATGCAACTGGCCCGGGGCGGCCTGCGATGCACGGTCACGATCGCCTGGGCCCGGAGCGGCAGCGTGCAACCGTCCGCTTACACGCTTGAGGCAGAACTGTGAGCCACCCGGGGCTGCGTCGCGGAAGGCTCGCAGCCCGTGCGACACGCGGCAGCGGGCTCATCGAGACTCTCGTCGCGATGGCGCTCGCGCTGCTGGTCGTCGGCACCGCCGTTGCGGCATTCATAAAGGGCCGGGACGCACACACCGCCGCCGAAACGATGGCACACCTGCAGGAAACGGCCCGCTACGCACTGGCCGTCATCGAGAGCGACCTGCGCATGAGCGGCCATCTTGGCCTGCACAGCCATGCCGGCCTCGTCGCCAACCTCGACGATGACCTGACCGATCCCGTTGGGAACGTCGTGGCGTTCGCTGGCTGTGCTGCAGACTGGGTAACCGGTCTCGACGCATCCGTCGCCGGCTGGGATCAGGCGGACGGACGTTTCGGCCTCGGCCCCCAATGTCCGCCGAGCGGCGCATGGCGCGCGTCGACCGACGGTCTGGTCGTGCGGCGCGCGAGTTCCGATCGGATCGAGCACACCGCCGCAGGCCTGCGGGCTTACGCGGGACACGTGCTGATCGTCACCGGCCATGCTTCAGGCAAGGTATTCGTGGGTGATGCCGACGGAACGATACCGCCAGGCTACGCGGCGTCCGATCCGGCCGGGACCACCCCGCTCGCCGAGACCCGCCGTCTGCTGGTGCATGCGTATTACGTCGGCAGCGGCTCGTCCGATGGTGCCGGTTTCCCGTCGCTGCGCCGCAAGCGTCTGGTGGCCGGCCCTGCCGTCCAGGACGAAGAGATCATCCCGGGCGTTGAGGACCTCCAGGTGCAGTACGGCGTCGACGCGGACGATAGCGGCGCCGCAGACCGGTGGCTCAACGCCGGCGAGATCACGGAAGGCATGGAGGTCATCGCCGCCCGAATCTGGCTGCGGGTCCGCGCCCGCGAGCGCGACGTCGCGTGGAACGATACGACGCGATACAGGTACGCCAACCAGGACGAGACACTGCCGGGCGCCGAGCGGCCGTTCCGTCGAGTGCTCGTCACCAAGACCATCCACCTGCGCAATTCGGTGGCGCCATGATGTCCCGCTGCGCTGGCGAGGGCCGCAAGTCGCACGGCGTCGCGCTGGTGATCGTGCTGCTGCTCCTGCTCGCGATTACGGTACTCGCTGTCGCGGGCATCGCCACCGCCACGATCGAACTGCAGTCCGCAGGCAATGCCCAGTATTACAGGCGCGCCTTCGAAGCTGCCGAGTACGGCATAGCCCGCGCGCTCGCCGCGCCCGACCTGAGCACTGCCGCGACGCCCACCGCACCTGCGAAGCCCGCCTGCGTCGGGAACTGCTCGCTGCCCGTCACAGGCGACGGGTACGACTACTCGCTCTACTACGACGACGGTGCGCTCGGCGCTCCGTCCGGGGACGGCGGTCACTCGGTCGGCACGGGCATCGACAGTCATCGCTTCGTCATCGAGAGCACCGGGCAGTCCGCCAGGGGTGCCCGGTCGGAGCATGTGCAGGGCATCGTCGTACCTGGCCCGGGTGACGACTGACCAGGCATACCAGCAAGGAGTCCGGAATGCGCGAGCCAGCATCTTGGTCGAATCAGCGTGTGCTTCCTCGTGCGCGCCTCCGCCGCGGCCATGCGGCCGCCATCTCGCTGGTCGCCGCGCTCGCGACGTACGCAACCGAGGGTCGTGGAGACGACAGCCAACCGTTCTTCGACAACGGTGCGGCGGCGGCGGCCCAACCCAGCATCCTGGTTGTCGTGCCGACCAGCCGCGAGATGGGCTGCGCTGTGGGCGATCACGACCCCTGCGAGTCACCTCCCCTGCCGGGCGTGCCCTCACGCATGGAAGTCGTGAAGCTTGCGCTCGCGGACCTGCTCGAGTCCCTGCACGCAGAAGGCCTCGAGGTGCAGGTGGGGCTCATGCGGGCGCGAAATGACGGTGCAGCGAGCCGCGGAGCCTTCATCGCGCTCGACGCGGTGCCCATCGATCATGTCTACGACGGCGCATTCACGGGATTCCCGGACCGCACGCTCGAGCAGGCCCTGGATGTGATCTGTCCGCCAGGCCGCCCAACCTGCGCACTGGTCGAGTCCGCGGACGTCGCGCCAGCGGTCGAGCCGCTGAGCCTGCCGGACCACCCGGCATTCGACCCGCCGGCCTCGGGGCCGCAACGCGTCTCCGAGATCCTGTTCGAAGCGTACCGCTACTACGCGGGCCTGGCGCCGCTCTATGGCACCGACTCGCGCATTGGTCCTGCACACATCTATCCAGGAGACCTCGCCGGAGACGGCCGCGAGACACGCCTCTCGTTCTTTCCACCAGTTATGACGCAGGACGCCTGCGAGTCACCCGCGTGCCGGTATCGATCTCCGATCGCAGGTGGCTGTCTGCCCAGCCATGTCGTGATCATCTCTGACGGCGTGCTCGGCGATGACTCTGCTGCCGACGACCGGGCACGCCTCGACACCGCCAACCCGACGCGAATCTGGTTCCGAAACTACGTCGATCCGGCGCCGCTGGCGGCGGCCGCCGGTGGCGCGGCGCAGTCCTCGCTGGCGCCCGCCGGCGCAGGGGCCTGCAGCATCAACGCCGTGCCCGAGGCCGGACCGGGCGCGACCGGCCACTGCGCGGACGATCTCGCTCACTCGCTACGACTCGGCGGCTGGCATCCCTCCGTCGATACGGCGCAGGTGCGGACCCACACCATCGGATTCGACGTGGCGAACGCCGCGCGGGCCGCAGGGCATTCCGCAGCCCAGGCCACGGCCTATCTCGAACTCGTGGCGCGGGCCGGTGGCGGCCGGCACCACGCCGTGCACGACCGCGCCGGCCTGTACGCCGCGATGCGAGCGGTGATCGAGGAGACCGTGATTCGAAACGCAGGCCACGTCGCCCCGACCGTGCCCGTAGATGCCTTCGATCGCATGCGCCATCTCGGCGACCTGTACCTGACGCTGTTCCGTCCGTCCGCGAGCCAGCGCTGGCGCGGCAACCTGAAGAAGTACCGGCTCGATGAGCAGGGACGCATACTCGGGAGGAACGGCGAACTGGCCGTCGACCCGGCCGACGGCCGTTTCCTCCCCGGTGCCGCGAACCTCTGGCCCGTCGATGCCGATGCGGCAGACGCCGCGGACGCTCTGATCGGCGGCGCCGCGGGCGCGCTGCCACCACCGGCGCAGCGGCGCATCTACACCAACCTCGACGATGCGAACGCGCAGGCTCTCGCCGACTTCGAACTCACTCAGTTGATGGATCATGCAGACGCCGCCGCACTGCTCGGCTACCAGACCGCCGGTGTCGAGCCCCCGCCCTGCCCCGCGCAGCCTGCAGTCGCCGATCCGCAGAATCCCGCGGTGTGCCAGCTCATCGCGTGGATGCGCGGCGCGGACGCCGCCGACCGCGTACCGGAGCCGGCGGGCAACGGCGACGTCGTCGAGCCGCGCAACGATCTCGGCGACCCCCTGCACTCGCGGCCGACCGTAGTCATCTACGACGGCGACTCCGCGGCACCGTCTGCAGTGGTCTATGCACTCACCAACGACGGGCTGCTGCATGCCTTCGACGCGCAGAGCGGCCGGGAGCGCTGGGCGTTCATGCCCTGGGATCGCCTGCCACGGATGCTCGCGCTGTATCGCAACGCTGCCGCGCAACCGCGCAGCTCGCTCGGACTCGACGGTACGCTGCGCGTGCTCAAGCTCGACCACGATGGCGACGGCATCGTCGAAGCGGCGGCCGGTGATCGCGTGATCCTCTATTTCGGCATGCGTCGCGGCGGGCAGCGCTACTACGCGGTAGACGTGACGGCCGTGCACCCCGGCGCGGATCCGGCCGGTGACGCCCCGGAACTGCTGTGGATCGCAGGCCCCGCAAATGATGCCGCGATCCCGGCGGACCGTCGGCTGCCGCTGATTGGTCAGACGTGGTCGCGACCGGTGATCACGCGCCTCAGGGTGCCGGGGAACGAGGGCAACGGGGATCGCGTCGCGCTTTTCGCTGGGGGCTACGACCCTCAGCAGGACTCGCCAGACGGCCGGCCACGGCCCTACGCGGACGCAGCGATCGGCACCGGGGTGTATGCGCTCGATGCGCTCACAGGGCAGTTGCTCTGGCGCGCAGGTCCGGATGCCGCCGCCGACCTCGTGCTGCCGGAGATGACCGCCGCCATCCCGGCCGATCTCGCGACCCTCGACCTTACCGGCGACGGTCACGTCGACCTCGCCTATGTCGGCGACCTGCACGGCCACGTATGGCGCGTCGATTTCGATCCCTCGGCGGCGAACATCGCGTCGCTGGCGACAGGCCGGGTGTTCGCCGATCTTGGTGGCGCCGGCGCGGCGGGAGCGCGGCGGTTCTTCAACTCTCCCGACGTGTCGTCGGTGACACGCGGCGGCAGGCGCTGGCTCAACGTAGGCATCGGGTCCGGGAATCGGGAGCTGCCAGTGTCGGACGGCTGCACGCCGCGCAATGTCGCGGCTTACTACGCCGGCGACGCGGACGCCTGCGTTGAGACTGATGACCGCTACTACGTGCTCCGCGACCATCAGCCGCTGCGGACGTCGGCGCGCCTCGGACCTGCCGCGCCGGCGATCACGGAGGCGGACCTCGTGGACGTGACGCCTGTGAACGGGGCGGCCGCGGCAGCGGTTGCCGATGACGGCGCAGGCTGGATGCTCCGTCTCGACAGCGCTCCCGGCGAGAAGGTGATCTCGTCCTCGCGGACGTTCGACCACACTGTGCTGGTTCCGACCTTCGTGCCGCTGCCGCGCGATCAGTCCGCGGGCGACACCTGCAGCCTCGCCGTCGGCTACAACCACCTCTACCAGTTGCGCCTGCTCGACGGCGGGCCAAGCCCGCAGCTTGCCCGCTCTGGTGAACCGCTCGTCGCCGGCGGGCTCGCGTTGCGACTTGCACAGGCCGGGATCGCACCGCAGCCGCTGATCGTGTTTCCACCGCAGATCGGGCGCGCTGTGGAAGCGGAAGCGGTGCCGAGGCGACCTCGACCCGTTTGCCTCATCGGCACGGAAAGCTGCGGCGATTTTGCCGAGGTCGAGCCGCGAAAGACCTTCTGGCGCGAGCGGGGCACGGAGTGAGCGCCGCCCGTTCATGGTCGCGCGACGGCCCGCTCGCAGCAGGCGGACCTGGTGGCATGACGCTGATCGAGCTGCTGGTTGTGCTGCTGGTAGTCGGCATCCTCGCAGGCGTCGCCGTTCCGAGCTACCGCTCGCATGTCCTGCGAGCCAACCGCGGCGAGGGCCGCGCCGCATTGCTCGGGCTCGCGACCGCGCAGGAGAAGTTCTACCTCGAGTGCCACCGCTACGCGATCGAACTCGATCCCGCGCAGGGCCCCGATTGCGACGCGCAGCGCCTGCCGTCTCCGGTCCGTAGCGAGCGGGGTTACTACCGCCTCGCAATCCTCGAAGCGGACCAGACCGGATGGTCGGCCACAGCGACGCCCGCAGGGTCGCCGCAGGATGCCGACGCGCGCTGCCAGCGACTGCAGATTGACGGCACGGGGCAGCGGAGCGCCGTCGACGCCGACGACGTCGACAGTTCGCTGGAGTGCTGGAGTCGGTGACCGGCGAGCTCGCGCACGAGACTCGCGGTGCGCGCGGACGACGGCCTCAAACGGGCTTCGCCGGGCGCAGCTCCCGCGGCAGGGCGAACACCACGCTCTCGACGCGGCCGACGGTCTCCTCCGCCGCCTCACCGCCCCATTCGTGGAGTCGCGCGACCACCTTCTGCACGAGAAGCTCGGGCGCCGAAGCGCCGGCCGTCACGCCCACCGTCGCCACGCCCTCGAACCACTCGGGTCGCAGGTCGTCCGGCCCGTCCACGAGGAAACCGCGCTTGCCGGCCTTCTCGGCAATCTCGCGTAGCCGGTTTGAGTTCGAGCTGCTCTGCGAGCCCACGACGACGATGACGTCGCAGGCCTCCACCAGTGATTTCACCGCGTCCTGCCGGTTCTGCGTCGCATAGCAGATGTCCTCCCGGCGCGGCATGACCAGCGCCGGATAGCGACGCTGCAGCGCGTCGAGCACCTCGGCGGTGTCGTCCACCGACAGCGTGGTCTGCGTCACCACGCCGACGCGCGCCGGGTCGCGCACCTCGAGTCGACCGACGTCCTCGACGTCCTCCACCAGCCGGATTCGTCCGCCCGGTGTCGCGTCGAACTGGCCCATCGTGCCCTCGACCTCCGGATGGCCCTCGTGTCCGATCAGGATCACGTCGCGCGCCTCGCGTGCGTAGCGCGCCACCTCCATGTGCACCTTCGTCACCAGCGGGCAGGTCGCATCGAACACCCGCAGTCCGCGGCGACGCGCCTCCGATTGCACGGCTTTCGACACGCCGTGCGCGCTGAAGATCACGGTAGCGTCGGCCGGCACTTCGTCGAGCTCGTCGACGAACACCGCGCCCATGTCGCGGAGGCGATCCACGACGAAGCGGTTGTGCACGACCTCGTGACGAACATAGATCGGCGCGCCGAACAGCTCGATGGCCCGCTCCACGATGTCTATCGCGCGGTCCACGCCGGCGCAGAAACCGCGCGGGTTCGCGAGCAGGATCTTCAACGCCGCTCCCGGAAAGCGTCCAGGATCAGCAGGGCGGCACCGATCGTGATTGCGCTGTCGGCGATGTTGAATGCCGGAAAGTACGAGGCTCGCCAGTGCACGTGGATGAAGTCCACGACGTAACCATAGCTGATGCGGTCGATCACGTTGCCGAGCGCACCCCCGAGGATCAGCGCGAGCGCGAGTGGCAGCCACTTCTCTCCGCGCGGCGTGCGCCAGATCCACACCAGCAGCACGGCGCTCACCACCGCGGCGAGCCCGATGAAGAACCAGCGCTGCCAGCCGCCGGCGCCCGCCAGCAGGCTGAATGCGGCGCCGGTGTTGTGCAGCAGCGTGAAGTCCAGCACCGGCAGGACTTCGACGCGCTCGTAGAGTTCGAGGAAACGCTTGGCAACGAACTTGGTCGCCTGGTCGAGCGCGATCACCGACAGCGACAGCCAGAGCCACGCGGCCGGATGCGTGCGCCGCGCGAGGTCGTCAGCCGCGGGAGCTGACGTCGCTGCCGGCTCGTGGCTGCGCGATTCCTGGCTGGTCGGATCGGTGCCCATTTCAGGCGAACCGCCGGGTCTCGCCGGCGCCATCCACGTTGACCACGCAGCGCGCACACAGCTCCGGGTGCGAGGGATCGGACCCGACGTCCGCGCGACGATGCCAGCATCGCACGCACTTGGTGTGTTGCGCCGGCCGCGCAAGGATCCACATCGACTCGTCGCCGGTCGCACCCACGGGCACGGCCTCGGGGGGCCGCGCCTCCGCCGGATGCACGCGCGCCGAGGAAGTGATCAGCACGAATCGCAGTTCGTCACCGAGCGACGCAAGCGCCGTGCGCGTCGCGGGGGCCGCGTAGAGGTCCACGGCCGCGTCGAGCGGCGCACCGATCGCGCCGGCGACGCGCAGCCGCTCGAGTTCCGGCAGCACCGCAGCGCGGGCCTCGAGTACAACCGGCCAGTCCACCGACGACTGGACGTCAGCTCCTGCCGGCAAAGCTGCCCACGTCGAGTGAAACACGGACTCGGCGTGCTCTCCGGGCATGTGACGCCAGATTTCCTCGGCGGTGAACGAGAGGATCGGCGCGAGCCAGCGCACCATGGCCTCGAGCACGTGCTGCATGGCAGTCTGGGCCGAGCGTCGCGGCAGGCCCTTCGCCGGCGTCGTGTAGAGGCGGTCCTTGATGACGTCGAGGTAGAAGCCGCCCAGGTCCACCACGCAGAAGTTGTGCACCTTCTGGTAGATCAGGTGGAAGTCGTAGCTGCGGTAGGCAGCGACCAGTTCGGACTGCAGCTCGCGCGTGCGGGCGACGACCCAGCGGTCGAGTGCGATGAGGCCCGCGACCGGCACGGCGTCGTGCGCCGGGTCGAAACCCGCGAGGTTGCCGAGCAGGAAGCGGGAGGTGTTCCTGATGCGTCGATAGGACTCCGACATCCGCTTCAGGATCTCGTCCGAAACTGCGATCTCGTTCGCATAGTCGGTCGACGCGACCCACAGCCTGAGCACGTCCGCTCCGAGCGTGCTCACGACCTTCTGTGGCGCCACGGTATTGCCGAGCGACTTCGACATCTTGCGGCCCTTCTCGTCCACCGTGAATCCGTGCGTGAGCACGGCCCTGTAAGGCGCGTGGCCTTTCTGTGCGACGGCGGTGAGCAGCGAGCTGTGAAACCACCCGCGATGCTGGTCCGAGCCTTCGAGGTAGAGGTCGGCGGGGTTCAGTATCTCGGGGCGCATCATGGTGACGCAATGGTGTGAGACGCCGGAGTCCACCCACACGTCCATGATGTCCGGAACCTTCTCGAAGCGTTCGGCCTCCTCACCGAGCAGCTCGCGCGGGTCGAGGTCGAACCATGCGTCGATGCCGCCCTGCTCGACTCGCGCGGCAACCTGTTCGACCAGCTCGGGCGTGCGCGGATGCAGTTCCCCGGTGTCGCGGTGCGTAAACAGCGCGAGCGGAACGCCCCAGCGGCGCTGGCGCGATATGCACCAGTCGGGCCGGCTCGCAATCATGCCGGTGATGCGCTGTTCGCCCCACTCGGGCATCCACTGCACCTTGCGGATCTCGGAGAGCGCGGCAGCGCGGAGACCAGCCTTTTCCATCCCGATGAACCACTGCGGCGTGGCGCGGAAAATCACCGGCGTCTTGTGGCGCCAGCAGTGCGGATAGCTGTGGCGGAACGGCTCGTGGTGCAGCAGCGTG
>Ga0114939_10002820_pt1 | contig 12548 bp, 8 predicted proteins | sample AshMeaCrysSpring_FD_87196 | JGI IMG/M metagenome (GOLD analysis project Ga0114939, IMG submission 87196) | Groundwater microbial communities from Big Spring, Nevada to study Microbial Dark Matter (Phase II) - Ash Meadows Crystal Spring | ecosystem: Environmental > Aquatic > Deep subsurface >... | reverse complement strand
CGTGGCCGTGCCGACCATGGGCGGCCCGCCGCTGTTGAACAGGTAAATGACGTTGAAGCTGTTGAAGTTGACCGTGAAGGACGAGATCAACAGCGGGCCGACAGCCACCAGCAGCAGCGGCAGCGTCAGCCGCCGGAACTGGTACCATGCGCCGGCGCCATCGATGTTGGCCGCCTCGTACATATCGGTCGGAATGGCTTGCAACGCGCCGCTGGTGATGAGCATGAAGTACGGATAAGCCAGCCAGACATTGACCAGGATCAGGGCCACCTTGACCCAATACGGGTCGGAGAAAAACGGCGGCCAGCCGGCCGGCTGGTTGAAAATGCCCTGCAAGGCTTGGGGAATCGGTCCGATCAAAGGGTTCATCAGGCCGCGCCAGACCAGAATGGTGATGACCTGGGGCACGGCAAAGGGGATGATCAGCAGCGATTTGATCAACCGCTGGCCGGGCATGTTCCGGCCAAAGACGACGGCGATCATTAACCCCAAGGCGAAGGAAAACAGGACGCTGAGCAGGGCGAAAATGACCGTCCAGACGAAGATCAGGGCAAGGGGACCGCGATAGCTGGGATCGGTCAGGAAGCGTTGGTAATTTTTCAACCCGACCGTCACCTGGAAGCCGGGCAGGAGTTGCTCGCCGGTCTCGGAGGTGAAGAAGCCGGTCTCCATATTGGCGGTGTAGACCGTGCCGGTCTGGTTGTCGATGATCGCGTCCAGCTCTTCGTCATAGGTGTAGCGTTGCTGCAATTCGGAGGCGATGCCCAGCCGGCCGGTGACCTGAATCTGGCGTTCCTCATCGCCGAGGGTGAGCTGGTTGAGGGCACTGACATTGCGCAGCAGTTCGCCACGGGCCAGGCGGCGCCAGCCGGGGATCTCGGTTGGGAAGCCGTCCTCATCCAGCGGCCCGGCGCCGGCCTCCTCGCCGGGGAGGAAATCATCCGCGGTGGCGAAGAAGGATTCGGTTCCCCCATCTTCCGTCTGCCGGGTGAGCCACAGACCAAACTGGCCGGCCTCGTTCTGGAAGGCGGCGTAGTTGTAGGTCCGGCCCGCTTCCGGCAGGTACTTGCGCGACTCCAGCACTTCGATCGACTGCTGCTTGGGCAGCAGGTGGCCGGTGCCGTAGTTGGTGAAGGAGATGTAGATCGTGTAGGCGATGGGATAAACCGAGATCAACATCATAAAGGCCAGGCCGGGCGACATCCAGCGCAGGGGGTAGGCGTTCGGCCGGAGAAAGATGTAGTTGATCATCAGGGTGATTAGGCCGATGAGGAGCGCCAGCGGCCAGTAACCGTCGGAGAGAAGCAGGTAGATGAAAAAAATGGAGAACGCGGTGAAGATGATCAGGCCGAGGATGCGCAGCGCCGTGCCGGTGACGGTCGTCGTCCGTTCCGGCTTAGAGGTTAGGGTATCCTCCGGCTCGACCTGCAATGCGGTCATAGAGTTCCTCCTCTTCTTGGGGGCATTCCGCCGGGAGGGGAGCGCCCAATCCGGTTGATAAATGCCCGTCTATTGATTCATGTAGGGGCGAGGCAACCGGGAAACTATTTGGTTGGTAACCGGGAAATTGCCTTCCCGGTTGCCTCGCCCGTACGATCTATCGATTTTGTAGGGGGCGAGGCAACCGGTGGACTATGTGGTTGGTAACCGAGCTAGTACCTCCCCGGTTGCCTCGCCCGTACGATCTATCGATTTTGTAGGGGGCGAGGCAAACGGTGGACTATGTGGTTGGTAACCGAGCTAGTACCTCCCCGGTTGCCTCGCCCGTACGATCTATCGATTTTGTAGGGGGCGAGGTAAACGGTGGACTATGTGGTTGGTAACCGAGCTAGTACCTCCCCGGTTGCCTCGCCCCTACGGATCCAACGATCGGTGTCGTAAGGGCGGGACAACGGCCAGACCGTTGTCTCGCCCCTACAAGTTGAACGATATGCGATTATTAAAAAGAGGCTGCCCCCGCGCGGGGGCAGCCTCAAGGCCGTTAAGAATTAACCGCCGGCGATGGCGTCGACGATCTGCTGTTGCGCGTTGGTGAACGCGTTCTCAGCCGTGTCGGCACCCTGGGCGACGATCGTTACCGCGTTGCCCCAAGCCTCCCAGACAGCGCCCATTTCGGGGATCTTCGGCATGGGATCGGCGACAGCGCCGGCCTGGCCGAAGGCGGCGATATTCGGATCATCGATCGCCTCGAGCACCGGCAGGTAAGCCGGTGGCCGCTGCCCGGCCTCGTAGATAGCCTGTTGGACCTCTTCGGTCGCCACGAACTCGGTCAGGAAGGCCTGGGCCAGGAGCGGGTCCTTGGCGAAGGCGTTGACCAAAAAGCCCTGAACGCCCACAAAAGGCCGACCTTCGGAAGTCTCATCCGGGATGTCGCAAATCTGGAAGGGTACGCCGGAATCGACGATGCGTTGGGTATTCCACGGACCGGTGATAGTCATAGCCGATTTGCCTTGTTCAAACCAGGCGATCTGCGTGTCCCCATCAACGGCCGGCGGCTGCAACCCTTCCTGAACCATCCGCTCGTACCACTGGGCGGCGGCGATGGAACCTTCATTGCCGACGCCGACATCGGTCGGGTCCTCGTCACCGTTTTCATCACGACCGAAGATATAACCGCCGAAGGCAGTCTGGATCGGGTAGAAGTGATACGGGTCACCTTCCTGACGTACAAAACCATACTGATTGGTGTCGACGTCCTCGGTGTTGTTGGCGGCCAGTTCGGCGGAGAGCTCATAGACCTCGGTCCAGGTCGCCGGGCACTCCGGCACCAGGTCGGTGTTGATGAACAGGGCGATGTTTTCGGTGGCGTAGGGCATACCATAAAGTTCGCCACCATACTTAAAGGCGTTAATAGCCACCGGTGCAAAATCGGCTTCCAAGTCGCCCAGGTCGAGCGGAGCCACGATACCGCTGCTGACCAATTCGCCCAACCAGTCATGGGCACCGACGAAGACATCGGCGCCTTCACCGGCCGGAGCGGCGGTAACCATCTGGGTGCGGATGTCGCCGAAGCCGACTTCCTCGATCACCAGGTCGATGCCGTACTCTGCTTCAAAGGCGGCTTCAACGGTCCGGAGCGCCGGCACGCGGGTTTCGTCGGCCCAGATGCGCAGCGTCGGGGCGCCGGTCAGGTCTGTGCCCTCGGCCGCTTCTTCGGCGGCGGCAGCGCCACCGGCCACGGCGGCGGTCATCGGAGCCAAACCGCCGGCGCCGTCAACCGAACCTTCGGGGCAGTACTGCAGGAAATCACCGACGCAGATCTCTTCCCAGGTGCGGAAGCCGTCGGCGATGACCGTGTCGGCCATGTTGTCGCGGGTCACGGCCAGCGGGGTCAGCTTGATGAACGGGATGTCGTTCGTGCCGTTGTTGATCGTGTCGCTGGTCAGCGCCGTCACGTCCTCGCCGTTGAACAGGGCGATGGCCGCGGCGCAGGCCGCGTCAGCTTCCAGTTTGATCGGCTTGTAGACCGACATCGTCTGCTCGCCGGACAACACGTACTGCATGCCGGTGACGGTCGCGTCCTGGCCGCTGAGCGGCAACGGATCGAGACCCTGGCCCTTCAGCGCGGCGATGACCGAGCTGGCCAGGCCGTCATTGGCGGCGAAGACCGCGTCGACCTCACCGCCGGCGGCGGTCAGGATCTGCTCGAAGATAACCAACGCCTGCTGGTTGTCCCAGTCAGGCACGGCCTGGTCGGCCACCAGTGCCCAATCGCCGGCGGCGACGCGCGGCTCGACGGTCTCGTAGTAACCCTCGCGGAAGAGGGTGGCATTGTTGTCGGTCGGCGAGCCGTTCAGCATGACGACCTGGGGCTGCTCGAGGCCGAGGCCGTCGATGACCGGCTCCAACGTCACGCCCATCTCGCGGCCGACGGCGACGTTGTCAAAGGAGACGTACACGTCCGCGCCGGGGCCTTCGATGGTCAGGCGGTCATAGTCGATGACCTTGACGCCGGCATCGCGGGCCTGGGCGATGATCGCCGCGCCGCTACCGCTGTCGAGGTTGACCAGCAGGATGACCTTGGCGCCGTTGGTGATGGCCTGCTCGGCCTGGGTCTGTTGAGCGCGGGCGTCGCCCTCAGCATTGACGATGTCGTACGCGATGCCGGCGTCGCCAAAGCACTGTTCGAAGTAACGGCGGTCGTCGGCTTCCCAACGGGCGCTGGAAGCGCTGTCGGGCAGGAGGACGGCAATTCTGCCCTCGCCCATAGCTTCCTCAGCCGGAGCTTCTTCGGCCGGCGCTTCTTCTTCAACGACAGCTTCTTCCTCGGCCGGGGCCTCGGTAGCGACCGGTTGTTCCTCGGTCGTTGTCGTCGCGCCACCGCCGCAGGCCACCAGGGCCAACGCGCCGATGAGCAGCACGACCACTAACAAAAACCACTTATTGTTTTTCATCATTCTCCTCACTTGGAAATGTGTCTATTTGGCCTCGCAGGGCCTGAAATGAATTGAACTCAGCGTTAGGGTGATAAGACTGGCTGACTACTCGATGGACATCACCTCCCATGGTACTCTGTGGTGTCATTAGTCGAAGAGTATACAACGAATTCAAAAATATTGTAAATGATAACCAATGACAAAAGGGCTTGCCTCAATTCACGGATGCCGGCAAGTGTTCCCGCAGGTCGAGGGCGAGCTGGTGATTGAGCCGGTGCAATGCCCCGGACAGTTGATCCACCTGATCCGGTTCGAGGGCGCGCAATCGCCGGCTGATGTAGGCTTCATGGGCGGTCCGGATTTCCTGCTGCAGCCGCGTGCCGGCGGGCGATAAATAAAGTCGATGCAGGCGGCCGTCGCGCTCGTGGGCTTGCCGCTCGACATAGCCGTCCGCCTCAAGACTTTGTAACAGCCGGGTGATGTTGCTCTTGTCGCAAAACATCCGGTTGCTGAGCCGGCTGGGCGACAGGCCGGGGTCGGCGGCGATGTGGGTGAGGGCGTAGTAGCGCGAAACGGTTAGACCGTACGCCTCCAGGAAGCGCCGATCGCCAAAATCAAGCAGCAAAAAGGACTCTTTGATCAGATCGTACAAGTGGACTCGGCCGCACATGTTCCCAACTTCGCAGGACAACACGTTGAAACCGCAACGATATTGGCCGTAATTTAGCATAGGCTGTTGGGGCTGTCAACTAATAACAAACAGTAGAACGTTTTGGCAAATCGTTCTCACAAAATGTTCTCTCACGCATATGGCCCGCGATTTTCCGGTGGCAGCAGCGCGGCCATGTGGCGCATCATCTCGTGACCCAGCTCGTCGAGCGCCGCGCGCCGCGCCGGCTTGGGCAGCGACGGATCGATCACCAGCGGCCCGAAGACCGGCCCGATGATCATCTTCACCGGCGTGCGGCGCAGCCGGCGCAAGTTGTCGGTGATCCGCTCCGTGCCGAGGAAGGCCACCGGCAGCACCGGCGCGCCGCCGCGCACGGCCAGGTAAGCCGCGCCCGGCCGGGGGGTGATCAGTTGGGCATCCAGTCGCGAGCTGGGTCCGCCGTGCAGGCCGGTTTGCTGCCCGGCCGAGGTCAACCGGCGCAGCGATTCATCAACCGTCCCCTCGGGCATGATGCCGATGACGCCGCCATCGCCTAGCCAGTCCAGCGCCCGGCGCAGCGCCTCGCGGTCGGGCTGGCCGCGCCAGATGGGGATGATGTTGAACAGGCGGATAAGTGTCTTCAGGATAATCGATTCCTGCAATTCGGTGGCCGCCAGCCAGGTAATCCGGTCTTTATAGGGCAGGAACACCAGCAGGATAGGCGCTTCGAAGATGCTGAAATGGTTGCCGATGACCACCAGCGGGCCGCCGGACGGCACGTGCTCCCAACCTTCGATCTCCAGCTTCAGCCCGATTCGGATCAGAAAGCGGACCAGGCCGCGCAGGAGGGATCGCAGGAAAGATTGCATCAAGCACCAATAAAATCACAAAATGGAAAGGGAGACCAAAACGGAGGCCGGCCGGCTCAGTAAGCTCCTTCGCGCGACAGCAAGTGGGGGATCGTCTGCAGCAGGATGCGCACATCCAGCCCCAGTGACCAGTTTTCGATGTAGTAGATATCCAGCAGGCAAAGCTCGTCGAAAGTCAGATCGGAGCGGCCGCTGACCTGCCACAGCCCCGTCAGCCCGCCGACGACGGCCAGACGTTGCATGTGCCACGGCTTGTAGTCGCGCACCTCTTCGGGCAACGGCGGCCGCGGCCCTACCAGGCTCATCTGGCCCAGCAGCACGTTATAGACCTGAGGCAGTTCGTCCAGACTCAGCCGACGAATGATCCGGCCGACGCGCGTCAGGCGAGGATCGTCTTTTATCTTGAAGATCGGCCCGTCGGCTTCGTTGCGGTCCAGCAATAATTGTTTCTGCTCATCAGCTCCTTGAATCATCGACCGGAATTTGTACATTTTGAACAGCTGGCCGTCGCGGCCGACGCGATCACCGACGTACAGAACCGGGCCGGGCGAATCGAGCTTGATGGCCACGGCCACGATGGCCATGACGATCACGGTCGGGATCGCCAGGAGGACGATCAGCGCCAGGTCCAGGGCGCGCTTGAGGACCCGGCCGGAGCGGCTGAGATGGCCGAAGCTGGTGACATCGCGAATGCCCAGCACAGGGATGCCGGCCATGTTGGTCACCTCGACGCGGTTGAGACTCAATTGGAGCAAGTCAGGGATCACCTTGGCCCGGACCTCATACTTGCGGCAAACGCGCAACAGTTGCAGGTGCTGGGCGTGCATTTCGCCGGGCAAGGCGATGAAGACGGTGTGCATGGTGGGTTGCTCGGCCAGGATGGCGTCCAGATCGTTGTATGTTCCCAGGTGAGGGATCCGGCCCAGGCCGATATTGTCCTCGCCGGAACCGTCATCGAGGTAACCGACGACGGCATAACCCAGGTCCGGCCGGGCCAGGAGGGTGCGAATGGCGCTGCGACCCGTCTCGCCCGCGCCGACAACGAGGACCCGGTCGACGGCGATGCGGCGACGGTACAGGATAACCAGGACCAGGCGGCGAATCAATCGCGCCGCGGCGATGAAGAGGACGATGAACAGCAAGGCCCAGAACAGGAGCAGACGGGAGAATGGCGCGGGTTGGAAGAAAAAGGTGACGGCCATCATCACGGTGATACCCGCCGCGGTCGCCGTGGCCATGCGCGCCACTTCTTCCAACCACGACTCGCCGCGCCGCCGCCGCCACACGCCGGTGTACTGGTAGGCCAACGCCAGCAACACGGTCAGCACCAGTTGCTGGCCCAGGTAATCGCTGTAGGGTTCGGCGAAGATGACCGGCCGCAACCACTGCCAGACATAGCGGGCGACGTAGGCTATCGCGAAGCCCAGGTTAATGAGAATCAGGTCGGTGACGATGGTCACCCCGTTGACAACCCGGTTTTTCATCCGGCTCCATGACCCCCGGCGACCGGCAGGCTGCCGGCTACTAACCGCCGGTAGACAGCGGCCATTTCCTGCCCGGCCCGTTCCCAGGTAAATCGCGCCGCTTGCGCCGGCCCTGCCTGCCGCGCCCGATCCCGAGAGGTTTCGTCTGCCAGAAAGCTCGCCAGCAAATCCGCCAGCTCGCCGGCCGACTGCGGGTCAAAATAACGGGCCGCCGTGCCGCCCGCTTCGGGCAACGAGGATGTGTTAGAAGCCAGGACCGGCGTGCCGCAGGCCAGCGCTTCGATGACCGGCAGGCCGAAGCCTTCGTAACGCGACGGGCAGACCAGCGCCGTGGCGGCGTTGTACCAAAAGGGCAGGTCCTCATCCGGGACATAGCCGGCGAAGTGAACCCGATCGCTGAGGCCCAATTCCTGAACCCGGGCGAATATCGCCTCATAGATCCACCCCTTGCCGCCGGCCAGGACCAAGGGCAGGTCGGGCCGGTTCAAGCGTGACAGCGCTTCCAACAAGAGGGGGATGTTCTTGCGCGGCTGGAGCGTGCCGACGTGCAGGAGGAATCGCTCCGGCAGGCCGTTTCGGGCGCGAAAGGCGGCGACTGCCTGGTCAGGTAACGGCCGGTAGTGATCGGCGACACCCGGCCTGACGACTTCGATCCGTTCCAAAGGGACGCCGAAGCGTTCGTGAACATCCTGCCGGCCCGATTCGGAGATGGTGACGATTCGCCGGGCCTCGCGGCAGGATCGCGCCGTTTCAGCCATCAGGTAACGCTGCTGCATGGCCGGAAAATCCTCGGGATAATGGACGAAACTGAGATCATAGATAGTGACGGCGACCGGACATGGCGCGAACCGGGGCATGACAAAGGCCATGCTATGGATAAGCGACAGGCGATCGCGCCGGGCTTGCCAGGGCCAGACGGCCCGCTCCCAGGCGATGCGGGCCAGGCGGTTCTCGGTCGGCAGCCGCGTGCCGGATGGTTGCCAATCCGGGCGGTCGTCCCAACCATCCAGCTGCCGGGTATAGATGATGTAGCGGAGGCCGCCGGCATCGTCGCGCGGCAAGTGGCGCAACACTTCAAAGATGTAGTGGTGAATACCCGCCCGGCGATAGCCCGCCTTGCCGGCGAGCAGGTGGGCGTTGATGCCGATGTTGACGGTTGCCGCTGGGTGAACAAGGTATGGTGTGGCCAAACTACCGATCCCCACGATCTCTGACGGTCTGGCGGTTTGTTGCCGTGCGTCTCATCGAGGCAATTATACGATCATCCGGTCGATCGGCATCATGGTCCCCGGCCCGCTGGCAGCCCGGTTTTTTTACATCGTGATGTCCCGATCTGCCGGAGCGGTCTATTGCCCGGTGGGGGACACTATGCTAGACTACATTATGTATACCCGTCCGTGTTGTTCGCCCGGACCATCGAGTGAACCTCGGATAGAAGCGAAAAGTAGAGTAACGCATCGCTCCGTAATGGGGCATCACCTGAACACAAATCAGAGGAGGCTGCGGGTGAAACGCACAACCTTGAAACCAGTCTGGGCGATGACGGCCCTAATCGCTATCTCGATCCTGAGCGCCTGCGTGCGGCCGGCGCCCGACATGGTCGACCCCGCGGCGAACGCGACGGCTACGCCCGATCTGTTCATTGGGGCGACGATCGCCCCGTTGCCGACGATAGACACGGGTGGTTCCTATCCCGCGCCGGGGACGGCCGCTTCACCAACCCCACTGACCGATCTGCCGACCGCCGCTCCGGCGGTGAACCCGACCGCCGAAGCCCAGCCTTCGGGCGGGGATCAGGGCCAGCAGCCGCCGGCCGATCAGGTCACCAGTCCCAGCGGCGAGACGATCCACATCGTCCAGGCCGGCGAGAACCTTTTCCGTATCGGCCTGCGCTATGGGTTCACCGCCCAGGAATTGGCCACCTACAACGGCATTCCGAACGTGAATGTTATCTACGTCGGACAGGAAATTCGTATCCCGCCCAAGTAGGCGGGCAGCCCGAGACCATCGCGCTCGCCTATCCGGCTATGGAAACCATCGGCACCAGGATCGCCTGGGAAGGCAAGTGGCGGGTGCGCGTCGATTCAGTGCGACTGCCCGGCGGCGAAGTCCTGGAACGCGGCCTGATCGAGCATCCGGGGGCGGTCGTTTTGCTGCCCCTTCTGCCACGCGCCGCCGGCGGCTATGACGTTCTCATCCTCCGCCAATATCGACCCGCGCTGCGCCGGACGATCCTGGAACTTCCGGCCGGCACTCGGGAGCCGGACGAGCCCTGGTTGGCCTGCGCCCAACGCGAACTGCAAGAAGAGACCGGTCACCGGGCGGCCACATTCACACCTCTGGGCGAGATCTGGCCCGCGCCGGGCATCTCCGACGAGCGCATGGCGCTCTTCATGGCCACCGGCCTGGCCGCCGACCCGCTGCCGATGGATATCGATGAAGAGATCGTCGTCGAAACCTGGGCGCTGGCCGACCTGGTGGAGATGGCGCTCGACGGGCGGCTGGAAGACGGTAAGAGTGTCGTGGCCGTTTTGCGCGCTGCCCGCCACCTAGGCGATCCGGGCCTGGCGGGGGCCGGCTAGTCCACTTCCGAACTGTCGTCGTGGTGGTCGCCGAAAGATTTTAGTTCGGTCGCCAGCTCATGGAGGCGCTTTTTAACGGCGTAGTGGACCGTGCCCGCGGGGTATTCGCCATTGCCGTCCGGCTTACCCGCCGGAATGCCGGATAGTAGCTCGATGCCCTCATCGATGGTGCTGACCGGCCAGATGTGAAACAGTCCATCGGCCACGGCCTGCACCACATCTTCGCGGAGCATCAGGTTCGCGATATTGCTCTCCGGGATGATTACCCCTTGCTCGCCGGTCAGGCCGCGCGCCCGGCAAATATCAAAAAATCCCTCGACCTTTTCATTCACCGCGCCAATCGGCTGGACCTCGCCGCGCTGGTTTACCGATCCGGTCGCGCCTATCCCCTGGCGCAGCGGAATCTGACCCAGACTGGAGATCAGGGCGTAAAGTTCGGTCGAGGAAGCGCTGTCGCCTTCCACGCCGCCATAGTATTGCTCGAAGGTCAGGCTGGCGTTGAGCGATAGCGGCTGGTGTTGGGCATAAATCCCGCCCAGGTAGGCGTTCAAGGTCAGCACACCTTTATCATGGATCGGGCCGGACATATCTGTCTCGCGTTCGATATGGATAACGCCGTTGTCACCCATGAAAGTGCGGGCGGTGATCCGGCCGGGGTGGCCGAAGCTGAATTCGCCGATATCGTGTACGGACAGGCCATTGACCTGGCCGACGACGCTCCCCTCGGTAGCGATGAAGATCGTTCCTTCCAGGATTTCTTCCAGCAATTGCTCGGCCGCCTTGCTGGCGCGGTGCAGCCGTTCATCAAGCGCTTGCTGCACATCACCGGCGGTCACGATCTCGTGTCCGTTTTGTCCGGCATAGTAATCCGACTCTCTGACCAGGTTGGCAATCGATCCAAAACGGGTGCTCAATTTGCACTGATAATCAGCCAGCCGGGCGCCATGTTCAATGACTTTGGCCACGGCGTCACGACCGAAGTCACGCAACTTCTCTTCGCGGCAACGGGCAGTGATAAACTCGGCATAGGCCATTTCGTTGGTCCCATCGCGCGGCATGGTATCGCTGAAGTCCGCGCGGACCTTAAACAGATCGCTGAATTCTTCATCATTCTCGAACAGGTTGTAATAAAAACTGCTCGTCCCCAGCAGGATGAGCTTTAACCGCAAGGGGATCGGTTGTGGCCAGATGCTGTTGGTCATGATCGGCCCTTCCAATTGGACCGGACGCATTTCCACTTCCTCGGCCTTCAACGCGCGTTTCAGGGCTTCCCAGGTTTCACGCTGCCGGTATAGTTCTGAAGCATAGATGACCAAGTAACCGCCGTTGGCTCGATGGAGATCGCCGGCTTTGATCTGCGTGTGGTTCGTGGTGATGGCCTGTCCTTGCGCTTCGTATTCCAACCGGCCGAACAGGTTTTCATAGGTCGGATTGAGCTGGACGACGACCGGCGCGCCTTCGTCGGCGCTATTGTCTACCAACAGGTTGATTTCATAACGACGCCAATCAACCGCCTGTTCAAGATCTTTTTCGTCAAGGGATGGCGCGGCGCGGGAAACCTGGTCCAGCAGGTCTTCACCCAGGGCGACGAGATACGACAGAACAGCCGGCATCTCGGCGTACGACTCGCGCAGGGTTTCGAACTCATCGCGGACGGCGGCTTCGGTCACTTCGCGGTCCAACCGGCGTCGCTCCTCACGCGAATCGCGTTCCAGGTGGCGCAACTCGCGCAGGATGTTCTGCAGCTCCACCTGCAGGGCGCGTTGTGTTTCACGGCGAACTTGACCTTCCCCGTTGGCCTCGTTCGCTTCGCCCGTCTCTTCGTCCTGGGGGGCGACAACGAGACCGGAAGGCGTGTCCTGGAGATCGAAACCCGCTTCGGTCGCTTTACGATCCAGCGCGAGGAGCTTGTTCTCGCGCTGCTCGTCCAGTTTGTGTTCGAGGGCGTGGACTGCGTCGCGATAGGTACTGCTTTCAAAAGCCTGGTTCAGGGATATTTGCAGGCTTTCGATCAGGCTTTTCATGTTGTTACGAAAGATAGCCCCCTGCCCAGGTCGCAGGGCGATCGGCTGCGGCCGGCCGTTGGTCTCAAAATTGTAGACATACACCCAGTCATCGGGCGTCGGTTCGTGCCGGCAGCGCTGCTGCAAAAAGTGACGGATGGCCATGCTGCGGCCAGTGCCGGGCGAACCCGTCACGAAGATGTTATAGCCCTTGCTTTTCAACCCCATGCCGAATTCAAGCGCGCGCGTGGCGCGTGGTTGGCCGATGATGGCCGTTGTCGGCTCGAGTTCGGCCGTCGTCTCAAAGGTGAAATTGGCAGGATCGCAAACCAGGCGAAGGCTGGCAGGTGGCAGAGAATTCAATTGTCGTGGCATTCCTCGTTCGTTCGGATACCTCAATTCCTTGCGGCTAAGACCAATCATACTGCCTGTTGTTCGGGTGGGCAACCATTCACCGTCATCGCAGGGCTTTTCAGTGTTTAACAATCAACGAAGTTGAGCTGCAATTTGAGCATTGAACGTCCTCCGCGCTGCGGCGAGATTGGTGTAACCAAGTGACCTGGAAAGGCTAATGACGAAATTGTT
>Ga0114939_10002819_pt1 | contig 12549 bp, 7 predicted proteins | sample AshMeaCrysSpring_FD_87196 | JGI IMG/M metagenome (GOLD analysis project Ga0114939, IMG submission 87196) | Groundwater microbial communities from Big Spring, Nevada to study Microbial Dark Matter (Phase II) - Ash Meadows Crystal Spring | ecosystem: Environmental > Aquatic > Deep subsurface >... | reverse complement strand
GAGCACGTCGGCGAACTTGTCCGCCACCATGCCGGGCAGAAAATCCGCGTCGCCGTGGATGGCGCGGTAGCTGTCGGCCTCCGCGTCGAGCTTGAGCACCTCGCGGCGCAGGTTCGCGGCGCGGCGGATGGCGGTCTCGAAAAACGACTCGTCGAGATGCTCCGGCGAGTGGCTGACGATGCGCAGCGGCATGCGGGATTTCGGATTCCACAAGCCCCAGCCGAAGGGCGCTCCTTCCTTGCCAAGCACCCGCACCAGATCGCCGGGCTTCGCGTCGCGCGAAACCTCGCCGATCATCTTCGGCCAGATGGAAGGATGGAAACTGATGGTCTTGATCCGAACCGTGGGCACGCCGGAAATCTCGCCGCTGCGCTGCGGGGATGTCGATGGAATTCACACTGAAGCGGCCGTCCGGAGTCGCGCGAAACATTGAGAGGAAATTGACAGAGTCATGTGATTCTGATCGCATATGTCCACCGACCATGAAATGCAAACTCGCAGCCGACACGGAGCGCCAGATGTGGTTTCCATCATCCACCGGATTGCTATCCGTGATCGCCGCCGTCTGCTGCGTGTCATGCGGTGAGAAGCAGCAATCCGAGTCCGCGCCGGGTGGCAATGACGAAAAGTCGCGCAGGGAGGAGGTTCGTGGCAGTGCGGCCGGCCAGTTCATCGGGCGGCTCGAAACGAGCAAGGGAGATGTTTACGAAAATGTCACGATTCGCGAAGTCTCCGCGGTCGGCATCACCATCCGGCATGATTCCGGTTCCCGGCGGATTCCATTTGAAGAACTGCCTGCCGGGATGAGGGAGCGGTTTCTCTTCGATCCGAAGGAGAAGGAGGCCGCCATTGCCAGAGAACATGTCATCCACAGTGCGTCAGATGCTTCACATGATGCGGTGGAGGCTGTGACGGCCGCGGAAAGGAAAAAGGATGGGGCGGCGGCATACAGGAAAAAGGTGATGATGACGCTTGCCTCCAAGGAGGCCCGGATATCCAGCCTTCAGGGGGAAATTTACGACCTTGAGCGGGAGATCCAGAATGAAGAGGACAAAAAAATCCACAGGCGTGAGTATTATCGCAGAATCGGCGGTATCAGCCGGGCTCCCATTCTGCGGCAGGACGTGGCCAACAAGCGCCAGGAGATCACCACGCTGAACCAGCAGGTTGCCGCCCTGCGGGTGGAGCTGGACTCGATCTCCAGGTGAGCGGGTTGAAAGCCGCGCAACCGGCAAATTTCCCTTTCTCCCGGACCTGGCGGGGTGCAAGGTGGCGGCGCATGACAGCGGATTTCCTGGTGATCGGGGCCGGTATCGCCGGATTGTCCTTCGCGTTGCGGGCGGCCCGCCACGGGTCGGTGATGGTGGTGACCAAGGGCGACGCCTACGAGTCCAACACGGCTTGGGCGCAGGGCGGGATCGCCTCGGTGCTGGAGGGCGGGCAGCGCGATCCTGGCGACTCGGAGGAAAGCCATGTGGCGGACACACTGGATGCGGGCGCGGGGCTGTGCAAGGAGGCTGCGGTGCGTGCGATCATCCGCGAGGGTGCTGCGGCGATCCGGGATTTGACGGACTACGGCGTCTCCTTCGACCGCGCGGACGGGCATTTTCTGCTGGGCAAGGAGGGCGGGCACTCCCACCGCAGGATTCTGCACGCCAAGGACACCACCGGCCGCGAGGTGGCCCGCGCGCTGATCGAGACCGCACGAAAAACGCCGAATCTCACGCTGCTGGAACATCATTTCGTGATCGACCTCATCACCTCCGGCAAGCTCGGCGCGGTGGCGGAGGACCGCATCCTCGGGGCTTACGTGCTCGATAGGAAAACCGGCGGGGTGATGGTGTTCCGTTCCAACCGGGTGGTGCTCGCGGCGGGCGGCTGTGGCAAAGTCTATCTCTACACCACCAATCCGGACTCCGCCACGGGCGATGGCGTGGCGCTTGGCTGGCGGGCCGGCGCGTCGATCGCCAACATGGAGTTCATCCAGTTCCATCCCACCTGCTTTTACAATCCCGGCGCGACCGGGCCGGAGGCGCGTTCCTTTCTCGTCAGTGAGGCGGTGCGCGGCGAGGGCGGCGTGCTGATCAATGCCAAGGGCGTGGATTTCACCAGAAAGAGCGACCCGCGCGGATCGCTGGCACCGCGCGACATCGTGGCCCGCGCGATCGACCGCGAGCTCAAGCGCACTGGCGCGGCCTGCGTCTATCTGGACGTGACCCACAAGCCGAAGGGGTTCATGAAGGAGCGGTTTCCCTACATCCATCAGACGCTGATGAAATTCGGCCTCGATTGCGAAACCCAGCCAATCCCGGTGGTGCCGGCCGCCCACTACCAGTGCGGCGGCGTGCTCACCGACGTGAACGGCAAGTCCACCATCCGCGGGCTGTTCGCGGTGGGCGAGGCGGGCTGCACCGGCCTGCACGGCGCGAACCGCCTGGCATCCAATTCGCTGTTGGAAGGCAACGTGATCGCCCGCCGCGCGCTGGATGAGATGATGCGCCTCTATCCGCCCGGCAAGGAGGTCTTCAATCCGCCGGAAATTCCGGAATGGGAGCACGGCGACACGGCGGAGCCGGACGAGCTGGTTGTCATCTATCACAACTGGGACGAGATCCGCCGCCTGATGTGGGACTACGTTTCCATCGTGCGCACCGACAACCGGCTGCGCCGGGCCGCCGCCCGTCTGAAAAACCTCAAGAAGGAAGTCCGCGAATTCTACTGGGGCCACCGCGTCAATCCGGACATTCTCGAACTGCGCAACCTCGTTTCAGTCGCCAGCCTGATCGTGGAGTGCGCGCTGCGCCGCAAGGAGTCCCGCGGGCTGCATTTCACTCTCGACTATCCGGAATGCGACGCGCGCTTCCTGGCGGACACGGTGCTGCGAAGGTTCTGACGCGGGAACCGGCAGTGGGAAGTCCGCATTCCCGCGGATGAGCCCGCGTCATGCGGTGGCGAGTTTCACCAGCAGATCGTCGCTGTCCACCTGGTCGCCTTTTTTCACAAGCACTTCGGCGATGGAACCATCGGCTCCGGCGCTGACGGTCGTGAGCATTTTCATCGCTTCGAGGACGAGGAGTTTGTCGCCGGCCCTGACTTCCTGGCCTGTGGAGACGGCGATCTCGGAGACCACGCCGGGCATGGGGGCGCAGGCGTGGGCGGGATTGGAGGGCTCGCCCTTCCGGCGGGTGGTTTTGGAGACGGATTTCAGCGAGTTGTCAAAAACGAGCGACTCGCGGGGCATGCCGTTGAGTTCATAGAACAGCGCGCGGCGGCCGGCGCTGTCCGCCTCGCCGATGGAGATGAGCTTGATGATGAGGATCTTTCCGGGATCGATCTCAATCTCGATTTCCTCGCCGACCTGAAGGCCGTAGAAAAACGCCGGAGTCGGCAGGGCGCTCAGGTCGTCGTAATTCGCGCGGAAGGCGAGGTAGTCCGCATACACCTGCGGATACATCAGGTGGGAGAAGATCGCATCCTGAAGTTGTGAGGCCGTGTAGGTGATGTTGTATTTTTGGGCCTGGCGGATGCAATCCGCCGCCACGGTTTCGAAATCCACGGGATCGGCGATTTCACCGGGGCGCTTGGTGGTGGCCTTTTTGTTGCCGAGAACGACTTTCTGGACGTCCGCGGGCCAGCCGCCGTCGGGTTGGCCGAGGCCGCCGGCGAGCATGTCGATGACGGATTCCGGGAAGTCGATGGTGCCGGGTTTGAGTTTCGGCACGTCCGCCGCCCTGATGCCGCGGGTGACGAGGAACATGCACATGTCGCCGACGACTTTCGAGGACGGCGTGACTTTCACGATGTCGCCGAAGAGCTGGTTCACCTCGGCGTAGGTGCGGGCGATTTCGCGCCAGCGGTGGCCGAGGCCCATGGCGTTGGCTTGCTCGCGGAGGTTGGTGTATTGGCCGCCGGGCATTTCGTGCTCATAGACTTCGGCGGTGCCGGCGCGCGGGGCGGAGTCGAAGGGTTTGTAGAAACCCAACACCTCTTCCCAATAATCCGAGAGTTCGTTGAGCGAATCGAAATCAAGGCCGGGATCGCGTTCGGTCTTGGCGAGCGCGGCGGAGACCGAGTTGAGGTTCGGCTGCGAGGTGGAGCCGGACATCGAGGCGATGGCGAGGTCCACGATGTCCACACCGGCGTTGCAGGCGGCGAGCACGGACGCGGCGTTGAGGCCGGAGGTGTCGTGGGTGTGAAAGTGGATGGGAATTCCGATCTCCTGCTTGAGCGCGGTGACGAGCTTGCGGGCGGCGAGCGGTTTGCAGAGCCCCGCCATGTCCTTGATGGCGAGGATGTGCGCGCCCATCTTCTCAACTTCCCTGGCCTTCGCGATGTAGTAGTTGAGGGAATACTTGTCGCGCTTCTCGTCGTTGATGTCTCCGGTATAACAGATCGCGGCCTCGCAAAGCACCTTGCCGTGATCGCGCGCAGCCTCCATGGCGACCTGCATGTTCGGCAGATAGTTGAGCGAGTCGAAGATGCGGAAGATGTCCATGCCGGAGTCCGCCGCGTGTTTCACGAAACCGGCGACGACGTTGTCCGGATAGTTCGAGTAACCGACCGCGTTCGAGCCGCGGAAGAGCATCTGGAAGCAGAGGTTCGGGATCTTTTCGCGCAGACGGCGCAGGCGTTCCCACGGGCACTCGCTGAGGAAACGCATCGCCGTGTCGAAGGTGGCGCCGCCCCACATTTCCAGCGAGAAAAGCTGCGGCACGCGGTGGGCAACGGCCTCGGCCACGCGCAGCATGTCGTAGGTGCGCATGCGGGTGGCGATGAGCGACTGGTGGGCGTCCCGCAGGGTGGTGTCGGTGATGAGCAGGCGTTTTTCATCGAGGATCCATTTCGCGAACTTTTCGGGGCCCATCTCCAGTAGGAAGTCGCGCGTTCCTTTCGGGACTTCGGCGTGGTGTTCGATGACGAGCGAGTCAGGGACGTGGGCCTTCGGCAGCGCGGCCGCGGGTTTCCAGCCTTTGGCGGTGGGGTTGCCGTTGATGGTGATGTCCGAGAGATAGGATAGCGTGCGGGTGGCGCGGTCGCGGCGGAGCTTGAACTGGAACAGCTCGGACTTGGTGTCGATGAGCTTGGTGTGGGCCTGACCTGCGCGGAAAGTTTCGTCGGCGATGACGTTTTCGAGGAACGGGATGTTGGTCTTCACGCCGCGGATGCGGAACTCGCGCAGCGCGCGGTCCATGCGCTGGCAGGCGGTTGTGAAATCGCGGCCCATGGCGGTGATCTTCACCAGCATCGAGTCATAGTAAGGCGTGACCACCGAGCCCGCGTCGCCGGAAGCTGCGTCGAGGCGGATGCCGAAGCCGGCGGCCGAGCGGTAGTTGAGGATACGGCCATAGTCGGGCGAGAAATTCTTCTGCGGATCCTCGGTGGTGACTCGGCACTGGATGGCGAAGCCGTTGCAGGGAATCTGGTCCTGCGGCGGGATGGCAACCTCCTCGCCGAACAGCGGATTTCCCTGGGCCACGAGAATCTGCGAGCGGACGAGATCGATGCCGGTGACGCACTCGGTGACGGTGTGCTCCACCTGGATGCGCGGGTTCATCTCGATGAAGAACCAGTCGTTCCGGTCCATGTCGTAGAGGAACTCGACGGTGCCCGCGTTGTTGTAGCCGATGCCCTTGGCGAGTTTGACCGCGGCGTCGCAGAGTTGCTTGCGGACCTCCGGATCCAGGTGCATGGCGGGAGCGACTTCCACCACTTTCTGATAGCGGCGCTGCACCGAGCAATCGCGCTCGTGGAGGTGTACGACGTTGCCGTGCTGGTCTCCGAGGATCTGCACTTCGATGTGTTTGGCGCGGGAAATGTAGCGTTCGAGGAAAACCGCGGGGTTTCCGAAGGCGTTGAGCGCCTCGTTCTGGGCCTCGGCGAGCAGACCGGGAAGTTGCGACGGTTTCTCCACCACGCGCATGCCGCGGCCGCCACCGCCGAAGGCCGCCTTGATGATGAGCGGGAAGTCGATCTCATGCGCAGCAGTGAGCGCCTCGTCGGGGTCGGTGATCGGGTTTTCCGTGCCCGGCAGGGTGGGGACGTTGAACTTGTGGGCGAGCGTGCGCGCGGCGGTCTTGTCGCCCATGTTTTCCAACAATTCCGGCGAGGGACCGATGAAGATGATGCCCTCGCGGGCGCAGGCACGGGCAAACGCCGCGTTTTCCGATAGAAATCCGTAGCCCGGGTGGATCATGGTGACGCCCTTCTGCTTGGCGATGGCGACGATGCCCTCCACGTCGAGATACGCGCCGACCGGTCCTTTCGACGAATCGAGCTGATAGGCCTCGTCCGCCTTGAAGCGGTGGATCGAGAAGCGGTCCTCCTCGGCGAAAATCGAGACCGTGCGGAGGCGCAGTTCGTTGGCGGCGCGGAAGATGCGGATCGCGATTTCGCCGCGGTTGGCGGCCATGAGTTTTCCGGGGCGGGTTGGGATGTCGGACATATCGGGCCGCATCCTTAAGCGCGGTCTCGCACGGAGTGAAGAGAAATTCCGCGAGACCGTCCGGGCAATCGAAAATCTTGCGCACTGCCCGAAGTCTGCTTTGTTGGGCGCATCCACAAAGCCCCCCCACATTCCATGAAGACTCCCCACATACTTGCTTTTGGCGGCAGCCTCCGCGCCGCGTCTTTCAACCAGAAACTCGCCGCCATCGCCGCCCGTGGCGCGCGTGGAGCCGGCGCGCAGGTCACGCTCATCCGGCTGCGTGATTTTCCCATGCCGCTCTACGATCAGGATGTGGAAGACACCAGGGGCATGCCCGAAAACGCCGCGAAATTGAAGGCGCTCTTCGCCGAGCATGACGGACTGCTCATCGCTTCGCCGGAATACAACAGCGGCATCACAGCCGCGTTGAAAAACGCCATCGACTGGGTCTCGCGCGCCACTTCCCCGAACGAAGCGCCCCTCTCCGTCCTGCGGGGGAAAACCGCGGCAATTCTGGCGGCCTCACCCGGCGGCTTCGGCGGTGCCCGCAGCCTCTCCCAACTGCGTCCGTTCCTCGAGAACATCGGCGTCACCGTGCTGCCCGAACAGGTCACCGTTCCGAAAGTCCACGAAATGATGGACGCCGACGGCGAACTCAACGATTCCGCGCTGCAAGCCAGCGTTTTGGAACTCGGAGCCAAGCTCGCCAGGGCGCTCGGTTGATTCACTGGCGGTTGCAGCGGCGCAGCCACGGCCGGGAAGCGGAGCAAGTCCGCTTCAGAATTGGCGATGATTTCGCCGACGAGGTGGCGGTTGATGCTCTTTCGTGAGATATGCGGCCAAAAGTCCAGCAGAGCCTTCTCTTGGTAAGGGACAAATTTCACTGAATCGCATTCATCTGAAAAACGCGGGCCGTCAGCGCCGCAGGTGTTCGATGGCTTCCCGCAAGTCTTCGGCGGTTATGTTCTCGGCCACCCGCGCGCTGCCTGCTGCGTCCAGCACGACGAAGCGGATGGCGCCGGCCGCGAATTTCTTGTCGCGGGCGAGTTTCTCCATGACCGCCGCGGTGGCGATTGAATCGGGCAGAATCAAGGGCAGGTGGAATTTTCCGAGCAACCCGATGATGGCGGCTGAAACATCCGCCGCCAGCCCCGCGCGGCGTTCTGATAGGAACAGCGCGGCCCGCATGCCCAGCGAAACCGCCTCGCCGTGGAGCATTTCGCCGTAGGGGACGGCGGCCTCGATGCCGTGGCCGATGGTGTGGCCGAAGTTGAGCAGCGCGCGCACGCCGAGTGTCTCGCGTTCGTCGGACTCCACGACGCGCGCCTTGATGGAGATGTTGCGGGCGAGCAGCTCCGCCGGGACATCGCGGCTGGTGGGATCCAGCGCCGCAAGCTCACCGAGCATCGCCGCATCGCGGATGGCGGCGTGTTTGATGGCCTCCGCGAAACCCTCGTGAAATTCGCGGTCCGGCAGCGTGCGCAGCGTTTGCGGATCGACGATGACCAGGCGCGGCTGGTGGAAGCACCCCAGCAGGTTTTTCCCCTCGGCCACGTTCACGCCGGTTTTGCCGCCGACGGAGGAATCCACCTGCGCGACAATCGTAGTGGGGATCTGCACGAGAGGCAGGCCACGGTGGAAGATCGCGGCCACGAAGCCGGCCAGATCCCCGACCACTCCGCCTCCGAGCGCGACGACCATTGACTGCCGGTCGTGTCCGGCGCGGATCATTTCGCGGCAGAGGTTTTCCGCGCTTGGCATGGATTTGGAGGCCTCCCCGGCGCTCACCGCATGAAGAGTGGGATGGAATCCGGCGGCTTCGAGCGAATGGAGCAGCGCGCCGCCATGCAGGCGGGCCACCGTTTCATCGCTGATGACCGCGGCGCGCCGGTCTGCGAGTCCGGCACTCGCGATGAGTTCCCCGGCCCTGGCGAGGATTCCGGCTTCGACGATGACGTCGTAAGAGCGTTCCGCAAGATGGACGTGGACGGTTGGCATGCGCGGCAGCATGAAAAATGCCGGACACATGTCCATCCCGGATCATTGCGGCAGTCGGCGGTTGACCGCCAGCGGGCGCGCTCCCACCTTTGCCGCCGATGATCGAAGTGGTATGCGCCGTAATCGAGAATGAGTGCGGATGTTTTCTGGCCTGCCAGAGGCCGCCGGGGAAACATCTCGCTGGGATGTGGGAATTTCCAGGCGGCAAGGTGGAGCCGGGCGAGACTGCTCATTCGGCGCTGATCAGGGAAATCCGGGAGGAACTCTGCGTCGAGATCGCGGTAGGAACCGCGCTTGCTCCGGTGCCGTGGCAGTACGAACGGGCCCCCATCCGCCTGTTGCCATTCCATTGCGCGATCATTGGCGGCCGTCCGCTGCCGATCGAGCATGAGCGGCTGTGTTGGTGCGCGCCGCGGGATTTCTGGAAGCTTTCGTGGGCACCCGCCGATCTGCCGGTCCTGGAGCAGATCCGCAGGAAATGCACCGCTCAATCTACCTGAAAAAGGGGTTTGCTTTTCACCCGCGCAGGCTATTCTTTACTGCTCCCGCACGCCGCAGCCGGCCGGATCTCACAAGCCACCATGTCAGATTCACAGAATAACACCCCATCTCCCGGCCACTCAAACCGCCCTTCGGGAGACGCCAATGGCTTCAACTGGCGGCTGCTCGTCCTGCTTGGCGTGGCTTCGGTCATTCTTGGTCTCGCGTTCTTCGGCCCGTCGATGAACAAGACTTCCAAAACCCTGACCTACGCCCAATTCCGCCAGGCATGGGACCAGGGCCGCATCGTCACCGATGATCCCAAGCGCCCGCTCAAGGTGGTCACCAGCGACACCGCCTATGACGCCGTCATCGTCGGCTGGGAAAACCCGCAGATGGTCGAGCCCAAGGACGTTCAGAAAAAACGCAGCGACTTCCAGGTCCGCGTGAATCTCGACCTCCAGGGCAATCAAATCCGCGACCTTATCGGCGATGACCTCCGCATGCAGCAGATCGCATCCGCCACCGAATCCCCGCTGGATGGCGATGTGGAGACGCTCACGCTCGCGGAGTTCCGCAAGGCCCACGCGCTCGGCCAAATCCTCGCGGCGGATCCCGTAAACCCGCTGCGCGTCCTGACCACCGCCGACTCCCGGGATGCGGTCATCGTCGGCACCCGCGATGTGGTCACCAATCTCGTCCCACAAAAGGATCCCACCGGCAGGCCGCTCGAAGCCACGCCTTTCCGCGTGGAGGTTTCCACCGTGATCCAAGGTGAGGAGCTGCGCGACCTCGTCAAAGGCAAAGCAGTTTACGAGCGCACAACGGATTATCTGAAAAACGCGCTGTTCACCTTTCTGCCGTTCCTGCTGGTCATCGGCCTGCTGTTTTTCCTGTTCCGCCAGCAGATGAAATCCGCCGGCCGAGGCGCGATGTCTTTTGGCAAAAGCAAGGCGCGTTTGCTCACCATGGACCGCAACAAGGTGACTTTCAAGGACGTCGCCGGAATCCAAGAGGCGAAGGAGGAGCTGTTTGAAATCGTCGATTTTCTCCGCGATCCGCGCAAGTTTCAGAAACTCGGCGGATCGATTCCCAAGGGCGTGCTGATGGTAGGCTCGCCAGGCACCGGCAAGACCCTGCTCGCCCGCGCCATCGCCGGCGAGGCGGATGTGCCCTTCTTCTCGATTTCCGGCTCGGACTTCGTCGAGATGTTCGTCGGCGTCGGCGCATCCCGCGTCCGCGACATGTTCGAACAAGGCAAAAAGCACGCGCCCTGCCTGATTTTCATCGATGAAATCGACGCCGTCGGCCGCCACCGCGGTCATGGCATGGGGGGCGGCCACGACGAACGCGAGCAGACGCTCAACCAGTTGTTAGTCGAAATGGACGGTTTCGACACCCAGGAGGGTGTGATCATCATCGCCGCCACCAACCGTCCGGACGTGCTGGACCCCGCGCTCCTCCGCCCCGGCCGCTTCGACCGCCAGGTCACCATCAATCTTCCCGACGTCAACGGCCGCGAGGAAATCCTGCGCGTCCACGTCAAGAAGATCAAACTCGCCGCCGGTGTGGATCTCTCCAAGATCGCCAAAGGCACGCCCGGTTTCTCAGGCGCGGAACTCGCCAACCTCGTGAACGAATCCGCGCTGCTCGCCGCGCGCCGCGGCCTGAACGCCGTGACGCTCGATGAAATGGAGGAGGCGCGCGACAAGGTCCGCTGGGGGCGCGAGCGCCGCAGCCTGGCGATGTCCGAGAAAGAGCGCATCAGCACCGCCTGGCACGAAGCCGGCCACGCCTACCTCAACATGGTGCTGCCGCACACCAACCCGCTTCACAAGGTGACCATCATCCCGCGCGGCCCCTATCTCGGCGCCACCATGTATCTGCCGGAGGGCGACAAGTACTCCACCCAGAAAAAAGAAGCGCTCGCCAATCTCATCGTCACCATGGGCGGCCGCATCGCGGAGTCCTTCCACAGCGACGACGTTTCCAATGGCGCTTCCGGCGACATCCGCCAGGCCACCGCGCTCGCCCGCCACATGGTCTGCGAATGGGGCATGAGCGACAGACTCGGCATGGTTGAATACGGCGAGGGCGACGCCCCTGTCTTCCTCGCCCGGGACATGACCAAGTCCCGCAACTACTCGGAGGAAACCGCCCGCGTCATCGATTCGGAAATCAAGCGCTTCATCGACGATGCCTATCAGACCGCCGAGCGCATCCTCACCGAGGGCCGCGACAAGGTGGAACTGATCGCCAAGGCCCTGCTGGAATTCGAAACCCTCGAGGCCAGCCACCTGCGCGACATCATCGAGTTCGGCGAAATGAAGGATCCGCCGTCCGCGCCCAAGCCGCCACCCGTGCCGGAGGAATTCAAGAAAAAGCCCGTCCAGAAACCCGCCGAGGAAGATCTGCCGCATGACGGCGGGCCGATTCCGGGAGCCGTGGGAGCCACCGCCTGATCGAGTGCAACAGAGCTGCCGGGAGTTCTACGTGCGGTTTCTCAAGCAGCCGTTGAGGCGGACCGCAGGGCGGGGAATAGATGGGCGTCCTTTCGCCGGTTGATGAGAAACTTCCGGCCTTGTATCAGGGGAGCATGATGTGAAAAGCGGCGAGCGCGCGGCCCTGCGGAGGATCCCGGCCTGAGCCTTGGAGGCACGGTGGCCCACATGGAGGAGAGCCATGCTGTTTCGCAATCCAGCGGCAACGGCCTGAATCACCCGGAGCTGTGAATTTTGCTCAGCCGATGACTTCAGGCCAGTCGGTGTGGAACATCTCGCCGCGCGGCTTGTCGGTGCGTTCGTAGGTGTGGGCGCCGAAGAAGTCGCGCTGGGCCTGCAGCAGGTTGGCGGGCAGGACGGCGCTGCGGTAGCTGTCGTAGTAACCGAGCGAGGCGCTGAAAGCGGGGACCGGAATGCCGGCCAGGGTGGCCATGGAGACGACCTCGCGCCAGTTTTCCTGGAACTCGTTGAGGAGCTTGGTGAAGAACGGCGCGAGCATCAGGTTGGTTAGCTCCGGCTCTTTCCGATAGGCGTCCGTGATGTCGTTGAGGAAACGCGCGCGGATGATGCAGCCGCCGCGCCAGATGGCGGCGATCTTGCCGAGGTCGAGGTTCCAGCCCTTCTCGGCGCTCATGGTGGTGATGAGGTCGAGCCCCTGGGCGTAGGAGATGATTTTCGAGGCGTAGAGCGCGTCGTGAACCTTCTTGATGAGCTTCTTCTTCTTGGCGTCGATCTCGGGCTTGGGTCCTTCGAGGATCTTGCTGGCGGCGACGCGCTTGTCCTTCATCGAGGAAAGGATGCGGGCCTCGACGGCGGCGTTGATGGTGGAGATGAACACGGTGTTTTCGACCGCGTTCATGATCGTCCACTTGCCGGTGCCTTTCTGGCCTGCGGTGTCGAGGATCACATCGACGAGAGGTTTGCCGCTCTCCGGGTCCTTCTGTTTGAAGATCTCGGCGGTGATTTGGATGAGGTAACTTTCGAGGTCGCCCTCATACCAGTCGCTGAAGACTTCGCCGAGCTCCTTGGCGGAGAAGCCGGCGGCCTTGAAGATGTTGTAAGCCTCGCAGATGAGCTGCATGTCGCCGTATTCGATGCCGTTGTGGATCATCTTCACGTAGTGGCCCGCGCCACCGGGACCAATGT
>Ga0114939_10002818_pt1 | contig 12549 bp, 10 predicted proteins | sample AshMeaCrysSpring_FD_87196 | JGI IMG/M metagenome (GOLD analysis project Ga0114939, IMG submission 87196) | Groundwater microbial communities from Big Spring, Nevada to study Microbial Dark Matter (Phase II) - Ash Meadows Crystal Spring | ecosystem: Environmental > Aquatic > Deep subsurface >... | reverse complement strand
TCCGGCGCTCTGAGTCCGGGCGCTGCGTCGGTCCGGCGCGTGGCCGCGATTCCGGGGCTGGTCGAGCGGTTTTCCTTCGACGAGTCAGGGTAATCTAGCCCCGATCGTCCAAAGACCGAGACATTCATGCTGGCGACGCTGCCTTTTCTCGAGCACGGCGACTTCCCGCCGCTCGTACGCGGGCCACTCGAGACCCTGCAGGTCAACCTCGGCTACCGCTGCAACCAGCAGTGCCTGCACTGCCACGTCAACGCGGGCCCGCAACGCGCCGAGGAGATGACGGGCGAGACGGTCGAGCAGGTGCTCGCGGTGCTGCGCGCCGGCAAGGCGGCGGCGCTCGATCTCACCGGCGGCGCGCCCGAGCTCAATCCGCACTTCCGCCACCTCGTCGCCGGCGCCCGCGCCCTCGGCGTGCGCGTGATCGACCGCTGCAACCTCACGATCGTCGAGGAGCCCGGCCAGGAGGATCTCGCGCGCTTCCTCGCGGCGCAGCGCGTCGACGTGGTCGCCTCGCTGCCCTGCTACCTGGAAGACAACGTCGACCGCCAGCGCGGCGAAGGCGTGTTCGATCGCAGCCTGCGGGCACTGCGCCAGCTCAACGCCCTGGGCTACGGCATCCCGTCCAGCGGCCTCGAGCTGTCGCTGGTCTACAACCCGCAGGGGCCCTACCTGCCGCCGGCCCAGCAGGCGCTCGAGGCCGACTACCGCCGGCACCTGCTCGAGAACTACGGCGTGCGCTTCACCCGGCTGCTCACGCTCTCGAACATGCCGATCCAGCGCTTCGGCAGCGCGCTGATCTCCAAGGGACAATTCCGCGACTACATGGGCTTGCTCAAGGGCGCGCACCAGGCCGCGAATCTCGAGCACGTCATGTGCCGCAGGCTCGTGAGCGTGGACTGGCAGGGGCGGCTCTACGATTGCGACTTCAACCAGATGCTGGGTTTGCCCCTGCGCGTCGACGGCCAGGCACTCGTGCTCGCCGACCTGCTCGAGCGTGACATCGCGGGATTGCCGATCGCCGTGGCGGACCACTGCTACGGCTGCACGGCGGGGCAGGGCAGCAGTTGCGGCGGGGCCTTGGACGGATGATCGCGGACGCGCCGGCGTCGGAAATCAAGGGGTCCGACCCCGCTCAGCACCTCGCGACCAGGAGTTCGCTGCCGCAGGGCGCGGCACTCCATGTGAGCGTCCGTCCGCACCGGGCGCGCCCGGCGGCGGTCAGATGAACGCCAAGCGGCTGCTGCTCCTGGCCGTCGTCGCCACCCTAATCGCAGGTTTTTTCGCCTTCGACCTCGGCCGGTACCTGAGCCTCGACTACTTCCGCGCCCAACAGGCGGCGATCGAGGCCTACCGTGCGGCGCACCCCTGGCAGTCGGGGGTGATTTACTTCCTGATCTACGTCGCCGTCACCGGCTTGTCGCTGCCGGGCGCCGCCCTGATGACCCTGATTGGCGGAGCGATCTTCGGCCTCGTGTGGGGCACCGTGATCGTCTCCTTCGCTTCGACCGTCGGTGCGACGCTGGCCTTCCTCGCCGCGCGCTTTCTGCTGCGCGACAGCGTGCAGCAACGGTTCGGCGACAAGCTCGGCGCGGTCAACGCCGGCATCCGGAAGGACGGCCCGTTCTACCTGTTCACGCTGCGCCTGGTGCCGGTCTTCCCGTTCTTCGTCATCAACCTGCTGATGGGCCTGACCCCGCTGCGCACCGCGACCTTCTCCTGGGTCAGCCAGCTCGGCATGCTGCCGGCCACGCTGGTCTACGTGAACGCGGGGCGCGAGATCGGCCGCATCGATTCGCTGTCCGGCATCCTGTCGCCGGGCCTGTTGATCTCCTTTGCGCTGCTCGGCCTGTTCCCGCTGCTCGCCAAGAAGGCCGTCGGCCTCGCGAAGGCCCGCAAGGTCTACGCGCACTGGCCGAGGCCAAAGCGCTTCGACCGCAATCTCGTGGTGATCGGCGCCGGCTCGGCCGGGCTGGTATCGGCCTACATCGCCGCCGCGGTGAAGGCGAAGGTCACCCTGGTGGAACGGCACCGCATGGGCGGCGACTGCCTCAACACCGGCTGCGTGCCATCCAAGGCCTTGATCCGCACGACCCGGTTCCTCGCCGACGTGAAGCGCGCCGGCGAGCTGGGCGTGCGCTCGGCGAGCGCCGAGGTCGACTTCGCGCAGGTGATGGAGCGGGTGCAGCGCGTGATACGGAGGGTCGAGCCGCACGACTCGGTCGCGCGCTACACGGGGCTCGGCGTGGAGGTGCTCAAGGGCAGCGCGCGGATCACCTCGCCCTGGACTGTCGAGGTGGACACCGGCGAGGGCAAGACGGTCCTGAGCACGCGGGCCATCGTGATCGCCACCGGGGGACGGCCGGCCGTGCCAGGCATCCCGGGCATCGAAGCCGTCGGCTACCTCACCTCGGACACGGTATGGGAGCTGCGGACTCAGCCGGCGCGCCTGCTGGTGCTGGGCGGCGGGCCGATCGGCTGTGAGCTCGCGCAGTGCTTCGCGCGCCTCGGGTCGCAGGTGACGATCGTGCAGCGCGGGCCGCGGCTGCTGCCGAAGGAGGACCCGGAGGTCTCGGCGTTGCTGATGGCGCGCTTCCGGGCCGAGGGCATCGACCTGCGCACCGGGCACTCGCCACTGCAATTCGAGCGCGACGGCGAGCGGCGTACGCTCGTCTGCGAACACGCAGGCGAGCGCGTTTTCCTCGCGTTCGATCAGCTCCTGGTCGCGATCGGACGCACGGCGAACGTCACCGGCTTCGGGCTCGAGGCGCTCGGCGTCGGCGTCAACGAGGACGGCACCGTGACGACCAACCAGTACCTGCAGACCCTCTACCCGAACATCTACGCTGCGGGCGACGTGGCCGGTCCCTACCAGTTCACGCACACCGCGAGCCACCAGGCGTGGTTCGCGTCGGTCAACGCGTTGTTTGGCCAGTTTCGCCGCTTCAGGGCGGACTACTCGGTCATCCCCTGGTGCACTTTCACCGATCCGGAAGTGGCGCGCGTCGGCCTGAACGAGCAGGAGGCGAGGGCGAAAGGCGTGGCCTTCGAGGTGACGACCTACAGCATCGACGATCTGGACCGGGCCATCGCGGACGAGGCGGCGCACGGCCTCGTCAAGGTGCTGACCGTGCCAGGCAAGGACCGCATCCTCGGCGCCACGCTCGTCGGCGAGCACGCAGGGGATCTCATCACCGAGTTCATTGTCGCGATGCGCCATGGCCTGGGATTGAACAAGCTCCTCGGCACCATTCACATCTACCCGACGCTGGCCGAGGCCAACAAGTACGCCGCCGGCGCCTGGAAGCGGGCCCACGCGCCGGAGAGGCTGCTGCGCTGGGTGGCGCGCTACCACGCCTGGCGCCGCGATCAAGGGCTCTGACCCCTGAAAGGGCGGCTGTCGATCGTGGTGCCGTGCCTGGACGAGGCGGCGGTTATCGTCGCGGCGCTCACGGCGCTTGCGCCGCTGCGGGGACGCGGGCACGAGGTCATCGTGGTCGACGCCGGGACCGACGGCACGGGCGACCTCGCGCGCCCCCTCGCGGACCGGGTGCTGCGCGCGCCGCGAGGCCGCGCGGTGCAGATGAACCTGGGCGCCGAGGCCGCGACCGGCGACCTGCTGTTCTTCTTGCACGCCGACACGCGGCTTCCTGAGGGCGCCGATCGTCTCGTCGTCGAGGGCCTCGCGCGCAGCGGCCGCGCCTGGGGGCGCTTCGATGTGCGCCTCTCGGGGCGCCACCCGCTCCTGCGCGTGATCGAGCGGTTCATGAACTGGCGCTCGCGCCTCACCGGCATCGCGACCGGCGACCAGGCGATCTTCGTGGGCAGGGCGCTGTTCGAGGCGGCGGGCGGGTTTCCGGAGATTGCGCTGATGGAGGACGTCGCGCTGTCGAAGCGGCTCAAGCGGTGGGGGCCGCCGCTCTGTCTCCCTGAGACAGTAATCGCCTCGAGCCGTCGCTGGGAGGAGAAAGGCATCGTGCGCACCGTGCTGCTCATGTGGTGGCTGCGGCTGCGCTATTTCCTCGGCGCCGACCCGCGCCGTCTCGCGCGCGACTACGGGTATCGACCCGATGCCGGTTGAGATCGCGGTGCTCGCGAAGGCTCCGATCGCGGGCTACGCCAAGACACGGCTCGCGCCGCGGCTGGGCCTGCAGGGCGCGGCACGGTTGCAGGAGCGACTGGTCGACCGTGCGCTCGCGACGGCCGCAGCCGCGCGTATCGGCACCGTCGTGCTCTGGTGCGCGCCCGACGACAGCCACCCCGCGCTGCGCGCGCTCGCGCGCCGGCATGGCGCCGCGGTGCGCGTCCAGCCCGCGGGCGATCTGGGCGCGCGAATGCTCGCCGCCGCGCAGGACGGACCGACGCTGGTGATCGGCGCCGATTGCCCGGCGCTTGCGCCGGGGCATCTGCGCGTTGCGGTGGACGCCCTGGCGCGCGGCGACGACGCGGTCCTCATCCCCGCGGAGGACGGCGGCTACGTGCTGATCGGCCTCGCGGCGCCGCAGCCGACCGTGTTCACGGACATCGAGTGGGGCAGTGATCGCGTGCTGGCCCAAACGCGCGCGCGCCTTGCGGCAGCGGGGCTGCGCTGGTCCGAACTGTCGGCGCTATGGGATCTCGACCGGCCCGAGGACCTCGACCGGCCGCTGGTGCGCGCGCTGTTGGAACCGGTCGGGCGGCCATCCGCCGGGGGCGAGCAGTGAGAAAAGGGGAGGGGGCATGTTCCTGCTGAAAGGCCTCGTCGTTTCGGCCGCGATCCTCGGCATCGCCGCGGCGCTGCTCATCGTGGCCGGCCAGCTCGGCCTGCTCGAGGGCCGGCGGCCGTTCGATCTCGGGGCGCGCGAGGGGCGCCTGAAGCCTTGCCCGCCGACGCCGAACTGCGTGTGCAGCCAGGCCACGGACGCGCCGCACGCCATCGCGCCGCTGCGCTATGAGGGCGACGGCGCGGCGGCCTTCGCGCGGCTCGAGGCGCTGGTGGCGGACTGGCCGGGCGCGGTGATCGTGGCCGAAGGCGAGGGCTATCTGCACGCTGAGGTCCCCACGCGCTGGCTGCGCTTCGTCGACGACGTCGAGCTCTTGCTCGATCCGGCCGCGCGCGTGATCCACGTGCGCTCGGCATCGCGGCTCGGCTACAGCGACCTCGGCGCCAACCGTCGTCGCGTCGAAGCAATCCGTTCCCGCTTCAGCCCGTCTCCAGCAGGCGCCGAGTAAGGTACAGGCGCACCGCGGGGTCCTCGGTGAGCGAATGGAACAGGTGGTGCGGGCCGGTGGCGCGCGCGATGCGCGCGTCGAGGTCATCCCGCGCCTCGGCATAGAGCGCCGGCAGCCGCCGGTCGAAACGATGGAGCGCGGCGGTCAGCGGGTCCTTGCGGTGGCGCGCGAGCACCCGATCCGCGCCGTCCGCGTGCACGTTGCCGAGACAGAGGTGCACCGCGGCGAACAGCGTCGCCCAGCCGTTGTGCCAGAACATGAGGTCGGTGTCGAAGGCCTCGCCGGGCGGCACGGTCCCGTCCAGCACCTGCGCGAGCAAGTCGCGCTCCTGCACCGCCTCGCCGGGGTCGAGCAGCGCGGCGCGGCCATAGGCGTCGATGGTCGAGCTGGTCATCAGGATCGGCCGGTCCGGGTGGCGGTCGAGGACGAAGCTCGCGTCCTTCACGACCTGCCCGAACTGCGCCGGGACCTGCGGGTTGCGCTTGAGGCGCGGCGAGGGCGACGCCGCGAGAACGCGCACCCGGTGGCCGCGCGCGCCGAGCTCCGCCACGAGCCGGCCGAACACGCCCTTGCGAAACAGGTCCATCGAGAAGTTGAGCGCCGTCTGCTTGTGCACCAGGCAGAGCTGGATGCCGCGGTGACGCGGCGCGCACTCGACGATGTTGGCGATCTTGGCGATCGGGATGCGCTCGCGCAGGGCCCCGTCGCGACTGGCGATGATCTCCTGGTGAAACTCGTCGAAGCTGACCTGCAGCAGCACCTGGGCGGCCGGCCAGTCGCGCGGGCGCGCCCGCAGCGCCTCGGCCATGTCGTGCAGCACCGCCTCCGTCGCCGGCCGGTCGTCCGCGAAGTCGCCGTTCAAGAGGATCGCGAAGGTCCGCACGGCGCGCATCTCGCGGATCGCGCGGGTGAAGTGGTGCAAGTGCCGCGTGAGATCGCCGCCCGTGAACAGCACGCTGTCGGTGAGGCGCGCGACTAGCCGGTAGAGCCCGCCGGGATCGGGGGCGCCCTGCAGCGGCGGCCGCCAGACGAACATGCAGTGCCGGCAGGCCTGCGGGCAGCCCATCGCCGGGATCACGCCGAGCTTGGCGAACGGCGGCGCCGGGTCGGGCGGGTCGGGCAGGGCGTCTACGAGGGCGAGGCGCGCGCGGTCGTCCTCGCCCAGCATCCCTCCGTAGCGCTCCCGTTCGTCCCGCGCGATAGCGCGGTAGGCCTCGGCATAGGACCGGTCGAGCAGGCCGAGCTCGCGCCAGAGGGCCTGCACCCGCTCGACCAGCCGGGCCGGATCCCCGCCGCACGCCGCCAGCAGGCGCAACACCTGCTGACGCTCGCGCAGCGACTCGTCCGACTCCTGCGCCAGGTGATCCACATAGCCGCGCACGAAGCCGGCGATGTCCTCGCTGCGCACCAGCAGCTCCATCAGGAAAGCGCGCGGCCCCTTGCGAAACGGCGCCACCACCTCGGCGTGGTAGCGGGACGGGACGTCGCGCCGCAGCCAGGCGTGCGCGTGCACGTAGCTCAGCAGGAAGGCGAGGTCGTCCGCGTGCGGGCGCACGCCGAGCCGCTCCCGCATCGCGCCGCCGGTCAGTCGGTTGACCTCGGCCTTGAAGCGCTGGCGCAGGCCGGCGAGGTATTGCGCTTCCAGGTCCGGAACGGGGGGCGCGGGCGCGTTCGGCGCGGCAGTCATGCCACACAGCCTATCAGCCCGGAGGCAATGCGCGACCCCGTCGCGGCCGGGGTCAGCGCCGCTCGGCGTGCGGCCCGGTGAGCGGGACGAAGGCGACGGGCAGCACGCGGCGGCGAGTCAAGGAGCCGTCCGCCTGCTTCTCGTGGACCAGCAGTTCCTGCCCGGTCCAGGGCTCACCGACCGGGATCACCAGCCGCCCGCCCACCTTGAGCTGCCCGATCAGCGGCGGCGGGACCTCGGTCGGCGCGGCCGTGACGATCACGCTGTCGAAGGGCGCCTGTTCCGGCCAGCCGAGGTAGCCGTCGCCCACGCGCACCGTCACGTTGCGGTAGCCGAGCCGCTCCAGGGTCTCGCGCGCCCGCTCGCCCAGCGCCGGGACGATCTCGATCGTGTAGACGTGCCCGACCAGCTCGGCCAGCACCGCGGCCTGGTAGCCCGAGCCCGTGCCGACCTCCAGCAGCCGGTCGCCAGGCTGCGGCCGCAGCAGGTCGGTCATCAGCGCGACGATGTAAGGCTGCGAGATCGTCTGGTCGCTGCCGATCGGCAGCGGCCGGTTCTCGTACGCCCGGTAGCGCAGCGTGGGGGGCACGAACTCGTGGCGCGGCACCCGGCCCATTGCCGCCATGACGGCAGGATCGAGCTCGGTCTTGCCGAGGTACTCGCGGGTCTCGACAACGTCGGCGGCGATCGCGCGGACCATTTCGCTGCGGGCGGCGGCGTGCATGTCGGCCTCGGGGGGCGAGGCGCCGCACGCGGGCAGGGCGGCGACCAGCAGTGGCAGGAGGGACAGGGACCGTGGAGTCATCGGTCGGCACCGAGGGTAACGCAGCGCGTTGCCGGCAACGGCAGTCTAGTCGAGCCTGGCCAAGGCGCCATGGAACCCTCGCTGCGTCGCGCGGACCGGTGATTTCCCGACTCCGGCCGCCGGCACCGCATCTGTTAGCATCCGTCGAGCCGCGCAATCCGGCGGGACGCACAGACCGGGAGACGTGCCATGAGCGACGCCAAGCCCCCGCGGCCGAACCCCCTGCGCGAGGCACAGGGACTCGGCCAGTCGATCTGGCTGGACTACATCCGCCGCGACCTGCTGACCGGCGGCGGGCTCAAGCGGCTCGTCGACGAGGACGGCCTCAGCGGGCTGACCTCCAATCCGGCGATCTTCGAGAAGGCGATCGCGGGGGGCACGGACTACGACGACCTGCTGCTGGCGCTCGCCAAGGAAGGCCTCTCCCCCGAGGCCATCTTCGAGCGTCTCGCGGTGCGCGACATCCAGGACGCGGCGGACATCATGGCCCCCGTCTACCGCCGCACGTCCTGGCGCGACGGCTACGTGAGCCTCGAGGTCTCCCCCCGGCTCGCGCACGACACGGCCGGCACTGTCGCCGAGGCGAAGCGCCTCTGGCAGGCGGTGGGTCGCCCCAACCTCATGATCAAGGTGCCCGCGACGCCCGAAGGCATTCCTGCGATCCGCGAACTGATCAGCGCGGGGATCAACGTGAACGTCACCCTGCTGTTCTCGCGGGCGGTCTACGAGCAGGCAGCACAGGCCTACATCGACGGCCTGGAGGCGCGTCACGAGCGCAAGCTGGACCTGAGCTGCGTCGCAAGCGTGGCGAGCCTGTTCGTCAGCCGCATCGATTCGGCAGTGGACCCCCTGCTCGAGGCCAAGGCCAAGGCCAAGGAGAAGGACACGCCCGCCGCCGCCGCGCGCCTGCGCGGCCTGATGGGCAAGGCCGCCATCGCCAACGCCCGGCTCACCTACAAGCGTTTTGGGGAGATGTTCTCCGGCCAGCGCTGGCGCGGTCTGCTGGCGAAGCGCGCCTGGCCGCAGCGGCTGCTGTTCGGCAGCACCGGCACCAAGAACCCGGCCTACAGCGACGTGCTCTACGTCGACGAGCTGATCGGTCTGGACACGGTGAACACCCTGCCGCCCGCCACGCTGGATGCCTTCCGAGACCACGGCCGGCCGGGACCCACTCTGATGGACAGCGGGGCGGAAGCGGAGGAGGTCATGCGCCTGCTCGCCGCCGAGGGCATCTCCCTGCACGAGGTGACCGACCGGCTGCTCGTCGAGGGGGTGCAGCAGTTCGCGGAGGCCTACGAGAAGCTTGTCGCGGCGATCGCGGCTCGGGTCGGGTGAGGGAATTGGCCGCCGTTCCACACGTCGCGGGGCTCGCGCTCCTCCTCCTCTCGTTTGCAGGGTCCTTGCCGGCCCAGACGGCCAAGCCGGTCGTCGACTCCGCGACGGAGGGGGTGGCCAGCCCCCTACCGACGCGCGAGGCGATCAACAGCCGCATCGACCAGGTCAAGGGACTCAAGGAGGCCGAGGCGCCGGCCAAGACGCGTCTGCTCGAGCTGTACCGGAAGGTGCTTGGCTCCGTCGAGGCGGCGCAGGCCAGCGCGCAGTCCGCCGAGCGCTTCCGCCGCGCTGCTCAGGACGCGCCGGCGGAGACGGCGCGCATCCGCGAGGCCCTGAGCCGGCCGGCGGAGTCCGCCAAGGTCGAGCCGCTGCAGGATCGCGTGCCACTCGCCGAGCTCGAGCAGCAGCTGCAGAAGCGCAAGGCCGACGTCGCCGCCCTCGAGGCACAGCTCGCAGACCTACAAAAAGCGGTCGCCGATACAGACACCCGACCTGTTGCCCTGCGCGAGCGCCTTGCGGAGGCGAAGCGGGAACTGGACAAGGCTGAGGGCGAGCGCAAGGCGCCGCCGCCGGTCGACGACCCGCCGGCCGTGGCCGAGGCGCGGCGCTGGCTGACAGAAGCCCACGCAGCCGCGTTGGCCGCCGAGGTGCGGATGCTGGAGGACGAGCTCCTCAGCCAGCCGGCCCGTCTCGAGCTGCTGCGCGCGCAGGTCGACCAGTCCCAGCGCCGCGTAACCGCTGTCAGGGCGGCGTTCGTCGCGTTCGAAGAACAGGTGAACGAGCGCCGGCGGGTCGAGGCAGAGCGCGCGAAGGAGGAGGCCAAGGCGGCAGAGCGCGACCTGGCCGGCAAGCACCCCGCGCTGCGCCATCTGGCCGAGCAAAACGCCGCGCTCGGCGAGTCCCTCGGAACCGTTGCGGCTTCGCTCGAGGGCATGGCGACCGAGCAACAGGCGATGGAGCGGCTGGCGAAACGCATCGACGAGGACTTCCGCAACGCGAAGAAGAAACTCGAGGTGGGCGGGCTCAGCGAGGCCCTCGGCCGGCTGCTGCTGCAGCAGAAGCGGACGTTGCCGAACGCGCGCGATTTTGCCCGCAAGGAGGCAGCCCTCGAGGACGTCATCAGCGAGGCGGGGCTGCGCCAGATCCAGTACGCCGAAGAGCGAAGCGAGCTGCTGAACGCCGAGGCCTATGTCGCGACGATTCTTGCGACCCTGCCCGAGGCAGAGCGGCCCGGGATCCGCGACGAGCTGCGGGCCCTGGCCACGAGCCGGCGGGACCTGCTCGACAAGGCCGTCGCCGCGCAGGACAACTATCTGCGCGAGCTGGGCGAGCTGCTGTTCCGCTATCGGGAGGCGCAACGGTCGGTCGGCGACTACGACCGATTCCTGACCGAGCGGTTGCTCTGGATACGCAGCAACCCGCCGGTCAGCCTCGGGATGCTGGCGAACCTGCCGGCGGAGCTCGCGGTGCTGTTCTCGCCGCGCGACTGGGCGGGAGTCGCGCTGGCGCTGCGCGACGGCCTGCTCGGCTCGCCGCTGCTCGCGGTCGGGCTCGTTGGCGTTTTGCTGCTGCTGAGCCAGCGCAGACGCGTTCGCGCGAAGCTGCTCGCGGCGGGGAAGAACGTGGGGCGCATCTCGGCGGACGGTTTCCCGGCGACGATGCAGGCACTGGTCTGGACGGCGCTGCTTGCCGTCGTGACCCCGGCGCTGCTCGCAATCGCCGGCGCGGCCATCCTCGACCAGCCGACAGCGATGCCGCGGATCGTCGTCCAAGAGGCGATCTTCGAGAGCGCCGCGCCTGGCGCCACCTTCGGTCGGTCGGCGGGCGTCGCGCTGCAGGCGTTGGCCTTGCCGCTGTTCATCCTCTCGAGCTTCCGCCTGCTGTGCGTGACCGGCGGCGTCGCGCCGGTGCATTTCCGCTGGACCGAGCCCACCTGCAGGCGATTGCGCCGTAGCATCCTGGCCCTGATCTCGACGACCCTCCCGGCCGCCTTCCTCGCCATCGTCGTGATCCGGCACGACTCGCTGAACGACGCGAGCGCGCTGGGCTTCGTGATCTTCGCGACGATCAGCCTGTCGTGGTCGGCGTTCTTCTACCGGGTGCTGCACCCAAGCCGCGGCGTGGTGCGCGAGCACCTCCTCGCGCACCCGCGGGGCCCGCTCGCCCGCACGCGCTACCTGTGGTTTCCCGTCGTGGTGGCGCTGCCGGTGTGGCTGACGCTCCTCGCCCTGCGCGGCTTCCTCTACACCGCCGGCTCGGTGACCACGAGCATGGTGCAGACCGTCTACCTCGTGATGGCGCTGGTCGTCGCGCAGGCGCTGGTGGTCCGCTGGCTGTTGCTGGTGCGGCGGCGCCTGACCTTCAAGGCGCTTCGGGAGCGCCGGGCCGTGGAGCGGACTGCCGCGGCGCAGGAAGGCGAGGGCGAGGAATCGATTCCGCAGGTCGAGGAGCCTGAGGTCGATCTCACCGCGCTGAGCGAGGAGAGCGCGAAGCTGCTCAACGCCGCGATCGTCATGGGCGGCGCGCTCGGCGTGTGGATCATCTGGTCCGCCATTCTCCCGGCGCTCAACGTCTTCAACGAAGTCACACTGTGGAGCTACACCACGACGATCGGCGGCGTCGAGAAGAGCGTGCCGTTCACGCTCGCCGACGCCGGGCTCGGGTTCGTGATCGTCTTCCTCACCGTGGTCGCGACCCGCCGCCTGCCGGCGCTGCTCGAGATCGTGCTGCTGCACCGCCTGGAGATGAGCGCGGCGGACCGGTTCACCGTGACGACCCTGTCGCGCTACGCGATCGCGACCATTGGCGCCTTCGTCGTGTTCAACGCGCTGGGCGGCAACTGGTCGCAGGTGCAGTGGCTGGTGGCTGCGCTCGGCGTGGGCATCGGCTTCGGCCTTCAGGAGATCGTTGCCAACTTCATCAGCGGCCTGATCATCCTGTTCGAACGGCCGCTGCGGGTGGGTGACGCAGTCACGGTCGGCGACATCTCCGGCGTGGTCTCCCGGATCCAGATCCGCGCGACCACCATCACGACCTGGGATCGGCGCGAGCTGCTGGTGCCGAACAAGGAGTTCATCACCGGCCGGCTGCTCAACTGGTCGCTGACCGACCCCATCACCCGCCTCGAGGTGGCAGTGGGCGTGGACTACGGGGCGGACGTGAAGCGCGCGATGCAGCTGATGCTCGAGACAGCCCGGGAGCATCCGCGGGTCCTCGAGGATCCCAAGCCGATCGTCACCTTCGAGAGCTTTGGCGACAACGCGCTGATGCTCTACCTGCGCTGCTTCGTGGCGTCCTACGAACACCGCGTGACCACCCGCAGCGAACTGCACGCGGCGCTGTATGAGCGGCTGCGCGAGGCGGGCATCGGCATCGCGTTCCCTCAGCGCGAAGTGCACCTGTCCGCCGCCGAGCCCCTGCCGGTGCGGATCCTTCGGGACGGGTGAGCTAAGACCCGTGCAGGCCCATCCCCGGTCGCGAAAATTCGTCGCGACATGTCGTGCCATCGCGAAAT
>Ga0114939_10002817_pt1 | contig 12552 bp, 6 predicted proteins | sample AshMeaCrysSpring_FD_87196 | JGI IMG/M metagenome (GOLD analysis project Ga0114939, IMG submission 87196) | Groundwater microbial communities from Big Spring, Nevada to study Microbial Dark Matter (Phase II) - Ash Meadows Crystal Spring | ecosystem: Environmental > Aquatic > Deep subsurface >... | reverse complement strand
CCGCCCATCGTGGACCAATGCCAACTCGCCTGCCTCCTCATCGTCCGCACTCCCTCGCGGTCGTGCTTGCTCCGCGGCTTGGACTAGCCCGATGGCGCGGCCGATCTGACGGACCAACGGTTCCACCAACGCCGGCGGGTCTGCGCAGGATACCGCGCCTTGTCCCCGAGTCGCCAGCAATTAGATCGAACCCCTCGGAGCCAATGGATCGTGAGCCGAAGACGGGTGAAAAACGCTTTGCCGGGTTGCTGGCTGGAGTCAAATCCCGTCGCAAGAATCGTCAAAGTCCCTACGAGCGTCAGGCTGCAGGTGGACCGATTGCGGTTTCGCGACCGGAAAAGTCAGCCGTGGCATCAATCGCGGGTTACGGTTCCGCGAGGCTCTTTGTCCGTTGGCGGCTCTTGGCATGCGCTCGGGCGAGCCTCACAGCGCTGGGGGCGCCGTCATGTTGCCGGTGATTGGACTACTGATTGTGATCGCGGCGGTGGTCAGCGGTTTCTCGCTGGCTGGCGGTCATGTCGGCGCGCTGGTGCATCCATCCGAACTCGTGACGATCGGTGGTTCGGCCATCGGTGCACTGGTGGTGATGTCCCCGTTCAGCGTGCTCCGCAATCTCCTGCGGGGTGTCGTGCAGTCGTTTCAGGGCAACCCGTTCGATCGCGAAACTTACGTCGAACTCTTCCAGTTGCTCTATCAGCTTTTTCGCACGGCGCGGCGCGATGGCCTGTTGGCGCTTGAGCCTCATCTGGTCGATCCCTCGGCGAGTCCCATCTTTCAACGTTACCCGCGGATCAACAGCAGTCCGTTGGCCGTGGAGTTCATTCGCGGAGCGCTGCGTCCGGTGATGGACGGGGCCGTGACGCCACAGCAGCTCCAGTCGCTGCTCGACTCGGAGATCCGCGCTGCGGATGAGGAACGTCGGGCACCCGCGAACATCATGTCCCGCACGGCCGATTCGCTGCCTGGTTTTGGAATCGTGGCGGCGGTGCTGGGTGTCGTCGTGACGATGACACACATTGGAGGCCCGGTCGAGGAGATTGGTCAGAAGGTCGGTGCGGCGCTGGTTGGGACATTCCTGGGCATTCTTCTGTCATACGGCTTCATCGCGCCGCTGGCGGTGCGAATGGAGCTGCAGGGGTTTGCCGAAACGGGTTTCCTCCGCGCGATCGCAGCAGCGATCACAGGCTTCGTGGGTGAACTGCCACCGAAGGTGGCCGTGGAAGCAGCCCGCCGCGGCCTGCCTCACGATGTCCGTCCCGACAGCGACGAGCTGGAGCAGCAGCTCAAGCAGGTCGACGCCTTCCACGATTGAGCCCTGCTGGGGGCGCGCCGATACAGAGCGAAGCGGGGAATACGAGAATGGCTGGTCTCAGTGGCGGCGCTTGGAAAGTTGCCTATGCCGACTTCGTGACGGCCATGATGGCACTGTTCATGGTGCTCTGGCTGACAACGCAAAAGGAAGACGTGAAGCAGGCACTTGAAGACTACTTCCGTGATCCCTGGGCCAGACGCAATACGGCATACAACCGGGTCCGCGAGCCGACGCTGCAGGAACCGAAAGCCGGCATGCAGGAGCTCAACAAGAATGCCACTGGCAGCAATTCACGCTTGGAGCCCCATGCCGATCTGGAGGCACCGGAGCACAAACGCCCTAAGCTTGTCACGATTCGCGCGCCTGAACGGACGACCCAAGGCACGCTGATCCAGTTCGACTTCGGCAGTGCGGTCCTGAGCGACGGCTCACGCGAGCGGATCCGTGATTTGGCCGACTCTCTTGCGGGAATTGATCACAAGATCGACGTCCGCGGTCATGTGTCGCGCGAAGAAGCGCGGCGGCTGCCCAACCCCGAAGTGGATGGCTGGCAACTGGCTTTCGAGCGAGCGATGCGTGTTTCGTTAGAACTCCAGCATCAAGGGATCGCTCCAGCGAGGCTTCGCCCCAGCGTCGCGGGTGCATATGAACCATTGAACTACGGAACGAGCAGTGCTGATATTCGCGCGAATGCTCGCGTCGAAGTGCTGGTTCTGGCAGAGCGCGTCACTGGGTACCGCAATCCCGATCTGATTTCTCGCGAAACGCTTGAAGAGACGGCTCCTCCGGCGGACCGGACCACCGCCGTCCACGTCGATTCGCCGCGATTGATCAGTGCTTCTCCGTAAGCCGCCTTTCGCCATACTCGGCGGCGAGTGATCAGCAGCGGCCAGATGGCTGCCCTTGAGGACTTTCGTCGATCCCGATCAGCCTTTCGCGGGCGGCTCCAAGGTCAGCAGCAAATCGCCTGCCTCGACCTGGCTTCCCTTGCTGATCAGCACCTGGGCCACACGCCCATCGCGCGGCGCGGCGACGATCGCCTCCATCTTCATCGCCTCAAGCACGAACAGCTTCTGGCCTTGCTTGACGCGATCGCCTTCCTGCACGGCCACATGGATGACCATCCCAGGCATGGCGGCGCTGACATGCAGAGGATTTTGAGGATCGGCCTTCACGCGCGTCCGTTCGGAGCTTTCGATCGAGCGGTCTTGTACCGTGACATCGCGCGGCTGTCCGTTGAGTTCAAAGAACACTGTCCGTGATCCATCGGGATGCGGTTCGCCAATCGTAATGAACTTGACGATCAGTCGCTTGCCAGCTTCGATGTCGACGGAAAGTTCTTCCCCCGGTTGAGGACCGTAGAAGAACACGGGCGTCGGCAAGCCGTCGGTCCGCCCAAACTGTTGCCGGTGTCCTGCAAATTCCTCGAATACTTTCGGGTACAGCAGATACGAGGCAACATCCGCGTCGTTGGATCCCTCGTCGCTCATTTCCGCCACACGCTTGCGGGCCTGATCGAGGTCCACCGGCGGCAACAGGGATCCGGGCCGTTCGCGCATCGGCGGCTCTCCCTGGAGCAATGCATTTTCCACCTCGGGTGGGAAGCCGCCAGGCGGCTGACCCATCCGACCGCCCACGAGATCCTTCACGCTTTGCGGTACCGAGACCGATCGCTCCCCGGTCAGCAGTTCTTCCGGCTGCATGTCGGCAGAGATCAGGAACAGTGCCAGATCACCGACGGCCTTGCTGCTCGGGGTCACCTTGACGATGTCGCCGAGCATTTGATTGACCCGAGCGTACATCTTGCAGATTTCAGCCCAGCGAGTTTCCAGGCCGAGTGAACGGGCCTGCTGTTGCAAGTTCGTGTACTGGCCACCCGGCATTTCGTGTTCGTAGAGATCTCCCGTCCCAGGCAAGACCTGTCCATCGAATGGCGCGTAGTATTCCCGCGCTGCCTGCCAGTAGTTGGCCAATGCTGTAAGCGAATCGCAGTTCAGACCCGTATCGCGGGGCGTATAGCGAAGGGCTTCCACCAGACCGTTGAGGTTTACCTGGCTGGTGCCGCCCGAGAGAGGGGCCAGGGCCCCGTCGGCAATCGACAGGCCTTCTTCGGCGGCCGCGAGGATACTGGCCGCCTGAATCCCCATCGTGTCGTGGGTGTGGAAATGGATCGGAACGCCGATCTCATCGCGGAGCGCGCGAATCAGGCTCCGCGCCGCGAACGGCTTGCACAGTCCGGCCATGTCCTTGATCGCCAGGATGTGCGTGCCGGCGCGTTCCAGTTCCTTCGCCATCTGCACGTAGTACTGCAGCGAATACTTCGTGCGGCGCGGATCCTGCAGATCACCGCTGTAGCAGATGGCTGCTTCGCAGACGGCCCCTGACTCCAGAACCGCGTCGATCGCCACGCGCATGTTGGGAACGCTGTTCAGAGCATCGAACACCCGGAAGATGTCCATCCCAGCGGCCACGGATTCGCGGACGAACAGCTGCACCACATTGTCGGGGTAGTTCGTGTATCCGACCGCACTGCTGGCCCGAAGCAGCATCTGGAAGCAGATATTGGGAATCGCTTCGCGCAGATCACTCAGGCGCTGCCAGGGGCATTCCTTCAGGAAGCGGAGTGCCGTGTCGAACGTGGCGCCGCCCCACATCTCCAGCGAGAACAATTGACGGGCCAATCGCGCATAGGCCGGCGCGACCTGCAGCATGTCGAACGTCCGCAGCCGCGTCGCCAACAGCGATTGATGAGCATCGCGCATCGTCGTGTCGGTCAAAAGAAGCTGAGGCTGCTGATGGATCCACTCCACCAGCCCTCGCGGTCCTTTGGCGACGAGCACGTTTCGCGAGCCTTCTGGCAGTTCCGCCGTGTCGGCCAAATTTGGCAAGGGCGCTGCCGCGCGACGCTTGGCGACTGGCAGCCCGGCCACCAGCGGATTGCCATTGACCAGAGTTTCCGCCAGGAACGAGAGAAGCTTCGTCGCCCGATCGCGACGTCGCGGGAGTTCGAACAACTCCGGCGTCTGGTCAAGCATCCGTGTCGTGCATTGGCCTGCCAAGAACTGGGGATGGGTGACAAGTCGAATCAGGAAAGGGATATTCGTTTTCACGCCGCGAACACGGAACTCCTGGAGGCATCGCTCCATCCGGCTTGCAGCTTCTCCCAGACTCCGCCCGCGGGCGGTTACCTTGACCAGCAGTGAATCGTAGAACGGATTGACGACCGCTCCGCTGAAGGCGCTGCCGGCATCCAGCCGAATGCCCAGCCCGCCGGCCGATCGATAGTGGCTCATTCGGCCGTAATCGGGTCGAAACTGGTTGGCGGGATCTTCCGTGGTGACGCGACACTGGATGGCAAACCCGCTGGTCCGAATCTCCGGTTGCGACGGCAGCGCGATCGGCTCTTCGTGAAGCTTGTGTCCCTGAGCAACTAGAATCTGGCACTTCACGATATCGATGCCTGTGACCTCTTCGGTAACGGTGTGCTCCACCTGAATTCGCGGATTGACTTCGATGAAATAGAATTCTCCGGAATCCGCATTCACAAGGAATTCGACCGTTCCCGCGTTTGAATAACCGACGGCCTTGCCGATGTTCACGGCGGCATCGCAGATTGCCTGGCGTACCGAAGCCGGCAGATTGGGCGCGGGTGCGATCTCGACAACTTTCTGATGGCGCCGCTGCACACTGCAGTCCCGCTCCCACAAATGCAGCAAACCGCCGTGCTGGTCTCCCAGCAACTGCACTTCGATGTGACGCGCCCGTTCAACAAACCGCTCGATGAACACCTCATCGCTGCCGAACGCAGTCAAGGCTTCGCGTTGTGCTGAATCCAATAGCTCCGGAAGTTCCGTGGCATTCCGCACCACCCGCATCCCGCGGCCGCCACCGCCTTTTGCCGCTTTCAGGATGACGGGATAGCCGAGCTTTGAGGCCGCTTCGCGGGCAGCCGCCAGATTGGCGACGGCTTCCGCGGTTCCCGCCAACACAGGGACCTGGGCCTGGGCCGCGATCGCGCGGGCTGCCGTCTTGTCACCGAGCAACTCAAGGTTGCGAACACTGGGGCCGACAAACACGATCCCGGCCGCGTTCAACTGCCGCGCGAATTCGGGGTTTTCCGAGAGAAACCCGTAACCCGGGTGCACCGCATCGATCTGGTGCTGCCGACACAGCGCGACGATCGCCGGGATATTCAGATAGGACCGAAGGGGTTCTCCCGTCGCTCCGATCTGATAGGCCTCATCCGCTTTGAATCGGTGCAAGGCATACCGGTCTTCATGGGAGTAGATCGCGACCGTGCGAATCCCAAGCTCATGGGCGCTACGCATCACACGAATCGCAATTTCACTGCGATTCGCTACGAGCAACTTCTGGATCGGTCGAATGCCCATCAGGGGAAGGCCTACGAAATGAGAGGCAGTCGCCGCCGCAGGCGGCAGTTCGTCAGACACCAAAAGGTCGCGCAGACGCCACTTTAGCGGCCTGGACTGTGGAACGTGAGAGGAGGCCCAAGCCCACTTCATCGACCACTTGCTAGGCTTAGGGGATGGCTCGACCTGACCGCTCCGCCGAACCCCCGTTTCGGGTCTATCATCTCACGGACCTTCCGCCCGGGCAGACACTCGCGGCGGCGATCCGTGCCGTCGCGGGCCAAGGCTCTTGGGGAGACGCGCGGAAGCTCATCGCCACTCGTCGCGTCCAGGTCAACGGCAACCTCTGCCTCGATCCGGCACGACGCGTTACCGCCCGCGATGTGCTGAAAATCTGGCAGGAACCGCTGCCGAAACCGATTCGCGGCGAAGATCTGCGGCTGGTCTACGTTGACCGACACCTGGTCGTTGTCGAGAAGCCGCCCGGCATTACGAGCGTCCGCCACTTTGAAGAACGACAACTCTCGCAACGCCGCCGACAGTTGCAACCGACGCTCGAAGAGCTCCTGCCCCACGCCCTTGCACGAAGTGATGCGCGGACGGCAGAAGGACGCACACCACCGCGACGGGTTGATCCGCCCGGCCGGAACACGCGTCGCGATCAGCCAAGGGGCCGGAAGTCCTCACTTCATCAGCAAGCGCCTTTGCCGCCCGTATTCGCGGTTCACCGTCTGGATCGTGATACCAGCGGCCTGATGCTTTTCGCTCGGACTCGCAGCGTCGCGGAACTACTCGGAGCGATGTTTCGCAAGCACTCGATCGAGCGTGAATACCTGGCGGTGGTGCTCGGCACGATCGGCCCGCAAACGATCCGAAGTCATCTGATTCGAGATCGTGGAGACGGGCACCGCGGAAGCGTGCGCGGCGATTCGATCCCGGACGACGCTCAACTGGCAGTGACCCACGTCGAGCCCGTGGAGTCGCTCGGCGAATACACGATCATCCGCTGCCGATTGGAGACGGGAAGAACCCATCAGATCCGAATTCACTTGGCGGAGGCCGGTCACATGCTGTGCGGGGAACCCATCTATCGCCAGACCCTCGACAGCCAACGGCAACGTGACCTGAGCAGCGCCCCGCGGCAGGCACTGCACTCGGCAAGTCTCCGCCTGACCCACCCCGTCTCGGGACAGGCACTTTCCTTCCGCAGCCCGTGGCCGCCCGACCTGGCACGCTGGCTGGATCGACTTCGGGCCAGCCGGTCCGGACCCGCTGGATCGCCAGACTGAACGGCATTCAGTCGGGTCGCCACGTTTCATCCGGACGATCCCGGGCTCTGGTGCCCCCGTTTGGCGGTCACCTAAGGCGTCTGTCCATGTCCTAATTGGGCACCGTCTTTCTTGGACTTCGGGACGTGGACTCAGCGGCAGCTGGCCCGAACGATTTCTTTCTGACGGTATGGCCCGAGCAAGGGTATGCTGATGGAACTGCCATGATTCGACCCGGGGCGTGATACTGGGAGACTGGACTTGATCAACGAACCCCGCGAACCGATTCCCGCGACACCCCAGAGGGCGGAAGCGGGGCCGTTTCCCGACCATTCCTCGGATGCGGATTCGGCCGAACGATCCCCCAGCCCCGCCACGAAGACTCCGGCCGTCGATGCGGATCGCACGCTCCTCGGCTCAGAGGATGACAGTATCGGCCGTTTCACCGATGAGTTTTCGAAATTTGAAACGCGGTACGAGCTGCATGAGGAACTTGGCCGCGGAGCCTTCGGACGCGTCTATCGCGGTTGGGATCAAAAGCTTGGCCGGTGGGTCGCCGTCAAGCTGGCTCGGGATGAGAGCCAGAACTCCTCGTTGTTTCTCCGCGAGGCCCGTGCGGCAGCGCAGCTGAACCATCCGCATATCGTGCGCGTGTTCGATGTGGGGGTCGCTGAGAACGGTTGGTTCATGATCTCCGACTATGTGACGGGGCAGACGCTGCGAAATTATCTGTCAACGCAGCGACCCACGCTCGAGACAGCGGTCCGTTGGACCGCACAGGTCGCGCGAGCCCTCAACTATGCCCACCAACAAGGCATCATCCATCGCGACATCAAGCCTGGCAACATCATGATCGATACTCGTGGTGAGCCCCACGTGCTCGATTTTGGATTGGCGCGGATGGCCTCCGGCATGGACTCCTTGGGTGGCGATGCGAAGGCGATCGGCACGCCAGCCTACATGGCTCCGGAGCAAATCTCACCCAGCTTCGGTCCGATCACCCCTGCCACCGATGTGTTCGCATTGGGGAACGTGTTCTTTGAAATGCTGGCGGGGCAACCACCGTTTGAAGGCGATAGCCGGTCGGTCATGTTTCGCGCGGTCCATGAGGAACCCCCGAGCCTCAGCCGGCTCATTTCCCTCGTGCCGCCCGAAGTGGACGCGATCTTTCGTCGCGCCCGTGCGCGGCTGAGCAAGGATCGTTACCCATCGTGTGCTGAGTTTGCCGACGACCTGGAGAATTGGCTCAAGAAAGGTTCGGGCGGCGCGGCCCCATCGCTCGCGCCGACCGTCTTGTTGCCTTCATCCAGCGGATCACCCCGGGCGTCCTCTGCCCAGGCAGGCAGCGCGACGAGCAGCAGTTTTTGGAAGTCTGAATCCAACGGATGGCACGGGATCCTGGTGAAGACCTTGGCGATCGCTGGCGCCGGATTGATCCTCGCTTTGCTCTACTTTGGTCCTCAGCTTTCCGGTTGGTCAGGCGGCTCACGCAACGCGATGCTCGGGAATGTCCCGCCCGGCGAGGCCGAGGATCAGCGTGAGTCATCCGCCGAAGTCACAGCGGTAGCTCAGCCAGCGCGGCTGTTGCAGGTCCTGGTGCAGACGGTCTTTCACGATCAGCTCGTGGCAGCGGAATTGCGGTGCATTCCTTTGGATTCGAAGCACGGTCAGCCGCATCCCGAACAGATGACGATCGGTGTCGGTGGAGTCCCGATGACATTGGCCGCCGGGCGGTATGTGATCATCGCGATCCACGAAGGTCATCACCAGGAAGTCCACCGCGTGGTCACCTATCCACCGGATTCCCTACAGTTCCTTCAGTACCCTCAGCTCGCATCCGCGTGGGATGCCGCGCGTCAACTCGTATTGCTGCCCGGCATCCGGATCCACGCCATCGGCGATATTGATCAGAGCATGGCCAACGTGGAGGGTGGCAGCGTGATGATCGGCAGCAACACCGATCGCTACTTCTTCCCACCACAGCGTTTCGAACTTCCCGCGTTATTGATCGACCAGCGCGAAGCGACCGTTGTTGAGTACCAAGAAACGATGCGGATCGATCCGTTATGGACGGAAGGTGGAGTTACGATCGAAGTACCGCCACTTCGTGGGACACAGACCCCCGATCAGCCCGTCCGCGGCCTGTCGGTGTTGGATGCAATGACCTATGCAGAGTTGCGCGGCAAGTCATTGCCTACCCATGCGGAGTGGTACTTTGTTGTCAGCTCAGGCAATACCAGAAAGTATCCCTGGGGTGACACGGCTCCCAAGGCAGGTGTGCCATGGCCGCGAACGCGGGAGGAAAGTGTCGACGACATTACCAATGACCCACTGTCGATTCGCGGACTATTCAGCGGCGTGTGCGAACCGACCCAATCGATCATGTGGCAGCCTCCCAACTCCAAGCCACTTGAGCCGGCGATTGTTTCACTGTTCAGCAAAAAAGTGGGTACGGAGTATGTGATTGTCGGTGGTCCGGATGAGTTCCTCGTCGACGCAGTTCTGGCGTGGGAGGATGCCGAACCGCCGGACCGCGCATTTTCGAAAGATCCCTTGGAACCGATGAGTAACGGGGGAGTCCGTTGCATCCATCGCTTCAGGCCACGATTTGAGCGGCCATAGCTAGCCTCTGGGGATTCGAAACCCTGCAAAAACAGGGAGGTCCTCGCACGCTCGGCCCGCCTGGTCCGAGATACCCTGCGCAGGCAGGCCCCGCAAAGGATCGCGCCGGGGCCGAGCGCATGGAGAGGCTCCGCCGGATTCCAGGGTGTCGCGGCATCCATGATTGGCGGTTCCCGGTGTGGAAATTCCATACATTGATGGGAGGGCTATTTCCGCACCCGGTTCGCAGGCCCGCCTGACTGCAAGGCATTTCGTATGACCGTCGAAGACCCACGACCGCTCGGATTAGGGGACACTCCCGCAGTGCCGAGTTCGGCCGGTGGGGGCTCGGCCGTCCGATCCCCAAAGTCCGTTCCGTCTTCAGCCCATCGCACGCCCCAGGCCGATGACGACCGGACTCTGGCCGATCATGAGGACAGTCATGCGGGCGGAGCCGATGCGTACGAGCGGTTCGAGCAGCGGTTTGAATTGCACAATGAGCTAGGTCGCGGTGCTTTCGGTCGTGTCTACCGCGCTTGGGATCAAAAGCTGGGACGCTGGGTCGCGGTGAAACTGGCTCGCGAGCCGGATGGGAAGTCCGCAAATCTGTTGTTGAGGGAAGCCCGCGCGGCCGCACAACTTCGCCACTCGCAGATCGTCCATATCTACGACGTCGGCAAGTGTGAGCATGGCTGGTACATCATCACGGACTACATCGCCGGCGAAAGTCTGCGCGTGTATCTCTCCAAGCAGCGTCCCTCGCTGGAGACGGCGGTGCGCTGGACAAGCCTGATCGCGCGGGCTCTCCATTACGCGCATCAGCAGGGGATCATTCATCGAGACATCAAACCGAGCAACATCCTGATCGACGAGAAAGGCGAGCCTCACCTGCTCGATTTCGGCTTGGCTCATTTGGCGGCAGGCACCGATACGCTGGCCGGAAATGGGCAGCAGGTCGGTACGCCGGCGTATATGGCGCCCGAGCAGATCACGCCGAAGTTCGGACCGATTACACCGGCGACGGATGTCTTTGCTCTGGGGAATGTGTTCTTCGAACTGTTGACGGGGCAGGCACCATTTGAGGGCGACAGTCGTTCGGTCATGTTTCGAACGACCCATGAGGAACCACCCAGCCTGATTCAGGCAATGCCCCGCGTCCCCCCCGAACTTGACGCGATCTATCGTCAGGCTCGAGCCCGTCTACCATCGGAACGGTTTAAGAGCTGCGGCGAGTTCGCCGATCGACTCGATGAATGGTCGCAGCGACGGAACTCGGATCCAGAGGGTCCAGGTTCGACTGTCGCCATCGTGCCCCCCGTCTTACGTGAATCCCCCGAGGAAGTCCGGCTCTTTCCTGTTTCGCCTTCGCCGGACTCTCCCACGACGGCACCGGCGCGACAACGGCTTTCCCGCCGCATGTGGTTTGCTGGAACCGGCGCGGTCGCGCTGGGTTCGTTGGGTTTCTATTGGTACGAGTTCATCGGTCCCGGGACGTTACTGAACCTCCCACGAACGGTCGTGCTCGACGCAGAATTCGGCGGCGAACGCGTACCGGCCGAGTTGCGATTTGTGCCGGTCGACAAGGACGGCCAGCCTCACCCTGAAGTCATGGCGCGTGGGATCGCCGGCCAGCCGATCAGTCTGATGCCCGGTCGATACATCGTTGTGGCGACATTCGAAGGCGAACATCAGGAGGTTCTTCGGACCGTCCCGCGAATCAAGGCATCGACTTGGGCTCAGTTGCCACACGCCGCAGCCGCTTGGGACGCCGAGCAACGGCGATTTCGTTTGCCCGGAATTCGCATTCAGTCGTTGCATGATTTGGCAGACCCCATGGCGCACGTCCAGGGCGGCGAAGTGACAGCGGGAACAAAGAATTCGCCGTTTTTCTACCCGCCGCAACGTTTCATGGTCGCACCCTTCTACATCGATCCGCAGGAGGTTACTGCCAAACAATGGAACGAGGCGCTTTTGAGAAGTGAACCGCTATGGCGCGAAGGCGGCGTGGATGATTGGGACGCAAGTCAGTTCGGATTTGTGTCTTCTCAGCCGCCCGATGAGCCGTATCGTGGTGCATCGCCGGCCGTCGCGCTGCGCGTCGCGGAATCGCTTGGCAAATCGCTGCCGACATGGCCGGAGTGGGTCTTTGTCGTGACCGACGGCAATCGCCGCAAGTGGCCGTGGGGTGATGAACCTCCTGGCGACGACGAAAAGTATCCATGGCCCCCCGATGCGGCCTCTGAGCGCGACGTGACTGCCGACAGGATGCGGATCCGCGGCTTGGTCAGTGGTCCTGCGGAACCGACTCAATCGTTCGTCTGGCAACCGCCGAATGCTATGCCCATCGAAGCAGGGATGGAAAACTTCATGCCTCATCTGGGGGTCGACATGTTGGTCTGCGGCGGACCGTTGGATTATCCAGAATGCCTGACATCGCGCTGGAAAGACCAGTCCGATCTGATCCCCGCCAATGCCGTCCCGCTTCGAGCCAATTCCAATTGCGGCCTAAGGACCGTGCATCGACTGAAGCCGCGTTTCTGATTCTTGAAATGGCGCTGTGGTGGGGTCCATTCAACATGCGGCTGGGCACACTGAAGGCGAGAAGGCATCCTTCACGCGGGATTGGTTAGTTCTTCATTCGGTCAGGATTGGAACCGCCTGGGCTATGCGCGGCCGTCATCTACTTTGGGATCCTTCAGGTAATTGCTGATTCACAGCCCGCACGCGGGGCGCGCTCCGCCGGGGACCTGGGAAATCCCACGGATCTCCCCGACCTTTGCGACTTTGCGACTTTGCGTGAGGCACTCAGAACCTTCGGGAGGCGCGATGCTGGGTTCGACTAGAAAGCCCTTGCTGGCGCTGCGGGCAAGCTCACTCGCTGGCGCTTCGGGTTGACACCGGGGACTGCGAAAAGCCACGAGCCCGTGCCGTTGCGGGCACTTTGCCTGAGGCTCTCAGAACCTACGGGAGGCGCGATGCTGGGTTCGACTAGAAAGCCCTT
>Ga0114939_10002816_pt1 | contig 12557 bp, 6 predicted proteins | sample AshMeaCrysSpring_FD_87196 | JGI IMG/M metagenome (GOLD analysis project Ga0114939, IMG submission 87196) | Groundwater microbial communities from Big Spring, Nevada to study Microbial Dark Matter (Phase II) - Ash Meadows Crystal Spring | ecosystem: Environmental > Aquatic > Deep subsurface >... | reverse complement strand
CAAACGCCCAACATCGACCGGCTCGCCAAGCGCGGCATGCGTTTTGACCAGGCCTTCGTCACCACGCCGATCTGCTGCGCCTCTCGGGCCTCGATCCTGACCGGCCGCTACGCTTCCAACGCCCGCGTGCATGAGTTCAAAATCGCGCTGCCGGAGGAGGTTTTTGAGGACAGCTATCCGATGCATCTCAAACGCGCGGGATATTTCATCGGTCAACTCGGCAAATACGGCGTCGGCATCCGTCCGAAGGAAGAAATCCAATTCGACGTCTTCGACGCGCAGGAAGGCCAGGGACCCGCATTCCGCGATTACAAGGGAAAGAAGATGCACGACGCCGAGTGGCTCACGGTCAAGACGGAGGAATTCCTGGATCGCGTGCCGCAAGGACGGCCATTCTGCGTGCAGATCAACTACAAGGAACCGCACGGCAGTTCCGAAGTCGCGCCGGAGGACGACCACTTGCTCGACACTCACGTTTTCCCGCGTCACCCGATGGACAACGAGGAGCAGAATCTCAAGCTGCCGGAATTCGTACGCAAAAGTTTCCTCGGCATCGCCTACCGCAAGGAATTCAACCCCGGCGGCGACCACAATCCGTTCCTCAGGGATTATCACGAGAAGATCGCCGCCGTGGACCGCTCTGTCGGAAAAATCCTCGCCATGCTCGAAACGCGCGGAATCGCGGACAACACCGTGATCGTCTATCTATCGGACCACGGCGTGCATTTCGGCGAGCGCCGGATCTACGGCAAGTGGACGCCCTACGACGCCAGCCTGCGCATCCCGCTGCTGGTTTCCGACCCGCGTCCCGGCGCAAAGCGGGATGCCGCATCCGCGCGCCTCGTGCTGAACATCGACATCGCCCCCACCCTGCTCGAGCTCGCGGGAATCCCCGTGCCCGGCACGATGGACGGCGCGAGTCTTGTGCCGCTTCTGAAGGATGATGCGCCCGTCTGGCGCGACCGCTTTTTCTTCGAACATTACACCTCGCCGGCCGGCATGACCTACATTCCGCGCAACATCGGCGTGCGCACCGCCGACGCGAAATTCTTCCGCTGGATCGATGCGCAGGCCGGCGGTGTCGAATCGCTCTACGATCTGCGTTCCGATGCCATGGAAAGCAACGATTTGATCCGCGATCCGGAAAAATCCGCGCAAGCCGCGGAGCTGCGCGCGGCGCTCGATCAATGGCGCGAGAAGCACCCCGCGAACTACGATTACGACGTCTATGGCCGCCGGCCGGGCGGGCTCGCTCCGGAGATCGACTGGAAGAAGTTCGCCGCCGCGCGGCCGAAGGAATACGCCAGGATCAAGGCGCAGGTGGAGGACATGGGCGTCACCTGGGAACAGGCGATGAACGACTGGGCCACTCGCCTTCAAATCAGCAGCCGCTCGGGCTACTGGTACTAGCCACGAACCGGAGGCCGCACCTGCCAATGAAATCCATTCCCGTCTTGATCCTGCTCCTTGCGTCACCCGCCTCGGCAGGCTGTGAGAAAAGCAGTTCCCACGCGATTCCCACACCAGTGCTGAAAGCTCCGGCGGACAACTCGCAAACCATCGTCTTCCATCCCTCCCTCTCGTGGGAGAACGCGTTCGACCGTTCAATGACGGTTGCGATTCAAATCGCCAGCGATGATCGCTTTTCGCAAATCGCGGACGCGGATCGCGTTCACACGGTGTCCGACTGGTATGTGCCCGCAAAGCGCCTTGAGCCGGGAACCTATCACTGGCGGGCGCGCTTCGAAAAGGACTCCGGCGAGGCGGGCGCATGGTCGGAACGCCGTGCGTTCAGGATCATCGAGCCTGAGACCACCCTGCGGGTGACGCCGGAAATGCCGCTGGAAGCGATCCGTGCGATCGCCATACAAGCCGCGGCGGCATCCTCCGCGCGCATCATTTTCGAGAAAGCCGAATACCGGATCAACCCGGGTTATCAGCGCGCGCTCTTCGAGTGGCGGGATGCGGACAACATCATCGTGGATGGCGGTGGCAGCCGCATCATCCTTCAGGAGCCCTCCGCCCAACTCTGGAGCGCCGGCGCTTGCCGCAACATCCTGATCGGGAATTTCTCCGCTGAATACGAGGCGCGCCCGCACACCATCGCCACCGTCACCGCGACCGACTCCAAAGCGGGCACGCTGGACGCCAGGTTCGTGGACGGCTTTTCCGACGCACTCTACCCGCGAACGGTCAACCAGATGTTCTGCTACGTGCAGGATCCAGAGGACCAGCGGCGTCTTCACATCGACCGTCCTGGACACCTGTATCTCGATCCCGCAAAGACCACGAAATCCGCCGACGGGATGCTGCGGTATTTTCTCTCGGACAAGCGGGAGTTCCTGCTGTTGGAGAGACTCCGGCCCGGCGATCAACTCGTCGTCTGCTACCGGCGCTGGCCGCTGAGCTACGTCCACCGCTGCGATGACGTCACACTGCACGACATCACGCTGACCAGGTCCGAGGGCGTGTTTTTCATCGGTGGCGGAAACAGCGACATGAAGTTCCTGCGCCTGAACACTCCCAGCGAGAAGGGCGTCTTCCCGAGTCCTGCGGGGTGGGTCACCGGAAATGACCGGCACGGTCCCTGGATCGAGGATTGCTTCTTCGAAGCCATCGCCGATGACGGTCCGAACATCACCGGCAACGCCTATCAAATCGATGCGGTGGACGGGCGGGCGCTGGATCTGAAGGCCCACGTCGGTTGGCAGAATCCCGTGTGGCGGGCGGGCGACCGGCTGGTTTTCTGGAATCCGATCGACGGACTGCCGCTGTTTGAAACGACGGTCGCGGAAGCTCTCACAACGCCTGTTGAGATCCGCAAAGGCAGCCAGCGCGTCCGCATCGCCGATCCGCCGCGCGGTCTCGCGCCGGGTTCCGATCCCGCCACCCACACGCAAGTCCACAACCTTTCCTGCCAGAACGATGGCTTCGTGGCGCGCAACAACCGGCTCGTCGGCGGCCGCCGATTCGGCTTCAACGTGAAGGCGAACAACACGCTCATCGAGAACAACCACTTCGAGGGACTCGCCTCCTCCGCCATCTATCTGGAAAACGCGCCGACCTTCGGGGAAGGTCTGGCCTGCGAGAGGGCAGTCATCCAGGGAAACACCGTGCTGGACTGCGGCGGCACACTCAACTCCTCCAAACGCCGCCGCGCCTCCGGCATCTTCGTCAACCTCTGGAAATTCCCCTCCAAGGGCAACTTCACCACCACATGGCAGGGCCACCGCGACATCCTGATCCGCAACAACACCATCATCGACTGGGAAGCCTCCGCCATCGCCGTGGACAACGCTCAAGACGCCGTCATTCACGGCAACACAATCGGAAACCGGTCGAAATCCGGCTTCCTCACGCCGAACAACACCGCCATACTCATCGGCACCGACACCACGGGCGTGAACGCTGGCCCCAACGAAATTTCCGACAGCCGTGAATTCATCCGCCAGTCGAACGAATCTTTGAAGTAACCCGGCAAAGATTGATGAAACCCACCGCAAAGACCGTCGTTTCCCTGCTGCTCCCGGCGCTCGCCCTGCTTTCCGCCAGCGCCGCGGAACGCCCCAACATCCTCCTCATCATGGTGGATGACCTCGGCTATCACGACCTCGGCTGCCAGGGCGCGGCCGACATCAGGACGCCGCGCATCGACGCGCTCGCCTCAGCCGGCATCCGCTTCACCGACGGTTACGTCACCTCGCCGCAGTGCGGCCCCTCGCGCGCGGCCCTGCTCACCGGCATGAGTCCGCGCCGCTTCGGCTACATCAACAACGACACCCGGAACGGACTGCCGGCGAAAACATATCTGACGGATTATTTCTCATCGCGGGCCGCCGGCTTTGTGGAGACGAACAAGGAGAGGGCGTGGTGCCACAAATCCGCCGTACGCATCGGCAGCCTCAAGGAAACGCGCAATGGCAATCCGGTCGAAGCCGCCGATGGCGCCAAGGTTCCCGCACATGTGTTTTCCGATCTCCGCGAAAATCCCGGCGAGCTGGCTGAAAAGGCGCTTCAAGACCCGGAAAAACAGCAACTGCTCGCCAAGGAACTCGATGCATGGCTCGCCAAAACCGGGCGGGATGCGGAAACATTCACGCCCCAAGCGCCCGCCCATTGGAAGCCTGGGAAGAAACTCATGCCCCTGGACGGAAACTGACCGGCTTGCATGAGAAAATTCCTTTTGATCCTGGCTCCGGCGCTTGCCCTGACCGCGAGCGGGGCGGCGCAGACCAATGTCAGCCCGCATCCCGGCATCCTGTGGGCGGCCTCGCAGGCATTCATGGAATACGACGTGGAGATCGCCACTGACGCCGATTTCAAAAACGTCGTCGCGAGGGACCGCATCGCCAACGTTTCCCGCCATGTGCCCGCCAGGGCGCTTGAACCGGGCGCTTATCACTGGCGCGCACTGGCGGAAGGACGCGCGGCTGTCACAGGAGCTTTCCAGATTGACCGGCCGTCACGGGAAATCCGCATCCCCGCCGGCAGCGGCATGGACGCCATCCGCGCCGCGCTGGCGGAGGCGCGGGAACAGGACTCCACGCGCATCACCTTCGAACCCGGCGAATATCACCTGCATCCCGGCAACGAAGGCACGCTCTTCGAGATCGTGGAGACAGAAAACCTCATTCTCGACGCACAGGGGGCCAAGTTCATCCTGCACGAAATCGCCGGCATCGCGGAGATCCGCTCGTCGCGCCACATCACGCTGCGGAACTTCACCGTCGATTATGAGACGCCGGTCCACACGGCGGCAAAAGTCGAGTCCATCGCCAGGGATGGGACGATGGTGCTCTCGCTGTGGCCCGGCTGCGCGCCGCCGGAGAGTTCGCCGCGTTTCATGGAGGAAAAGCGCGGCATGTTTTACGACCCGCGGCATCCGCGCATGGCGGAGGACGTGCCCCTGCTGGTTCACATGGCCGCGCCGTGGAAACCGCTCGGCGGCGGCCGCTACAGCCTGCGCGCGGCCCGGCCTGCGGAAGTCCGCAAGGTCCGCCCGGGCATGGTTTACATTTGCGCGCCGCGAAACCGTTCCCAGGGCTTCGAAATCCGGCACTGCGGGGATGTCACGCTGGCCGATGTCACCACTCTCTATCAACCCGGCATCGGCGTGGCATCGATTTTTTGCGAGGACCTCAAACTCATCCGCCTGAATCTCCTGCGCAGGAACGACCGCCTGCTGGGCGGCCAGAACGGCGGCACCAACCTGCACAACGCGCGCATCGGCCCGTGGGTCGAGGGCTGCCGCTTCGAAAACACCGGCGATGATTGCAACCACATCAGCGCCATGGCCATGACCGCCGTCTCGAGGCCGGACGCGCGCACGGTCCGAATTTCGCCAGGACTGGCCGGCATCAGACTCGGCGATCCGGACTTGGGAATCCGCCCCGGCGACCGGCTCGCGTTCTTCAACCGGGAAAAAGGCGCGCGGATCGCCGAGGCGGCGGTTACCTCCGCAACGCTGAACGGGGCTGGATACACCGAGGTCCGCGTGGACCGCGATCTGCCGGAAATCAACTGTGGCGGCAGACGAAAATCCGCGAAACCGCAGACCACGCAAATCTTCAACCTCAGCCAGGAGATGGCGAATTTCGTCTTCCGCAACAACACTTTCCTGCGCGGACGGCGCATCGGCATCCTCGCCAAAGGCGGGCCGGGGCTCATCGAGAACAACGGGTTTCTCGAACTGGGCGGCGGCGGAGTGGAGATTTTCAACGCTCCATACGAAGGCCTGCACGGGCACCGGATCCTGATCCGCAACAACCTCTTCAGGCGCGGCGGACTCGTCGCCAGAAAGCACGGAGCCGCCCCCGCGATCTGGACGGAAATCTTCGATGGAGCGCCTTCACAACCGCTCCACCGCGACATCCGCATCACCGGCAACCGCATCGTGGATTATCCGGGAACCGCCATCCACATCAACGACACCTCCGGCCTCGTCATCGCGGACAACCGTTTTGACAACGAGGAACTCGAAACACCGCGCGATGCCGCCCCGCCGCTCATTCGCCTCGATAAAGTCCACGGCGGAGTCATCGGACGCAACCGCTTCGAGGATCGGCGCTTCGCAGCCGGATCAAGGCTGGTGGCCGGCGAATGCTCCGGTCTTGAAACGCGCGATGCGGCGGCCGGCGAGTGAATCCGAATGGTTTTCCCGGTCACTCCGCGTAGGCCTCCAACTCGGAAAGAAACCCGAAATTCCGGCTGTAGGCGTCCTGCGCGGGATGTTGCTCGATGAAGCTCGCCCTGACGAAGCGCGCCTTTGTCGGGGCGAACTTCGCCTCTGCGCGCGTGGCTTTTTTCGGCGGGAACTCCGTGCGCCCCACTTCGGTGAAGGTCTGGCCGTTCTCGCTCACGGAAACCGCGACGGTTTTGGTCGCGCCGATTTCCGGCGTGCCGTAGATCACCGCCCGCAGGTTTTTCGTTCCGCCAAGATCCAAAGTGACGGTTTTCGGAAAGGAGGGGGATTCATCGGTCGCATAGCAGTTGTCCTTGGTGTCGCCCCATACGCCGTCGGTGAGGCCGCCGTCCCACCCGAGCTTGTTGGGATGGCTCGATTGGTGGGTTTTCCCTTCTGAGATTTTCCTGCCCAGATCGGGATCACGCGGCCAGTGGGTGTTGAAGGCTCCCGCCGGGAGTCCCTCGCGGTTCATCAGGTTCGGCTGGGCGAGCTGCGACCACGCGAAACGCGCGCGGTCCGGCCGCGCCACGGCCGCGCTGGTGAGAATGATTTGTTTCCCATCCGCGGAGATCGCCGCGTCGGCCTTCTGATAGACTCCGTCGCGTCCGGCCACCTCAAACCACGTCGGCGGCTGGCCGTCGCGTGTGGCGAGGCCGCTTCCGGTGTGCTCGAAATCGATGACGATTCCCTGATCGGTGACCTTGAAACCCGTGAACAGCGGGCCGGATTTGACGATGCCGGATTTTCCGTAGGTATCGGCGAAGGCCCACAGTGCGAGACGCCGCGCGACCTCGGATTTGTTAGGAGGATGGATGTTGTCGAGCATGCCGATGTCATTGGTGACCGCCATGCCGGTGTGCGGGATTTTAAGGGCTTCCTGCTGCGCCCACCAGAGGCATGGCAGGCTGGACACGTTCTGCGGCCCGTAGTTGAAGGGCGCGATCTGGACGTAGAGGAAAGGAGCCTCCGCAGCCTTGAACTGCCTGCGCCAACCCGCAATGAGCGCCCGCATGTTGTCGGTGTAGAGCATGCCCTGGCCGTTGTTGGACTCGCCCTGGTACCATATGAATCCCCGCAAGGCATAGGGCACCAACGGGTGGATCATCGCCTGGTAAGTGCCGGTTTCCCGGTTGTGGCCGAGCACGAGAAGCTCCGGCGCCTTGGGCATTTCCGGCACTGCCGATCCGCCGTCCAGCGCCTGCTGCGCCGCCTTGGACCAGACTCCGATCTCGCTGACGAACCGGCGGAACGGCATGTCGTATTCGGGAAAGCCCGGACTTCTGGCGAGGCGGTACTTGCGGAATTCCGCGAGTTCCGGAACTTCCTCCAGCCCCTCCTCCGCCAGCCACGGGGCGATTTTCGAGGCTCCCCACGAACTATGGATGATGCCGACGGGAATCTTCAACTCCCCGGCCAGCTGCTTGCCGAAAAAATAGCCGACTGCGGAAAACGCCATCGCGGTTTCAGGCGTGGCGGGCGTCCACTTGGCATCCAGGGTTTCCTGGCGCACATGGTTGAGCACGCGCGGCACGTCGAAGAGCCGCAGCAGCGGCACCGGCCCGGCGGCGGCGATGGCCTGGTCCTCCGGGCGAGCCTGCGCGACGGTCCACTGCATGTTCGACTGACCGCTGCCCAGCCAGACCTCGCCCACCAGCAAGTCCTTCACTTCAACGACCGGCGACCCCGCCTCTGCGACGGTGAGCGTGCGGCTCTCGGCGCTCGCAGGCATGGCATCGAGCGTCACTTGCCAGCGTCCCGCGCCATCGGCGGTGCTGGTTTTGGTCTGTCCAGCGAAGGAAACCTCCACTTTGCCCCCGGCTGTGGCGCGGCCCCAAACAGGCACGGGTTTCTCCCTTTGAAGCACAGCGCCATCCTTGAAAAGCGGCGCGAGCCGCACTTCCCCCATCAACGGCTGCACGAGCAGCAGCAGCCACCACTCTGGTCGAATTTTCGCCATGGCGGTTTATAAGAGCGCGTTTTCCGCATTTGCCAGCAAGATTCCGGCGTCTCCGCGCGTTTTCTGAAAGCCGCTGCTGATCCGCCTCCACATGATTCCCATCAATCGTCTGCTTCTTGCTCCGCTTCTCGGCCTCTGCCTTGCCAACACTCCCGCCGCGGATGCGAAACCCGCTCCCGAGCATGCCGCATGGCAGCGTGCCGGAAAACAACTCATGGCCGATATCCACTCGGCTCTGGCCGCAGGGCGGCGCACCATCGTCATCCCGCCCGGCGACTACATGTTTGCTTCCACCAGGCACGAATTCGCCCTGCGGGATCTAACGGACGTCCGCCTCGAAGGGAAGGGAGCCACGTTCTGGTTTCCCCGCACCAACGGCCGCGTGCGCCTGGAAAACTGCCGCCGCGTCACGCTGAGCGGCGTCACGCTCGATCAAACCGAGCGGCCGTTCATCCAGGGCCGCATCCGCGAAATCGACCCCATCAGGAACACCGTCATCGCCGACGCCGAACCCGGCTATCCCGCGCGCGCCGATCTCAAGGATCCCGACGAACCGCTGCGCTGCATCTTTTTCCCGCCCGATGGCTCGCGCGAACTCGACGTGCGCGACGGCAACGGCCGCCTGCTGCCGGAGTCCACTGCGGAAACGCTCGTGATCCAAATGGACAATATTTTCAAGGAAACGCGCGCGCGGCCCGTCCGGCCCGACGACCGCCTCACCCTGGCATTGCGCGGCGGCGGCGGCGGCCTGCGGCTCGCCAACTGCGGCGAATGCGTGATGGAGAACATCACCATTCACTCCAGCGCGGGATTCGCCATCACCGAGACCAACCGCTCGCCCGGTGGAAACCTCTACCGCGACTGCCGCATCATCCGCCATCCCAAACGCAACGACCTTCTGGCCGGCGCGGCGGACGGCTTCCACTCGATGATGCAGATGCGCGGACCGATCCTCGAAAACTGCGAACTCGCGTGGACAGCCGACGATCTCGTCAACATCCACGGCTTTTTCCAAATGGTGATCGAGCAACGCTCGCCTTCCGAACTGGTGATCGCCGGTCCGGACATCCGCAATTTTGAGCAAGGCTCCGCGCTTTCATTCTTCCGGCCGCCGAACGCCAGCCCGCTCGGCGAGGCCCGCGTGAAAGACTGGCGTCCGCTGGATGACGCGGCGCTGCTGGAACGTGTCCGCGGCATCCCCGCGCGCTTCGAAACGGAACGCAACATCCGCGTGCGCTCCTTTGACGAGCCGGAGCCCTGCCTCGTCACGCTGGATCGCCCGCTGGAATTGCAGCCCTGCGATCTCGTGCAGTGCGGGGATTACGCGGGCGCGGGCGCCGTCGTGCGCAACTGCCACCTCCACGACGGCCATGTCCGCGGGCTGCTGGTCAAAAGCGACGGCGCGCGCCTGCTCGGCAACCGCATCGAGCGTGTCGCGCGCGCGGGCATCGTCGTCAAGCCGGAGTGGTACTGGCTGGAAGGCCCGTTCGCGCAAGCCATGCGCATCGAGTCCAACCGCCTCGCGGACTGCGCGTGGCAGTCGTTCACGCCGCAGGGGTTCTATCACGAGTGCGCTCCCATCGTCATCCAGCCGGATTTCAGCCGCCGGATGTTTCCCGCGTTCTACACGCCCGAGCGCCTGTTAGGAGAAATCCACCTGCTCGACAACACCGTCATCAACAGCCCGGGGCCGGCCGTGATCGCCGGCAACGCGCGCAAGACAGTCATCGCCGGCAACCTGTTTCAAGGCGTCTATCGCAAGACGTCCGCCCTGCCCGGCCTCGATTTCAGCACCATGATCGATCACCGCAATCCCCCGCCCCAATGGCGCGGGGCCATGCCCCTGCTCAAACAGCCGGACGCCGCCGTCATGCTGAACTCGCTCGGGATGCTTGAAGCGCGCGGCAATCTGCTGCAAAACGAGCCGCGCCGCCCGCTGTTCGGCTTCGGCCTCTGGTGCGACACCGCGCCGCCCGGCACAGTCTGGACCGGCAATGAAGCCGCAGCCCGCATTTCCGAATCCAAATCCAACTGACATCACATCATGAAACTCAATCCCGCCATCCTTGTTTCCCTGCTCTGCCTGCTGTCCCACGCGTCATTCGCCGCGCAAAAACCCAATGTGCTCATCATCCTCGCCGACGATCTCGGCTACGCGGATGTGAGCGCGCAGGGCTTGAAGGAAATCGCCACGCCGCACGTGGACTCCATCGCCAAAGACGGAGTGCGCTTCAGTTCGGGCTACACCAGCGGCACCATGTGCAGCCCCACCCGTGCCGGCCTGCTCACGGGCCGCTATCAGACACGCTTCGGGCATGAGTTCAACTACAGCGGCAAACAGAAGGATGACGGCCTGCCCGTGGAGGAAAAAACCATCGCGGACCGCATGAAGGACGCCGGATACGTCACCGGCATGATCGGCAAGTGGCACCTCGGCGAAGTCGAGCACGGGCAGTTCCACCCGCTCAACCGCGGCTTCATGGAATCGGTCTATTACAGCGGGCAGCAGAAACTCGCGCCACGCGGCGGCCTGCGCGGGCGCGAAAGCTTCACGGAAAAGGAATTCATCGGCGCGGCGATGGCGCGCGAGGCGGCGGACTTCTTCACGCGCAATGCGGAAAAGCCGTGGTTTCTCTATTACTCGCTCAATCTCGTTCACTCGCCGTTTGAAGTGCCGCAGACTTACCTCGACCGTGTGCCCGCCAGCGTCACCGATGACAAGCGCCGCCGCTACCTGGCCAGCGTGCTCGCCATGGACGAGAGCGTGGGCGCGGTGCTGGAAAAACTGCGCGCGCTGGGGCAGGAGGAACGCACGCTGGTGTTTTTCCTCAGCGACAATGGCGGCGGCCCCGGCTCCGACAACAAGCCGCTGCGCGCTGGCAAGGGCAACACCAGCGAGGGCGGGATCCGCGTGCCGTTCTTCGCCAGATGGAAAGGAACCATTCCCGCCGGACGCGTGCTCGACCAACCCGTCATCAGCCTGGACCTCATGCCCACCGCGCTGGCCGTGGCGGGCGCGGCAGCGAAGCCGGAATGGAAGCTCGACGGAGCGGATCTCCTGCCGCTGCTGCGCGGCGAAACCACCGGCGCGCCGCATCCCGAAGGCCTGTTCTGGCGCTTCGGCGACCAATGGGCCGTGCGCATCGGCGATTGGAAGCTCGTGCAGAGCGGCAGCCGGAAACTCGCACCCACCGCGCTGTACCGACTCTCCGATGACATCGGCGAGAAAAAGAACCTCCTCCCGGCCAACCCGGAAAAGGCGCGGGAACTCCGCGCCGCATGGGACCGCTGGAACACCGCGAACATCCCCGCACGCTGGATCCTCAGGGAATGAATGAATCCGCCGCCGCCCTCGACGGTTGGCGGCCGGATCGCATGCAAGCCGCCACCAGCCCGGCCAGGCCGCCACGAATTCACCATGCCCGCGGAAATGAAACCCATCACCAACCAGCACCGAATTCCCTGCCTGAAGCCCATCCTCGCACTCGCGCTCGCTCTTGCTTGCCCGTCATTTGCGCAGCAACCCGACGTCCTGCTCATCAGCGATGAACTCTTGAAGGGAGAAACCACGCCCCGCCTCACCGCAGGCCCGGAAGCAACACTGCTGCTGGATGGAAAACCGTTCCGCGGCATCGGCGTGAACTACTTCGACTGCTTCCTGCGCACGCTCAAAAATGGCGGTGACACCAGCTACGACGCGGGCTTCGCCACTCTTGCGGCAAAAGGAATCCCGTTCGCCCGATTTTGCGCGACCGGTTTCTGGCCGCTGGACATGAAACTCTATCAGGAAAACCGCGCCGAGTATTTCAGCCGGCTCGATGGCGTGGTGAAATCCGCGGAAACACACGGCATCGGCCTCGTGCCGTCGCTCTTTTGGTATTACGCCTGCGTGCCGGACATGGTCGGCGAGCCCATGAACCAGTGGGCCAACCCGCAGAGCAAAACCCGCGCATGGATGAGCCGCTATATCGAGGAGGTCGTCAGCCGTTACAAGGACTCGCCCGCCATCTGGATGTGGGAAATGGGCAATGAATACTCGCTGCATGCCAGCCTGCCGAATGCCGCGCAGAACCGCCCCCCCGTGCATCCCGGACGCGGCACCGCCACCACCCGCAGTGAGCGGGATGATCTCTCCTTCACCGACGTGCGGGGGATTTTCACCGCCTTTGCCACCGAGGTGCGGAGGCTCGATCCCACCCGCCTCATCGGCAGCGGCGATGCCATGCCGCGCGCCAGCGCCTGGCACCAGCACCACCGGAATTCATGGAAACGCGACTCTCCGGCGCAATACGCCGAAATGCTCGAATTCGTGAATCCGGACCCGCTCGGCATCATCAGCCTGCATGTATATGACAGCGGCCGCCAGGCCTTCGCCGCCTCGATGGAACTCGCGCGCCGCATCAACAAACCGCTGTT
>Ga0114939_10002814_pt1 | contig 12564 bp, 8 predicted proteins | sample AshMeaCrysSpring_FD_87196 | JGI IMG/M metagenome (GOLD analysis project Ga0114939, IMG submission 87196) | Groundwater microbial communities from Big Spring, Nevada to study Microbial Dark Matter (Phase II) - Ash Meadows Crystal Spring | ecosystem: Environmental > Aquatic > Deep subsurface >... | reverse complement strand
GACTGGAAGACCGCGTTGTAGAACGGGAACAACGGATTGCCGGTGACCAGCCACGCGTAGGTGTAGCTCGCGCCCGCCACCGGCAACAGGCAGGCCACGAGGATGCCGAGCCAACGCAGGCGAGTGCCGCGAGGCAGCGACAGGCATAGCCATGCGAGTAGCGGCAGCAGGTAGATGAGGTTGCTGGTCTTCAGCGCCAGCAGCAGGCCCACGATGAGTCCGATGATCGGCGCGCCTGGCCTGCCAGCGGCAGGCATCGCGGCGATCGCAGCCAGGTGCAGCAATACCGCGGCGCTGGCCCCATCGACTTGCATCGTCGTCGTGAAGTAACTGGCCAGCGGCTGCGCCGCGAATACCGCCGCCGCCGCCAGCCCGACCTGCGGCGCTGCGCCCACCGCGCGCGCCAGCCGCCACGCGCCCGACATGCCGAGCAGCAGCCAAAGCAGCGCGACCGCGGGTCGCGCTTCCTGTCCGGCAAGAAGCGCGGCGATCGCATGCAGCACGTTGTTTGCCCACGGCGCCACCGCCCACGACTGGGTCTGCACGTCGAGCCGGTAGTAGCCGTCGGCGAGCAGCTGCGATTGCAGGATCAGGTGTACCGCGTTGTCGTCATAGTTCAGGCTGGGCATCCACAACCCGAGGCTGGCGATGGTGGCGGCGCCGGCAAGCAGGATCGACCAGGCCGGGTGCGCGGACAGGACGCCGCGCGCGTCCACCATCGCCGGATGCAGCAGGTCGCGCAGTGCGCGCCAGCGCAGGGCGACCAGCACCATCGCGACGGCGAGATAAGCCGCGCGATGGTGAATCGGGAACGGCAGCAACCAGCCCACCAACGCCATCAGGCAGGCCATCCCCACCATCAATGCGATCGCGATTCCAGACGGGCTTGCAATGCGGAAACTGGACGCCAACGCGAGCGCCGCCGCCATGAGCACGAGACTTGCGGAGGCCGTAGTCCAACCGGCGAACACCGCGACACCCAATGCAGGCACGCAGGCGGCGAGCAGCGGCAGCAACGCCACGTACCGCCAGCCGCGCTGGGCGGCGATGTGCGCGCCTGCGGCGAACGCGGCGAGAACGACGAACAGCGTGCCGACCAGCCAGCGATAGTCACTGCGGATATTGGCGGCAAGGTCGTACCGCCAGGCCGCGACCAGCACGAACAGGACCGGCAGCGCTGCCAGCGCACCAATCATGCGGTTCGACGGATCCCGTGCGATGGGCGCCCCGGCCGCGCTCATGGCAGCGACCAGCCGCCGTGGTCATCCACGCATTGCACGCGGCCCACGCCGGCCGCGCGCCCGGCCTCCAGATCCGAGCCCTGGTCGCCGACCAGCAGCGAACCCGGCAGGTCCAACCCAAACGCGCTGGCCGCCTTCAGCAACAGCCCGGGTTTCGGCTTGCGGCAGGCGCAGTCGACGCCGTAGTCACCGAGGCCCGCTGCCGGATGGTGCGGGCACCAGCACGTCGCCAGCAACGGTGCGTCGTGCGCGGCGAATTGCGCATGCATCCACGCGGTGTAGTCGAGGAACGCGGCTTCATCGTAATAGCCGCGCCCGATGCCGGCCTGGTTGGTCACCACGACCGGCAGGTAACCCGCCGCATGCGCCGCGCGCACGCGCTCGAAGATGCCGGGCACCCAGTCGGTGCGCTCGGGCGTGTGCACGTAGCCGTGGTTGCGGTTGATCACCCCGTCGCGGTCCAGGAACAGCGCCTTGCGCGCACCCATGTGCGTGGCGAGCAGGGCGTCCGCCCACGGATCCACGTAGGGCGCGCGGATGACCGGTGTGCAATCGCGCCCGGCGAACTGCCGTTGCGCCCGTGCGTAATCCTCGGGCACGCCGATGTCGATGAAGCCCGACGTCTCGACGAAGCCCGCCACCCGTCGCGCAGCCGTTGCAGGTGCCAATACCTCGCGCTCGAACGAGAACGCGGCCTGCGCCGGCAGCGAGGCCAGCGCGGCCCCGGCCAGGAAATAGCAGCCGGCATTGATCGCGCCGGGGCCCTGTTCGCCCTTCTCGCGGAAGCCGGCCACCATGCCGCGCACATCGCGTTCGACCGCGCCGTAGCGGCCGACATCGTCCACTTCCGCCAATGCCATCCCGATCGCCGCATCAAGTTCGCGCGTCGCGCGTTCCAGCGCCTGCGGCGAGTACGCCAGCCAGGTATCTCCATTGAGCACGTGCACGCCATCGCCCTGCACCTGCGTCGCGGCAAGCCGTATCGCACCGCCGGTGCCCAGCGGTTCCGGCTCGACCGAATAGGCGATCTGCATGCCCTGCCAGTGCGCGCCGATGCTGCGCTCGACCGCCTCCGACAGGTAGCCGGTGGCGAGGATGCAGCGGCGGGTGCCGGCGCCAGCGAGGCGATCCAGCAACCATGCCAGGAACGGCCGCCCGGCGACCGGCGCCAGCGGCTTGGGCACGTCGTCGACGATGCCGCGCAGGCGGGTCCCGAAGCCGCCGGCGAGGACGATGGCCTCGTCAGCCGGCATCGCGCGGGTACATCTCCGCCTCGACCAGCGCGCACAGCATGTGGCCGATCAGCTCGTGGCCTTCCTGGATGCGCGGGGTCTCGCTGGAGGGCATGCGGAAGCAGATCTCGCACAGCGGCGCGAGCTGGCCGCCGGATTCGCCGGTGAAGCCGATCACGCGGATCCCGCGCGCGCGCGCGGCGTCGGCGGCACGCAGGATGTTGGGCGAATTGCCGGACGTGGAAATCGCGATGAACACGTCGCCGGCCTGGCCGAGTGCCTCGACCTGCCGCGCGAAGGTGTAGTCGTAGCCGTAGTCGTTGCCGATCGCGGTGAGGATGCTGCTGTCGGTGGTCAGCGCGATCGCGGCCAGGCCCGGGCGGTCGTAGTAGAAGCGGCTGACCAGTTCGCCGGCCCAGTGCTGTGCATCCGCCGCGCTGCCGCCGTTGCCGGCGAACAGCAGCTTGCGGCCAGCACGCAACGCGTCGACGCACAGTGCGACCGCCTGCTCCAGCTGCGCCTGCATCGCGGCATCCGCGGCCAGCGCCTGCATGTTGCGCACGGCCTTGTCGAGTTCGGCGACGATCGCCGCGCGCATCGCGCTCATGGCACCCTCCACGCGGTCGCGCCGCCCGGACTGAAATGGAAATCGAGCAGGCTGCCGCCCTGCGCGCGCAGCGCCGCAGACAACCGCATGCGATCCACCGGATCGCAGACGAACATCATGAAACCGCCGCCGCCCGCGCCCGAGACCTTGGTCGCCCGCGCGCCATTGTCCATCGCCAGCACTTCCAGCGCATCGATCATCGGGTTGCTGATGCTGCTGGCCATCCGCTTCTTCGCCTGCCAGCCCTGCTGCAGCGTGCGCGCGAAACCGGCGAGGTCGCCCTGCAGCAGGTTCTCCTTCATCTGCACGGCTTCGGCCTTGAGCTGGTGCATCGCCTCCAGCGAGACAGACGCGCCCTCGCGCGCGTTGCGCGCCTGCTCGTCGATGATCCGCGCCGATTCGCGCGAGACGCCGGTGAAATACAGCAGCAGCGAGGCTTCCAGTTCGGCGAGCACCCACTCCTTGATCCGCAGCGGATTGACGATCACCCGGTCCTGCGCATGGAACTCCATGAAATTGAAGCCGCCGAACGCCGCCGCGTACTGGTCCTGGCGACCGCCGGCCAGGCCGAGGTCGATGCGTTCGATCTCGTAGGCGAGGCGTGCGACTTCGTACTCGCCAAGCGCGAGGTTGAAGTAGTCGGCGAGCGCGGTGACCAGGGCGACCACCAGCGTCGACGACGAACCCAGCCCGGAGCCTGGCGGCGCATCCGACCAGGTGCGGATGCGCAGCGGCGGGCGTTCGCCGTTGAGGAAATCGCGGCTGATGCGCAGGTAGGCGCCGGCCAGCAACTGCAGCGGACCGGCATCGGCGCGCAGGTCGCCCGGCGCGCAGGAGGCGGATACGCCGCGATCCAGCGCCTCGAGCAGCAGCATGCCGTCCGCCGACGCATCGATCGTCGCGTGCGCGTGCTTGTCGATGGCGGCGTTCATGACGAAGCCGCCATGCAGGTCGCAATACGGTGCGACGTCGGTGCCGCCACCGGCCAACCCCAGGCGCAGCGGCGCACGTGCGCGGACGATCATGCGGGGTGCCCCGTGGTGATGCCGATGGCGAGTGCGGACAGCAGGTCGCGGCGCATCGCATCGGCAGAGAAATGCGAGGCGGCGTAGGCGCTGCCGTCGCGCGACCGGCGCAACCAGGCTGCATCGTCGTCGAGCAGGCGCACGATGCCGTCCGCGATGCCATCGACAGCGTCGGCCACCGCACAGGCGGCCTCGACGCCGGGCAAGCCCTGCGCGCCCACCGCAGTGGTGACCAGCGGCAGGCCCTGCTGCAATGCTTCGACGACCTTGCTCTTCACCCCGGCACCATAACGCAGCGGCACCACTGCCACCCGCGCATGCCGGTAGCGCCGCGCCAGTGCGTCATCGCTGACGAAGCCGGTGACTTCGACGCGTTCGCCGGCCAGCGCCATCACGTCAGCGGTCGGGTTGGCGCCGACCAACGCAAGGCGTGCCTGCGGATGGCTTGCCCACACCCGCGGCATGATCGCCTCCACCAGCCAGCGCGCGGCATCGACGTTCGGCGGATGCGCGAAGCCGGCGACGAACAGGATGTCGTGGCGCCGGGCCAGCGGAACGTCGGAGCCGAAGGTGTCGTAGGCGTACGGTGTCACCACGCGCGCATCCACCGCAGGTTCGAGCACGCGCACAACGTCGGCTTCGTCGGCCGATGGGTACAGCACCGCGTCCACGCCACGCCAGATCGCTCGCTCGCGCACTTCCATGGCCGCTGCGTCGCGCTGCAACACATCGCGCGCCGCGCCTTCATCCAGCAATGCGGCCTGGTCCTGCATGCGCCGGAAATGCAGGTCATGCCCGTAGTACACGACGCGCGCGCGGCTGTGGGCGCGGACCGCGTCGAGATGATGTTCGGCCACGTCCGGGCGCGACAGCAGGACCGCAGCGAAGATGTCGCCGCAGGCCTCGACCAGCGCGCCAATCCCGCCCAGCCAGCGGGGGCCGTGCAGCACCTCGATGCCCATCGCCTGCAGGCGCGGCGCGTACTGCGGGTCGTAGTGCAGGTTGTCCGGCCAGAACTTCACCACGCAGCCGGCGTCCAGCAGTCGCTGCAGGAACGCGAACATGGTGCGCGAGCCGGCGTCGCGGTCGGGCTGCGGCACGTAGTGGTCGACCACCAGCACCACCGGCCGGTTCCAGGCGCGGTCGCGCGCACGCGCGACCTGTTCGCCGTTGGGGTAGTGCGCGGCGAGCTCCTTCGCCCAGCGCTCGCGGAACTTGGCCTGGTTGGCGACCTGGTAGGCCTTGATCCCGCTGCCGGTGTCGGTGCCGTGCGAGATGCCCTCGTGGTGCACGACCTTCGAGAACGGGGTGTAGTACACCTGCCTGCCGGCCTCACGCACGCGGAAGGCGAGGTCGGAATCCTCGCAGTAGGCGGGCACGTAGCGATCGTCGAAGCCACCGAGTTCGCGGAACAGCGTCGACGGCAGCAGCAGCGCGGCACCGGAGCAGTAATCGGCGCGGCGCACGTAGTTGAATTCGGTGGCGGCGGGATCGCCCAGCCGGCCGTAGTTCCAGGCAGAGCCGTCGCGCCAGAGGATGCCGCCGGCTTCCTGCAGGCGGCCGTCCGGGTACATGAGCATCGAGCCGGCCATGCCGGCATCGGGATGCGTCGCGAACACCTCGAGCAACGCATCCAGCCAGCCCGGCATCGGCTCGGTGTCGTTGTTGAGGAAGCAGGTGTATTCGCCGCGCGCGAGCGCCAGCGCCTGATTGCAGGAACGCAGGAAGCCGAGGTTCTGTGGGTTCTCGTGGTAGCGCAGCCCGCGCACGTCTCGCAGCGCGGCCATCTCGGCATCGCCGGAGGCGTCTTCCAGCACCAGCACCTCGAAGCTGGCGGCGTCGCCGCTGGCCCGCAGGGCGCGTAGGCAGCGCGCGGTGTAGTCGAGCTTGCCCCAGGTCGGGATGACGATGGTCACGCGCGGCGCGGGCACCTCCGCGAAGCGCAAGCCTTCCAGCAGGGCCGGCATGCCTGTCGGCAACGTGGCCATGGGCGCAGGCGCGGGCATGGCTACCGGCAGCATTGGACGTTGCGGCAGGTGCAAGGTTGCATCGGTGCCACGCAGGCGCGCCAGCAGCGCGCGCAGCGGGCGCGTGAGCTTCCAACTGGTCGATGCGAGCAAGGCGCGCGATGCGTTTTCCAACGCCATTGCGTACGTGTCCAATGCAGTGGCGCGCGCGCGACTATCGGCCAACGCATCCTGCGTGTTGCGCAGGTCCAGCGCCAAGGCTGCCGCCTGCTCGCGCAGCTGCCTCCCCTCGGCTTCGCTCACTCCGAGCCGCTCATTGAGCTGGCGTGTTGCTTCGCGTGATGTCGCAAGCTCCGCGTCCAGCGAACGCGCCCATGCCAGCTTTTCCAGCCGGTCCGCATCCACCTGCTGGTACGACTGGCGGAGCTGCTCCAGTTCGTCGCGCGTGGCCTGCGCCCATGCGAGTTTTTCGTCGCGATCCGCTTCCAGCGTCCGGTAGGTGTTGCCGAGTTCGTCCAGTCGCGCCTGCAGCGCTTTCGCCCAGGCCACTTTCTCGACGCGATCGGCTTCCGCCTTGCGATGGATCTCGCCAAGCGCGGCCAGTTCGGCGTCCAGCGACGCGCCCCAGCGGCCATGCTCGTCGAGCTCGCGGCGCAAGTTGCCGGTCTCGGCGTGCGCGGTTGCGAGTTCGGCACGGCTTGCGGACAGCATGCCCGCCAATCCGTCGACCACGCCTTCGGCAGGCGCCAGCGCTTGCGAGAACTGTTCCACTGCCTGCGGCCACGCTGGCGGCAGCACGGCTTCCCCAGCGTGCGCGAGCGCCGCCTGCAAGGGCGCGGCCAATGCATCAACGGGTTGCGCGGCGTCGACCACGTGGTGGCGCATCCGCGGCGCCACGAAGGCATCGCAGGCGGCGTCGATCGTGGCGGCGTGCCGCAGTTCGATGCCAAGCGCCTGCTCGATGCCGGCGATCGCAGCGCGCCAGTCCTGCAGCAGGTCCGAGTAGCGCAGCAGGGTTCGTGGCATCCCCTCGCTGCCCGCCATGGCATCGACGAGATAGCGCGCCCACAACAGGTTGCCGACCGGCGCCGGCAGCCCGTCGCGCGCTTGCAGCGAATTCGCCACCTCCGCCGGATGCCGCGCCACCAGGATGGCGTGAGGCTCGATCCCGCGCTCGCGCATGGCGCGCGACCACACCGGAACGAACCGGCACAGGCGCGGGTCCTTGACCCCCCACAGCGCCTGGCCGGCGAACGTCTGGTCGATCAGGGCGCCAATCTCCTCGGTGGCGCGGCTTGCCGCATCGGTGCCCACCCATGCGGCCGGCAGCGCTCGCGGATCGTCCCATGCCATGCCCAGGCCGGCGAGCAGGCGCTCGTGGATCGCCACCGCCTCGCGCAGTTCCCAGAAGCCGCTGGGGTTGTCATGCCCCGCCGGCAGCAGGTCATCGCCGAGATGGGCGCCATGCAGGTTGAGCAGGCGTGTCAGCGCGGAGGTGCCACTGCGGTGCATCCCGAGCACGAGCAGGCCCTTGCCGGCAGGCAACGCCCCCCGGCGACCGGCGACGCTGGGCGCTCCAGGCTCTGCAGGCATGCGGTGCCTTCGCTCAGGACGACCGTGCGGGCCCGATCAGGGCCGCACCGGAACCGACGGCGTGACCGGCACCGGCGGCGGCGCGGAAAGCGGCAGGTCGAGCAATTCGTAGCGCTGGCTGAGCGATCGCGTCAGCTCCTCCACCTGCTGGTCGGTCTCGAGGATGTACGGGACGATCATCAGCACCAGCTCGGTCTTGGTGCTGCCGCGCTTCTGGGTCCTGAACAGGCTGCCGAGCACGGGTACGTCCTTCAGGTAGGGGACCCCGCTGTCGCCAAGGGTCTTGCGCTGCGACATCAGGCCGGCGATCAGGATCGCGCTGCCGTCCTTCAGGCTGAGGCTCGTGCTGTAGGAGCGGTTGAAGATGGCCGGCGAATTCACGGCGGCGTCGGCACCGACCGGCAACGCCTCGCTGACCTCCTGGCGCAGTTCGATGTCGACCCGGTCGTCGGAGTACACCACCGGCTTGATGTTGAGCAGGATGCCGGTCTTGCGGTACTGGATGGTCTGGATGATGCCGGTGTCGCCACCGGTCTGGATGGCCGAGGTGGCCTGCGACGATACGGTGGGAACCTCCGTACCCACGTCGAAGCTTGCGTCCTCGCCGCTCTTGACCATCAGCCGCGGCGTGGAGAGCACGCTGATCCGGTCCATGCTGGCCAGCGCCTTGAGCGAGGCCCGGGTCTGGCCGCCGACGTCCAGCAGGTAGCTCAGGCCGGCCCCGCCGGTTGAGGTCTGGAGGACGCCGGAGCTGATGGTGCCGTTGAACCTGCCCAGGTCGGCGTTCTGCGCCAGCCACGCCACCCCGAATTCCTGGTCGTTGGTCAGGGTCACTTCCGCCACGGTGACTTCGATCATCACCTGGCGCGGCGCGCGATCCATCTGCTGGATCAGCGGCAGCAGGCGCCCCCAGTCGGTGGCTGAGCCCTGGAAGATCAACGCATTGCGGGGCTCGTCCAGGGACAACTTGCCCTTGGCCAGGTCGGAAATGCTGCCGCCGGTGCCGGTGGCATTCCCCGCCGCCGCCGCCGGCGCCGGTGCCACGCCCACCTGGCTGCCGTCGATCGCATCCCGCGCCGGGTCCCGGGTGCTGCCACTGCCCGTGTTGATGCCGGTGATCGTCTTCACGATCTCCTTGGCCGGCGTGTTCTTCACCATGTAGTAGAACAGGCCATCGCTGCCGGCGGTGGGGTTGGGCCTGTCGATGCTGCGCGCCCACTCGACCGCATGCTCCAGCACAGCGCGATCCGCCGCGAAGACCAGCACCGCATTGGCCGCCTCGAGCGGCAACACCAGGATCGCCGTGCCAGTGCTGCCACCCGTCGCGTAGATGGCGGCGCCGTAGCCTTCCGCGCTGAGCACTTCGACCAGGCGCTTGGACAGGTCGGTCGCGGTGACGAAGGCGGGTTCGAGGCGGGCGCTGACCCTGCCACGCATGTACGGGCGGTCGAGTACGCGGATCGCTTCGCCGGCCTGGCGCACCAGCTCCGGCTTGCCCATCAGGATCACCGCGTTGCGGCTGTTTTCCGGCTGGATGGTCAGGCCGGCATCCTTGAAAGCAACATTGAGCAGGTTGACCACGTCGCTGGCTCGCACCGATTGCATTTCCATCAGCTGGAACACCGGCCGGTGGCTGAGCGGCACTTCCGGCAAGGTGCGGCCACTGACGATGAGCGGCACCGGGCCACCGGCGGAATCGCGGCTGCGGTTGAAGAAGACCATGCCGCCGGTGTACTCGGTGGCGACCCCGTAACTGCGCAGCACCTGCACCGCGAGGCGGTAGAAATTCTGCGGCGACTGTGGCCCCGAAGTGCGCAAGGTGACCAGGTCCTGCATGCGCGCGACCTGCGGATCCATCTGGAACCCGGTACCCAGGATCGATCCGAAGAACTCGTTGATGAAGGCCGGTACCGGCATGCCCTCGATGTTGACGTTGACCGCCCCACCCTTCATCGGCGGCATGGGCTCGCCGCTGGTACCGGCCACCAGCGTGTTGTTGCCGCTGCCCGGGATGTCCGGCGTGCCGCTGCGCTGCAGGTCCTGGCGCTGGATCCCGCCCTGCGGCTGGGTGAAGCCTTCGCCAGTCGCGGCCGGGCCGGGAAGCGGGACCGGCACCGGGACTTTCACGCGCGGCGCGGCGCAGGCACCCGCGAACAAGGCGGCGGCGGTGGCGGGGAGCAGGAGGCGAAGGCTATTCATTCGGATGGCGGTTCTTCACGGATTCAGGGGGTGCCGCGCGCCGACGGCGCCGCCGGCGTGGGGGCGGGCACAGGCTGCTTGGGGGCCGAGCTACCGCCAGGCGCAGGGGCGGGATCGCGCGAGGGTGCCGGCGTGGCGGTGCCCGCCCCGCCGATGCAAGCCTCCGACTTGGCGGTCGGCTTGTGGTACAGCTTGCGGGCTCGCTTGCATCCGTCCTTTTCGAACCAGACGGTGTCGCGGGTGGCGGCGACGAAGGTGGCGCCATCGGGCAAGGCCGCCCCGAGGGACACCCAGGAGACCTGCGTCTTGCCAGGGAGGCTGACCGCGATGCGGACCGTCGGCCGGGTCACGATCGCGCCCAGGGTCCAGCCCGCCACCTGCGCGCCGCGCTGGCCGGGCAACCTGATCTCGCCCCAGAAGCCGGCACTGCGGACGGACTGGTAGCCCGCCTCGTCGAAACGCTTGATGGACGCCGGGGTGGGCAACGCCCACGCGTCATCGTTCGCCTTCGGCGGCGAGGCCGCGCGGATCGGCAGGAACAGGCCGATCACCGTGCCGACCAGCGCGCCGGCAACCGCGACCGACCGCCATGGACGCGCGCGGAAGCGTTCAACGAGCGACACGCTGGCCTCCTTGCGCGGGTCCGACCCGGTAATACGCGACGGCGGTGATGGTGATGTTCGGCTGGCCCTGGACGAAGCCGAGCTGGAACTCGTCGATCACCACCAGCCGGTCCGAGCTCTCGATGCGGCGAAGGATTTCCATGAGTTGCGCCTGGCCGACCAGGCCACGGATGGTCACCGGGATCCGCCACAGGCCGGGTTGCGCACGTACTTCCGCCGGCGGCCGTGCATCGCTGGACAGCTTGGGCCCGAACGCATTCAGCATCTGGCGGATGTTCGCCTGCACTTCCGCCTGCGCCAGGCCGATCGACCCGGCGCGCGGGATTTCCGCCTGCAACGACTTCTCCAGATTCTGTGCCGCCTGCGCGCGCACCGACCACTGCTCCTGGCCCGCCAGGGCCGCCATCTTGTAGAGCTGCAGCGTTCGCTGCTGGTACTGCGCGTGCAGTTCACGGCGCCAGTCGACCAGCACCAGCAGCAGGTACAGCGCTGCGATCACGCCCACCGCGGCAACGCCCCAGCGCAAGCGCGGGTTGCCGCGCCATTCCTCGCGCGCCTGGCGCAAGCGCGCCGATTCGAGCCTGCTCATCGGCGCCGTGCTCCGACCGGCGCGCGCACCACCTTCGCCTTGATCGAGACGGTGTCGCGCTGGCGCCCCATTTCCGCGGTGACCTCGACGAACCGCTTCGAATTTTCGAGCGCGGCCACGATGGCACGCGGATCGCCATTCGGCATCCCGGCGGTCACCTGCAGGTTCTCCGCATCGGGCATCTTCCACTCCTGCAACTGCCATTGGCCCGGAATCAACTGCGCCAACAGCGCGAGCAGCTCGACCTGTCCCGCCGGCGGCCGCAGCGCAAGTTCCGCATCGATGGCGACACGCGCCTTCAGCGCCTTGTCGCGGGCATCGATGATCCGCGACAACGCCTGTTCCTGCGCCGCGATATCGCGGTCCACCTGCCAGATCGACAACTTCAGCGCGAGCACGCCGACCAGCAGCGCGCTCAACGTCGCCACGCCCGCGCCCACCGCCACCAGGGCAGCCTTGTGCCGGTATTGGCCAAGCGATTCCGCCACCCCCTGGCTGCGCGGCGCGCTCCACGCGCGATCCGCGAGCGGATACGGCATCGACTCCGGCAGCGCATCGGCCGGCGGCAGGCCAGCGCCGCGACGGAATTCGTTCCAGTCCTGCAGGGTCGGCACCGCTGGCCACCAGTGGGAGGACACCAGGAGGTTGTTGCGCCAGACCCTGCCTTCATGGCCGGCCGCCAGCGCCACCAGCTCCTGTCCCTCCGCCAGCGGCTGCCCGCGAAACAACGATTCGGGGACAATGCGACGGGGCGGCGGGCCGTCGTGGTCGTCGCCCAGCGCCTGCGAGCGTGACCAGGCCCACACCATCGCCCGGTCGCCGGTCCATTCCACGTGCGACTGCGGATCCGCGAACGGCGACCAACGCGACACCGCCATGTCGACGAATCCGCGCCGCTTGCGCGCCGGCACCGCGGCGCCATCCAACACGATGTAGGCGCAGAACGCCCGTGCCAGCACCCATTCCCGCCCGTTGCTGCCTTCCGCAAGCTGCTTGAGACCGTCAGTCCCGCGCAGCCACCGGCTTGGCGAAAAGCCGCGAGCGAACCGGGTACGCAACGGCATCCGAAGCGATGGCTTGGGATTGGATGAGCTCATAGTCCTCGCGCCAGGGGCGACCCCCGTTCTCGACCGGGGTCAGGGTCCAGTGCACCAGCCCAACCTGTCCCCCATGCGAAGGCCACAGCTTCAGAGTGCCGGACATAGCAGGATACACAGCGATCGGCGCTTCTGCCGACTTTCCCAAGCCGAGGAACTCGAAAAACGCCACCTCAGTCAGGAATGGTTGCGTTTTCCTGAACGCCACCACGCGCGCCGCCATGTCCTCGTCGACGCCTTCGATGGTGCGCAGGACGCGGGCCGGCGCGGTGTTCACGTTGACCACCGCGACCGCCTCGCTGGAGATGGTGTCGCTGATCTCGGCCGGCGACAGGAAGGCCAGCGCTTCCGACCAGCCCATCACCCGCATGAGCTCCATCGGCGTCGCCAG
>Ga0114939_10002813_pt1 | contig 12569 bp, 10 predicted proteins | sample AshMeaCrysSpring_FD_87196 | JGI IMG/M metagenome (GOLD analysis project Ga0114939, IMG submission 87196) | Groundwater microbial communities from Big Spring, Nevada to study Microbial Dark Matter (Phase II) - Ash Meadows Crystal Spring | ecosystem: Environmental > Aquatic > Deep subsurface >... | reverse complement strand
AATTAAATTGATTTTTTTATTTTCGTTATTCCATAGCTTTATCAATTCACTGTCAGAAAAGAATGCAACAGCAATTTCTATACTGTCAGCTTTAGAAGCCAACGATTTAAGTTTACTCCTTAAATTGTCACTTGTCGTATTTGTAATAACTGATGTCATTCGTCTTTTATTAATGTCTATGTTTTGTCGTTAATTATAATGTTTGCACGGTCGTCCTACCATTGGGCATAACTCGTTCATTGTCGCTGGTTCTATTTGCTAATATATTGACTTTCAATTTCAAAATAAGCGCAATCTGGATTGCGCTAGTCAGGAGGCTTCTTCATTTTCCGCATGATAGCATCAAGTGGATTCTCAATTTTGCCCAATTCTTTTTTGCTTACATGCGTGTAGCGTAAGGTGGTTTTAATATCGTTGTGTCCCAGCAGACTTTGTATGTACGATATGTCTATGCCGTTTTCCAGCAGGTGTGTTGCAAAGCTGTGCCGCAGGCTGTGAAATGAAAGGTTGGGTGGAAGGCCCAGTTGCTGATAGGCAAGTTTGAACACTGTTTGGGCACTGCGGTTGCTGTAGTGGTAGGTGCCGTTGTGGTTTTCAAATAGCCACTCTTTAGGTTTGTATTGCTCCAGGTAAAGGTCAAGCACAGGCAATAAGGTGAGCGCCAGCGGTACCATCCTGTCTTTTTTGCCCTTGCTCTTTTCCACAAATACCTGCATGCGGTCGCGATTGATGTTGGTCGTTCGCACCCTTACGGCTTCGCTTACACGCAACCCGCCACTGTAGGCCAAGAGCAGAAGGGTTTTGTGTTTCAGATTATCGAGGGCCATAATACCCCCAATTATTTTTTCTTCGCTGATTACTTTCGGTAGCTGTATATGCTTTTTAGGCCGTGGTATTTCCCAAAAGAATTTTTCGCGGTGCAGCACTTGTTCGTAATAGAACTTTAGCGCGTTCATTCGGCTGTGTATAGTGTTTTCGGTAAGGCCCAGGGTGGTATGGCAGTATTGCAAATAGTCTTTAATGCGCTGCGTGGTTAACCCGTCTGCTGTATGCGCCCCCAGGGTGGTCAAAAACTGCCGCATCTCATTCAGGTAGGTGCGCTTGGTATTTGTACTGTATCCTTTCAGGTCAAGGGTTTGTTCCATAGCCTGCATTACCTGGCTGTTAGCGGAGTGGATTGTTTTTGCGGGCTGCCTTGGTGCTGTTAACTGTGTTGTGCATTGTGTGGCATGGTACAAAGGTTGGAGCTCAGGCTTTGGATTGGATACCGGGCCTGCCGCCTGTACCCGGGTTTCACCAGTGCTGCGCATATAGGGATCCAGGTTTTCTCTGTTTAGTATTACTTCTGGGCCCAATGCCATCACAAGGTTTGTGTAGCTTTCTTTGCACAGGGGCAGGTACCAGCAGCCATGGGTTCTGCTCCAGCGGGCGCCAAGCTGCCGCACTATGTTATTTAACTGGGTGTTGCGTGGGTAGCATACACCCATGCAGTGCTGTTCGCGATGATAAAATCCGTGCAGGGTAATAATAAGGCTCATAGGGCCGGCTCGGTTTGTATGCTAAATGTACTGTGCCGGCAGGTGAGTTTTGTAGTGGCCTGGGTACAATTTTTTTTTACACAAGGGCATAACTGCTGCCATTGTATCAGGCATGGTTTTGTAGCACCATATTTTGAGGCAAAAAAAGCGCCCCTCGCAGGACGCCTTTTGAAATATGTGCAGTTAAGTAAACTTCTACTTCACCGGTATGGTTACTTCCGTTTCTTCCCAGCTCAGGGTAACGGCTTTATCGCTGGCGGTAATGGTAAACAGCTCTACCAGGCTGCCAAGTTGTTTGGAAGGCACTTTGGCTTCCAGCACGTTTTTGTCTTTGATTTTATCGTAGCCCATGCTGCCCCACTGCTTCAGTTCGGGGTTCAGGATCACGGTCCATTCGGTTTTGCCGGGAATGGTAAAGAAGCTGTAGGTGCCTGCTTTTATGGCCTTACCGGCAAAAGTAGCATCGTGTTTAAAGGTAATTTCGGTGGCCTGGTTGGCGCCGGTACGCCATACTTTGTCGTAGGGTACGAGATCGCCAAAAATGGTGCGGCCTTTTACCGAAGGACGACCGTAGTTGATTTTGAGGTGTGCGGTTTCAACAGAATCGCGCGGGCTGGCCGGCTTGTTTTGGGCCTGTGCAAGGGCTGCGGTAAACAGTACGGTAGCCGCCAATAGCAGTTTCTTCATGCGTTTTTAATTTTTAATGGTGATTGGTTGATAATTGATATAGGAAACAAATGCCGGGGGCAAATGTTTCGCGGTTTCAAAACTACCTGTTTTGGATTGGGAATGAGAACCGATTGTAAAATACATTGCCTGCTTCGCGAATGGCATTGCATTTTTTTGAAACGCAAAGTCCAATGGACTCCTTTGGAGACCGCAAAGGGAATACAGCGCAAAGACCGCAAAAGGTGTGCGATAAGCTGCCGAAGGCGGCTCATCTGCGGTAATCCGCGCAAATCTGAGGGAGCATTGGTTTCCCGCAAAGGCGCTAAGGCGCAAAGGGAAAGCCCTGCGGGCTTTGAGGGTGGCAGGATGAAAATTTAGACACTAAGGCTTAGGACTTTTGGGATGAACAAAAGGAGTTGTCGAAAATCTGCCGAAGGCGGCTCATCTGCGGTAATCCGCGCAAATCTGAGGGAGCATTGGTTTCCCGCCAAGACCGCAGAGCCTGCTTTTAATATTGCTGCCGGTTCAAAATTGGCCCGAAACTTCTCCACTTGGCGGCATTTGCTAAAAATCTTTGCCTCTCTGCGGTTAAAAAACGTAAGCCCAATTGGCACTGCTCAACTCAGCATTGGATGCCTTTTAAACTCCTTGCTTCTGTCAAAAAGGTAGCGGTACACGGCAAGCCAGCGGTTCTGCTCAAACTCCAGGCCCTTGCTGATGTTCATCATCTTGGGGTGAAAATCGCCTTGCCATTGCAGTTCGCTGGTTTTGTAGCGTGCCGCAGGCTGTATTACGGCCGCTGCTTCTACAATCAAAAACTTATCAATACCCATGCCCTGAAAGCGGGGCACTATGCCGAAAATGATGCCTACAAAATTGGTGCACTCACCACGCCAGCGGTAGTACAAAAACTGCAGCTTCTGCCACAAGCCAAACCTGCCGTTGAAATGCCGGAAGATCTGGTTGAGGTCGGGCAGGCACACGTACATGGCTATCGGCTCCTCCCGGTAGTAGGCCAGCCAGGCAATGTCTTCGTCCATTACGGGCTTCATGGTGCGAAATATCTTCAGCGCCTGGTCCTCGCTCATTTCCTTGTTGCCTTCATGTTGTGCCCAGGCTTTGTTGTAAATGGTGCAAAAATCGCGGGCATATTTTTCGAGGTCGTTTTTGCGAATGCGCTCGGCCGTAAATCCTCCGCGGGTTTTGAGTTTGGCGTGCACTTCGTAAAACTTGTCGCTGAGCCTCACCTGCACATCGCGGTGCCAGCATACCATGTTGTAAAACACCTGCATGCCATAGTTTTCCAACAGCGCCTGGTAGTAGGGCGGGTTATAATTCATGCCGTACAGCGGGGGTAAAAAGCCTTTGAGCACCACACCCCACCAACGGTCGCGTTCGCCAAAGTTGATGGGGCCGTCCATGGCCTCCATGCCTTGTTGTTGCAGCCAGTTTTTGGCAGTATCCAGCAGCATATTGGCCGCCTGCTGATTGTGGATGCAATCGAAAAAGCCAAAGCCGCCAGTGGGCTGTTCGTCGCCCTTGTTTTTATATTTGCTGTTTACAAATGCGGCTATACGGCCCGCGTAGCTGCCATTTTCCAGTTGCAGCAGCCACCGCACAACTGCACCGTAGCGGAATGTTTTGTTTTCCTTTGGATCGAAAACCTCGTTGATGTCCTTATCGAGCGGACGGATATAATTTTCAACGCCGCGGTTGATGTCGACATTTACCTGTATGAAGGCCCTGGCAAGTGCCGGGGTGGTTACTTCTACAATGCGCATGGGGCAAAGGTAAAGCCGGTGTGTGCATCGTGGTGGGATTGCGTAAAAAGTTGGGCTGGGCCGGCCGCTTTTCTGCCGCACTAGTTCTCACTAACCCACCCCTGCCCCCGTCCGCCCCGAGATATCGGGGGGCTTCAGCCGGGCGGGCCTGCCAAGAGGGGAAAGTGCTCCGTTACGGAATTTTATCGGGGTTGTTTTTTGATGCCACCTTTACCTAAACAAGTAGTGCCTAAGCCTGTTCAAAAACTTACCTTCCTACGCCAGGGCAATCGGCCTTCTCCTGCTTAGAGGATTACCCGCAGGGGGAGGTTGGCAATGAAAAAACATGACTTCATTTATTTTCCATACAGCCTTTCTGCCATTTTGCAGTCGTGGCCATAAATGTCGTTGCGGAAGTTGAGACGGCCCTGTCCGTCAACCCAGGCAGTAAAATACCCTACAAACACAGGTACTTCCCTTTTGAGGGTAATGGTGGTTTCGGTAGCACCCCTAGCTACTTTCAGCACTTTGTCGTTGGGCCACTCGGGGTTGTCGGCCAGCAGGTAATGGGCCAGCCTGAAGGGCTCCTGCACCCGAATGCAGCCATGGCTGAAGGCCCGGCGCTGCTCGCCAAACAAGTTTTTGGCCGGCGTATCGTGCAGGTAAATGCTGTATTGGTTGGGAAACAGGAATTTAATCCTGCCCAGCGAGTTGTTGGCGCCGGGTTTTTGCCTTACCATGGGCAGCCCATCGGCATAGCGGCCTACCACTTCCATGTTTCGGCGGGCAAAGTAGGAGGCGGAGCGGCCCATTTCGTTTTTTACAATGCTGTAGGGCACATTCCAGTATGGGGCCAGTACAATGTATTTCATATTGGCCGTAAAAATTACGGTGTTGGTAGCGGGCTTACCCACTACTACGTTCAGCGAAAATTGCAGCCTGCCACTATCAAAGATGTGTACCCTGAAGTCGGGGATGTTTACAAAAATGAACCGGCTGCTATCTACTTGTGGTATCCAGCGGGCACGCTCCAAATTGATGAGGATTTGGCGAATACGGTATTCGAGCGGGCGGTTCAATTCATCTATTACAGAGGTGCCAATTATACCATCGGGTTTAAGGCCATATCGTTCCTGCCAACGCTTTATAGCTACCGTAAGGGCTGTATCAAACAACGGCGTTTCATTGCCTGCAGGCAAGTCGCCCACCAATTGCATGCGCTTTTTCAGGTTGATAAGTTCTGCCGCGCTATCGCCTGCCACGTATTTTTTCCTGCTAAAAGGTATTTTCTTCCATGCCCCGCTTTTTTCTATTTGGCTATATCGCACCAGCATTTTTCGCAATTGTTCAAACTGATGGTTTACCGGCAGGTATGTGTTTACATCGCGTCCGTTGCGTGCCAGTAATGTGTCTAAAAAAGCAACCGTATTCAGCTTTTTTTGAGGTATAAACCATTCCAGGTTGCGCAGGTCGAGGGCATAGTTGCCCTGGTATGCCTTGGCTGCATAACGGAAGAACTGGATGGTAAAGTTTGCTTCTGTTGGCAAAACCAACTGTATGTTGTTTGCAAAAAAAGCACTGTCGTCGGGCAGCTTATCCATAAGCGTGTCAATGGCAGGGTTGAGTATGCTGCTGTCGCCGGTGCTAATGGCGTAGCTGCGGTAGAGGTTTACAAAGTTGAGGGCCTGCTCGGCTATGCCGGCACTGTCGAACCAGGCATACTGGTAGTTGCGCCCGGCGTAAAAGTTGGCAATAGCGAGGCTGTCGTTTGTGCTGAGGCCTTTGCCGGTGAGGGCGCTGATGATTTGGGCAGAGTCGGCAAAGCGGGCGATATAGGCGTTGGAGGTATTGATGCTGGTGTCGCGAGGGCGGGGTTCGAGGGTTGGTTTACCGTGGCCCGGCTTGCAAGAGTAAAAAAGAGTGTGCAAGCATATGTATGCAAGGGCGGTATAAAGCAGTTGTCGCATGGGGGCAATGCTAATTGTTGCATACGAAGTTGAGTGTTTTGAATGATTGTAAGAATGAGATGCAAAAAACTGGAGTAGCTTACAGAAGTCAGTGTATTTATATTTTGCGTGGCGTACCTTGGTGCTTCAAAACGTGAAGACTATGAACAACAATTCGAAAATGCTATTGGGTTTTGCTGCCGGGGTGGCTGCCGGTATTGGACTGTATGCCTTTTTGCAAAGCGATAAGGGCAAAGAATTACTGCACGACCTGAAAGATAAGATGGACGATTTGAAAGACGGTATGGCCGACCTGGCCGAGCAAGGCCGTAAGGCTGCCGAAAATGTGAAGAAGGGCTTTGAACAGTACACTTCTTAAAAGCGGGTGGCATGAGCGATGAACATGGGCAGGAAAGCCCTGCTGTGTGCAATGCCGTTTCCGGTTATTTGAACAACCGGGTAGAATTGCTGCGTTTGGAAATGGCCGAGAAACTGCCCGCCTAAGCGCTGGCATGGTAGTAGGCTCCATTGCGGCAATGTTGTGCTTTTTTTGCTGCTGTTTAATAGCCTCATGGCAGGGTATTTCTTCTCTCAGCTTACCAATAGTTTGTTTGCGAGCTTCGGCATTGTAGCCTGCGGATATTTATTGATGCTGCTATGGCTGCTTGCCTGGGGCGAAAAGCGAATTGGTACCTGGGTGTGCGATGCGGCGGTGCGCATATTTTTTGAAGAAGCTGAACCAGAAAAAGCAAACGATGCAGCAAAATAAAACACCCAAAACATTAGCGGAACTCAACTGGTAAAAGGAGGCACTTAAAGGGCGTATTTGGGAGCGGGAGGAGAAGTTCTTTTTTTTGGGGGGGAGAGAGCCTGCCGGTATTGCGCTCAGCAGCGAATTGGCTATAGCCGAAGGATTTGTAGCCGGCAAACTCTTCAGCAAAAAGAAAGCACCGCATCAGCCCTCCCCATACCAATCGGCTGCGGCTGGTGGCGGCAATCCATTGCGGCAAATCCTGCTCGATTCTTCGCAGATGGGCGGTACGCTGCTGCTGGACCGTTTGTTTGAGAAGAAGCATGCTGCACCCGAAAGCCCTGCGGCTGCGCAGCCCGAGCCGGAACCTTCAACTGCTTGAGTAATTAGCCAGGATATGCCGTGCAATTTTTTCGGCATGCTCGCGGCTGTTTTCTATAAACCACACGTGGGTATGCATGCCGCCGCATACCACGCCGGCCAGGTATAGTCCGGCTACGTTTGTCTCCATGGTGTTGGGGTCATGTGCAGGGTGCAGTTTGCTATCTTTTGAAAGTTCCACGCCGCAACTGCGCAACAGGTGAAAATTGGGCTGATAGCCGGTCATGGCAATCACAAAATCGTTGGGAATGGTAACGATTCCCTCAGGCGTCCGGATATCTACCTCCTGCTCGCGAATGGCAGCCAAAGTGCTGTTGGTATAGGCTTTTATGCTGCCTTCGGCTATGCGGTTTACCACATCGGGGCGTACCCAGTATTTTACCCGCTCGCCTATATCGTCATCCAGCATTACCATGGTAACGTGGGCGCCTTTGCGCCAGGTTTCCAGGGCTGCATCCACCGCACTATTGTTGCCGCCTACTACCAGCACATCCTGCAAGGCATAGTAAAATGGATCTTTGTAGTAATGGGTTACTTTGGGCAGGTCTTCGCCGGGTATGTTCATACGGTTTGGTATATCGTAAAAGCCTGTAGCAATAATAACGTACGTTGCCGCATACGCTGCTTTGGTGGTTTGTATTGCGAATCGACCAACGGTACCGGCTTGCTGTTCTACTTGTTCTACGGATTCAAACAAGTGGATGCGCAGCTTGAAATATTGAGCCACACGGCGGTAATATTCCAGCGCTTCGTCGCGGCCGGGTTTGGGCTTGGTGCACACAAAAGGTATGCCGCCAATCTCGAGGCGTTCGGCCGTGCTGAAAAAGGTCATGCCAGGCGGATAATTGAACAAACTGTTGACCAGGCAGCCCTTCTCGAAAATGGCATAGGATAGGCCCGCCCGCTGCAGTGCTATACCACAGGCAAGGCCAATAGGGCCACCGCCAATGATTGCTACATCTATATGCTCCATGGTTCTGTTGTTCTAATTTGGGCAGGCAAGTTACAGTAGCATATATCAATCACTACCTTTTGATGAACAAGTAATTTGCAGAATCTTATTTAGCCGGTAAGGCGGTAAGAATGGAAGTAAACGGGAGGAGAATAGGGCAACTTTTTCCAGCTAAAGCAAACGTGGAGTACCAACAGTTGGACTGCATACACCAAAGGGGACTTTGAAGTTTGCCTGTTAGATATTGCTCAAGCTACTGTTTCAACCGCCTTGTTCAAAAAGTTGCTGATGCTTGCCTCGGTGGGGATGCCCAGTTTTTTTCGCAGGCGGTATCGGCTTATTTCTACGCCGCGGGTGGATATATTGAGAAGCTGCGAAATTTCTTTCGACGACATGTTGAGCTGAAGGTAGGCACACAGTTTAAGGTCGTTGTGGGTAAGCTCAGGAAAGCGTAATTTCAATTTCTTGAGGAAATCATTGTTGATTTCATCAAAAGATGCAGCGAACCTGTCCCAGTCGGTATTGTTGCGTTCCACCTCGTTCAGCAGGTGCAGGGCTCGCCTGATGTCGGGATGGCCAGGATTGCCATTGTACAGTTTGGTGAGGGCGTCTTTTACGCGGCCCAGGGCGTCACTGCGTTCTACCAGGTGCATGGTGGTGTCGGCCAGTTCGCGGTTCTTGAACGATACTTCTTTTGCCAGTGTTTCATTTTGCAAGCGAATAATTTCTTTTTCGCTTTGCTCTATTTCCAGCTGGTGCAGTATGCGCAGTTGTTCCTGCTTTTCTTCAAACACCCTGCGTTGCCTTTCCAATCTTTTACGGTGTAGATAGTAAAGAAAATAAATACCCATGGCTATCAGGATGGCATAACCAAGCATAGCAGGAGTGCCTTTGTACCATGGCGGGCTAATGGAAAATGAAAAGGATTCAATCTCTGTTTCCATGCCCAGGTTGCTACGTGCCTTTACCTTAAAAGTGTAGCTTCCGTTGGGCAGGTTGGTGTATTCTTTTTCTGGCTTTGTTATCCATTTGCTCCATGCCGGTTCGTATCCTTCGAGCAGGTAGCTGTATTCCATATTTTCCTGAAAACCATAGGCCGGCGAGCTGTACTCAAAGTGCAGCGAGTTGAAGGCGTATGGCAACGATATGCTGAGGTTGCTACCCGGCACGGCAAAACCATTGTACAAGAGGCTGTCACTTTTGCCCAGCGTATGAACCGACGATAACACAACGTGCGGTTTTTCGGAGCCTGCCAGGTATTTTTCGGGATTTATAAGGATTAACCCTTTTTCTGATGCAACAAAAACATTTCGGCTGTCGTACGGTAAAATATTTTCAAACCCCGACGATACGCGGCCTGTTACTTCGGGAAAATAGGTGATAGCATGAGCAGGCTGAGGCTGCCTGCCAGGTTTGAAAGTGACCAAACCCAGCGATTTGCCGGTTACAAACCACAGGTTGCCAGCTGCATCTTCCTTCAGGTACCTGATGGGCATTTGCCCAAAAACACTTTTGAAGAACTCTGAAACCACAAATCGGCCTGCATTTTTGTCATATTCATAAATGCCGGCAGAAGTTGCAAAAATTACATTGTTTTTTATTCTGAAAACATGGTTGTCGAGGGTGCTGGGCAGGCCGTCTTGATTGGTAAACAGCCGTGCCGAATAACTAAGCGAATCGGGCGAAAAGCTGATTTGGTAAATGCCGCGGTAAGGGTGGGAGGCCCATAGTTGCCCATCGTTGTCGAATGCCAAAAAGCGAAAGGATTCGCGCAGCCCTTTCAAGTTGCTGGTGGCTGTAAAATTGCCGTTGGCATATTGCAACCATTTAAGGCCTGTATAGTTGCCTACCAGCGTTTTGGATACCGGCGCTACCTGGCCTGCCGGCAAAAAAAGCCAGGAAGCATCGGCCGACAATTTTTCCACTTTATTACTGGTGATGCGGAAAGTGCCTTCGTTGTGGGCCATCATCAGTTGGCTGTTTACCTCGTCTAGCCGATAGGCAAGTCCAAAAGAGCCGGGTACCTGGGCAAAACTTCCCCGGGTAAAACTGAGGTCTTCCGTATTGGCCCCTAAGGGCACCTGATAAGCCCCGCTGCTGGTGGCTGCATACAGGGTATTGTTAAAAACACGAGCGCCATAGCACGAAAGTTCCTGGGCGGGGTTCGGCTTAATAAACTTGACCGGGGCATTATACCCAATAAGGCTTATGCCGTTGTTCAAACCCGTCCATAGGTTGCCCTGGCGGTCGCGAAATAAGGTAAGAATACTATTGTCCTGCAGGCCTTCGGTAAGTGATATTTTCTGCACCCATGATCCTTTGCGGTTTACCACAATACAACCATCGCCGGTGGTGCCCAACACGTATTCGTTTTCATTCAAGGCTTTTAGAGTTGTTACCTCGCTGCGTATGGGGGCAGTAATGTGGGTATATGGGCTTAATATGCCTTTGCTGAGCAGGAAGTTGCTATTGTAATTCGTAACAAGAATAAGGCTGTCGGCATTCAAATTGATCATACCGCGAAAGAGATTGTTGCCCACTATTTTACCGTTTTGCACAGGTTGCCATACCTGTCCACTCCAGGTAAAAAGACCCTGCTGCCGGTCCTGGGCTAACAATTGATCACCGTTTTTTTCTAAATAAGCCCATTCGCTGGGGGCTTGAAATACTTCCATTGCATCGCTGGCATACCGGAAAATACGATCTGCGGCCCTTAAAAAGACCGATTCGCCCAATAATTCAATATTCCACAGGTCGGCAAAGTCGCGGCTCTTTTCCGGTATTTTACTAATAAGTGACCTGTATGTGAGGGTGCCGGCACTGTTGGGCTCAAAAAAACCGACCTCGCCCTGGCCGCCCACATAAATGCGGCCGTTGGCAGCTACCCGTACCGACCTTACAATGGTGCGATTGGGTAGGGGGAATATTTTCCAGTACCAACCATCGAACGTAATCAGTCCCTCATTATTTGCAAAATACAGCCTGCCATTATCATCCTGGTCTATTGCCCAGGTTTGACTGCCTCCTTTATATTCCGTTTTTGCATAGTTTTTTACCAAAGGGAGGCCAATGGTGTTCTGCGCCCACACAAATTCCTTTGCCCAAATAAGTAGCAATGAAGCAAACCACAATCGCATAGCACAAAGATAATAATTGACTTGATGTAGTGGTGATGTATCTTACTGTTAATGAAAATCAATAAGTTGTGTTTAATTGATGTAGTGGAGATGTATGAAAAAGGTTGTTTTACGCAATCGTTGCCGGTACATTTGCATCCAGTTATTGTTGTTTTTTCAACCAAAATAAATTGCTTACATGAAGAAACGATTGCGTGAAGCTTGTATATTGGGCGTATCGCTGCTTATCAGCTTACACTTATTTGCCCAAAACAAAGTTGTAAAAGGAAAAATTACCGACGAAAAGGGGGCAGCCATTAGTGGTGCTTCGGTAGTGGCCAAAGGACTGCAGCAGGGGACTGCTACGGCTCCAAATGGCGAATTCACCCTTCAGGTACCGGCAACGGCAAAAACACTGGCAGTTTCTGCCGTTGGCTTTGAATCACGGGAATTGGCTATTGGTTCCGAATTTATGGAAATCACCCTGGTGGCCGTAACCGGCAAACTAGACGAAGTGGTGGTGGTGGGCTATGGTACCCAAAAGGTTACCAAGGTATCGGGCGCTATTGCCACTGTAAAGGGCGTCGATATTGAAAAGTACCGCCCCGTACGTGCCGAGGACGCGCTGCAGGGCCGTGCCTCTGGTGTTACAGTGGTTTCGCCTGGTAGTCCAGGGGCCAAACCAACCGTACTTATCCGCGGTATCCCATCCTACACCGGTACCGACCCGGTAGTTATTGTGGATGGTGCCATTCAAACCCTCGACGATCTGAACTCCATTAGCCCGGGCGATATTGAGTCTGTCAATATCCTGAAAGATGCTTCCGCTACTTCTATATATGGTGTAAAGGGTGGAAACGGGGTAATACTCATTACTACCAAAACCGGTAAGCGCAATCAGAAGTCTGAATTCTCTTACTCGGGTATGTACGGAATTCAAGAGGTTCAGAACTACATTGGAGTGCTCAATGCCTCAGAATACGCCGCCATGGTAAACGAGGGCAGCGTGGTGTCGGGCGGCGACCTCATCTTCCCCGATATCTCCGCATTTGGTAAGGGCACCAACTGGCAAAAGGAAATCTTTAAACAGGCGCCTACTCAGCAGCATAACCTGACGGCAAGGGGCGGCAGCGACAAAATGACCTACTTCCTGTCGGGCGCCTATATGACGCAGGATGGCATTGTGGGTGGTGGCGATAAGTCGAACTTTCAACGGATAACCGGTACGGCCAACCTCACCTTCGATCTTACCAAAAAGTTGAAGCTATTTGCCAATACTTCATATGTAAATATCAAAGGGCGTGGCATTTCGGAAAACGCAATCAATGGCGTTATTTCCAATGCGCTCAATTTTGATCCCACGGTAGGTGTGTACAACACCGATCCCAATGTGTATGGCCGATATAGCACAAGCAGCGCCATCCAGTCGGAAATAATTAACCCGCTTACTCAGCTT
>Ga0114939_10002812_pt1 | contig 12570 bp, 9 predicted proteins | sample AshMeaCrysSpring_FD_87196 | JGI IMG/M metagenome (GOLD analysis project Ga0114939, IMG submission 87196) | Groundwater microbial communities from Big Spring, Nevada to study Microbial Dark Matter (Phase II) - Ash Meadows Crystal Spring | ecosystem: Environmental > Aquatic > Deep subsurface >... | reverse complement strand
GCTCGAACTCCTCCTGACCGACCTGCGGCGGCTGACCCGCACCGGTGGCGCCTCATGAACACCGGCCTGCTCATCCTGCTTGTGTCCTTCGTGGCGATGTTGTGCCTGCGGGTGCCGATTGCGTTTGTGCTTGGGCTGTCCACCCTGCTCGCGGCCTTCGCGCTCGACTATCCGAACGTGCTCCTGAGCATCGCCAGCGATTTGACCAACGGCATCGACAGCTTTGCCCTGCTGGCCATCCCGTTTTTTATTCTCGCGGGCGAAGTCATGGGCAGCGGCGGCCTGGCCCGGCGGCTTATCGCGCTGGCCACGGTCCTGGTCGGGCGGCTGCCCGGCGGTCTGGCCATGGTCAATTGCCTGACCTGCATGTTGTTCGGAGCCATCAGCGGGTCGGCGGTCGCGGCCGTGTCCAGCGTGGGCGGCACACTCATCCCGGAAATGCGCCGCCGGGGTTACCCGCGCGATTTCAGCATCGCGCTCACCGCCTCCGCCGCCACGACGGGCCTGCTCATTCCTCCCAGCAATGTCATGATCGTTTATGCCCTTGTCGCGGGCAACGTGTCGGTGGCTTCGCTCTTTCTGGCGGGCATTCTCCCGGGGATCCTGGTGGGAGTGGGCCTGATGGCGGCCGCCTTCGTGCTCTGCCGCGCGAACCATTATGGTGCGGGGCACGAGGGGGAGGACGCCGTTCGTCCCCGGTTGGTGCCGACTCTGCTGGCCGCGCTGCCCAGCCTGCTCCTCGTGATCATTGTGCTTGGCGGCATCCTGGGCGGAGTGTTCACCGCCACCGAGGCCTCGGCCATCGCGGTGTTGTGGTCACTGCTTTTGGGCGCGGTGTTTTACCGCGAGATCAAGCCGGGGGATCTGCCCGCCATTGTCCTGCGATCGGCCCGGACCACCGCCGTGGTGCTTTTCCTTGTGGCCTGCAGTTGTGCGATGAGCCGGCTGCTCACCCAGGAACAACTTCCGCAGCAGGTCGGCGCGCTCATGCTCGGGTTGTCCGACAATCCGCTGGTGCTGCTCCTGATCATCAACCTGGCGCTTCTCGCCGTCGGGGTGTTCATGGACATGACTCCGGCCGTGCTCATCTTCACTCCGATCTTCCTGCCGGTCCTGATTTCCCTCGGGGTCGATCCTGTGCATTTCGGCATCATTATGGTCGCCAATCTGAGCATCGGACTCCTCACCCCGCCGGTCGGCACCTGCCTCTTTGTGGGGGCGGGCATCGGCCAGAGCGACATCCTCCGCGTGGCCCGCGCCATGTTGCCTTTTTACGCGGTGATGATCGGAGCCCTGCTCATCATCACTTATTATCCCCCCCTCAGCCTGGCGCTCACGCCCCCAAGGTGAGAACGGCCGCTTCGATGGCCTCGCCTCTGCGGGCTCTGTTGGCGCTGCTGGTTTGCGCCCTCCTGCCCGCGAGAGCGAACACCCCGGCCTCTCTGGAAATTTCTCCCAAACCCGGGGACAACTTTTCGCGGGCCGAATTCCAATTGTTCATCCCGCCCGGAGTCGAGCCCGCCTCGGTCAAACGCATCCTCTGCTTTGCCGCCGGATTCAATGGCAACAGCGCCAAATGGCTGCAGGCGCCGGAATTTGTCCAACTCGCGCAGGAACGCCAGTGGGCGCTTTGGGCTGCCAATTTCCAATCACGCGATGGGTTCAAATTCGAGGATGTCCTAGTCGGCAAGGCGGATCCCCGCACGCACTACGCGCGGCCGGATGGCGGCAGTGGGGCCGCATTTTTCCAAGCCCTCGAGACCCTGTGCCGACAGGCCGGAATTCCGGGGCACCCGCTGTTGCTGTTGCATGGCCACTCGGCGGGCGGCATGTGGAACTACAACCTCGCGGCCCTCCACCCCGATCGGATCGCCGCCTTTGTCGTCAACAAAGGTGGTGGCGTGTATGTCCGAAATCCCGATCCCGCAATCTACCGGATCCCCGGGCTCTTCCTCTGTGGCGCAGACGACCTGCCCCGGCGAAACAAAGATATCCGGGACCGTCACGCCGACGGGGCGCGACACCATGCGCCGTGGAAGCTCGTCGAGGAAAAAGGCGTGAAGCACGGTGCGGGCGCGAGCGATTCCCTCGCGCTCGAATTTTTCCGCAATCTCACCGCTGCCCCGACAGCCGGCCCATCACCGACGGCCCCCGACCTCCACGCGCGGGCCAAAGCGGAATGCCCCAACTTCCTGAAAACCTGGGAGACCCTCGTCAACATCGACACCGGCACCGGCTTTGCCGCCGGGCCCTCGCGCGCCGAAGATTTTCTTGCCGACTCCTTGCGCAAAATGGGCTTGGACGTCCAGACGCTCCCGGTTTCGACGGGCGTCGGCCGCAATGTGGTTGGCGCTCTGCGCGGGAATGGACCGGGCAAAATCCTGCTGATGATCCACTACGACACCGTCTTCCCGGAAGGGGAGGCAGCGCGGCGGCCGTTCCGCATCGAGAACGCTCGCGCCCACGGCCCGGGCGTTGCCGATGCCAAGGGCGGTGCCGCCCTGATCCTGCACGCCATCCGCATCCTCCAGGCGTCGGGTTGGAACGATTTCGACACCATCACGGTCCTTTTCAATCCCGACGAAGAGACCGGTTCGGAGGGAAGCCGGGCACTCATCGGCGAACTCGCCCGGAACCATGACGTCGTGCTGAGTTTCGAACCTCCCGAATCCCAGCAGGTCGCCGTCGCCACCAATGGCATCAACGCCGTCATTCTTGAAGTCCATGGCAAAGCTTCGCACGCTGGCTCCGCGCCCGAGCAGGGTGTCAACGCGGTGCTTGAACTTGCCCACCAGCTCACCCGCCTCGAAAACCTCGGCAACCCCGAAAAAATGACCACCGTCAATTGGACGATCATTCGCGGCGGCGAACGGAGAAACATCATCCCCGACCAAGCCCGCGCGGAGGCCGACATGCGGTTTTCCGACTGGAGCGAGACGGCGCGTGTCCGCCGACAGGCCGAGGAAATCATCCGAAACAAACACTTCGAGGCTTCCACGCTGGATCTGCAGGTGGTCGAACGCCGCCCCCCGCTGTCACCGAACCCGGCCTCCGATGACCTGAATTTGTCCACAAGCCCATGCGATCAGGACCGCCGAGAACCGATCAATCGGATGTGAACTTCGATCTGTTTGAGATCAACCAACCATTCGCCGCCTAAGATAAAATTATGATCACAACCACCACTCAAACTCCCTGGACGCACCTCCCCGACCCGCAGCCGTCCACCGGCGATGCGCCGCCCGACCTGGAAATCACCGGCGAACGCACAGTCACCTTCAGGGGATTCGGCGCGTGCTTCACCGAACTCGGCTGGCGCGCGCTCGGCCATCTGGACTCCGGCGCTCGCGCCGAGTTGCTCGATGATTTCTTCCGTCCGGATGGCGCGATGGGCTTTGAATTTTGCCGCATGCCGATCGGCGCGAATGATTATTCGGAGGATTGGTTCAGCCACAACGAAACCCCCGGGGATTTGTCGATGGCGCACTTCTCGATCGATCGCGACCGCCGCGCCATCCTGCCCTACCTGCGCGAGGCGCTGTCGCGGAACCCCTCCATCGATCTCTTCGCGTCGCCATGGAGTCCGCCCACCTGGCTGAAAAATCCGCCGGTTTTCAATTTCGGCAGACTCCGCAACGACCCCGCCTCGCTCGATGCCTACGCGCTGTATTTTGTAAAATTCGTGCAGGCCTACGCCGCCGAGGGCATCCGGATCGCACAGGTGCATGTGCAAAACGAACCGTGTTCGACCCAGAAATTTCCGTCGTGTGTGATGACCGGCGCGGAGATGCGCGACTTCATCGGGCGCCACCTCGGCCCCGCCTTCGAGCGCGCCGGGCTGGATTGCGAAATCTGGCTGGGCACGATCAACGGGCCGGAAACCGATGCCGAACGCAAAACCTGGACCGGCTTCAACGACTACGCGTTCACCGTGATGGAGGACCCCGCCGCCCGGCGGTTCGTGCGCGGCATCAGCTACCAATGGGCCGGCAAATACGCGGTCTGGCGCACCCGCATGGCGTATCCCGAACTGCCCCTCATCCAAAGCGAGAACGAATGCGGCGACGGACGCAATTCGTGGGACGAAGCGTGGTATGTCGCCGACTTGTTCTTTCATTACCTCGCGCAGGACGCCGCAGCCCACGTGTTCTGGAATCCCGTGCTCGAACCCGGCGGCGAAAGTTCGTGGGGGTGGAAACAGGACAGCCTCGTCACGGTTGATCCGGCGACAGGCACGCTCACCCACAACCCGCAATGGCACATCATGCGCCACTTCGCGGGATCGATCCGGCGCGGGGACCGGCGGCTCGCCTGCCGGAGACCGTGGTCCGCCAACGCGGTTGCCTACGAGCGTGCGGGCCAAGCGGCCGTCGTCCTCCGCAACCCGCTCGCCGAGCCCCGCGAAGTCCGCATCGCCACCCCCGCCGCATGTTGGTCAACCCGCCTTCCTGCAAACTCTCTTTCCACCTTCCACCTGCCGGGGCAAATTTCCTGACCCAAAAAACCGGTAGAATAGGGTAGTTCGTGTTTTGTCCCGGAGGGACTGCGGAAATTGGCCGGTGGTGTCAACCACCGGTCCAGATGGCCAAGAATACCCGCCCCGGCAGAGGCGGAGGAACGTCGGGGCCTTTTGCTATGGGGCAAGTTTTCCACCGCCCCGGCAGGGGTGGAGTTGGAAGGAACACATTTCACCGGTGGTTGGCACCACCGGCTTATCTCCTTCATGCCTCCGGCATTCCCCGCAAGACACGAACTTCCCGGATGCCCCAAAAAACCGACCACCTGTCGTCCCGGGTGAAGGTTTCCGATCAGGAGTTGCGCGAAGCGCTCTTGGATTGCGGCAATTCTTTGCCACTCTGGAGGAAAGACCGACAATTCCAAAAACCGAAATGAACCACAGAGTGCGAAGCACTCGCGGAGCGTAACCGAGAGAGAGGCTGTGGTTTTAGAAAGCTGACGTAAAAACCACTCCTTCGCGCCTTTGCGACCTTTGCGTGAGATTCCATTCCGGTATTGAGGTTGCACCCCGCCAACCCTCCGGGAACGGCAGCCTGCGGCGGATCAAACGACCACGCGCACGTTGCGGGACGATCCCCCGGCGGTAAGAATTTTATCGGCCTGTTTTTCGCCGTCGATCCAGACTTCGCGACAGCCGCGTCCGGACCGGCGGTCGGGGTTCTCGATTTCGATTTCGAACCGACACCCGCGGTAGGTGCGGGTGAGGGAGGCGCGCTCGATGGATGAGGGCAGGCAGGGGTCGATGAGCAGTCCGTCGTAATGGCGCCGGGCTCCGAGGATCCATTCGACCAGAAGCTGGGTGAACCATGCGGCGGTGCCGGTACGCCACGGATACATCGCGAGGCCGGGGTGCTCGGGTGTGAGCGAGTAGCAATTTGTGAAGGAAAACGGCTCGACCATGGAATTGGAAACCGGGTTCCACGGACTGCCCGGCGCGACTTTCAGATAGGTCCGCCAGGCTTCTTCGGCGCGGCCGAGCAGGCAGTCGGCGACGCCTTTGAAGCCGGCCGCGTGATTGTAGCAGCCGCCATTCTCGGCGAACAGCGGACGCGACGCGGAAAATTTTCCGATGCGCTCGTCGAACGTGGTGAATGGCGGAGCGGCGATGCTGAATCCGAAATCATTCTCGATGAGCCGGTCCACGGCCGCCATGCACGAGGCGGCGCGGTCGGGCGGGGCGGTCTGCGAAAGAACGGCCCAGCTCTGGGTATTGACAAAAATTTTCCCCTCCGGATTGCGCGAGGAACCCATCGTGTAGCCGCCCGAGCAGAGCGTGCGCACATACCACTCGCCATCCCATGCGACCTCATTGAGGAGGCGGCGGAAATGCGCGTGCCAGTCCATCGCCTCGCGTTCGACGGCATCGTCGCCGCGACGGCGGGCGAGTTCGGCGATTTCGAGGAGACCGAGGCAGAGTTGCTGGGTGACCATCACCGACTCGCGCGCGCCCGTTTTTTCGGAGGGTTCGAGTCCGTCGTTCCAGTCGGCAAAGTGTTGGTCGCAGAGACCGTGCGCGCCGGTGTCGTGGACGAGGAAGCGCATGGCGCGGAGCATGTGGTCCCAGACCGATTCCGAGCCCGGGTTGTCGCTGTAAGGGATGCGCTCGTCGAGGAATCCAAGGTCGCCGGATTCTTTCAGACACCACGGCACGCAATGCAGCAGCCATGCGGGCTTGTCGGCATATTGGTGACGGTTCCACGGACGGAATCCATGCGGGACGCTTCCGCTGTGATACTGTGAAGCCACGGCCCGGCGGAGATTTTCTTTGGCCATCGTCCAGTCAAACATGGCGATCCCCATGTCGTTCTGGAGGTTGTCGCGAAACCCGCTCTTGTTGACCAGATAGGAAACCATCGACTTCTTGACGAAGTGATTGATGAGCGCGTCGCGGTCGCCGTCGCCGGTATCGACCCGGAAGGCGGACGAGCGCTGGTCCTCGAGCGCGACGCGCGCGGCCAGAGCGTTGTCCACGGCCCCGCGCGACCAGCGCGCGGCAAGGCCGCCGAGGTCGCCGGGCGAGACCGCGCATCCCAGAAAAAAATCGGCGACCGCCTCCCCGCCGGGAGCCACTTCGAGGGTGACCTGCACGATGCCGGCGCAATCGGGTCCGCGGAACCCGCGGTTGTCGCAATTCCATCCGCAGAGAATTTTCGGATCGGCGAGCGAGTAACTTTCGCGCGTGAAGAAATCCCGGTAGCCGCTTGCGGCCACGAATCCCGGCGATGTCGTGGCAAGGAATCCATTGAACCACGGCGCGGGAACCGAGCGGTCCCGGTTGTGAACCCAGACCGCGCGATGATCGGGCAGCACGCGGGAATCGTTGTCCTTCCAGACTCCGCCGCCATCCGAGTTTGTTCCTGTGAGCTGGAACATCGCGTAGGCGAAAAGGGAGACCCGCCGGGTTTGCGCCCCGTCATTGCGGAGCGAGACTCTCCAGATTTCCAGCGTCTCACCGGAGGGCACAAAGACCGTTTGCTTGACGGACCATCCCGCCGCGCATCCTTCGATCAATGTGTAAGCGGCGTGGTAGGCGCACCTGCGGTTGGCGACCGGGGTCGCGACGGGATCCCCCCACGGGGTGAAGACGGTATTCGTATCCTCGTCGCGGATGTAGAGATACTTCGCGTCGTATCCCACGAGGCTGCAAGTGTTTCCCGGTTCGTCCCGCACGGTCAGCGGCCCGTCGCCGAGGTTCGACGTCTCGGCATAGATTTCCATCGGACCGGGGTCCGAGGTGTGGATATTCCGCCACTTGCGCGGCGGGTCGGAGGTGAGGACGAACGTGCGCCGGGCGTGATCGAAGTGCCCGAACCGGGAGATCGCGGATGGTGAGTCGTTCATTCAGGAATGCGGAAAGAGCGCCGGGAGGTCCTCCCAGCGGCTGTCGGGGTCGGCCGAGATCGTCGCAATGAGTTGCCGGGTCCGCTCCCAATCCTCCTCGGTGACCATCTCGTAGCTGTGGCCCCAGAAGTAAAAGACGGGGTTGCCCGCGGCCTTGGCGGCGGCGTATTTCTCCAGCAAATCGGGATCGCGGAAGTGGCAGTCGGGGACAAACCGGAACGGATCCGCCGGGGGAAACCCGCGGGGCTCGTTCGCGCAGACCGGCCCGGTGCCGCGGGCGTAGGTATGCCCGGCCTCGCGCACAACGCGGTCGGTGTCGTCGCTTCTCTGACCGAATGGATACACAAAACCGTCCACGGGCTGACCGAAAATATCCTGCAGCATTTTGCGTCCATCCACGACCTCGCCCCGCCATTCCTCGAGCGTGATTTTGAGCGGCCACGGGTGGCTCACGGTGTGGTTGGCGATGGTAAAGCCGTCATAGACCGAGGTCAGCTCTCCCTTGGCAAGCCGCCGGACCGGCTTGATGTCCTTATACATCCAGGGCCGGCCGCGCGAGTCTCCGTGGGTTCCGGGGTTCAGGTTGAACGACGCTTTGGCACCGTGCTCTCGGAGCATTTCGCAAAGACGGATGTCGTCCTCGATGCCGTCGTCCCAGCATTGCACAACTTTGATCATATTACGGGGTCCTTGAAATGTGTGATCCCCCGACGGCGGTATTCCTCATAGATTGCGAGAACGCGCGAGCGGTTGGCGCTCTTCGCATCGCCGTCGGTGTGATCGAATGCACGCCATGCCGCATACAACGCGTGCTGGAGTTCATAAAAGCTCAATTTTTGCAAATCCGACAAATCTTTGTCGGTGAAATGGAGCCCGTATTCCGGGCTGTCGGCGAGTTGGTCGGCCTCGGCTTTGGGCGGCAACGGAATGTCCTTGGTGGCGGCGGCCATTTCGGCCAGCACGGCCCGAGTGGCGGCGATTTCGTTGAGGACCCACCGACGGTTGAACTCGCAGGGCTCGGCGGGCGGCGGCGGCCAGCGTCCGTCGGAATTCGCCGAGTTCGTGCAGTGGAACCAGAATTTGCTTGTGAGTTCGGTGAAGCGGTCCTTGTGGGTCCCCTCGGTGATCGGCTGGTAGTTTTCTTTGTATTCGCGGCGAAGCTCCGCGACCATGGGATCGAATCGTTTGGCCTCGGGGGTCCCGCCCCAGCAGTCCGCATACGTGCGGTGCCATGCGTAGCGGTCCTCGACAAAGAACGGCTCGGCGACCGGCTCCACCTTCTCGCAGGCCTCTTCAAACGTGGCCATTTCCCCGATGGAAAGAGGGCCTGCGATGAGCGCGTCCAGCTTTTCGCGGGCGTCCGGCCTCACTTCGAACGAGCGGCTGTAATCCCGGTAATACTTCACATAATAATATCCGGTCGTGCCGCAATATTCCGCGTCGTCGGCGATCACGATGGTGGCCGTGTCCCGTCCCGAGCCGCTCCAGCGCTTCACGTTTTCCAGGTAGTCGTCGAGGGTGATTTTCCCGAGGAAATACGAAACGTATTTGCCGACCAGCCGGTCGCTCCGGCAGAAGCCGTGGAGCCCGGGCACGATGTCGCGGAACGGACGGTGGAGAAATTTGCAATCGGGGTCGAGGTCATACCACGGCATGTGGCCGCCCCAGTAAATATCGGTGGCCCGGTTTTTCTCGACCCACGCGTATTCCTTGTCGTTGCAATTCATGTAGCTCTCGAAATCGAGCGTGAGATATTTGGCTCCCGCCCGCCGGAACGCGCGCGGCACATACTGCATCCACGTGCATTCCGGGTTCCACCAACTGGCGACCCGCATGCCGAGATGTTTCTCATACGCCCGCTGAGAAAACTCGCACGACCAGTAGGCATCCTCCTCGGGAATATTGGCCATGATCGGATGCGAATAGGGCGCCCCCATGAATTCGCATTGTCCGGACGCCACCAATTCCCTCAACTTCGCAAGGACGTCGGGACACTTTTCCGCCATCACGTCGATCGTGAAGCCGCTGGCTTCGAAAACAAAACGGGCCGCGGGACCGGCCGCCGCGTGTCCGTCGAGGATGGTCCCGTAGCTGGCGCGGATCACCTGCTCGTATTTGTGCGGCTCGAGAAACGCATAGTTCAGGTTGGCGTGATAGATGGAGACGGTTTTGTGCATATCGATGGGGGAAGCCCCACCCTGCCGTCCGGCCGATGACGCTTCAAGTCATCGGCACGCGATTATGATGGAACATGTCCCAGCGAAGCCCCCCGCCGCGGGCTTCCGGTTCCCGAACCGCAGCGCCGGGACGTGTTCCAAAGCGATCGGCTGGGAATCCCCGCACCGGGCGGGCAGGCTGGCGGCAATGAACTCATTGGACGGCCCGGTTGCCCCGCGACTTTACTGGTATGAAACCGGAGGGGACGGGCGGAATCTTTTCGCCAAATTCCAGCGAGTGTTGAGGATTGGCCCGGAGGAAGTGGTCGGTCGGGCGCGGTTGCATCTTTTTGCCGACAGCCTGTATCGACTGACGGTCAACGGGAATGTGCTGGGACAAGGGCCCGCGCGATTCGCACCCACACACCCCGAGTATGACACGCACGACATCGGCGGGTGCCTGCGGGAAGGCGAAAATCTCATCGAGGTCGAGGTGCAGTCGCGCGGGACGGGATGTTATCAGGCGGTGCCCGGCGGCCGTGGCGGACTGGCGGCGTGGGGGTCGGTGGAAACCTCCGCCGGAACCGTCGATTTGAGTCTGCCGCATGGGTGGACGGTTTCCCGTGAACCCTCTCGGGACGGGGGGGGGGGCGGAGCCATTCAGTTTCGCCCAGGGACCCGTGGAAATCCGAGACTTCCGGATCATCCCGGAACGGCCTGTCGCACCGGTTCTTTCGTCTGCGGGGGTTTTCTGGGGTCCGATTTTCCTGAACGGCCGCCAGCCTCGAACTCGCGGTGGAGGCCCCGCGCGGAGTGGAACTCGTCACCCGCCCCGCCGGACGGCTGGCAGACCTGCCATTGCGCCTGTCACGCGGCGGGCCGGCCTGAGCGTCCGCGCTTTTTTCGGGACTTCTCCGGCAGTGTCGGCCCGGGGACGAATTCTGGGGGAATGAGCATCCGCATGGGCACGGTAGGGATACCCACAATGCCATATTGAAGATGCCTGTGGATGAGATTCATGGCCTCCACTCCCTGTTCATCCTCCCGGAGCGCAGTGTGGGCCAGTGAGGGAAGCGACGGATCGCCGCGGAGGCTCACCAGCGGGAGATCTTCGGGGATCCGGACCGGCGGGATGTCCCGGAAACCAAAATACGACGGGTCGTGCAGCGCGTGAAACACGGACTGGTGCGAAGCGATGAGGCAGTCCGGACGGCTCGCCTCGATCCATTTGTGGAGCTCCTTCAAGTTGCCGCCGTTTTCCGGGTTCCAATGAAACAATGCCGGCTGAGGTCCGTGGGCGGACTCCAGGCCGGCCCGCTCGGCGAGGGCCTGCGCGTAAATCGGTTCGTTCGTGCCGCTGGCATGGTAGTTCATCAATGCAAATCCGGGACGCCGGTAGCCCCGCGACAGGCATTCCCTCACCGCCATGCGGACCGTCGCACGGAAATCCGCCTGCACATTGTGCACGTGGATCTCGTCATTCTCGGGCCCCACGAAAACCGCAAAAAAGTGCCGCCAGTCGAGATCGAGCGAGCGCGGCTCAGCAAAGGCCTGGACCAAAACCCCGCGGATTCCCCGGGCAAGGAGCACGTCGCTGAGGCGTTTGCCGTCCGGATAGGTGTCGAAGTCGATAAATTCGATGAGATAGCCAAGTTCTCCCGCGCGTCGGGCCGCCGCACGGCCCTCGCGATTGACACTGCGTCCCCGTTTGCGGCCCCCGCCGCCGTCGTGCAAATAGGCGATCGTGACCGAGTTCGACCGGGCACCCTCCGGCCACCTCCGCCGCGTCAACGCCGACAGGAGCGGGTCCGGCCGGTAGCCCGCCTTCGCGGCCGCTTTCAAAACCAACTCGCGCGTCGCCGGGCACACGTTCGGGTGGCCCGATAGCGCGCGGGCCACCGTCGCATGTCCGAGGCCGCATTCCCTGGCAATGCTCCGGCAGGTCGCGCCACCCGGAGTCCCGGCAGGTTTTGGCTTGGCGGTCACCCCTTGCAGATACCCGGACTCGCCCTCGGCGGTCAAGCCGCGTTTGAGACATGTTCCAATCGGATAATCTTGCCGGATGCGCGCGCGGCTGTAGTTTTACATTTGCAATACAAAACGGAGAATGCTCCAACCCCCTTTAGACCGTCCGATCAAGTCCCCCGGCATGGGGAGTTCCGGCTTTGCGCTGATTGCCGTGCTGGCGATTCTGGCGCTGATCCTTGTGCTTGTGCTTTCGATTTCGACGGTCCTCCACGTCGAAACCCGCACCAGCGCCTCGGGCAAAAACCTCCTCCTCGCCCGCCAGAACGCCCTCCTCGGCCTGGACACCGCCATCGCCCAGCTCCAGGAATACGCGGGAAAAGACCAGGCGGTCACGTTCCCGGCGACGACGTTTTATCCGACAAAAAATACCGCCAACGGCACCGGTGAGTTGTTTGATATGTATCGGACTGCCGCCGCCACAGCCCCTCGAAATACCTACCTCACGCCAAGCGAGCGGACAACCTGGGACGACGCCCTCAAAACCTGGTGGAACGCCAACCGCAACCCCTATTGGACCGGCATTGCCGACGCTTCCCTACGCCGGGATGGCACGCCCTCGGATAAATTCGGCGAACCCAAGCGCGACCAACTTCCGGTCTGGCTGGTGAGCGGAAATGAAAGGTTTTCCATCACGGGAACGACGACTGTTTATCCAACGGGTTACTACGTTCCTGACAGTGACCTGTTAACCCAGATTCAAAGCGACCCGAACTTATCAATTCCATCCGGAAAAACCGCTGCCGATTTCGCCGTGACTTTGGTCGGCAACGGAACCGCATCGGGCAGTGGGAATTCCACCGACGGCTTGGATGGGCTTGTAAAAGTCAAAAAGGTCGCGGTCGAAGGCGCATCCTCCGGCAACGCCACCGGGCATTACGCCTACTGGGTGGGTGATCAATCCACCAAGGCAAATTTTGCCTTGCGCGATCCGTATTATTCCGAGAGCAATAAAAGCTCGGGCAATTACCGCAACCGCCTCCAAGTCCCCCAGCGCCTGGGTTGGGAAAATATGTCGGCAAATGGGACG
>Ga0114939_10002811_pt1 | contig 12571 bp, 9 predicted proteins | sample AshMeaCrysSpring_FD_87196 | JGI IMG/M metagenome (GOLD analysis project Ga0114939, IMG submission 87196) | Groundwater microbial communities from Big Spring, Nevada to study Microbial Dark Matter (Phase II) - Ash Meadows Crystal Spring | ecosystem: Environmental > Aquatic > Deep subsurface >... | reverse complement strand
GCCAAAATCGAATCCATCGGCGATGAGTTTCTGCTGATCGACTTGAAGAGCGACAACGGCTCTTTCGTGAACGACCAGCGCATCAAGGCGCATTGGTTAAGCGACGGGGATTCGATCACCATCGGCAAACACACGCTGCGGTTTTCCGATCCGAAACGCGGCCAAGCCCCGGATCCGCCTCCACCGTCGATCATCAAGACCATGCAGATCGATACCGAGAAGTTCAGGGCGTTGCTGCGCCCCCCACCAGCCGTGTCCCCGGACCGAAAGGCCGCCCGTCCTGAGCCGCCCGCCGGCGGGAACCCCGGGCCGCGCGGCTTGTTGACGGTGCTCTCCGGTGGTCGACAGGATTTGGTGCTGGGCGATGCCCCGGTGCGGATTGGAAGGGCGCCCGGAGCCGACATCGTCGTGCGGGGGATTGGCGTCGGGTGCACGGCGGCGGTTGTCAACCGATTGGAAGACGGATGGTATATCAGCTACGTCGGGGGGATGGCGCGCGTCCGGGTCAACCGCCGGCCGTTGAAGCGCTCCGTCAAATTGAATCGGCTGGATGTGATTCAATTGCGGAGAACCACGATTCAATTTTTGATTCCTGCCGGCGCAACGAAGGCCGCTGATGGGGAGACGCTTTCAAATCGTGGTGGCGAGTGACAATTCGTCGCTGGGGGGCAGCGTTTGAGGGGGGGCCTCTTCCGTGATCGGGTACCAATGGGGGCGGCACATGGCTTTCAGCACGCTGTTGAACATGAACAGGAGCAGCTCGTGTGCGTTCAACCGGGGCACGGCGGTGGACTCCAGGGTTGAAACGATCAGGGCCTTGCGTTCCCTCAGTGCTTTCAACATGGACAGGCGGTGCAGGAAACGCTCGGTCGCCAGCAGGGCCTCTGAGGGCGTTGTCCCGAGTTGTTTCTTGTTCTGGAGCGCTTTTAGAATCCCAGCAATCCGACGGTATGAGGATCCGAGCAGCTGTTCGCGGCTTTCCGGGGATACGAAATGGCGCTGGCCCTCGACGAGCTGACGCATCGAGCCGCTGATCGATTCCATGTCATGCCGGAGGACCTGGACGAACAACGCCTTTGCGGTTTTCGGTATGTCGATGGCCACCGAGCGCAACCCGCCCTCGTGGGTCTTCATCTTGGCGCGAAACTCACTCGCTGCGCTGTTCCAGAACTGGCGGCTGACCTCTTCCATGAGGGCGTCGAGCGGTGCGCGCCGGCGCATGGCGTCGACCACCCGGTTTTTTATCTCGCCGAATCGTTTGGCGGTGCGATCGAAGAGCAACTCGCCCGTGACGGTTTTGAACACCATCACCAGAACCGCATGCCAGTCCTGAAAGCGAAGGACCCAGGCGAGGTCGGAAAAGCAGGCCTGAAGCGCCGAGTTGGGGAACAGATGCGACGGGGTCGCGTAGTAAGGCGTGCCGCCCAGCAGGGGTTGCTTGATTCCGGCCTCGTTGGAGGCGTCGAGATAGACGGCCGTCTCCACGTCGATGAAGCCCAGTGAATAGTCCAGCGCCGAGCGCAGAAAGGCCGGGTAGTGGTGCGGGTCGCCGGCCACGAGCAGGTTGTCGGGCTTGAGGTCCCGCATGGCCACCTTCTTTTCGCTCAGCCAGGCCAGCAGGTCCAGCAAGTTGGTCACAATGCCGGATATGATCTGCCGGTTCTGGTCCAGACTGAGGCGCGCCGCAAAGGTTCGGATGGCCCTGAGATAGTCATCCACGGCGTTGCGATGCTTCTCGAACCAGCGCCTGAAAACGGCCGCCACCTCCTCCGCCAAAAGGTCCGAAATCACCGCGTCCGAATCGCCGATTTCCTTTTTTTCCAGATAATTCAAAAACCAGACTTGGATGCGGTAGGGTGTTACCGAGGCCGGTTTACCGGCGGTTTTCAACAGGTGGCGCACTTCGGCTTCAACCTGGTGGTAGAGCTGGCGGATTTCAAAACCAACCGATTCATTCTGCTCGCCGTAACGTTCCTTGAATTTTGCCGGATAGGGGATGAGGTCGGCGGTGGAATTGATTTCAGCGCGTATCGGCTCCGACAGGTCATGGAGGCTGTCGATGATATGGCTCAGGAAATAGTAACGCGAAAGGTCCATGAAGAAGACGAACGTGCCGTTGATTTTCAGACGATCCTGGTGGGCGGGTGTCTTTCGCAGCCAGGCGAAGTATTTGTCTTCAATCATGTCCGGCGGGGAGCCGGGCGGAAGCGCCAGCTGCTGAATCTGGCTCAGAACGACGGACACCCCGGGAACGATGCACTCTTTCGGGCTGAGCCGATCGACGATCTGGCGTTCCTTTTTGATGCTGGCGACATAGTCTTCGAAATTCGTGATCGGTTTGGGAGGTATCTTGACCACCAGGTGCTGGTCGAAGATAACGTAGTAGCATTTGCTCTTGCTGCCGCTGTCCTCTCCCAGCGGTCCCAGCGTCATGCGCCGCTTGGTCCATTCGCTGCCGCTCTTCACCCGCAACTCATAGATCTGGCTGGTCCCTCCAGGGGGGGGCGGCAGCTGAACGAAATCCGACGGCACCTCCGGCCCGAATCCCAGCTGATGGCGGTACAGCCCCAGAAAAAAGCGCACCACGTCGCCGCGGTCGGGCAGCGCCGGGCAAGGCTCCTGGACCGGGGCGGCGGCCTGGGCCGGCCTTTGTTTCTTGGAGCGCCAGCGAACGCTTCTCAAGGCGCCCACCAACCCGGCCGGAAGCGCCACCGATGCGATCAGCAGCCACTGGAAAGGGCTCAATCGGGCTGACAGCTCCAGCCCCTTTTCGGCCAGAAGACCAGTGGCTTTTGCGGCTCTGCCGGCAAAGGATGACACCCGGTCGCCGGTCATCCGCAGCCAGACCGAAACGCTCAGTTTCTCGATGGACTGGATCTCGGCCAGGCTGACGAAGCGGGTGACCTTGTCGTTTTCGTAAAACAGGTCGGCACCTGACTCCCAGACCCGGTCGACGGGGATGATCTGGCCGTTCTTGAGCAGGATGATATCGCGGTTCAACCGGTCTCTGGCCAGAACCCCCGCTGAAACGGCCACGAGCGCCAGCACGACCAGCAGGATCTTCGACTTCCGCATAGAATGTCCCTGGGAGCTGGTTAGGAGCTTCAATATCCCAACAGATATCATCGGTATTGCCCTGAGATCCTTGAGCACTATTTGGTATCCATCCATCAGCGGCGTCGTACCGCCAACTCCGGCCTCGAACCCATCGCCGCGGCCCGGGCATTGACCCCCAGTCGACAACCAGTGTATGGTAGCCGCAGCGATGGAAGCCACCAACGCGCAGCAGCCGACGACGCAGATGCCCGCCGCTTTTGCCGCCGAAAGAACCCTGGGACGACTGGCGCAATGGCTCCGTCTCATGGGTTTCGACACCCTCTCGGAAATCGAATACCCGCGGGGATCGTTCATGCCGCACGTCGGGCCGGAACGGATTTTTCTGACCCGGAGGCGGCTTCTCCGCGAGGCCGCCGTCGGATTGAAAACGGTTTTCATCCAGGCCAACGATCCGAAGGAACAAGCTGCCGAACTGGTCCGCAAGGCCGCCATCCGACCGGAGCACCTCCATCCGTTTACGCGCTGCATCCGCTGCAACGAAAGGATCAAGGCCGTTGACCGGGCGGCGGTCCTGAGGTCGGTCCCGGAATATGTCTGGAACACCCAGACGCAATTCAGCGCCTGCCCGAAGTGTGGAAGGGTGTACTGGAAAGGCAGCCATACCGGACGCGCGTTGACCCAACTCCGGGAAATCCTGAGGGCCGCAGGAATCGACGAAGAGGACCAAATGATCTTAAATTAGTCGTGAAATCAGTTAGAAAGAATTCTTTTGTTAATATATGAATCGATGAAATTCAAACGCAAAGTCATTGCCCTCGAAGCCCGCCTCAGACAGTGCCGCAACGTTGTCACGCTCGGGGTGTGCCCCAATTTTCATCAATATCCGCGCGGGGTCCAGACCGAGATCCGAAGGGCGGACATCATCTATTATCCGACCACCTTCTATGCGGATCTCTTCGACGCGATCGGCAAACCGACGTTTCCCAGCTACCACACCTACAAATGCGTGCAGGACAAGATCAAGCAAACCGCGCTTTTCGAACTGATAGGAATTCCTCACCCCCGCACGCGGGTTTTTTACGGGAAGCGCCAGAAGCAGACCATCCTCCAGCATTTCCGATTTCCTTTCATCGCCAAGGTCGCCCGTGGCTCGGCCAGGGGCGAGGGAGTTTTTCTGGTCCGAAACGATGAAGAGCTGGAGCGCTACAACGAGCGCACCACCGTCGCCTACATCCAGGACTATCTTCCCGTCGATCGCGACATGCGGGTCGTCGTCATCGGCCGCCGCAGCGTGCATGCGTATTGGCGCATCGCGCCGGAGACCGATTTCCGGTCAAATGTATCCCGAGGCGCCCGGATCAGCCTGGAGCCGGTGCCCGCGACGGCCCAGGCGCTGGCGACGTATACGGCCCGGGCGTGCGGCTGGGACGATGTCGGCATCGATATCTGCCGGTTCAAGGGCGAGTTCTACGTGCTGGAGGCCAACATGAAATACGGCCGGGAAGGATTCCGGCAAGCGGGCATCGACTACTGCCGGTTGATGGAGGAAATGATTGAGCGCCGCGAAATCTGACCCGCTGGATTTAAAGTCGATCCGAGTGCTCCTCGACCGCAGGGAGGCCGAAGGCCTTTCGCCCGGCGGCACCCCCAACCTGAGCGCCGTCCGGCGCCGTGAGGAGGAACTTCTGACCGAGGGCTACCGCCAGGCGTTTTCAGTGGACGCCGATCGGATCCTGCACTCGCGTGCCTACGCCCGCTATATCGACAAGACCCAGGTCTTTTACCTGATCCGCAACGATCACATCACCCATCGGGTGCTGCACGTTCAGCTGGTTTCCAAGATCGGCCGTTCGATCGGTCGTTTTCTGGGACTCAACGAGGACCTCATCGAGGCGATCGCGTTGGGGCACGATATCGGCCACACGCCCTTCGGCCATGACGGCGAGCGGTTTCTTTCGCAGCTTTGCCAGGAGCACGGCATCGGCTCGTTTCAGCACAACGTGCAGAGCGTGCATTTTCTCGATCTGGTGGAGCGCAAGGGCAAGGGGTGGAACCTTTGCCTGCAGACCCTGGACGGAATCCTCTGCCACGACGGCGAGGTCCACACCCCGGCGTTGGCGCCGCGAGGCACCAAATCCTTCGCCGGCCTGGAAGCCGAAATGACCGCTAAGATCAGAGATCCCGATGTGGAGCTCGTCCCGATGACGCTGGAGGGATGCGTCGTGCGCATGGTCGACACGGTCGCCTACATCGGCCGGGACGTCGAGGATGCCATTCGTTTGGGCCTCATCCGGCGGTGCGACCTGCCCAGGGAAAGCGTGGCGGTGCTGGGAGAGACCAACGGGACGATCGTCTTCAAGCTGTCGACCGACATCATCCGCACCAGCCACGGCAAGGACTTCGTGGCCTTCAGCCCGGAGGTGTCCGAGGCGCTCAAGCGGCTGAAACAATTCAATCTCGAACGTATCTACCTCAATCCGCGCATGAAGCCGCATACCGAGGTCATCCGGGGCCTCTTTCGGCGGCTGTTCGATGGTTTTCTGGAAGATCTGGAAAAGCAGCGCACGGAATCGGTCATCTTCCAGGGCTTCCTGAACGGCATGACCGTAGACTATCTCCGGCGGCAGCGGCCGGCCGAGGTGGTGCGGGACTTCATCGCCGGCATGACGGATCGGTATTTTCTGGACCTCTGCCCCGCGGACAAGCGGCCTGGATACGTGCCCATCGTCGACGGTGGGGCCTAAGCCGGAGCCCGGCCCGGGGGGCGCCTGAAAGAGCATGGGGGAGCCGAGGACCTATCGCGCGCGGGTCGACAGCGGCCGGCTGACGGCCTTCGAGGTGGTGGTGAAGCAGACCGACCTCCACGTTCGGGCGCAGTCCGATTTAAGCGCCCTGGCGCGGGAAGCGGTATTGGAGCAGCGCGAGTACATCGAAGCCTACATCCGCCGGCATCCCGAATTTCTCTCCGCGCTGGCACCCTGGCCGATCGCCGAGCCGGCGCCGCCGGTCGTTCGCGATATGATCGCGGCCGGCAGCGCCGCCGGCGTGGGTCCCATGGCGGCGGTGGCCGGTGCCGTCGCCGAGCACGTCGGCCGGAAGCTGCTGGCGCACAGCGAGGAGGTCATCGTTGAAAACGGGGGAGACCTGTTTTTACAGACCTCGGAGGCGGCCACGGTCGCCGTGGGAGCGGGCGGCTCGCCGCTCAGCTTCAGAATCGGCATTCGTACGCCGGGAGCAAGCGTGCCTTACGCCGTATGCACCTCGTCGGGCACGGTGGGGCACTCGCTCAGCTTCGGGAGGGCGGACGCCGTGTGCGTGACATCGCGCTCCGGTGCGCTGGCGGATGCCGCTGCGACGGCCGTCGGCAACCGGGTTCTTTCCCGGCAGGACATACCCGCCGCCATCGAACTGGCCCAGCGCATCGCCGGCGTCCTGGGGGTGCTCATCGTGGTGGACGGAGTCATGGGGGCCTGGGGGGCGCTGGAAATGGTCGCCCTGGATCGAAAAAAGGGTTGAGTTTTATGACCAAACCGATTAGATTGGATTATTATCATAACCTATTGGTAATCATGAATAAAAATGCACTGACCGCCGGGCGGGCAAGAGCCTGCGGCAAGGGCGGGCTGGTATCCGGGAGAAGGCAGTGAGCATGAAGACCATGTGGGCCCCCTGGAGGATCGAGTACATCCTCGGCGCCAAGGAAGAAGGCTGCGTGTTCTGCAACGCCCTTTCGGTGAGCGATCAACTCACCTTGTACAAAGGGCGAGAAACTCTGGTGGTCATGAACAAGTATCCCTACATCAACGGCCATCTGCTGGTGGCGCCCGCTCGGCACCTGTCGACGCTGGACGAGCTCAGCCAAGCGGAGATGGGGCTGCTTTTGGCGACCGTCGAACGGTCCGTAGCGATTCTCAAGAGGGTCATGCGGCCGGAAGGGTTCAACATCGGCCTCAATCTCGGGAGGGTGGCCGGCGCGGGAATCGAGGAACACCTGCATTTTCATATCGTCCCGCGCTGGTCTGGAGACACCAATGCGCTGGCGGTGTTCGCGGACGTGCGCGTGATCCCGCAGCATCTCCAGGAAACTTTCGCGCTTCTAAAACCGCATTTCAGGGCGATCGACCTCGAACGGACCGCAGACGCCCCAACGGCATCGGCCGGCTCGGCACCGGGCAAGAAGCTCGACTGCCGAAAGGGGTCGGCGCGCGTCGCCAGGCGCGCGTGATGGCCGGGTCGGGGAGAGTTGCGGAAACCCCGCGGCAAGCGGCCCGCAGCGGCGGCGATTCTGGCGGCAACACGGGATGGAGGTTAGGGGATGAAGAAAGGGAAGCTGGTTTTCTGGTTGTTGATCCTGGGGGCTATCGCGGTGGTCGTCTTTCAGAACGAGGGCTACTTCATGGACACCCAGCAGAGCCTGCGCCTGAACCTCAAGGCGTTTCCGGAATACCAATCGCCGCAACTGCCCCTGGTGGTCTTTCACCTGCTGTTCTTCGGGTTCGGGCTGATCGTGGCCTATCTCTTCGGCGGACTGAATCGCTGGCGTCGCCGCAAGGCCGTCACCCACCTGACAGCCGAAAACGCCGCGCAGCGGGCTGAAATCGAAAGCCTGAAGGCCGAACTGGCCGGCCTGAAGGGCGCTCCCGACGCCGGCGCCCAGCAAACCTCCGTCACCTCGCCGGTCGTCAAAAACTGAGGCCCGCCCGAGATTCAGCCCCGGGCCTCCGAAGCGTTCATGAATCCCGCCAAATCAACCCCCATGCTCAAGCAGTACCTGGCCATCAAGGGCGACTACCCGGATGCCGTCCTTTTTTACCGTATGGGGGATTTCTATGAGATGTTCCTTGAGGACGCCGAGCTTGCCGCCGGCATTCTCGACATCACGCTGACCTCGCGCAACAAAAGCGATCCGGACGCGGTCCCCATGTGCGGGGTGCCGTACCGGTCCGCGTCCGGATACATCGCCCGGCTCATCGAGCGCGGCCACAAGGTGGCGGTCTGCGACCAGGTGGAAGATCCGGCCGCCGCCAAGGGTCTGGTCCGGCGCGAAGTGGTGCGGGTCATCACCCCCGGCATGATCGTCGACGAGGAGTTCCTGGACGCCCGAGCGAACAACTTCATCCTGGCGTTGTGCCGGACCGCGAAGGCGTCCGGGCTTGCGTATCTGGACCTTTCCACTGGCGTCTTCCGCGTGACCGAATCGGCCGACCCGGCCGCGGTCCTGGAAGAAGCGCGGCGGGTGGGGCCGCGCGAGATCCTGCTGCCGGAAAACGCCCGCAAAGACCCCGGCGGCGGCTGGCTGCGGCGCCTGCCCGCCCTGTTTCCGGAGGTGGCCTTCAGTCATGTCGATGACAAGACCTTCGAGCATCGCCGCTGCTACGAGCGGCTGACCCGCCAGCTGAACACGCTGACCCTGGAGGGCTTCGGCTGCGAAGCCTTCACCGCCGGCGTGTGCGCCGCTGGCGCTTTGATTTTTTACGTCGACGAAACCCAGAAACGGAACACCGCCCACCTTTGCCGGCTCGAAAGCTACGGGCTCGAGCAGTGCCTAGTGATCGACGAGGTCAGCCGCCAGAATCTGGAGCTGATCCGCAACCTTCGAACCGGCACCCGCCGCGGGACCCTGCTGAGCGTGCTCGACCACACCCGCACGGCCATGGGCGCGCGGACGCTCGCCGACTGGCTGCGGCGCCCGCTGCGGTCGCCCGGCGACATCGAGCGGCGGCTGGCCGCCGTTGCCGAAGCCCGGGAGCGCGAGGGACTGCGCCGCGAATTGCGCGATCGCCTGAAGGACGTCCATGATATGGAGCGTGCCGGCAGCAAGGCGGTGATGGGGCACGCCCATGCGCGCGATCTGCTGGCGTTGAAGTCCTCACTGAAGGCGCTGCCTGCGCTCTGGGCGGCGCTGGACGGCTTCACCGCCGAACTATACCGGCCCGGGGAAACGATCGATGATCTCATGACGCTGGCTGAGCGGATCGAACGCGCCGTCCGCGAGGACGCGCCGCTGGCCCTGAACGAAGGCGGCCTGATCCGGGCCGGGTTCAACGCGGAGCTCGACGAGCTCGTGCGCATCAGCTCGGATGCCAAAGGCTATCTGGCGCAGCTCGAGGTGCGCGAGAAGGAGGCCACGGGGATCACGGCGCTGAAGGTGAGCTTCAATAAGGTTTTCGGCTATTACATCGAAGTTCCCAAGACCCGGGCGGCCGCCGTGCCGCCGCGCTACGTGCGCAAGCAGACGCTCGTGAATGCCGAGCGCTTCATCACCGACGAGCTCAAGCACTTCGAGGTGAAGGTCATGGGGGCCGAGGAGCAGCGCGCCGTTCTTGAGAACCGGCTGTTTCAGGAGGTGCGCGAGGAGGCCGCGCGGCACCATCCCAAGATTCAGGCGGTCGCGCGCTTCCTGGCCGGCCTGGACTGCCTGCTCGGCCTGGCGGAGGCGGCCGCCCAGAACGGATACTGCCGGCCGCAAATCCGGGAGGAGGGCCTCCTGCGCATAGAGGACGGGCGGCACCCGGTGGTCGAGAAGATGATCGCCGGGGAGCGCTTCGTGCCCAACACCGTCGAGATGGACGACAGCGCCCAGCAGGTATTGATCATCACCGGGCCGAACATGGCCGGCAAGTCCACGGTCATGCGTCAGGTGGCCCTTTCGGTCGTCATGGCGCAGATGGGCAGTTTCGTCCCGGCGCGCAAGGCCGAGATCGGCGTCGTCGATCGGATCTTCACCCGCGTGGGCGCCTTGGACAATCTTTCCCAGGGCCAGAGCACGTTCATGGTGGAGATGCAGGAAACCGCCAACATCCTGCACCACGCGACCGAGCGCAGCCTGGTCATCCTGGATGAGATCGGCCGCGGCACCAGCACCTTCGACGGCCTCAGCATCGCCTGGGCCGTGGCCGAATACCTGCACGACCTGGGCCAGAAGGGCGTCAAGACGCTTTTCGCCACCCACTATCACGAACTCACCGAACTGGCCGACCGCAAACCGCGGGTGGCCAACTTCAACATCGCCGTCCGGGAGTGGAACGATGAAATCATTTTTCTGCGCAAGCTGGTCCCCGGAGGCACCCATCGCAGCTACGGCATCGAGGTGGCCCGGCTGGCCGGCATTCCCGCCGAGGTGATCGCGCGCGCCAAGAAGATTCTTTTCCGCATCGAAAACGGCGAGCACGGTTTCGCGCGGCCGGAGGCTCACGTCGGGAACGGCCGGTCGGCTCCGCTGCAGCTCGATCTGTTTCGACCCGCAGCGAGCGAACTCATCGAACGTCTGCGCGCAGTGGACATCGTCCGGATGTCACCGCTGGAGGCCCTGAATCTGCTCAGCCGCCTGCAGGACATCGCGCTTCGGGAAGGCGACGGAACGAAGGCGCCCGGCTGAAAAAAGAGCGCGCACGCCTCTGGAAAAATTTAGTTTTTTACGATAAGCTTTCGTATCTCGCTGGCGGAGCTACGATACCATTCATGGTGCACAGATCGATTTCCCGCGTTTTGCTGAGCCTCTTTCTGGCAGTGGCGCTCGCCGGCGGCGGTGATGCTGCCGGCGCCGGTCCGAGCGATGCGTTTTTCGACGCCGAGTCCTGCGCCCGGGGGCTGCGCAAGAGCCCGCAGAAAATTAAATCCCGTTCGAACTGGACCCAGTGCATCGACCAGTTCCAGGCGGTCTACCGTCAGGACCCCAAGGGGCCGTGGGCACCCGCCAGTTTGTTCCACAGCGGCGTGCTCTACATGGATCTTTACAGAATTTCGCGAAGCGATGCCGATCAAAAAGCCGCGGCGGAGCTCTTTGAACAGCTCCAGAAGAAGTTCCCGGACAGCGGCTATCATGACCGCGCAGCGGCCGAGCTGCAGAAATTGAATGCCGCTCCGTCCGCCGCCAGAGAAGACCCGCCCGCCAAGCAGACGGCGCGCGGAACGCCGACGGCGGCCGAGAAGGACGCGCCGAAAAAGCCGGGCGCGGATAAAGCCGGCTCTCCCGCCAGTGCCAGCAGCCGAAGTCCGTTGATCAAGGCGGAGGCTTGTTTTCAGAGATTGCGCGTCAGCCAGCCCACGGAGAACACGCGGCGCGAATGGATGCTTTGCATCGGCCGCTTCCACAACGTCTACCTGGAGGATCCCGCCGGGTCCGCGGCCGCCCAGGCCTTGTATCAGGAAGGCGTCCTCTACCATGATCTGCACAAGGGGTTGAAGTTCGACTCGGACCTGAGGGCCGCGCGGGAGAGCTTCGAAAAGATCGTCCGGGAATATCCGGAAAGCTCCTTCGCGGCCAAAGCCTCCCTGGAGCTGAAGTCCATGCGTCCGGTGCGGCTGGCGCGGGAAGCCCCGGCCCGCAGACCCGCACCGCCGCCGGTTCCGTCCGTGCCGAGCGAACCCGCCGCGCCCGTACCCCCGGAAATCCTGGCCGAGCCCCCCAAAGCGGCCGAGGGCGAGGAGGGGCTGGCGGTCGTGCAGGACCTGCGGCACTGGTCGAATCCGAACTACACCCGCGTCGTGGTCTACGTCGATCGCGAAACCGACTTCACGCATCGGCTTCTCAAAAAGGACCCGACCATCGAAAAGCCTCCGCGCCTTTACGTGGACCTCAGCAACAGCACGTTGGGCGGCGGCAGTCAGAAAACCATTCCGATCAATGACGATCTGCTCAGCGACGCCCGCGCCGCGCGCTACACCCTCGATTCGGTGCGGGTGGTGATGGACATCAAGTCCTTCGACACCTACAAGGTGTTTTCGCTGCGCGACCCGTTCCGCATCGTCATCGATGTCTGGGGGCGCAACGGCGGGGCATCGGTCGCTCAGGACCGTGAAGAAGGGTCCGCACCGCCGCCGCCCGGCTCAACGGTCGAGCGCAGCCGGCGCGTCCCGCGCGGCGCGCTGGCCCGGCAGCTGGCGCTGGGGGTCCGGCGCATCGTGATCGATCCCGGCCACGGTGGCAAAGACTTCGGCGCCCCCGGGTTCATCCCGGGAGTGCATGAAAAGGACGTGGTCCTGGCGATCGCTAGGCGCGTGGCCCATAAAATCCGCGACGAGCTGGGCATCGAGGCCATCCTCACCCGCAGCGACGACCGTTACCTGACCCTCGAGGAGCGCACGGCGTTTGCCAACACGCGCGGCGCCGACTTATTCGTGTCCGTTCACACCAATGCTTCGCGTGATCCGCGGGCCTACGGGACCGAGACCTATTTTCTCAACCTCGCCACCGACGACGAATCCATCCGGGTCGCGGCCATGGAGAACGCCACTTCCACGAAGAACATCAGCGACCTGCATTCCATCCTGAACGACCTGCTCAAGAACGCCAAGATCAACGAGTCCAGCCGGATGGCCGAGGTCATGCAGTCCACGCTGGTCAGCCACATGCGCGGAAGCGGCTATGAACGCGTCAAGGACAAGGGGGTCAAACAGGCGCCCTTCTATGTGCTTCTCGGGGCGCGCATGCCCTCGATCCTGGTGGAGACCGCGTTCATCAGCAATCGCGAAGAGTGCCGTCTGCTCACCACGGCGAGCTATCAGGAACATC
>Ga0114939_10002810_pt1 | contig 12574 bp, 10 predicted proteins | sample AshMeaCrysSpring_FD_87196 | JGI IMG/M metagenome (GOLD analysis project Ga0114939, IMG submission 87196) | Groundwater microbial communities from Big Spring, Nevada to study Microbial Dark Matter (Phase II) - Ash Meadows Crystal Spring | ecosystem: Environmental > Aquatic > Deep subsurface >... | reverse complement strand
CAAGCACCGCATCGAGGACGCCATCTCGGCGACCCGCGCGGCCATCGAGGAGGGCATCGTCGTCGGGGGCGGCGCCGCACTCGTCCAGGTGGGGCCGGTGCTCGACGGCGGCCTCGGCCTCGAGGGCGACCAGCTCGTCGGCGTCAAGGTCGTGCGCCGCGCCCTCGTCGAGCCGCTGCGGTGGATCGCCGAGAACGCCGGACAGGAGGGCCTGGTCGTGACGGCGAAGGTCGCCGAGCTGCCGGCCGGCCACGGCTACAACGCCGCGACGGGCGAGTACGGCGACCTGATGGCCGCCGGGGTCGTCGATCCGGTCAAGGTGACCCGCTCGGCGCTGGAGAACGCCGCCTCGATCGCCGGGATGCTGCTCACCACCGAGACCCTGGTGGTGGAGAAGCGCGAGGACGAGCAGGACGCCGGGGCCGGCCACGGCCACGGCCACTCGCACGGCCCGGGCGGGCACTCGCACTAACAGAGACCCCGCACGGCAGAGCCTCCGATCCGCAGGGATCGGAGGCTCTGTCGCGTCCGGGGGCCCAGGAGGGGGGAGGCCCGCGGAGGGCGCCGGTCGGGGCCCGCAGGGGGAGAGGGCCGAGACCGCGAAGGGTGGGTCAGGAGGCCTCGGCGAACCGGCGGCCGCCGGCGTAGACGGCCTCGCGGTCGTCCTCGCTCATCCCGCCCCAGATGCCGTACGGCTCGCGGACGCGCAGCGCGTGCTCGGCGCACTGCAGCAGCACGGGGCAGGTCGCGCAGACGGCCTTGGCGGCCTGCTCGCGGGCCACCCGGGAGGGGCCGCGCTCGCCCTCGGGGTGGAAGAAGGCCGCCACGTCCGAGCCCCGGCAGGCCGCCTCGAGCTGCCAGTCCCAGAAGTCGGCGTTCGGGCCAGGGAGGCGGGAGACGTCGGCCATGTCAGGTGCCCTTCTCAAGTGCTCGGGCCGTGGCCCGGTGTGTGGACGGTCGGGGGTTCCCTGTCGGGATCCGTAAGGTGAATCTACAACCGCGCCATAAGTAGGTCAAGTTCCTGTGATGAACAATTTTCGAACAACTTTGTCAGGTCGCCCGCGGCTCCTCCGGGGCGGGGAATCGGCCCGTCGAGGTGCGGCGCGGCCGATCTGGGCCCACAATCGCGTCATGGGTTCGTCGTCCAGGCGGTTGCAGCCGGCGCCCTCCTCCGCGCCCGCGCTCACGGTTGCGGCCGTGGCGCGGCGGTTGGGCATCGCCCCCGCGACCCTGCGCACCTGGGACCGCCGCTACGGGCTCGGGCCGGGGGCCCACACCGCGGGGGCGCATCGGCGCTACTCGCCGGTCGACCTGGCCCGCCTGGAGGTGATGCGCCGCCTCACCCTGGAGGGCGTCTCCCCGGGGGACGCGGCGAGGGCCGCCTTGGCGGCGGAGATCGAGGAGCCCCGGCTGGCCACGGTCACGGAGTTCCCGGCTGCCCAGGTGGTCGCCGAGGTCGAGCCCCAGCCCTCCGGCCGGCCGGCCGGGGGAGGTCGCGTCGTGCCGCTCACCGACAGCACACCGGCCGGTCGGGGCCTGGCCCGCGCCGCGCTGGCGCTGGACGCCCAGGCCTGCACGGACATCGTGCGCGACCAGATCGCCCAGCGCGGGGTCACGGCGACCTGGGACCAGCTCTGCGTGCCCGTGCTGGTCGGCATCGGCCAGCGCTGGGCGGCCACCGGCCAGGGGGTCGAGGTCGAGCACCTGCTGTCCGACGCCGTGTTGGCAGCGCTGCGGCTGTCCACGGCCCGCATCCGCGAGCCTGCCAACCCGCGCCCGGTGCTCCTGGCCTGCGCCGAGGAGGAGCAGCACGTGCTGCCGCTGCACGCGCTGGCGGCGGCCCTCTCCGAGCGCCGGGTGGCGACGCGCGTTCTGGGCGCCCGGGTCCCCCGCGACGCACTCGCCTCGGCCATCCGGCGCAGCGGGCCGGCGGCCGTCTTCCTCTGGGCGGCCCTGCCGCGCACCGGTTCGACCGACCAGCTGGCCGGCCTCCCGGCGGTGCGTCCCGCACCTCTGCTCGTCCTGGGCGGTCCCGGATGGCAGGGCGGCCTCCCCGCCGGGACGGTCACCACCCAAAGCCTCGCCGAGGCCGTAGAGCAGATCGCGGCCGCCTCCGTCGTCTGACGCCCCGGGCTGGGTAGCCTCCTGAGCGCGCCGCGCGGATCCACCGCCCGGTCAGGCCCCGACGGGGCTCCGGGAGGGAGGCCGCGACATGACCGGGCAGTCGGACGAGCTCGCCGACCTGCTGGCGTCCGGCGAGCGAGCCGCGTTCCACGGCCCCCCAGGAGCCGGCGTCGATCCGCTCCGCTCGGCCGCGGAGCTGGCGGCCAGCCAGGGCCGCACCGCGGAAGGCCTGCTGGCGACCTGGCTGCTCGGGGTGACCCTCGGCGCCTCCGGTCGGTACGGCTCGGCGCTTTCGGTGCTGGAACCGCTGGGGGCCTCCTGCGTGCCGGGCGATGACTCCGGGCCTGAGGCAAGGCTGGTCGCGGCGCTGGCCGCCGCCACCGCGGCCAGCGTGCACCGGCAGCTCGGGCGGCACGCGGCTGCGGCCCAGCGCGATCAGCACGCACTCGCCCTGGCGCTGGTCGGCGAGGCGCCCGCCGAGGGGCTCGACGAGCCGGCCTTCGATGCACGCCTCGGACTGGCGGCCGACGCCGTAGGGCTCGGCGACGCGGCCGAGGCGCACCGGCGGCTGGATGAGGCCGCGGGGGTCGCCGCGGCGCATCCGCAATGGTGGCGCCAGCGGGTCCGGCTGGACTGGGTGCGCGCCGAGATCGCGCTGCTCGAGGGCGAGGCCGCGCCAGCCGTACGTGCGGCGCAGGCCGCCCTCTCGCTGTCCGAGCGATCGGGGGCGCCCCGCCACACCGCCAAGTCGCTGCTCTTCGTGGGGGTTTCCCTGCTCCAGGACGGCCAACCGGACGAAGGCGCCGCGGCCCTGCGCCGGGCCGGCCTGCTCGCCGAGGGGCTGGGCGCGCTCCCGCTCGTGTGGCCCTCGCGGGCCATGCTCGGGGCGCTGGTGGCCGAAAGCGACCCCGCGGAGTCGGCCCGGGCCCTGGCGTCGGCCCGATCGGCGGTGCTCGCGCTGGCCGAAGACCTGACTGAGGAGCTGCGGGCGGAGTGGCTGGCCCGGCCAGACATCGCCGCGCTGCTCGGCACCGGCTGAACCGCGTCGAAACCGGGCACGATTCGGCACTAAGCCTCCGCGGCCGTTCTGCCGAAGACCTCTGCGTGACCACTGTGTGCGTGTGCGACGACTCGCCGCTCGCCCGCGAGGCGCTGCGCCGGGCCGTTGCGACGGTGCCCGGGGTCACCCGCGTCACCGTCGCGTCCAGCGGTGAGGAGGTCCTCGCCCGCTACACGGCCGAGAGCCCCGACCTCGTGCTCGTCGACCTGCGGATGCCCGGGATCGGCGGCGTCGAGGCGACCCGCCGGCTGGTGGCCACCCACCCGGGCGCCGTCGTCGTGGTGCTGACCATGGCCGAGGACCACGACGGGGTGGCCCGAGCCGTCGCGTACGGGGCCCGCGGGTACCTCCGCAAGGACGCCACCCGCGAGGAGGTCGCCGCCACGCTGGCCCAGGTGCTGGTCGGCGCACCGCCGGCCGCGCGTCCGATGCGGCGGATGCCGGACGCGGGCGGCCCGCCCGCCCTGACCGAGCGCGAGCTCCAGGTGCTGACCGGGATGAGCCGCGGACGCAGCAACGCCGAGATCGGCCGCGAGCTCTACCTGTCCGAGGACACCGTCAAGACTCATGCCCGCCGGCTTTTCCGCAAGATGGGTGCCGCCGACCGCGCGCACGCCGTCGCCGTCGGCTTCCGCTGGGGGCTGCTGCGCTGAGCGCGGGCGTCGCTGACCGCTCCCGTTAGGCCTGGGCCAGCGCTGCCGCCGCTGCTAGCGTCGATGGGGTGACCGTGGTGGATGGCGCGGGCGGACCTGCCGCAGGTGCTGCGGTGACGACAGTCGGGCTCCGCCGGCCGGACGACCCCCTCGAGGTCGAACGGCTGCTGGCGCGCGTGCGTCCGCTTGTGCTGCGCTATTGCCGGGCCCGGCTCGGCCGAGTGCCGGGTGCGCGCCAGCAGGCGGAAGACGTGGCGCAGGAGGTGTGCATGGCCCTGCTCAGGGCGTTGCCCACGTTCGAGGACCGCGGCTTGCCAATTGAGGCGTTGGCGTACGGCATCGCCGCCCACAAGGTGGCCGACGCCCAGCGGGCCTTCGCACGCCGTGCGGAGCCCATGCCCGACGTCCCGGACGGCCCCGATCCTGATCGCGGACCCGAGGAGGCGGCGGTTCACCGTCGCGAGGTGTCCGGTGCCTTCGCCCTGCTCGATCGGCTGCCGGAGCGCGACCGCGAGATCCTCCTGATGCGGATCGTGTGGAAGTGGTCGGCTGACCAGGTGGGCGCCCAGCTCGACATGAGCGCCGGCACGGTACGGGTGGCGCAGCACCGCGCGCTTGAGCGCCTGCGTGCGCTTGCCCGCGCGGCGGAGTTGGCATGAACGCCGAGCAAGCGCTTCCCGACCAGCCGAAGGCCCCGACCTCCGACCGGACCGCATCGATCTCTGCCGATGACGCTCTCGTGGACCGGCTGTCGGCCGGCCGAGGGGACCGCCGGGATAGGCGCGATCCCGCGGCCGCCGTGCTGGCCGCGATCCTGGCCGAGCTCGACGGCCGGCCCGACCCGCGGGCGCGCAGGCGCCGCCACCGGCGCCGCGTGGCGATCGCGGTGCCGGTGATCGCCGGGCTCGTGGTCATGCCTGGCCTCGCGGCTGCGGCCTCGGCGGGGGATCCGTGGGCTCCCTACCGATCGGCTCTCACGGCCGTCGGCCTGGCGCCGACCCCGCCCGCCGCGGACAGCGGCCAGCCGGACTTCGCCGCTGCGTCGCGAGCCCTCAGCGCGGCCGAGGAGGCGGCGGCCGCGGGTGACCTGGTTGGCGCCCAGCGGCTGCTCGTGGCGGCCAACGAGTCCCTGGTCGGCGCAGCTGGGCCAGAAGCCGCACTTCTGTGGGGCCGCTTCCGAGCCCTTGGGCGGGTCCTGGCCAACAGCGCCAATGGCACGCCGGGGGGCCCGGTGACGACGGAGTCGCCAGCCCCCAACGGCACTGCCGCCGGTCAGGAGAAAGGCACGCAGGCGAATTCGCCGAGCCAGGAGCCGCCGGCCTCGGGTGGCGCCAACGGGGCTGGCAACGGCGCTCCGGCCCCAGCCTCCACCACGCCCCCGCCTCCGACCACCAAGGGCAACGCCAACGGACCGAGCGACACCAAGCAGACCGGCGAGCCCGCCGGCTGACCTCCGCGCGGACACCTGGCGTCGGGCCGTTACCTCGCGGGTACCCTTCCGCCATGGAGGCCCTGCCGCAGACGTTCGCCCCGCTGGGACTCACATACGACGATGTGCTGCTGCTCCCCGGGGAGTCGGACGTCATCCCGAGCGAGGTCGACACCTCCACCCGGGTGAGCCGCGGGCTCACGGTCAAGACGCCGCTGCTGTCGAGCGCGATGGACACCGTCACCGAGGCGCGAATGGCCATCGCGATGGCCCGCCAGGGCGGCCTCGGGGTGCTCCACCGCAACCTTTCGATCGAGGACCAGGCCTCGCACGCCGACCTCGTCAAGCGCTCCGAGGCCGGGATGATCACCCACCCGGTCACCTGCCTGCCCGAGGACTCGCTGGCCGACGTCGACCGGCTCTGCGCCCGCTATCGGATCTCCGGTGTCCCGGTCGTCGACGCCGCCGGGGTGCTCGTCGGCATCGTCACCAACCGCGACATGCGCTTCGAGTCCGACCACTCGCGGCTGGCCCGCGAGGTGATGACGCCGATGCCGCTGGTCACCGCGCACCCGGGCATCTCCTCGGACGAGGCCTTCGCGCTGCTGGCCAGCCGCAAGATCGAGAAGCTCCCGCTCATCGACGCCGAGGGCCGGCTGACCGGGCTCATCACCGTCAAGGACTTCGTCAAGTCCGACCAGTACCCGCTCGCCACCAAGGACGCCGACGGGCGGCTCGTCGTCGGCGCCGCGGTCGGGGTGGGCGACGACTCGTACAAGCGGGCCCGCACGCTCATCGAGGCCGGCGTCGACCTCGTCGTCGTCGACACCGCGCACGGCCACAGCCGGCAGGTCCTCGACATGGTGGCGCGGCTGAAGCGCGAGACCGACGTGCAGGTGGTCGGCGGCAACGTCGCCACCCGCGACGGCGCGCAGGCCCTCGTGGACGCCGGCGCCGACGGCGTCAAGGTCGGCGTGGGCCCTGGCTCGATCTGCACGACCCGGGTGGTGGCCGGGGTCGGCGTCCCCCAGGTCACCGCGATCTACGAGGCCTCCCTCGCCTGCCGCCCCGCCGGCGTCCCGGTCATCGGCGACGGCGGCCTGCAGTCGTCCGGCGACATCGCCAAGGCCGTGGTCGCCGGGGCGTCCACGGTGATGCTCGGCTCGCTGCTGGCCGGCTGCGAGGAGGCCCCAGGCGACGTGGTCTTCGTCAACGGCAAGCAGTTCAAGTCCTACCGCGGGATGGGCTCGCTGGGCGCCATGCAGTCGCGTGGCCAGGCCCGGTCGTACTCCAAGGACCGCTACTTCCAGGACGACGTGCTCTCCGACGACAAGCTGGTGCCGGAGGGCGTCGAGGGCCAGGTGCCCTACCGCGGCCCGCTCGCGGCGGTGGCCCACCAGCTCGTCGGCGGCCTCCGGGCGTCGATGGGGTACGTCGGGGCGCAGACCATCGCCGAGCTGCAGGACAAGGGCCGCTTCGTGCGGATCACCGCCGCGGGGCTCAAGGAGAGCCACCCGCACGATGTCGCGGTGACCGTCGAGGCGCCCAACTACACCCTGCGCTGAGCCCGTGCGGCAGGCCTTAGCGGGCCAGCCCCTCGGGCATGGGGACCCGCAGCTCGCCGCAGGCGTGCTCGTACGCCCGCACGAGGTCGTCGGGCACGTGGCCGTCGCACAGCTGGCCGAGCCGCTCGGCCACCCGGTCGCTGAGCTCGCCGAGGAGCCGGGCGAAGGTGGACAGCTCGCGATCGGACCAGTCGCGGGTCACCTCGCCGATGAAGGCCAGCCGCACCCGCTGCGTCACGACGACGACCTGCTCGCCCTCGTCGGTGAGGCGCACCACGGTGCGTCGTCGGTCGGAGGGGTCCTGCTCGCGCACCACGAGCCCCTCGGCCTCGGCCTCGCTGAGCAGCCGGCTGACCGTGGAGGGGTCGAGGGTGAGGTAGGCGGCGACCTCCTTGACCGTGGCGAGCGCCCCCCGCGCGGCCAGCGCGCCGATGGCCTCGCAGGCCATGGTCTTGGCGTAGTCGATGCTGCGGTCGAGCCCGGGGACCGGCAGGGAGTTGCCGGGCGGCTTGGTCATGAAGCGCCGCATCCGCAAGAGGGCCTCGTCGCTGGCCAACAGGTGCGACTCACGGCTGGGGGCGAGCTCCCCGGACATCTGCGCACCTCCCCGGTTGTCTGTGCGACACAGATAGTCTACCGTAATGGTTGTCTGTGCGACACACTAATATAGGAGCAGTCATGGGTCGGGTTTCCCGTTGGGCCGTGCGTCGGCCCATCCTCGCAATCGTGGCGTGGCTTGCCGCCGTGCTCGTGGTGTTCGGCGCCGCAGGGGCCTTCGGTGGGCAGTACAACGACACCTTCACGCTGCCCGACACCGAGTCGGCCCGCGCGACCGACGTGCTCACCGACGAGTTCGGCGGCTTCGGGGCGCGCACCTCGGTCGACATCGTCTACTCGCCCACCACGGGCACCGTCGACGACGCCGAGGTCAAGGCCGCGTACGCGCAGATCAAGGCCGACATCGAGCAGCTCGAGTCGGTTGAGGCCGTCGTCGACCCGTACGGCGACGACCCGCAGGCGCAGGGCGCGATCAGCCAGGACCGCACGGTGGCGCGCTCGACGGTGACCTTCACCGGCGCCCAGGACGAGATCCCGACGGCTGACATCGTCGCGCTGAAGGGGATCATTGAGGACGCCGGCTCCGACACCCTCGAGGTGGGCGGGTCGGGTCAGGTGCTCGACTTCGTGGGCGGCGAGCCGCCGTCCTCGGAGGCCATCGGCATCGGCGTGGCGATCGTGCTGCTCATCCTCACCTTCGGCTCGCTGGTCGCCGCCGGCCTGCCGATCCTGACCGCCCTGCTCGGCCTCGGGACGGGGTTGGCCCTGGTGACGGTGGGCGCGAAGTTCCTGGACATCGCCACCTTCGGACCCACCCTGGCCGCGATGATCGGCCTGGGCGTCGGCATCGACTACGCCCTCTTCGTGATCAACCGGCACCGGCAGGCCGTGCTGGACGGCCGCGACCCCAAGGACGCGGCGTTCGAGACCGTGGCCACGGCCGGTCGCGCGGTGGTCTTCGCCGGCACCACCGTGATCATCGCGCTGCTTGGCCTCTTCGTGCTCAACATCGACTTCATGGACGGGCTGGCCGTGGCGGCCGCGCTCACCGTCCTCACGGTGATGCTCACGGCCGTCACCCTGCTGCCGGCGGTCATCTCGCTGCTGGGCCGCCGCACGTACTCGCTGCGGATGCCATGGGCCCGCGGCGAGGCGCACCCCGAGGGCCGTGCGTTCGCCCGGCACGCCGCCAACATCCAGAGGCGGCCGTGGGCCTGGGGCGTGGCCGCCCTGGCCATCGTCCTCGCGCTGGCCTTCCCCGTCCTCGACATGCGCCAGGGCTTCCCGGACGCCGGCGGCAAGAAGGAGGGCGACATCCAGCGGACCGCGTACGACCTGATCAGCGAGGGCTTCGGCCCGGGGGCCAACGGCCCGTTCATCGTCGTCGCCGAGCTGCCCGAAGGCGGCGAGGTGGCCCTGACCGACGCGCTTGTCGAGGGGCTGCAGGGCGATCCAGGCGTCGCCTTCGCGTCGCCGGCCAACCCGTCGGAGTCAGGTGCGGCCGCGCTCATCCAGGTGCAGCCGACCACCGGCCCCCAGGACGTGGAGACCGCAGAGCTGCTCGATCGCCTGCGCGCGGACGTGATCCCGCCGGCCGTCGCAGGCACGGGCGTGGTGGCCAGCGTCGGCGGCTCGACGGCGGTCATCGCCGACTTCGGGCAGGTGCTCACCGACGCGCTTCCCCTGCTGCTGACGGTGGTCGTGGGCCTGGGCTTCCTCGCCCTCGTGCTGCTCTTCCGGTCGATCCTCGTCCCGCTGATCGGCGCGGCGACGAGCCTGCTGTCGCTCGGCGCGGCCCTCGGCGCCACCGTGGCGGTCTTCCAGTGGGGCCACCTCAACGAGTTGTTGGGCATCACGGCGACCGGACCGATCCTGCCGTTCCTGCCGGTCATGCTCTTCGCCATCCTGTTCGGCCTGTCGATGGACTACCAGGTCTTCCTGGTCAGCCGGATGCAGGAGGAGTGGATGCGCACCTCCGACAACCGGGCCTCCGTGCGCCGCGGACTCGCGGGCTCCGGACGCGTCGTGGCGGTGGCCGCGGCGATCATGGCGAGCGTGTTCCTCGCGTTCGTCGCCGGCGATGACACGACGATCAAGATGTTCGGCCTTGCGCTCGGCATCGCGGTGCTCGTGGACGCCTTCATCATCCGGTTGATCTTCGTGCCCGCGCTGATGACCGTGATCGGCCCCAACTCCTGGTGGCTGCCGGCGTGGCTGGGCCGCGTTCTGCCTGCGGTGCACATCGAGGCCGAGGAGCTCGAGGCCGAGGCCGCCGAGATCGCCGACCTCGACCCTGCCGAGCTCACCGGCCGCCGCTGACGAAGACGGGCGGGCCGCGCGGCTAGGGTTCGGCCTCGTGAACGAGGTGGAGATCGGCCGAGGCAAGCGGGCCCGCCCCGCGTACGCGTTCGACGACGTGGCGATCGTGCCCAGCCGGCGCACCCGCGACCCCGAAGAGGTCTCGATCGCCTGGCAGATCGACGCCTACCGCTTCGAGCTGCCGATCATGGCCGCGCCGATGGACAGCGTGATGTCGCCGGAGACGGCGATCGCGCTGGGCCGCCACGGCGGGGTCGGCGTGCTCAACCTCGAGGGGCTGTGGACGCGCTACGACGACCCGGAGCCCCTGCTCGACGAGATCGCCGGGCTGGCCGAGGGGTCGGCCACCGCGCGGATGCAGGAGATCTACGCGGCTCCGATCCGCGAGGACCTCATCTCGGCCCGGATCCAGCAGATCCGCGCCGCGGGGGTGACGGTCGCGGCGGCCTTGTCGCCGCAGCGCACGGTGGAGTTCCACGAGGCGGTGGTGGGCGCTGGCGTGGATCTGTTCGTCATCCGCGGCACCACGGTGTCGGCTGAGCACGTCTCGGACCGCGCCGAGCCGCTCAACCTCAAGGAGTTCATCTACGAGCTCGACGTGCCCGTCGTGGTCGGCGGCTGCGCCACCTTCCAGGCGGCCCTGCACCTGATGCGCACCGGCGCCGCCGGGGTGCTGGTGGGCTTCGGCGGCGGCACCGCCCACACCACGCGATCGGTCTTGGGCGTCTCGGTGCCGATGGCCACCGCGGTGGCGGATGTCTCGGCGGCCCGCCGCGACTACCTCGACGAGTCCGGCGGCCGCTACGTGCATGTCATCGCCGACGGCGGCCTGATGCGCTCGGGAGACGTCGCCAAGGCGATCGCCCTCGGGGCCGACGCGGTGATGATCGGCTCGCCGCTGGCGCGGGCGGCGGAGGCCCCCGGCCGCGGGTGGCACTGGGGCTCGGAGGCCCACCATGCCGAGCTGCCCCGCGGCGAGCGCATGCAGGTCGGCGCCGTCGGCACGCTGGAGGAGATCCTCTTCGGCCCCTCCCGGCTGCCCGACGGGTCGATGAACTTCGTCGGCGCGCTGCGCCGGGCGATGGCCACCACCGGCTACCGCGACCTCAAGGAGTTCCAGCGGGTCCAGGTCGCCGTCCGCCCTTGACGCACCCGGCTCGCCGGAGGACCAAAGGGTGGTTACCAGCCGGTAACCCATGCCGCACAATGGGTCGGTGACCACCGGCCGGCTCGACCCCGCTGAGCGCGCCCGCGCGCTCGACCGCCTGGAGCACGGCGAGGTGGACGTCTTGGTCGTGGGAGGGGGCGTGGTCGGCGCCGGCGCCGCCCTCGACGCCGTCAGCCGGGGACTCACCGTCGGGCTGCTGGAGCGCCGCGACTGGGCCGCCGGCACGAGCAGCCGCTCCTCGCGGCTCGCCCACGGCGGCCTGCGCTACCTCGAGCAGTTCGAGTTCGGGCTCGTCCACGAGGCCCTGACCGAGCGCGGGCTGCTGCTGGAGACCTTGGCCCCGCACCTGGTGCGCCCGGTGCCGTTCGTGCTGCCGCTCACCAAGGGCTGGGAGCGCCCGTACGTCGGGGCGGGGATCGCCCTGTACGACGTGCTGTCCCGCGTCTCGCGCAAGGGCGGCGCCCTGCCCGGCCACCGCCACCTCACCCGCAAGGCGGCGTTGCGGCTCGCCCCGGCGCTGCGGCCCGACTCGCTGACAGGGGCCATCGGCTACTTCGACGCCCAGATCGACGACGCCCGCCACACGCTGGCTCTCGTGCGCACCGCGGCCGCGCACGGCGCCTACACGGCCAACGGCGTCGAGGTCACCGGCTTCGTGCGCGACGGAGACCGCGTGGTCGGGGTCGAGGCGACAGACCTGGCCACCGGCCGGCCGCTGGAGATCCGGGCCAGGCGGGTGGTCGGGGCCACCGGCGTGTGGACCGAGGACACCCGGGCGCTGCTCGGCGGCGCCGACGCCGAGGCGCTGCCCGTGCGGCCGAGCAAGGGCGTGCACCTCATCGTCGCCCGCGACCGGATCGACAGCCGGACCGCCGTGATCACCCGCACGCCGACGAGCGTGCTGTTCCTGCTGCCGTGGGGCGAGCAGTGGCTCGTCGGCACCACCGACACCCCCTACGACGGCGACCGGGACGAGCCCGAGGCGACCGAGGCCGACGTGGCCTACCTGCTCGACCAGGCCAACCGCTGGCTCGTCGACCCGCTCACCCGCGAGGACGTCATCGCCGTGTACGCGGGGCTGCGGCCGCTGCTGGCCGGCACGTCGGCGCACCAGCCGGCCGACGACGAGACGGCCCGGCTCTCCCGCGAGCACGCCGTCACCCAGCCTGCGCCTGGCTTCGTGTCCATCGCGGGCGGCAAGTACACGACGTACCGCGTGATGGCCGCCGACGTCGTCGACGCCGCGGTGGAGGGCCTCGCGGGCGACGTCCCGGCGAGCCGCACCGAGTCGCTGCGCCTCGTGGGCGCGGAGGGGTTCGCCGAGCTGATGGGCCAGTGCGCGTTCCTCGGCGCGGAGCACGGCCTCACCGAGGCCGAGGTGCGCCGACTGCTGCACCGCTACGGCGGGACCATCGACGAGGTGCTGGCACCCGTGGCGGCCGACCCCAGCCTCGGCGGGCGGCTGCATCCGGAGTCGCCGGTGCTGCGCTGCGAGATCGTCTACGCCGCCACCCACGAGGGGGCGCTCGGCCTCGAGGATGTGCTGTCCCGGCGCACCCGGCTGGCGTTGCAGGCGCGTGACGCCGGACGATCGGTCGCCGCCGAGGTGGTCGCGCTGATCGGACCGGTGCTGGGCTGGGACGCCGACCGCCAGGCCCGCGAGGCCGCCGCGTACATCGTGAGCCCGATCGGTCAGGT
>Ga0114939_10002809_pt1 | contig 12580 bp, 7 predicted proteins | sample AshMeaCrysSpring_FD_87196 | JGI IMG/M metagenome (GOLD analysis project Ga0114939, IMG submission 87196) | Groundwater microbial communities from Big Spring, Nevada to study Microbial Dark Matter (Phase II) - Ash Meadows Crystal Spring | ecosystem: Environmental > Aquatic > Deep subsurface >... | reverse complement strand
TCACGTGCGTCTCGATCTGGCGCACGCCTTCGTAGCCGTGCTCGAGCATGCCCTCGTACCACTTGGGGTTCAGCATGCGCGTGCGCGTCTCGAGCGCCACCTGCTCGGCGAGCGTGCGCACCGTGCCATTGCCGCGCGTCTGGTCGCCGATGTAGACCGGCACCGCCTCGTGCTTGGCACGCTTTACGGCGCGGCTGATGCCGCCGAGGGTGTCGAAGTAGTGGTCGACCGTGGTCACGCCGAGCTCGACCGAGTCGAGGTTCTGGTAAGCGAGGTCGACGTCGGCGAGCATCGTCTCGAGGAGCGCGCTTTCGGCCCGCGGCCGTCCGTTGCAGCCGTAGGCGAAGCATTTGCGCCGGGTGTAGGTCTCCGCCAGCTCGTCCTCGTCGTCCCAGCGGCTCGAGTCGACCAGGTGGTTCACGTTCGAGCCGTAGGCACCGTCGGCGTTCGAGAATACGCGCAATGCCGCGGTGGCGAGATCGCAACCGTGCTGCTGCTGGTAGGCGAGCGCGTGCTTGCGAACATAGTTCTGCTCGACCGGCTCGTCGGCCTCGGCGGCGAGGAGCGCAGCTTCCGCCAGCAGCTTGATCTGCAGCGGCAGCAGGTCGCGGAAGATGCCCGACAGCGTCATGACGACGTCGATGCGCGGCCGCCCCAGCTCGGCGAGCGGGATCAGCTGCGCGCCCACGAGCCTGCCGTAGGTGTCGAAGCGGGGCACGGCGCCCATCAGCGCGAGCGCCTGCCCGATCGGGCCGCCTTCGGACTTCAGGTTGTCGGTGCCCCAGAGCACCAGCGCGATCGACTCGGGCAAGCACCCGCCGTCGGCGGCGTGGCGTGAGAGCAGGCGATCGGCCTGCTGCCGTCCGTCGGCGACCGCGAACGCGCTCGGCAGCCGGAACGGGTCGAAGCCGTGCAGGTTGCGTCCCGTGGGCAGGATCGCCGGCGTGCGCAGCAGGTCGCCACCGGGCGCGGGCGGCACGAAGCGGCCGTCGAGCGCGCGCAGGATCGCAGGCAGCTCGTGGTCGGCGGCGAGCAGCGCGTCGGTCGTCGCGAGCTCGCGGAATGCATTCGCGAGCACCTCGCCCTCGACGCTCACGAGACCGATCTTCGCGGCCTCCTCCGGCGAGGCCCCGGCGACCAGCGCCTCGACTGCTTCGCGCGCCGGCCGCAAGCCATGCGAGGCCTCCGCTACCGCGAGCAGCAGGTCGACGCGCTGCTCCGCGCTTGGCGGCTCGCCCACGACGTGCAATCCGTGCGGGATGAGCGTGTCCTCGAGCTCGACGAGGTCGTGCCCGAGCTTGAGGATGTGCGCCTCGGCATCGCCGGTCCACGCCGGCTCGGCGCTCGCAAGGTCGAGCGCGGCGGCCTGCGCCTGGATGATCGCGGCGGCAGCATCGCGCTCGGCGAGCGATTGCGGCGGCAGCGCGCGCCAGTGCGCGAGCGATTCCTTCAGATCAAGGAGGCCCCGGTAGAGTCCGGCGTTAGCGACCGGCGGGGTGAGGTAGCTTACGAGCGTCGCTGCCGCGCGCCGCTTCGCGATGGTCCCCTCGGACGGGTTGTTGGACGCGTACAGGTTGACGTTCGGCAGGTCGCCGATGAGGCGGTCGGGCCAGCAGGCACCCGAGAGCGCGGTCTGCTTGCCGGGCATGAACTCGAGCGCCCCGTGCGTCCCGAAGTGCAGCACTGCGTGTGCCCCGAAGTCCTCGCGCACCCAGCGGTAGAAGGCCGAGAACGCATGCGTCGGCGCGAACCCCTTCTCGAACAGGAGCCGCATCGGATCGCCTTCGTAGCCGAAGCCGGGCTGCAGGCCGACGAACACGTTGCCGAGCTGCACGCCGAGCACGAAGATGGAGCTGCCGTCGCTCTGGTGCCGGCCGGGCGCGGGACCCCACTGCGCTTCGATCTCGTCGAGCCAGCGCTCGCGCCGGACATGGTCGTCGGTCGTGACACGCGCATGGACGTTCGCGAGCGCGCCGAAGCGCTGCGCGTTGCCCTCGATGATGCGTGTCCGCAGCGCCTCCACGCTCTCCGGCACGTCCAAGCGATAGCCCTCGCGCCGCATCGCGGCGAGCGTGTTGTAGAGCGAGGCGAACACCGACAGGTGCGCGGCGGTGCCGGCGTTACCCGCGTTCGGCGGGAAGTTGAAGAGCACGATCGCGACCTTGCGCTCGGCGACCGGCGTGTGCTGCAGGACAACCAGCTTCTCGATGCGCGCTGCCAGCGCATTGGCGCGCTCCGAGTGCGCCTGCATGTCGCGACCGCGCTCCACCGTGCCCGCTGACGAACGACCGCCGAAGACCACCGGACCGGTCGCGCCGTCGAGCTCGGGGATCGCGACCATGATGGTGGACTCGACCGGCAACAGCCCGCGGTCGGACGACTCCCACTGCTCGAGCGTCTGGAACTCGACCGGATGCGCGGCGAGGTAGGGCACGTCGAGGCGCGCCAGCGTCTCCTCGGCGGCATGCGCGTCGTGGTAGGCCGGGCCGCCGACGAGCGAGAAGCCCGTGAGCGACACGACTGCGTCCACCGTGGCGCGGCCGTCTTTCATGAAGAAGCGCTCGATCGCCGGGCGCGAATCGAGACCGCTCGCGAAGGCGGGGAGCACGGCGAGGCCGCGGGCTTCGAGCGCCGCGATGACACCGTCGTAATGGCCGGCATTGCCGGCGAGCACGTACGAGCGCATCACGATCAGGCCCACGGTGCCGCGCGCCTTCGCGGTCGAGCGCGGCAACTGGTCGACGCGTTCGACGATGCGGCCCTTCGCGCGCGGGTGGTAGAGGCCGATCTCGGGATAGTCCGCAGGCGCCGCCGCCTTGAGCGCGCCTCGGTACGCACGCCGCGGTCCGTCGGCGTAGCGGTCGACGAGGAAGCGCACCAGGTTCGCAACGTTCTCGTCCGATCCGGCGAGCCAGTACTGCAGCGTGAGGAAGTACGCGCGCACGTCCTGCGCCGCACCCGGGATGAAGCGCAGGATCTGCGGCAGCCGGCGCAGCATCTTCATCTGCGCGGCGCCAGCGCCCGCGCCGTGCTGGCGGCTGCCGCGCAGGCGCTTGAGGAGTGCGAGCGGTCCGCTTTGCGCGCCATCCATGGTGAAGCGGCCGAGGCGGGTGAGCTTGACCACTTCCGGCGCCGACATGCAGCCGATCATCGCGTCGCACGCGTCGCGTCGCGCCTGCAGAGCCGGCAGCACTGCGCGGATGTGGTCCTCCATGAAGAGCATCGTGGCAACGACGATGTCCCCTTCCCCGATGTCGGCACGGCAACGCTCGAGCGCCTCGGGGTCGGCGTCCCACTCCGCTGCGGCATGCAGCGAGAGGCGCAGCCCCGGGATCTCGCGGGTCAATCCATGCTGCGCGCGTTCCGTCGCGCTCGCCAGATGGCTGTCGAGCGTGACGATGACGACGCGCACCGGCGTCGTGTCAGCGACCGAAGTGCGCCTTGGCTTCATAGAGCGTGTCGACGGTGATTAGGGCCAGTCCGCGCTCCTGCGCGAACCGCTCGGTGTTCCGGCGCGCCTTCGCGCGCACGAAGAACGGGATCTTCTTCAGCTCCTGCTCGCCGTCCGCGGTCCATTTCGGCGGCTGCGCGGGAGCGGAGGAGGGTACGGCCGGCGTCGCGGGCACCGCAGTCGCGACCGGCGCGGTCGCCTGCGCCTGCGTGATCGGGGCGGCACGCGCCGGGGCCTGGAGGTGCGACGCGGGCGCGGCGTCGTGGAACTCGAAATCCTCGCGGAACATCGCGAGCAGGTGCTCCTCGAGGCCCATCATCAGCGGGTGCACCCAGCTGTCGAAGAGGACATTCGCGCCCTCGTGGCCGAACACCGGGCTGTAGCGCGCCGGCACGTCCTGCACGTGGATCGGCGTCGAGATCACCGCGCACGCGATGCCGAGCCGCTTCGCGATGTGGCGCTCCATCTGCGTGCCGAGCACGAGCTCCGGCGCCGCGGCGGCGATCGCCTGCTCGACTTCGAGGTAGTCGTCGGTGACGAGCGCCTCCACGCCGTGCCGCTTCGCGGCCTCGCGGACTTCGCGCGCGAACTCGCGGCTGTAGGTTCCGAGGCCGACCACGGTGAAGCCCATCTCCTCGGCGGCGATGCGCGCTGCGGCAACCGCATGCGAGGCATCGCCGAAGACGAAGACGCGCTTGCCCGTTAGGTACGTCGAATCCACCGAGCGCGCGTACCAGCGCGCGCGGGTGCGCAGCTCGGCGCCGTCGAGGAGATCCCCCGCATCGACGTCGGCGAGCGCCGCAACCTCGGCCACGAACTCGTCGGTGGCCGCTTCCCCCATCGGCACGGTGCGGGTGTAAGGCATCGCGAAGGCGCGCTCCAGCCATGACGCCGTGGTGCGCGACACCTCTGGGTAGAGATCGACGTTGAAGTCGGCGTCCGGCAGGCGGCGGATGTCGGCGACGCTCGCGCCGAGCGGCACGACGGCGTTGACCTCGATGCCGAGCGCCTCGAGGAGCTTCGTCACCTCGGCGACGTCGTCGCGGCAGCGGAAGCCGAGCACCGTGGGGCCGAGGAGGTTCGCGCGCGGCCTGCGTTCCGGCGCCTGTGCGGCGCGCGGCGTGCCGGGCGCGGGAACGCGGTCGGCGAGCACGGTGCGCACGAGCCGATAGAGTGTCTCCGCCGCGCCCCAGTGCTCCTTCTTCGAGTACGCGGGCAGCTCGAGCGGGACCACCGGAATCGGCAACGCCATCGACTCTGCAAGCGTCCCTGCCTGGTCCTGGATCAGCTCCGCGGTGCACGACTCGCCGACGAGCATCGCCTCCGGCGCGAAACGTTCGTAGGCCTCGGCGACCGTCTTCATCACCAGCTGCGCGGTGTCACCGCCGAGGTCGCGTGCCTGGAAGGTCGTGTAGGAGACGGGCGGACGGCGATCCTGCCGCGCGATCATCGTGAACAACAGGTCCGCGTAGGTGTCGCCCTGGGGCGCGTGCAGCACGTAGTGCACGCCGTGCATGGAGGCGGCGATGCGCATCGCGCCGACGTGGGGCGGTCCTTCGTAGGTCCAGAGCGTGAGCTGCATCGTCGCGCTCCGCTCAGGCCGCCTGCCGGTCGGGGGTGGAAACGGCATCGGCCATCGTCCTTGCCGGGCTGAGGGCGTCGCCGCGCGCAAGCAGCGCGCGGCGCAGCAGCGGCCGTGCGAAGAGCTCGGCAAGGTCGCCGGCCTGGTCGTAGCCGTGTATCGGCGAGAACACGAGCTCGATCGACCACTTGGTCGCGAGGCCTTCGGCTTCCAGCGGATTGGCGAGGCCGAGTCCGCACACGGTGAGGTCGGGCTGCGCGGTGCGCACGCGGTCGAGCTGCCGCTCGACGTCCTGACCCTCGGAGAGCAGGGCTTCGGCAGGCAGCATCGCGAGCTCGGCGCCGACGAGCTGGCGGTCGAGGTACGGCGTGCCGATCTCGAGCGGACGCATGCCCAGCTCGCGGTGCAGGAAGCGCGCGAGCGGGATCTCCAGCTGCGAGTCGGGCATGAAGAAGACGCTCTTACCGGCGAGTCGTGCGCGATGGTGCGAGAGCGCGGCGCGGGCGCGCTCCTCGAGCGGCTGCACCACCTCGCCCAGGCGGTCGCCGGGGACCGACCACGCCGCTGCCGCGGCGGCGAGCCACGCAGTCGTGCCCTCGGCGCCGAGCGGATAGGGCGCCTGCACGAGCGTGGCGCCGCGCGCCACGAGCGCGCGCACCGTCTCGCCGACGAACGGCTGCGCGGCGAGGACGAAAGTGTTGCGGCCGAGACCTGCGAGCCCGTCGGCGCGGCGCGCCGGAAGGAAACGCACGGGGCCGATGCCGAGCGCGTCGAAGATGCGCCGGAACTGGTCTTCGACCACGTCAGCGAGGCAGCCGACGACGAGGAGCTGTTTCGCGTCATCGTCGGCCATGGACGGTACCAGGGCGCGAAGCGCGTTGTCCTCGCCCTGCGTGAACGTCGTCTCGATTCCGGAGCCGGAATAGCTCACCACCCGCACCCGCGGGAAGAGCCGCGCGTTCAGTCGCTCGGCGGCCTTGGCGAGGTCGAGCTTGATGACCTCCGACGGACACGAGCCGACGAGGAAGAGCATGCGCACGTCGGGACGCCGCTCGAGCAGCGCGACGCAGACGCGGTCGAGCTCATCGTTCGCGTCGGCAAGTCCGGCGAGGTCGCGGTCGGTGAGGATGGCGGTGCCGAAGCGCGGCTCGGCGAAGATCATCACGCCCGCGGCGGACTGGATGAGATGCGCGCAGGTGCGCGAACCGACGACGAGGAAGAAAGCGTCCTGCAGCTTGCGATGCAGCCAAACGATGCTCGTGAGGCCGCAGAACACCTCGCGCTGGCCGCGCTCGCGCAGCACCTCGGGGGTCGCGCAACGCGCCGCTGCTGCTGCCGGGAAGGGGCTCGGGTGGGTCATTCGCTCGCTGCCAGTCCCATCGACCGGGCCTGCCGCACCGCGTCCTGACGCCGCGCTGCGCGCAGTTTCAGCAGGAACTGCGCAGCGTTGACCACATAGGTGGCGTAGGCGGCGAGCGCAATCAGCATCTGCTCGTGCGGACTGCCGATGCCCCAAAGAAGTGCGACGAGGTAGGCGGTATGGAGCGCGATCACGACCATGCTCACCGCGTCTTCCCAGAAGAAAGCCGGCGCGAACAGGTAGCGGCCGAAGACGTCCTTCTCCCACAGCGACCCGGTGACCATGATCGTGTACAAGACAAAGGTCTTGACCACGATCGACGCGGTCGCGGCCTGCAGGCCTTCGCCGGTGGCGAGGTAACGCAGCACCAGCGCGAGGCTGACAAGGAACACAACGAACTGCAGCGGTGCGAGGATGCCCTGGACAAGCGTCCATTGCGACGCATCACGCCGGCGTCGCTCTTCGGCCGTGTAGAGCGGCCGCCCGTCTGACTCTAGACGCCTTGCCAACGTCAAACCGCACCTCCGCGCGCAGTGCTCCTCAAGCACACGCTAGCCGGGTTGCCCGACTGTGTCAACTAAACTCGACGTCAGTAATCCTTGACAACGCGATGCAGCAGGGTCTTCAATGGATTGGTGCGGCGCGCCGGCCGGAGTTGACCGGGGTCGGCGGCGGCGTGGATGATCGACGTCAGGAGCCTCGGAAGGCGGCTCGCGCGAAGGGGCGCGGGCTGTCTTTCCACGATCCGAAGGGAGGTGGCATGGCGGGATACGCACAGCGGGTCGTGGTCGAGACGGACTGGGGCGAGGACGCGGGCGCGGACGCGTCCGCGGGCGTGCGCAGCGCCCAAGCCGCGCCTCAGGCGCGGGCGGACGCGGAGCTCACACGCCTCGTGCGCACGATCGAGGCCGAGGTCATCCCGCGGCTAATGCTCGCGCATCGCGCGCCGCGCGACGCCGTTTCCCTCGCGAACGCTGTCGACTGCCTGCCGCCGTGCAGCGACGACGTGGCGGAGTTCGCGCGACTCGTCCTCTCCGAGGAAGTGCCGACGCTGGTCGCGCGCGCCCACGCCCTGCGCAACCAGGGGCTGCCGCTCGACGCGATCTACCTGCACGTGCTGGCGCCGGCGGCGCGGCATCTCGGCGACCTGTGGCTGGCCGACGTCGCGGACTTCACCGAGGTCACCGTCGGGCTCTGTCGCCTGCAGCAGCTCCTGCGGGAGCTCGGCGCGGAGTTCACTTCCGAGGACGCGCAGCTCCTTTCGGGGCACCGGGCCCTCGTCGTGCCCGTACCCGGCGAGCAGCACGCTTTCGGCGCGCAAATGGTCGCCCAATTCTTCCGCCGCGCCGGCTGGGAGGTACACAGCGAAGCGGCCGCCGAGAACGCCCAGGTCATCCGGCTGGCGCGTCGCGAAGCGTTCGACGTCGTCGGCTTCTCGATCTCGCGCGAATCTGCGGTTCCCGCTCTCGCGACGCTTATCGGCGCTGTGCGGCGCGCATCGCGCAACCGCAGGGTGTGCATCCTCGTTGGCGGCACGCTGCTGCTCTCGCATCCGGAATTGGTTCCGGCGGTCGGTGCGGACGCGACCGCCAAGGACGGCCCGCAGGCAGTGGAGCAAGCCGAGACCCTTCTCGGCCTCGTGGCCAAGAGACGTTGAGCTCAGAACAGGAAATGCGCGACACCGCTCGTCGCGACCCAGCGAGCGTGAACGCCCACCCCGCAGCGGCACGGCAGTTCAGGATGCCCAAGAAGACACTGGGCGATCTCGACGCGCAGGCCGCGGCCTCCCTCATCGCCGCCGCCGCAGACGTCGCCCTGGTGATCGATGCGGGCGGCATCGTGCGCGACATCGCGCTCGCCGACGAGGAGTTCGCCCTCGACGGCTTCGAGGGCTGGATCGGCAAGCCGTGGATCGAGACGGTGACCGTGGAGAGCCGCGGAAAGGTGGAGGCGCTGCTGCGCGATGCGGCAGCACACGCGCCGCCGCGGTGGCGGCAGATCAACGCGGTGTCGATCCGCGGTGGTGACGTGCCGCTGCTCTTCTCCGCGGTCCAGGCGAGCAGCCGGAACCGGGTCGTTGCGGTGGCGCGCGACCTGCGTGCCGTGGCGGCGCTGCAGCAGCGGCTGCTCGACGCGCAACAGGCGATGGAGCGCGACTACTCGCGGCTGCGCCAGGCGGAGACGCGCTATCGGCTGCTCTTCCAGATGGCGACCGAAGCGGTGCTCATCGTCGACGCCGCGAGCCTCAGGATCGCGGAGGCGAACCCGGTCGCGGCCGAGCAGCTCGGCGAGCGAGCGCGGCGACCGGTCGGGCAGGGTTTCGTGGAGCTCTTCGACGCCAAGGGCGCGCAGGCGGTGCGGGCGATGCTGGAGCGCTTGCGTGCGGCCGGCCATGCCGACGAGGTGCGCGCGCGGCTCGCCGACAGCAAGCGCGAGTTTCTCATCTCCGCCTCGGTCTTCCGCCAGGAGTCGGGCCCGCTGTTCCTGGTGCGGCTCGCATCGATCGCCGGCGAGAGCGCTGCGTCAGCGGTACCGAAGACCAAGTCGCGCCTCGTGGAAGTGGTAGAGAGCCTGCCCGACGGATTCGTCGTCACGGATCTCGAGGGCCGCGTGATCACCGCGAACCGTGCCTTCGTCGACATGACGCAGTACGCGGCCGAGGAGCAGCTGCGCGGCGAGTCGCTCGAGCGCTGGCTCGGCCGCCCCGGCATCGACCTCAACGTGCTCATGGCGAACCTGCGCCAGCACGGCTCCGTGCGCCTGTTCGCCACCACGCTGCGCGGCGAGTACGGCTCGACGAGTGAGGTCGAGATCTCCGCGGTCGCCGTGATGGAGGGCGAAGCGCCCTGCTTCGGATTCACCATCCGCAACGTCGGCCGGCGCTTGGCGGCGGACGCGCGCGCCGGGCGCGAGCTGCCACGCTCGGTGGAGCAGCTCACCGAGCTGATCGGCCGGGTGTCGCTCAAGGACCTCGTGCGCGAGACCACCGACGTGATCGAGCGCCTTTGCATCGAAGCCGCGCTCGAGCTCACCGGCGACAACCGCGCCTCCGCAGCCGAACTGCTCGGCCTCTCGCGCCAGAGCCTCTACGTCAAGCTGCGCCGCTACGGACTGGGCGATCTCGACAGCGAGCCTGAGCCGGCGAACGAGCGCGAGTAGCGCAGCGCCGGGTGGGTGCCCGTTGGCGCCCTTCGCGATCCCGCCACGCGCGGAGTCCGTGTGCCGGGCCGTTTCCCCCGTGAGCTCGACGGTGCAAGGCGGTGGCTTGCTTCGACAGACATCGATATCGCCCATCGTCCGAGAAACGTGGGTTCTGACGGTATCAGCGCTGCCGGAGGCGGCGGTGTAAATCCGGCTTGACACGTCGAAGCGTCAAGCCTAATGTTCGCCCATGGAGCGCTCCGTGCTCGCGAACCCCGCGGCCACTTCGCTGCCGACGCCCTCGGCAGTCCTGGAGCTGCTCAAGCCGATCACGTGGTTCCCGCCCATGTGGGCGTTCGCCTGCGGTGTGGTCTCTTCAGGGGTATCGCCGCAGGGACGCTGGCCGGTCATCGCTGCCGGTGTGGTGCTCGCGGGGCCGCTGGTGTGCGCGATGAGCCAGGCCGCCAACGACTGGTTCGACCGCGAGGTCGATGCGATCAACGAACCGCAGCGACCGATCCCCTCGGGCCGCATTCCCGGGCGCTGGGGGCTCTACATCGCGATCTTCTGGACCGCGCTGTCGCTTGCTGTCGCCATCGCCCTGGGCCCGGTGGTCCTCGCCGCGGCGCTTTTCGGCGTGGCGCTCGCCTGGGCATACAGCGCGCCGCCGCTCCGACTGAAGCAGAACGGCTGGTGGGGCAACGCCGCGGTGGGGCTCTGTTACGAAGGGTTGGCCTGGGTCACCGGTGCCGCGGTGATGCTCGGCGGCGCGCTTCCGGACGGTCGCATCCTCGCGCTCGCGGCGCTCTACAGCCTCGGCGCGCACGGCATCCTCACGCTCAATGACTACAAGGCGATCGAGGGCGACCGCCGCATGGGCGTCCGCTCGCTGCCCGTGCAGCTCGGGCCGACGCGCGCGGGCTACGTCTGCGCGGCGTTCTTCCTCGTGCCCCAGTTGATCGTGGTCGCGCTGCTCACCGCGTGGGGACGGCCCGGGTATGCGCTCGCGGTCGCAGCGCTGCTTGCGGTGCAGGCGGGAATGCTCGTGCGCTTCGTGCGCGACCCGCGCGCCCGGGCGCTCTGGATGAGCGCCCTCGGCGTCAACTTTTTCGTCGCGGGAATGATGGTGAGCGCGTTCGCGGTGCGTTCGCTCGCAGGGGGATGACCATGACATTGCCGCCGCTCGGCTGGCTCGGCATCGTGCGCCTCGGACTCGTGCAGACCGCGCTCGGCGCGATCGTGGTGCTCACCACTTCGACGATGAACCGTGTGATGGTGGTCGAGCTCGCGCTGCCGGCCATGATCCCCGGCGCGCTCGTCGGCCTGCACTACGCGGTGCAGATGCTGCGTCCGCGGCTCGGCTACGGCTCCGACGTAGGTGGCCGGCGCACGCCGTGGATCATCGGTGGCATGGCGGTGCTTGCACTCGGGGCGGTGCTCGCGGCGATCGGTATTTCGCTCTATGCAGCCCAGCCGGTCGCGGCGGCGCTGCTCGCTGTGGCCGCGTTCCTGCTCATCGGCCTAGGCGTGGGTGCCGCCGGCACGTCGCTGCTGGTACTGCTCGCGCAGCGCGTGTCGCCGCATCGGCGCGGCGCGGCTGCGAGCATCGTGTGGTTCATGATGATCGCCGGGTTCGCGGTCACGGCGACCATCGCCGGACGTCTGCTCGATCCGTTCACGACGCTGCGTCTGGTCGCGGTGACGGCGGGCGTCGGCGGCTTCGCGTTCCTCGTCGCGCTCGTCGCGGTGTGGGGCGTGGAGGGCCCGCTTGCGGCCGCGAAGCAACGGACGCAGCGCACCGACTTCAAGGCGGCACTGCGCGAGGTGTGGGCGGAAACCGAGGCGCGGCGCTTCACGGTCTTCGTGTTCGTGTCGATGCTCGCCTACAGCGCCCAGGACCTGATCCTCGAGCCCTTCGCCGGCGCGGTGTTCGGCTTCACGCCGGGCGAGTCGACCCAGCTCTCGGGCCTGCAGCACGCCGGCGTGCTCGCCGGCATGCTGCTCGTCGCCGTCGCCGGCACGCTGCTCTCGAAGCGGCTCGGGTCGTTGCGCGTGTTCACGTTCGGCGGCTGCATCGCCTCCGCGTTCGCGCTCGCGGGGCTGGTGGCTGCGGGCTTCGTCGGGCCGGGCTGGCCCCTGCGGCAGACCGTGTTCCTGCTCGGCTTCGCGAACGGCGCGTTCGCCGTGGCGGCCATCGGCTCGATGATGGCGCTCGCGAGCCGCGGCCGCGAGTCGCGGGAAGGCACGCGCATGGGACTCTGGGGTGCCGCGCAGGCGATCGCCTTCGGCATCGGCGGCTTCCTCGGGACGGTGTTGAGCGACGCGGCGCGGCTCGTGCTCGGATCGCCCGCGTCCGCGTACGTGACGGTGTTCGCGGCCGAGGCGGTGCTCTTCCTCTGGTCGGCATGGCTCGCGGCACACGTCGGCGGCGAGCGGCTCGCGGGCGCGCGCGCATCGGTCGCGGCGGCGGCACAAGCGCAATGGACGACGGAAACGCAGGGAGGCTGACATGAGCGCACTCGAGACGTTCGACGCGGTGGTCGTGGGCGGCGGTCCCGCGGGCGCCACGGCCGCCACCGACCTCGCCCGGCACGGGCGCCGCACGCTGCTGCTCGACCGCGCCGGGCGCATCAAGCCTTGCGGCGGGGCCATCCCGCCGAAGCTCGTCGAGGAATTCCAGATCCCCGATGCGCTGCTCGTGGCGCGCGTGCAAGGGGCGCGGATCGTTGCGCCCTCGGCGCGCAAGATCGACATGCCGATCGACGGCGGCTACGTCGGCATGGTCGACCGCGAGGTGTTCGACGAATGGCTGCGGCGGCGCGCCGCGAGCGCCGGCTGCGTGCGCCGGACGGCGACGTTCGAGAGTCTCGCGCGCGATGCCGACGGGGTGGCCCTCGTCCGGTACGTCGACGAGGCGGGCGAGCCCCAGGCCGTGCGCGCGCGCGCCGTCGTCGGCGCCGACGGCGCCAACTCCGCGGTCGCGAAGCAGGGCGTGCCGGGTGCCGGCGAGGTGCCGTTCGTCTTCGCCTACCACGAGATCGTCGAG
>Ga0114939_10002808_pt1 | contig 12584 bp, 12 predicted proteins | sample AshMeaCrysSpring_FD_87196 | JGI IMG/M metagenome (GOLD analysis project Ga0114939, IMG submission 87196) | Groundwater microbial communities from Big Spring, Nevada to study Microbial Dark Matter (Phase II) - Ash Meadows Crystal Spring | ecosystem: Environmental > Aquatic > Deep subsurface >... | reverse complement strand
TGCGCGTGCCGCTCAAGGTGGAGGTGGGCATCGGCAAGAACTGGGATGAAGCGCACTGAACTTTCTCACGCCGGCCGGCATCCAAACGGCCGTGAAGGCGTAAAATCCCCGGGGTACTTCGCCTCTCCACCGCAAGGAAATCTTCATGCGTAATTGTTTCGTCGCCGGCGTGGCGATGGCCGCGGCCGGTCTCTTCAGCGCCGGCACCCAGGCTGCGGACAACGGCATCTATATCGGCGCCAGTGTCGGCCAGAGCGGCACCGAGTATCAGGACAGCATCCAGGGCAACGACCTCGACTTCGATGCGAGCTCGACCGGATTCAAGGCGATCGCCGGCTGGCGTTTCTTCGACTGGCTCGCCATCGAGGGCAACTACGTCGATCTGGGCTCGGGTGACGACAGAGTCCTCGGCGAGCAGATCGAATCGGACATCAACGGCGTGTCGCTTTCGGCGGTCGGGTTCCTGCCGGTCGGCCCGGTCGACATTTTCGCACGCGTCGGCGCGATCAACTGGAACGCCGACCTCAAGGCACCGGACCTCGGGATCAATGGCAGCGACGATGGCACCGACCTCACTTATGGCATCGGCGCGCAGTTCCGCGTGTGGAGCCTGAGCCTGCGGGCCGAGTACGAACAGTTCGACATCTCGGACGCCGACAATGTCGACCTGATCTCGGTCGGGGTCACCTGGACGTTCCTCTGACCTAAACCTTTGAGGCTCAAGAGGTTTCCCGGCAGTTGCCGGCGTGGCGACAAAGTTGCCGTAATCCGGAACTTTTCCGGGAGACCTGCCTCTAATTTCCCGAGCGTCTTCGGACGCTTGTCGTCAGCCTACCTCCCTGGGCTCGACGTCTGCCCGGTCATCCCCCAATACCGGGTCTATTCACCCCGGCCGGACCCGCTGGTCCCGCCGGGGTTTCTTTTGCCTGCCTGCCGTCGAGCAGGCGTTCGAGCGCAGCCCGCGCTTCACCCACCCCATCGCCCGCCAACGCCGAAAACAGTTGCACGGTCACCAGGCCGTCCTTCGGCAGCCTGCGCCGCACGGCCTGCAGCGCGTTGGCACCGGCGCCGCGGCCGAGCTTGTCTGCCTTGGTCAGCAGGATGTGCACCGGCAGTCCGCGCGAAGAGGCCAGTTCGAGCATGGACTGGTCGTGGTCGGTGAGCGGGTGCCGCACGTCCATCACAACGATCGTGCCCCGCAGCGTGGCCCGCTGCGCAAAGTAGCCGGTCAGCAGCGTGCCCCAGTGCGCGCGCATGTCGCTGCCGACCTTGGCGTAGCCGTAGCCCGGCAGGTCGACCAGCCGCCGTCCGGCGCGCAATTCGAAGAAGTTGAGCAGCCGGGTGGCTCCCGGGGCCTTGCTGGTCCGGGCGAGACCCTTGCGCTGGGTAATGGCGTTGATCGCGCTCGACTTGCCGGCATTCGACCGGCCTGCCACGGCCACTTCGGCCCCCGCGTCGGGCGGCAACTGGGAGAGCTTGTTGGCGCTGGTCAGGAATCTGACTTCGGGGTACGCGGCCATGCCTGCCTGCGAGAGTGAAGCACGCGGGGGGTGCCCACGACGCGCGAAGGCCTTAGTGTACAATTTGCGGCTCGCGCAGCAGGCCGCACAACAGCAATCGCCCTGGCCGCGCGCCGGCATCCGTTGGCTTTTTGGAGTGGATCAGACATGACCGCGAAGTTCGCCGCCCTGACGCTGGCAGCCGTGCTCGGCTGGACCGGCTCCGCCCACGCTGCCGGCACCGTCGAGGCGGGACAGGCCAAATCGGCCACCTGCATGGCCTGCCACGGCATGGACGGCAACAGCGCGAACCCGGAATGGCCGTCGCTCGCAGGCCAGCACACGTCGTACGTCGTCAAGCAGCTCAAGCACTTCAAGGCCGGCGAGCGGCAGAACCCGCTGATGTCGCCGATGGCGATGATCCTCAGCGACCAGGACATGGAAGACCTCGCGGCCTACTTCGCTGCGCAGACGCTGCGTCCCACGGGCGAAACCGAGCCGTCGAAGCTCGAACTCGGCCAGCGCATCTTCCGCGCCGGTATCGCGTCGAAAGGCGTGCCGTCCTGCGCCGGCTGTCACGGTCCGAACGGCCGCGGCATCCCGGGTGCCGCGTTCCCGCAGGTCGGTGGCCAGCACGCCGTGTATGCGGCGGCGCAGCTGCGCGCCTACAAGTCGGGCGCCCGCGCCACCGACCCGAATTCGATGATGCGCACGATCGCCGGCAAGCTCAGCGACGAAGAGATCGACGCGGTCGCCTCGTACCTGCAGGGCATGCGTTGAACCTCGGCCCGACCAGCCGGTCAGAAGCCTCGATGAACCACAGTTCACTGATTTCCCGGGCCCGGCAGGCGTTCGCCGCCGGCCTGCTGCTGCTGATGGCCGGCACGGCCACGGCGGCCGCGCAGTTGCAGCAGGGCGTGAACTACAAGCTGCTCACGCCCGCCCAGCCGACCAGCGTCGAGCCCGGCCAGGTCGAGGTGGTCGAAGTATTCTGGTACGCGTGCGGCCACTGCTACGCGCTCGAGCCCAAGCTCGAGGCGTGGGACAAGCGGGGCCGGCCGGCGGAAGCCCGGCTGGTGCGGCTGCCCGCGACCTGGAACAACATGCTGAAGACGCATGCCCGCGTGTTCTACACGGTCGAACTGCTCGGCAAGCCGAACCTGCACCAGGACGTCTGGCGCGAGATCAACCTGAAGGGCAACCGTCTCGATACGCCGGCCACGATCGAGGCCTTCTTCACGTCGCGCGGCGTGGCCAAGGCCGATTTCCAGCGCGCGTTCTCGGGCTTCGCGATCGACTCGAAGATCATGAAGGCGGAAGACCTCAACCGCCGCTACAAGATCACTGGCACACCCACGGTCATCGTCAACGGCAAGTACGTCACCGACGTCGCGATGGCCGGCAGCGAGGACAAGCTGTTCGAAGTGATCAACGCGCTCGTGGCGAAGGAAAAAGCCGGGCGCTGATCCGGACGCGTCGCGCGCCGTGGCTACGACCAGCCGCGGCGGCTCGCCGGGGCTTTTCGCCGTGCGCTGTGTTACAACGGCGTCCGGATTGCAGGCGGAAGTTCCGGATGCTGCGCTTACTGATTCCGACGGGCAGCGGTTACACGTGGGTCGAGCACACGCCCCCCGCGCCGTTCCCCGATGAATTTCTCTGGGCTGACCTGTTCGAGCCCACGCACGAGGAAGAGCGCGCGGTCGAGGCGCTGCTCACCGTCGACGTCCCCACGCGCGACGAAATGAAGGAAATCGAGACGTCGAACCGACTCTACGAGGAAGGCGGCGCCGTCTACATGACCGCCACCATTGGCAGCAAGCTCGACAGCGAGCGGCCCGTCAGCAGCGCGATCACGTTCATCCTGGCAAATGGCCGGATGATCACCAACCGCTACGTCGACCCCACACCGATGCAGCGCTTCATGCAGTTCGTCGAGCGCTCGCCCGCGGCGTGCACCTCGGCGCCGACCCTGTTCGCCGGGCTGCTCGAGGCGTTCGTCGAACGGATCGCGGACCTGCTCGAGCGCGTGCAGATGGAACTCGACGGCGTCTCGATCGCGATCTTCCCGCGCGACGGCGCGCGTCCCCCGACCACGGCTGACCTGCACGCGCTGATCCGCCAGGTGGGCGCCGATGGCGACCTCGTCTCGAAGGCGCGCGAAAGTCTCGTCAGCCTGCAGCGCATCCTGATGTACGTGCAGCAGACGACCGTTGTCACCCTCTCGTCGGACCAGCGCGGGCGCTTCAAATCCACGCTGCGCGACGTGCAGTCCCTTTCCGACCATGCGTCGTTTCTCGGCAGCAAGATCCAGTTCCTGCTCGACGCGGTGCTCGGCCTGATCAACCTCGAGCAGAACAACATCATCAAGATCTTCTCGGTGGCGGCGGTGATGTTCCTGCCGCCAACGCTGGTCGCAAGCATCTATGGCATGAACTTCCACCACATGCCCGAACTCGACAAGCACTGGGGCTACCCCTTGGCACTGCTCGCGATGGTGGTGTCCGCGGTGCTGCCGTACATCTACTTCCGCCGCAAGGGCTGGCTCTGAAACAGCGCGACGGATCGCCGCGGCCATGCTGACGGCGGCTGCCATCACGACGCTGACCGCCACACTGGTCGCGGTCGCGCTGACTCCCGGTCCCGCCGTGACGGCGATCGTCGCGCGGGCCATTGCCGACGGCCTGCGTCCCGCCCTGGCGCTCAGTTTCGGCGTGCTCACCGGCGACATGCTGTTCCTGACGCTGGCGGCGGCCGGCATGACCGCGGCGGCACAGGCCTTCGGCCCATTCTTCTCGATCATTCGGTGGCTCGGGGCGGCCTATCTGCTCTATCAAGGCGTGCAGTTCTGGCGCTTCCGCCCGCAACCGCTGCGTGCCCCTGGCGCGGATGCGCACGAAGCGCACTTCTGGCGCAATTTCGGCGCCGGGCTGCTGCTGATGTTCGGGCACGTGCAGGCGATGCTCTTCTATGCCGCGCTGCTGCCTGGATTCGTCGATTTCCGCTCACTCACCGCCACCGATTTCCTGGTCGTCGCACTGCTCGTAATGGTGATCATTGGCGGCGTCAACGCAGGCTACGCTTTGCTCGCGGCGCGGGCGCGCCATTTCTTCTCCGACGCGCGGGCCCAGCGGGTCCTGCATCGCGTCGCCGGCACCCTGATGCTGCTCGCCGCATTGCTCGTGGCCACCCGGGTGTAGGATGTGACCATGGCGAAACCCACGATCAACAACATGGCGGTGTTCTGCGATTTCGAGAACGTCGCCCTCGGCGTGCGCGACGCGCGCTACGACCGGTTCGACATCGACAAGGTGCTCGAGCGCCTGCTGCTGAAAGGCAGCATCGTCGTCAAGAAGGCGTACTGCGACTGGGAGCGCTACAAGGAATTCAAGAAGCCGATGCACGAAGCGTCGTTCGAACTGATCGAGATCCCGCACGTGCGCATGTCCGGCAAGAACTCGGCGGACATCCGCATGGTCGTCGACGCGCTCGATCTCTGCTACACCAAGGCGCACGTCGACACGTTCGTGATCGTGAGCGGCGATTCGGACTTCTCGCCGCTCGTCAGCAAGCTGCGCGAGAACAACAAGGTGGTGATCGGCGTGGGGGTGAAGAGCTCGACGTCGGATCTGCTGATCGCCAACTGCGACGAGTTCATCTACTACGACGACCTCGTGCGCAAGGAAGAGCAGCGCCGCGGCCGCAAGAAGCAGCCTGCGGGCGCCGCGAACCCGACTGCCGCGGCGACCGCAAAGCCGGCGAGCGCAGCCAGGACGCAACCTGTCCCCGCCGCGGTGACGGCGTCCGCCGAGGCCAGCGGCGCCGCCGGCGGTGAGCCGGCGCGCAAGGCCGCCGCGCGCGGCAAGTCCGAGGCCGAGAAGAAGCAGGAAGCGTTCGAACTCGTCCTGGCGACGATCGAGGCGCTCGGCGACGAACGCGAAGCCGACGAAAAGATCTGGGGCTCGATGATCAAGCAGGCGCTGAAGCGCCAGCGCCCCGGCTTCAATGAGAGCTATCACGGCTTCCGCAGCTTCAACCAGTTGCTCGAGGAAGCGCGCGACCGCAAGCTGATCGAGCTCGAGAAGGACGAAAAGTCCGGGGGCTACGTCGTGCGTCCGATCGCGGGCTGAGGCTGCGCGCACGCAGGGGGACAGGCACGCATGACCGATCAATCGCGCCGGCCGCTGGCCAGGCTGGCGTTCGCGCTCGTCGCTACGATCTATTTCGGCAATTTCTACGTCTATGACTCGATCGGGCCGGTCGCGAGCCTGCTGCAGGAGCAGCGCGGTTTCTCGAACACGCAGATCGGGATGCTGAACGCGATCTACAGCCTGCCGAACATCGTGCTGATCCTCACGGGTGGCATGCTCGTCGACCGCTACGGCGCCCCGCGTATGCTGGTCTGGAGCACGGCGGTCTGCCTGCTCGGCTCGGTGCTGACGGCCTTCGGGCCCGACTTCACGACGATGGCGGCGGGCAGGCTGTTCTTCGGCATCGGCGCGGAAACGCAGAACATCGCGCTCACCGTGGCGATCATCGACTGGTTCGCGGGCGGCGGCATCGCATTCGCGATGGGCCTGTCGCTCGCGATCGGCCGCTCCGGCTCGTTCTCGGCCGACATGTCGCCGACATGGTTCGCCAATGCCTATGACGGCGGCTGGCAACCGCCACTGATGATCGCCGCTGGCGTCGGACTGGTCGCGATGGTGGCGGCACTGGTGTACCGGCGGCTGGACGCCAGGCATCGCGTGCCGCAGTCGAGTACCGCCGCGCGCCAGGCACACCCGCGCTTCGCGCCGCGCGACCTGCTGCAGTTCGGCCGCGCGTACTGGTATCTGCTCGTGCTGTGCGTGCTCTGGTACGCCGTGATCCTCGCATTCCGCAGCACGTTCTCGATCAAGTACCTGCAGCACGCACACGGCCTCGACCTCGCCGCGGCCGGCGCGATGAACAGCTACGTGTTCCTCGCCGCGATGTTCGCCACGCCGCTCTTCGGGTGGGCTTGCGATCGCACCGGGCGCTATGCGCCGTGGCTCCTGCTCGGCTCGATTCTGTTGCCGGCCGCGCTCTTCATCATGGCGTACACGTCGATCAGCCTGTGGCTCGCCACGGCAATGATCGGCATCAGCTATTCGCTGGTGCCGGCGGTGATGTGGCCGTTGCTGAGCAAGCTGGTTGCTCCCGCGCGTGTCGGCACGGCCCTCGGCCTGATGTGGGTGGTGCAGAACGCGGGCATCGCGGGCGCCAACCTCGTGGCCGGCTGGCTCAACGACCAGGCCGGGGCCAGCGCGCTGAATCCGGCAGGATATGAGCCGATGATGCGATTCTTCGTCGGCACCAGCACGCTCGGTGTCGTGTGCGCGGCGATGCTATGGCTGGCGGCCGGGCGTCGCCTGCACGAACGGGGGATGGCTCGCGCGACCTGACGCGCGCCCAGGTGCGGCAGAGGCACGCCAGGGTGACGCTTCGGTGGTTCACGAATGCCTGCTGAGCTTATCGACAGATAGACCCTGCATGAATTGGCGCGCCCGACTGGATTCGAACCAGTGACCTTCGCCTTCGGAGGGCGACACTCTATCCAGCTGAGCTACGGGCGCGTGGCTGGCCCCAGAAAAGGGGCCGGAATCATAGCCCCGGCTTCCTCCTCGCGTCCATTTTGTGCTCGTGGGGACGTCCCCCGGGGTGCGCTCGCGGCGGGTCTGCACGCTATACTGCGCGGCCTCGTCCAACCATGGCCCGTCCGGAGTCCGACCGTGAGTGCTGAGCACGATCGCAAGTTTTTCGACACCTTCATGCTGATCCTCGGCATCCTCGCCGCCATCACCATCGGCCTCATGGTGCTGGCCGGAGTCATCTCCGACCGCACGGCCAAGCAGTTCCACGCGGAAGACCCGCTCAAGCAGCAGGAAACGCTGGCACGCATTGCGCCGGTCGCCCGGGTGGCCGTCGCCGGCGAGGACAATTCGGCTCTGGCCCCGCCCGCTCCGGCCGCGACGACCGCCGCGGTCGACCTGCCGGGCGAAGAGGTCTACACCCAGATCTGCGGCGCTTGCCACACCGCGGGGGTGGCGGGCGCGCCCAAGACGGGCGACAAGGCCGCCTGGGCGCCGCGCATCGCGCAAGGCGCGGAAACGCTGAACAAGCATGCGATCGAAGGCTACCAGGGCAAGGCCGGCTACATGCCGCCGAAGGGTGGCCGCACGGACCTCACCGATCAGTCGGTGATCAACGCGGTCGAATACCTGGTGAGCAGAGCCCAGTAAGCGGGCCGGCGCCTCGAGGATGCCGTCATGACTCCCGCGCTGCCCCGCTGGCTGCTCGTCTTCTCGGTGGTCCTGGTCGCAACGGGTCTCGTCGCAGGCTGCGCGTCGCCTCCGCCCAAGCCGGAGACGATGCGCGATCCCAACGTCAACTTCACGAACTACAGGACGTTCGGCTGGACAGCCGGTGGCGCACCGGACACGGCCGAGGCGCCGGTGCGGCTGCTCGACACGAACATCCGCAACGCGATCACGGCCGTGATGCAGCGCAAGGGCTACGTGCCGGCGGCAGAAGGCACCACCCCTGACCTGCGCATCGCCTACGAGACGGCCACCGCCGACAAGATCGAGAACAACCCGGTGCGCGTCGGCGTCGGCGTCGGCAGCTGGGGTGGTAATTTCGGCGGGTCGGTCAACGTCGGCAGCCCGAGCATCCGCAACTTCACCGAGGGCACGCTGGTCATCCACGCGATCGACTCTGCGCGCAACGCCGAAGTCTGGCAGGGCCGCGTGGCGGGCAAGATCACGAAGGGCAGCCTCGAGCCGGCGGCGATCAACCAGGCCGTCGCGACGGCAATGGCGGATTTTCCGGTCCGGTGACGGGAAGGGGCTAGGGGCTAGGGGCCAGTAAGAAGAATGACTCGGCGTCCGGCCCAGCTGCGCTTCTGACTAACCCCTAGCCCCTAGCCCCTCTCCTCAATCGTCCGCCTGCCTGAAATCCACGCCCAGCGAGCGCAGCTTGCGATACAGGTGCGTGCGCTCCATGCCGACGCGCTTCGCCAGCTGCCCCACCTTGCCGTTGCACAGCTGCAGCTGCTGCGTGAGGTACGCGCGCTCGAAGTGCTCGCGTGCTTCGCGCAACGGCAGGGCCAGCAGGTCCTGCTTCACCAGCGGCTCGTCGACCGGCGCCTGCGACGAGATCTCGCGCTCGATATCCTCGAGGCGGATTTCCTCCGCGCCGCCCTGGATCAGCAGCCGCTGCACGAGGTTCTTCAGCTCCCGGATGTTGCCGGGCCATGGGTAATTGCGCAGTCGGTTCTGTGCCGCCACGCCGAAGCGACGGAACGGCAGGCGCTCGTCGTCGACCAGGCGGTCGACGTAGTAGCGCAGCAGCTCGGGCACGTCTTCGGCGTACTCGCGCAGTGGCGGGATGCGCAGCGTCAGCACGTTCAGGTTCGACAGCAGGTCGAGCCGGAACGGCGTCGGGCCGCGCGTCTCGAAGCCCGGCTGCGCGGAAGACAGGATGCGCGCGTCGAAGCGCACGGGCGTGCGGCCGCCCTTGCGCTGCAGCGTGCCGGACTCCATCACTGCGAGCAGCAGTCGCTGCGCGCCGTGCGGCAGGTCTTCGAGCCCGTTGATGAACAGTACGCCGCCCTGCGCCTGCTCCAGCACGCCAGAGGTCACGCCGCTCGCGTTTTCCACGCCGAACAGGATGTCCTCGGCATTGGTGTCGGTGACGGCGCCGGCGACCAGCAGCACGAACGGCCCGGAGCTGCGCGCGCTCAACGCGTGGATGTAGCGTGCGAATGCTTCGCGGCCCGTGCCTGGCTCGCCCAGCACCAGCACCGGGGCCTCGTGCGGCGCGATCTGCTTCACCTTCTCGCGCAGGTCTCGCATCAGCCGGCTGCGGCCCACCGGCGCGACCAGCGGCGGCACCAGCGTGCGCGTGACGCGCTGTCGGCGCTTGCCCTCGTCGAGCGCGCGCTCGACCGTGCGCAGCAGCTTCGCGAGCGAAAGCGGCTTCTCGACGTAGTCGATCGCGCCGAGTCGCGTGGCCTCGACGGCGGTTTCAACCGTGCCGTGGCCTGACATCATCACGACCGGAGCGGTGAGTGTCTGCGCCTGTTGCCATTCGCGCAGCAGGCTGATGCCGTCCGTGTCCGGCATCCAGATGTCGAGCAGCACGAGGTCGGGCGCCTGCTGCGCGCACGCAGCCCTTGCCTCGGCGGCATTGCCTGCGGTCTCGACGGCGTAGCCCTCCTCCGAGAGGATCTCCCGGACGAGCTCACGGATGTCGTTCTCGTCGTCGACGACGAGGATCCGTGCATTGATCATGCGCGTTCTCTCCTTGGCTCAATTCTTCCACGCCCTTGCGCCGTCACGAGCGCCGCTGCCTCACGCAGCGGCAAGTCGATGCGAACCTGCGCGCCGCCCGCGGCACGATTGTCGGCCTCGATGTGCCCGCCATGTTCTTCCACGATCTTGCGGACGATTGCCAGCCCCAGCCCCGTGCCCTTGGCCTTGGTGGTCACGTACGGGTCGAACACCTGGCCGATCAGGTCACGCTGGAACCCCGGCCCATTGTCCTCCACCGTGACGCGCGCCACTTCGCTTTCGCCGCGCAGCACGCGCCTCGTCGACACCGTGACCGCCCCGTCGGCCTGGCCCTCGAGCGCCTCGACCGCGTTCGTCAGCAGGTTGTTGAGCAATTGTCGCAGGCGGCCCGGATCCGCCACCACCGATTCGATCGCCGCGTCGAGCTCGACCTTGAGCCGCACGCCGCGGATCGCGCCCTGCGCACGGTAGAGGTCGCTGACCTCCGTGACCATCTTATTGAGGTCGACGGTGGCCATCTCGAGCCTGGGGGCGCGCGCGTACTCGGAGAATGCGTTCACCATTTCCTTCATCGCCTCGACCTGCTGCACGATGGTCTCCGTGGCGCGCTCGAGCATCTGCGCGTCCTTCGGGTCGCTCATCACGGGCAGCAGCTTGTGGCGCAGCCGCTCCGCGGACAGTCGGATCGGCGTCAGCGGGTTCTTGATCTCATGCGCGAGACGGCGCGCGACTTCGCCCCACGCGGCTTCGCGCTGCGCCTGCAACATGGCTGTAATGTCGTCGAACACCAGCACATAGCCGCCGGGCGCGTCGCCTTCGACCGGCAGCGGCGTGCACGCACACATGAGGATGCGGCGGCCGGCGCCGGTCTGGAACGTGAACTGCTCGCGCCATTCGGCGGCGCCGCCCGCGAAACGCTGCTGGCACGCATCGGCAAACAACCGCGCGAGGCTGTGGGGCTCGACGCCGACGGTTGCCAGCGGCGCGCCGACGCTCGCTTCGATGTCCTCGGCCAGGATCATGCCGGCCGCGCGATTTGCCGTGCGCACGCGCCAGTCAGGCTCGAGCGAAATGACACCCGTCGACAGGCGCGCGAGAATCACCGCGAGGTTGGCGCGCTCGGTCTCGGCCGCCTGCTGCGCGCGACGCTGGTCCTCGCGCGCCTTGCGCAGGCGCTTGATCATGTCGTTGAACGAGTGCACGAGGAATCCCATCTCGTCGTGCGACGTCAGTGGCAGCTTGGTGTCGAGGTCGCCCTGCGCGACCGCACGGGTGCCCTGCACCAGGTCCTGGATCGGCTGCACCAGCCGCTGCGCCGTGAAGATCGCGCCGTACCACGCGCCGAGCAGCGAGAGCAGCAGCACGACGGTCAGCGTCAGGATGAAACTCGCTTTGAGCGGCCGCCGCAGGTAATCCTTCTCGCCGAACTGCTTGTACGCCGCCTGCACCGTGTCGGCGAGCGCGCCGAGGCGCTCGGCCACCGGATACATCGACTGCAGCACGAGGCGCTCACTGCCGAGACCCGGCGCGTCGCCGATCGGTACCGCGGTGCGGATCAGGTAGCCGCCATCCTGCTGCGGTTCGAGGCTCACGAACGGCTGGCCCCGCCGCACCTGCAGCAGCACTTCGCCTGGCACGTCCTCGGGCACGATGTCCGATGAGGAGCCCTTGCTCACGCCGATGACGCGACCCGATTCGGTCGCGATCGTCAGTTCGACCGCACCCACCTGGCGCCGCATCGTCTCGAGCAGCCCCGGCATCGTTGAGCCGGCGATGCCGATCTCGTCGGCGATCGCTTCGGAGTCCGCGAGGTGCTCGCGCATGCGCACCTCGAGCGCCGAGCGCGACAGCACCAGCGCGTCGTCGAGACTCCTGCGGATCTCGACGTTGAACCAGCTGTCGATGCCCTGGTTCAGGAACTGCACCGCGAAGAAGTACACGAGCAGGATCGGCAGGGTGGCCAGCACGCCAAAGATCCAGACCATGCGCGCCTTGAGGCGCGAGCCGATCACATGGGCACGCCAGTCGCGGATCAGCTGCGTGAGCTTGGTCGCGAGCAGGCCCACCAGCACGACGAGGCCCGCGATGTTGATCGCGAGGATCCAGGGATGCAGGCGGCTGAACTGCTCGGAGTTCTGCGCGGTCTGCGCCATGAACAGGATCGCCGCCAGCCACAGCAGGCCCCCGAGGCCGATCGTCACGGCGGAGGCAGCGCGCTTCAGGGCCGGAGCGTCCACGTCTTCCACTCGCTTTCGGCGCTCCAGTCGTCGGTCCAGAACAGCAGCCAGCCGAAGACATCGGGCGCCGTGTTCATCCCGAGGACGGCTCGGATGCGTCCCTGATAGACCGGTCCGTCGCTGACAAGTGCCGTATCGAGCACCGGCAGGCCGCGCAGCTCGCTGATGCGATCGAGCGCGGATTGCAGCGATCCGAAATCCTGTTGCTCGCCGGTGTTGAGGTTCTTGACGAGGTAGCGCTGGCTCAGCGCGTGGTAGTTGACTTCGTAGCGCTGCTCGAGCGCGGCGACGTCCGCGTCAGGCATGTAGCGCCGCACGCGGTTCACGGTGACTTCGTAGGTGAGCCGCAGCGTGAGGCCCGACTCGACAGCCTTGCGCGCGGCCTCGGGCAATACGAGATCGAGCTTGGCGTCGAGCTCGTAGACGCCCTCGTCGACGGTCGCGACGGCGTCGCGGATGGTCAGCTGCGAATCATCGGCAGCGCGCGCGCCAGGCGCGATCGTTGCAATAAAGCATACGGCCAGCCCCAAGGCATA
>Ga0114939_10002807_pt1 | contig 12584 bp, 9 predicted proteins | sample AshMeaCrysSpring_FD_87196 | JGI IMG/M metagenome (GOLD analysis project Ga0114939, IMG submission 87196) | Groundwater microbial communities from Big Spring, Nevada to study Microbial Dark Matter (Phase II) - Ash Meadows Crystal Spring | ecosystem: Environmental > Aquatic > Deep subsurface >... | reverse complement strand
GCCCGGTCGACAAGGATCCCCATTGGCGAGGCAAGGCCTGGGTGTCGAGCCTGCTGGGTGCCGCCGTCATGCTGCCCTTCCTCCTCGCTTTCCGGCGAATGCGGCTGGCCGGACGGGTCACCTTCTGTGCGGTCGCTCAGGCCGTCGCTTCGCTGAGCGTCGTTCTGCTGTCCATTCCCCTGGCCCACTACCTGACGCTTGCCAACCTGCCGGGACTCGCGCTGGTCGCGGCCGCCCTGGCCTTCATTGGCGCAACTTTGCTGGCGCAGGCCTTTGAGTTCTCGGAACTCTTCTGGCCCGGAAGCCTGGCGCGTCATTCCTCGTCACCAGAGCCGTCCGTCGCGCCTCCGCCCTTTGTCAGCATTCACCTGGCCTGCGCCAACGAACCGCCTGACATGGTGGTGCAGGCGGTCGAGTCGCTCCTGGCCCTGGACTGGCCGGCATTCGAGGTGATCGTGGTGGACAACAACACAGTCGACGAACGCGCCCGCGAGACGCTGGCGGACTGGATGCGCAGGAGGAACGACCCGCGGCTGCGCTTCATTCAGCATGCGCGACTGCCGGGCTTCAAGGCCGGCGCCCTGAACAAGGCGCTGGCGATCACCCACCCCTCGGCGCAATGGATTGCCGTGGTCGATGCCGACTACGTTGTCGATCCGCAATGGCTCAACGCGGTGCAGGCCTGGCTTCGGGACCCCTCCGTGGGCCTGGTGCAGGCCCCTCAGGCCCATCGCGAATGGTCCTCCCGGCCGTTCGGCAGGATGATGAACTGGGAGACCGACGGCTTCTTCCGAATCGGCATGCATCACCGGCACGAGCGAAACGCCATCATCCAGCATGGCACCATGACGCTGGTGCGGGCGCTTGACCTGCGCGATCTCGGATGGAATGAAGACTGCATTTGCGAGGACACCGAACTCGGCCTGCGCCTGCTGCGGTCCGGATATCAGGCCGTCTACGTGGATCGTGTCCTCGGTGCCGGCCTGCTGCCGAGGGACTTTTCAGCCTACGGCCGGCAAAGGAAACGCTGGGCGCAAGGCGCCATGCAGATCTTCAGGCTGCATGCCGGGGCGCTGCTCGGCCCCTCGCCGCTGACGATGGCTCAGCGTTATCACTTCCTGGCCGGCTGGCTGCCCTGGCTGGGTGACGCGCTTCACTTCGTGTTCTCCCTCATCATGATCCTGTTCAGCCTCGGCATGGTGTTCTACCCGCGCACCATCGATCCGCCCTTCTGGCTGTTCGTGGTCCCGCTGATCGCATTCTTTGCCGCCCGGCTGCTGGCCGGCCCCCTGCTTTACGCGCGGCGGGTGCCCTGTGGCCTTCGGGACCGCCTGGGCGCAGCGGTGGCCGGCATGGCGCTCTCTCACCGCATTGCGCGCGGCGTGCTGCAGGGGCTATGGGGCCGGCGGGCCGTGTTCGAGGTCACGCAGAAGGCCGCTTCCGACAGCTCCGACGGTAGCGCGGCAGATGCGGCAGATGCGTCAGTTGTCGGCCCACGATTCGCGCAGGGAATTCAGGAGGAGTTCGCGTTGCTCGCCGGCCTGGTCTTCTGCATCCTCCTGCTGGCGCTCAGCCGCGATCCCGCCGACACGCCGCGCCTGGGCTGGCTCGCCGTATTGTGCGTTCAGTCACTGCCCTACTGGGCCGCGCTCGCCTGCCGGCTCGTCGAGACGCAGGCGGCGCCAACGAACCGGCAGGCAGTCCCGACGCAACCGAGCGCTTCGCCGGGAACGCGGTCGGCCGTATCCTAGCCACGGGCCTGCCGCCCATCCCCTTCGCCGGGAAACATCGACCGCACATGGAGGAACCGCCCATGCCCGCCCGTCCGCCCTTCATCCGATCGACCCGGGAAGTGGCCGAGTACAGCCACGTCTATCCACAAAGCACGGAATCCATGGGTCCCGTGCGGCGCCTGGGCAAGGAGGCAGGTCTCGAGCGCATTGGCGTCAACGTCCAGCGCCTGCCCCCGGGGTCGCGCTCTTCGTGGCCGCACGCGGAGGAGAACGAGGAGGAGTTCGTCTATGTCATCGAGGGCGTGGTCCACGCATGGATCGACGGCGACATTCACGAAATGAGGGCGGGCGACCTTGCGGCCTTCCCGGCCGGCACGGGAATCTCGCACTGCTTCATCAACAACTCCGCGCAGGAGGTCGTCCTGCTCGTGGGCGGCGAGGCGCCCAAGGCCGGCAGTCGGATCATCTATCCCCTCAATCCCAGCCGTCGCGCGGACATGGACCCGTCGTTCTGGTGGAACGACGCCCCCGCGCGCGAACTCGGGCCGCATGACGGCCAGCCGGATGCGGCGAGGGGCAAGATGCGCTGAGTGCTGCGGCGATCCTGCCAGCGCCGAGGAGCCCTGCGGCCCTTGACTCGGGTCAAGCCCAAACCCGACGCCGGTTCGGTAGGCTATCCGCCTGAATCCGCCGGCCTTCCCTCATCGAGGGGGGCGCGGTCACGGGACTGCCAGCCAAGCCGGCCCTGCGACGACAACCACGAGCCCGCCATGAACGACCGCGTCGCCATTCCGCTTTCGAAAATCCGCAAGGCCCGGCCCATCCCGAAGGGTCGCGCCGTCGATACGGTCCCCCGCGCCGAGATCGCCGACCTGCTCGGCGATGCGCCGTGCGCACCGGAATACCTCATCGAGAACCTGCACCGGTTGCAGGACCGCTTCGGCCACCTCTCCGCCGCGCACCTCGCCGCGCTCGCCGAGGCGATGAAGCTTTCGCAGGCGGAGGTTTTCGAGGTGGCGACCTTCTACCACCACTTCGACGTGGTGAAGGAGGGCGAGGCCGCGCCGCCAAAGCTCACGGTGCGCGTCTGCGACACGCTGTCCTGCCAGATGGCTGGCGCCCACGGGCTCCTGGAACGGCTCCGCTCGACGCTCGGTCCCAACGTTCGCGTCGTGGCAGTTCCCTGCATCGGCCGCTGCGCGGAGGCGCCGGCGGTCTGCGTCGGACAGAACGCCTTCGGCGACGCGACGGCCGAAAAGGTGGCGGCCGTGGTGAAGGCGGGTGTCGTGCGGCCGCCACGCACGTCTCACATCGGCTACGCCGATTACCGCGGGGCCGGCGGCTACGCCCTCTGGGCCGACTGCGTCGCCGGCAAGCGCGACCTCGAGACGGTCCTCAAGACCATGGAGGACGCCGGGTTGCGCGGCCTCGGTGGCGCCGGCTTTCCGACCGGGCGCAAGTGGCGCATCGTGCGGGCGGAAGCGGGCCCCCGCTACATGGCGGTCAACATCGACGAGGGCGAGCCGGGCACGTTCAAGGACCGCCACTACCTCGAGCGCGATCCGCACCGCTTCCTCGAGGGGATGCTGGTCGCCGCCTGGGCGGCGGGCGTCGAGAGGGTCTGGATCTACCTGCGCGACGAATACCACGCCTGCCGCGAGGCGCTGGAGAGGGAACTGGCGGCCCTCAAGGCCGACCCGCCGGGTCCGCTCCCGCAGATCCACCTGCGGCGCGGCGCCGGCGCCTACATCTGCGGCGAGGAGTCCGCGATGATCGAGTCGATCGAGGGCAGGCGTGGCATGCCTCGCCTGCGGCCGCCCTACGTCGCGCAGGTGGGCGTCTTCGGCCGGCCGACGCTGGAGCACAACTTCGAGACGCTCTACTGGGTGCGCGAGATCCTCGAGAAGGGCGCGGCGTGGTTCGCCTCCCAGGGCCGCAACGGCCGCAAGGGGCTGCGCTCCTTCTCGGTCTCGGGCCGCGTGAACCGGCCGGGGGTGCACCTGGCGCCGGCGGGCATCACGGTGAAGGAACTCATCGCGGAATTCTGCGGCGGCATGCAGGAGGGCCACGCGTTCTACGCCTACCTGCCGGGCGGCGCCTCGGGCGGCATCCTGCCCGCCGCGATGGGCGACATCCCGCTCGACTTCGACACGCTGCAGCCGCACGGCTGCTTCATCGGCTCGGCGGCGGTCATCATCCTCTCGCAGCACGACAGGGCGCGCGACGCGGCGCTCAACATGATGCGCTTCTTCGAGGACGAATCCTGCGGCCAGTGCACGCCCTGCCGCGTCGGCACTGCGAAGGCCGCGCAGCTGATGGCGGCGCCGAAGTGGGATGCCGCGCTGCTGGAGGAACTCTCGCAGGCGATGGCGGATGCCTCCATCTGCGGGCTCGGGCAGGCCGCGCCGAATCCCATCCGGTGCGTGATCACGCACTTTCCCCACGAAATCGGTGGAGGCGAGTGACTTGCAGGGCGACGAAAATGACAGGCGGTGGGATTCAACACAGAGGGCACAGAGGCGACACAGAGGGGACCCTTACGCCGTTCTAGCAATCGATTCTCGGGAACCCGATCGACGGGGAATCGCCGACATCGAACGTGTCCCGAAATGGGGCCTCGCTTCTTTGCTGCCTCTGTGTCCTCCGTGTTGAACTCCACCGCCACCTTCCTCGAGGTGCACGAATGAACGCGATGAACGAACCCGCGACGCAGGCCGAAGTCATCGACTTCAAGCTCAACGGCGAAACCGTCTCCGCGCTCGAGGGCGAGACGATCCTCCAGGCGGGGAAGCGGCACGGCGTCGAGATCCCGCACCTTTGCTACAAGGAGGGCTACCGTCCCGACGGCAACTGCCGTGCCTGCGTGGTGGAGATCAAGGGCGAGCGCGTGCTGGCGCCGTCGTGCTGCCGCGCGCCCGCGAAGGGCATGGAGGTGTCGAGCAACTCCGCGCGCGCGCTGCACTCGCAGAAGATGGTGCTGGAGCTGCTGAAGAGCGACGCCCCCGAGGCGGACCTCAAGCCCGGTGCCAACGAGCTGCGCCTCTGGAGCGACAGGCTCGGCGTCGGCAAGCCGCGATTTGCGGCGCGGGCGCAGCCGGTGACCGATGCCTCCCACCCCGCCATGTGGGTGAATCTCGACGCCTGCATCCAGTGCACGCGCTGCGTGCGCGCCTGCCGCGAGGTGCAGGTGAACGACGTGATCGGCTACGCGTGGCGCGGGTCGCACGCGAAGATCACCTTCGACTTCGACGACCCGATGGGGGAGTCCACGTGCGTCGCGTGCGGCGAGTGCGTGCAGGCGTGCCCGACGGGCGCCCTCGCCCCCGCCAAGGCGGCTTACCAGGTGCAGGCGGACAAGACGGTGGATTCCGTGTGCCCCTTCTGCGGCGTGGGCTGCCAGCTCACCTACCACGTGAAGGACAACGCCATCGTGCGCGTGGAGGGCCGCGACGGCCCCGCCAACGAGGAGCGGCTGTGCGTGAAGGGCCGCTTCGGCTTCGACTACGTGCACCACGCGCACCGGCTGACGAAGCCGCTCATCCGCAAGCCCGGCGTCCCGAAGCACGCGGACTTCGCCGTCGATCCCCTGCGGTGGCGCGACGTGTTCCGCGAGGCCACCTGGGAAGAGGCGCTCGATTTCGCCGCCGGCGGCCTGAAGAAGGTGCGCGACGCCCACGGCGGCGGTGCGCTGGCCGGATTCGGCAGCGCCAAGGGCTCCAACGAGGAGGCCTACCTCTTCCAGAAGCTGGTGCGCACGGGCTTCGGCTCCAACAACGTGGACCACTGCACGCGCTTGTGCCACGCCTCGTCGGTGGCGGCGCTGCTGGAGGGCATCGGTTCCGGCGCCGTCTCCAACCAGGTGTCCGACGTCGCGAAGGCGGAACTGATCTTCCTCATCGGCTCCAACCCGACGGCCAACCATCCGGTGGCGGCGACCTGGCTCAAGAATGCCGTGAAGCGCGGCGCGAAGCTGGTCGTGGCCGATCCGCGCCGCACCGACATCGCCCGTCACGCGTGGCGCGTGCTTCAGTTCAAGCCCGACATGGACGTGGCGCTCCTCAACGCCATGATCCACACCATCCTGGATGAGAATCTCGTCGATCCCGACTTCATCCGCACGCGCACCGTGGGCTTCGAGGCGCTGCGGGAGAACGCGAAGGGCTTCAGCCCCGAGGCCATGGCGGCCCACTGCGGCATCCCGGCGGCGACGATCCGCGAGGTGGCGCGGGCCTACGCGACCTCGAAGGGCTCGATGATCCTCTGGGGCATGGGCATCTCGCAGCACGTGCACGGCACCGACAACGCGCGCTGCCTCATCGCGCTCGCGCTGATGACGGGACAGATCGGCAAGCCGGGGTCGGGCCTGCACCCGCTGCGCGGCCAGAACAACGTGCAGGGCGCCTCCGACGCGGGGCTCATCCCGATGATGTTCCCGGACTACCAGCGCGTGGACAATCCCGAGGCCAACGCGCGCTTCGAGAAATACTGGGGCCGGAAGCTGGACACGACGCCGGGCCTCACGGTGGTGGAGACGCTGGACGCGGCCTGCGAAGGCCGCATCCGCGCCATGTATGTCGAAGGCGAGAACCCGGCGATGAGCGACCCGAACGCGCACCACGCGCGCGAGGGCCTGGCGAGGCTCGAGCATCTGGTGGTGCAGGACATCTTCCTCACCGAGACCGCCTACCTCGCGGACGTCGTTCTGCCGGCCACGGCCTGGCCGGAGAAGACGGGCACGGTCACCAACACCGACCGCATCGTGCAGATGGGCCGGCGCGCCCTCGACCCACCGGGGGAGGCGCGGCCGGATCTCTGGATCATCCAGCAGATCGCGAAGCGGCTGGGCCTCGACTGGAACTACGAGGGCCCCGAGAGCGGCGTGGCGCAGGTCTACGAGGAGATGCGCGGCGCGATGAACTCCATCGGCGGCATCTCGTGGGAGCGCCTCGAGGACCAGTCGGCGGTGACGTATCCTTGCCGCACCGAGGACGATCCCGGCCAGCCGGTCGTGTTCACGGACGCGTTTCCGACGAAGGACGGCAAGGCCCGGTTCGTGCCCGCCGACCTCATCCCGGCCGACGAGCGTCCGGACGCGGAATATCCCTTCGTGCTCATCACTGGCCGCCAGCTGGAGCACTGGCACACCGGCTCCATGACGCGCCGCGCTTCGGTGCTGGACGCGATCGAGCCCCGGGCGGTGGTCTCCCTGCACCCGCTGGACCTCGACCTTCTCGGTGCCGTGCCGGGCGACGTGATCACCGTGGCCTCGCGCCGCGGCGAGATCGCGCTCACCGCGCGGGCGGACGCCGGCACGCCGCGCGGCAGCGTCTTCATCCCGTTCGCGTTTTACGAGGCGGCGGCCAACCTGCTCACCAACCCGGCGCTGGATCCGTTCGGCAAGATCGCCGAGCTCAAGTACTGCGCCGTGCAGGTGCGCAAGGGCGGCACGCTGGCGGAGCTGGCCAGCTACGGCGGCGGGCAATCCTTCGCCGCCGCGGACTGACGGCCGCGCGGAAGGCGGACGGATGGGGGCGAACCCGTTGACGCCGGACCGGGCCTCGCCCGTGGCGCTCGTCGAGGTCACGAAGGACACGCTGCGCGATTTCCTGCGACTCAAGGTCGCACCCGCGCAGGAGGGGTTCGTGGCCACCAACGCCGTGTCCATCGCCCAGGCCCATTTCCACCCCGAGGCGTGGTTCCGCGGCATCGCGGCGGGCGGCGCCGCGGTGGGCTTCGCGATGCTGGAGGACTGGCGGCAGTGCCCCGCAAACGCCCCGGAGGACTGGCGGCGCGAACCCTACGTATACATCTGGCGATTCATGATCGACGCGCGGTTCCAGTCGCTGGGATTCGGCGCTCAGGCGATGCGTCTGCTGATCGGGCACGCGCGCCAGCTCCCCGGCACGAAAGCGATGCTGCTGTCCTTCGTGCCCGGCGAGGGCAGTCCCGAGGGCTTCTACCGCCGCTTCGGCTTCGTGCCGACGGGCGAGGTGAGCGAAGGCGAGCACGTGATGCGCCTCGCGCTCTGATACTGTTTCGACATTTCCGGAATGAAAGGCAAACCATGCTGAACCTGCGCAGCCTCGCCACGCTCCTCGTGACCGCCGCCGCCCTCGCCGCCGGGCCGGCCGTCCACGCCCAGGCCTGGCCCACCAAGACCGTGAAGTTCGTCGTCGGCTTCCCGCCGGGCGGCTCCACCGACCAGGTCGCCCGCGTGCTCGCGGCACAGCTCACGACGCAGCTGGGGCAGCAATTCATTGTCGAGAACAAGCCGGGCGCGTCCGCCTCCATCGGCGCCGGCGCGGTCGCCTCCGCGCCCGGCGACGGCACCACGTTCGGCGTGGTCTTCGACACGCACGGCGTGAACCCGTCGGTGATCCCGAACCTGCCCTTCAGCACCACGAAGGATCTCGCCAACGTGATGCTGATCGGCACGTCGCCCATGGCGATCGTCACGCACGCCGGCCAGCCCTACAAGGACTTCCGGGACGTCCTCGCCGCGGCGAAGGCGAAGCCGGGCAGCGTCGCGATCGGCTCCATCGGCACCGGAAGCCTCGGCCACCTGGCCATCGCGCAGATCGGCAACCTCCGGGGCGTGGAGCTCACGCACGTGCCCTACAAGGGCGGCGGGCCGCTCATGACCGACGCGGTTGGTGGGCAGGTGCCGCTGGCGATCGGGACGGTCTTTCTGGTGAACCCGCACGTGAAGGCGGGCAAGGTCCGGGCGCTGGCCGTCACCTCGGCAAGGCCCTCGGCCTCCATGCCGGGCGTGGCTACCGTGGCCGACCAGGGCGTGCCGGGGTTCTCGGCGCTGGCGTGGTGGGGCGTCATCGCGCCGGCCAGCACGCCCGCGCCGATCGTGAAGAAGCTCAACGAGGAGATCGCCAAGGCGCTCAGGGTCCCGGCCATCGCGGAGAAGCTTTCCGCCCAGGGCATGGACATCGTGGGCAGCAGCCCTGAGGATGCGGACCGCTTCGTGAAGGGCGAGATCGACCGCTGGGCCAAGGTGGTGAAGGACAACAAGATCAAGGCGGGCGACTGACCGGCGTCCCGGACTCGGAGGAAATCACGGTGCGCGTGCACAAGCTGGCGGTCATACCGGGTGACGGCATCGGCAAGGAGGTGATCCCGGCCGGCCTCGCCCTCCTGGCGGCAGCGGAGAAGAAGCTGGGCGGCTTCCGCTGCGAGCCCACGCACTTTCCGTGGGGGTCGGACTACTACCGCGCCCATGGGGAGATGATGCCGGAGGACGGCAACGCGGCGCTGAAGCCCTTCGACGCGATCCTCTTCGGCGCCGTGGGCGATCCGGAGCTGCCGGACCACCTCACCCTGTGGGGGCTGCGCCTCAAGATCTGCCAGGGGTTCGACCAGTACGCCAACGTACGGCCGACGCGCATCTTCCCGGGCATCTCGAGCCCGCTCGCCGGGCGCGGCCCCGGCGACATCGACTGGGTGATCGTGCGCGAGAACACGGAGGGCGAGTATTCCGGCGCCGGGGGACGCGTGCACCGGGGCCTGCCCATCGAGGTGGCCACGGAAGTCTCCACCTTCACCCGCGTGGGCGTCGAGCGCGTGATGCGCTTTGCGTTCCGGCTGGCCCGGTCGCGTCCGCGCAAGCACCTGACCGTCATCACCAAGTCCAACGCGCAGCGGCACGGCATGGTGATGTGGGACGACATCGCGCGCGAGGTGGCGGCGGAGTTCCCCGACGTCACGGTGCGCAAGCTCCTCGTCGACGCGGCAACTGTCGTCATGGTGCAGGACCCGCGCTCGCTCGACACGATCGTCGCGACCAACCTGCACGCCGACATCCTCTCGGACCTCGCCGGCGCGCTGGCGGGAAGCCTCGGCATTGCGCCGACGGCGAACCTGAACCCCGAGCGCGTCTTCCCGTCGATGTTCGAGCCCATCCACGGCTCGGCCTTCGACATCACCGGCAAGGGGATCGCCAACCCCATCGCCACCTTCTGGACCGTGGCGATGATGCTGGAGCACCTCGGCGAGAAGCTGGCGGCGGAGGCGATCATGGCCGCCATCGAACGCGTCTGCCGGGAGGGGAGGAGCCTCCCGCGAGACATCGGCGGCAAGGCCGGCACGCAGGAGGTCACCGACGCTGTGATCGCGGCGCTGGGTTGACCGTGAGGACGGGGAGCGTTCCTTCCCGGCGGGTCCGGCGACGGCCCGTGCGACCGCGCTTGACAGGCGCCCCCGTTTCTATCAAAGTGATATCACTTTAATAGCGCACGGAGGAGCCGCCATGAACGACTACCGGAAGGAAGGCACTTTCGAGAAGCCCGCGTCCACCTTCAGCGGCATCTTCATGCTCCTGGTGCTTCTGGGGCTCGCCGTGCTGGAGGTGTTCGCGGTGCTCAACTTCCGCTCGCCGACGGTCATCGTGCCGCTCGGCATCGCGATCGCCTTCGTGGCGGGCGGGTTCTTCATGCTGCAGCCCAACGAGGCGGGCGTCCTCACGCTGTTCGGCGACTACTCCGGCACCGAACGCACCCCGGGCCTGCGCTGGACCTGGCCCTGGCTGATCCGCAAGAAGCTGAGCGTTCGCACGCGCAACCACAACGTCGACACCCTCAAGGTGAACGACAAGCGCGGCAACCCCGTCGAGATCGCGGCGGTGGTGGTGTGGCGCGTGGAGGACACGGCGCAGGCGCTCTTCGACGTCGACGACTTCGAGCACTTCGTGAAGGTGCAGAGCGAGTCGGCCCTGCGGCACGTGGCCACGCGCTACAACTACGACGAGGGCGAGGACCACGACGCGCACGAGGTCACGCTGCGCGCGGGCGCGGACACGGTGGCCGACGCGCTCTGCGACGAGCTGCAGGCGCGCGTGCAGCTCGCCGGCGTGCGCATCGCCGAGGCCAAGCTCACGCACCTCGCCTACGCGCCGGAAATCGCCGGGGCGATGCTGCGCCGCCAGCAGGCCGAGGCGGTGATTTCCGCGCGCAGCAAGATCGTGACCGGCGCGGTGAGCATGGTCGAGATGGCGCTGAAGCACCTGTCGGAAAAGAACGTCGTGGAACTGGACGACGAGCGCCGCGCCGCCATGGTCTCGAACCTGATGGTGGTGCTCTGCTCGGAACGCGACACCCAGCCGATCGTCAACGCCGGCACGCTGTACACGTGAGGACGCGGGGCGGGCGGGCACCGGGATAGGTCCATGGCAAGTCCCGACAGGAAGGCATTCCTGCTGCGCATCGACCCCGGGCTCTGGGGCGAGATCGAGCGCCTTGCGCAGTCGGAACTGCGCAGCGTCAACGGGCAGATCGAGTACCTGCTGCGCGATGCGCTGGACAGGCGCGGCATCCGGCCCGCGTCAGAGAAGCCGCGGGGCCGCGACGGGCCTGGCTAGCGTTCCTCCGGCGGCTTCACGCGGCGGAATTCGCGCCACAGGCCGATGTCGTAGGCGATCTTCAGCGTTCCGGCCACGACGAGGGGCACGCCGAGGCCCGCCGTCTGCATCAGGACGCCGCCCACCATGGGCGCCAGCGCCCAGCCGCCGCAGCGCACGAGATTGGTGATCCCGGCCGCGGCGAGGCGCTCGTCGGGCCGCACCACGGCCATGAGATAGGACTGGCGCGTGGGTACGTCCATCTCGTTCAGCGACTCGCGAAGCAGGAAGAAGAGTGCCGCCCAGGCGAGGTCGTCGGAGGCGACGATGGTGAAGAGCAGCAGGCTCGACGGCAGGTGCGTCCAGACCATGGTGTTGAGCAGCCCGATGCGGGCTGCCAGCCAGGCCGCGGCGAGGTGGGACAGGGCCGCCAGCGTGCGGCCCGCGGCGAAGAGGATCGCGAGCGTGGCGGCCGAGGCGCCGAAGCGCTCCGCGAAGAAGTAGGCGAAGAGCGCGGAGCCGACGAAGCCGCCGCCGAGGGCATCCACGAAGAACAGCGCCGAGATCTTCGCGACGATGGGCCGGCTTCCGGGCGAGAGGTCGGCGAGTCCCCGTGCGGGGCTGTCCTCGACCCGCGACGGCAATGTGGCGTAGAGAAGGGCGGACGCGAGGTAGAGCGCGCAGAAGAGGACGAGCGCCGCCTGCATGGCCGGCAGCGGCGCCAGGCCCAGGAATCGCTCCAGCATCGTCGGGATCGCCGCCATCAGGCCGCCGGCGGCGTAGCCGCCATCCAGCAGAACGTTGTACCAGGCAAAAACCCGCGTCCGCCCTTCGTCGGTCGTCGTCGACGGGAACAGCGCCTGCTCCAGGATGGGAATGGCGCCGCGGTCGCGGCCGTTCACACTGAACATGCCGGCGAAGGCCGCCACGGCGATGACCGCGAACGCATCGGTGGAGAGGATCACCAGGGTGGCCGCCGCCGGCAGGACGCACAGGACCACGAGGATGCGGCGTTCCGGTTGCCGTCGCCCCGCGATCATGGTCAGGAGCGTGGCGGCGGCCGCCCCCCAAAGCGCCGAGGACAGAACCACGCCGATCTGCGCCGCCGAGAAGCCGAGCCTTGCGCAATAGAGGCCGATCAGCACCGCCATCATGCCGATGGCAAGCGCACGCAGGAACGCGGCGGCGTAGAGGATGCGGCGCAGGCGCGCCGGCGAGGGACTCACCGTGGCATCCCGGGCCGCGGCACGGGCCTCAAGTGGCCGGCTTGCGGCGAACGAAATCGAGGCGGTCGATGGAGCGAAGCTTCAGCTCGCGCACTTCGTTGCCCTGCACCACCGTGAAGGGAACCTCGACCCCCGGCTCGCCGGCGGACCAAAGCTTCCGGTAGAAGTCGTCCAGCTTCTTCACTTTTGCGCCGGCAACGGCAAGGATGATGTCGCCTGCCTGAAGCCCGGCCCTGTCGGCGGGCCCCTCCTCCGTGACGCGCAGCACCTTGAGGCGCCCGT
>Ga0114939_10002806_pt1 | contig 12588 bp, 9 predicted proteins | sample AshMeaCrysSpring_FD_87196 | JGI IMG/M metagenome (GOLD analysis project Ga0114939, IMG submission 87196) | Groundwater microbial communities from Big Spring, Nevada to study Microbial Dark Matter (Phase II) - Ash Meadows Crystal Spring | ecosystem: Environmental > Aquatic > Deep subsurface >... | reverse complement strand
TTCAAATTCACCTTCATTCTGAAAGTTAGCACCAACTTTACCTATCAATGTTCCTGCTTTTACAGTTTGCCCTTTGCTTACATTAACCGAGTTTAATCTGTTATAAAGTGTAAAATATTTACCGTGCTTTACCAAAACAGCTTGATACTCGCCATCTAAATCCACTATAGAACTCACTTCACCATCAGCCACACATTTTACACTTGTGCCTACATTCGTTAAAATCAAAATGCCGTCGTTATTTGCCTTAAGCTTTGTACCAGGAATTGTTTGAATACCGAATTCGCCAATTACTCTGCCACCATCAATAGGCCATGGTAATCTACCTTTTTCTCTTTCGAAGTTCAAACTTAACGTTAACCCTTCTTTAGTAGACTCAAATACGCTTTCGCTTCTTTCGATGGGTTTGGCAGTTACCACACCTGTTGTAACATCAGCAGGTTTTGGTTTACTATTATTCTTAGCATTGTTTCTTGCCAATACATCTTGACGTTCTTTTTCTAATCTTTCTTTTTCACGTTTCTGTTCTTCAATACTTGCAGCTTTCAATCTTGCCAAACGCTCTTTTTCTTTACGTTGTGCTTCTTCAATTTCACGCCTTACTGCTGCTTTAATAGCACTTGCTAATTTTTGGTTTTCTTTTTGACGTTTACTTATCTGAGCGGTAATATCTTTTTCTTGGTCTTTAAGCTGTGTAACAACTTGGTCTTTTTCTTTTTTATCGGCTTCTAGCACTTGTAGCTGGCTGCTTTCGCTTTGTATGGCACCTGCTTTTTCTTTTCTGTTATTGGCAAGTGTTAGGATTGTTTGCTTAAGTAATTCTTGTGTTTTAGTTATTGTTTGTGCTTGTGTTTCTCTATTCTGGCGGTAGCTTTTTAAATAAGCCATACGTTTAATGGCATCATTAAAATTATCGGCTGAGAATAGGAAGTTTAAGTACTCATTACTACCTCTGTTTTTGTAAGCAAAAACAAGGCTCTTAGCATAATTAATCTTCAGCGTGTCTAGCTCTTTGTTTAAACGATAAATTTCTCGCTCATTTAAAAACAAAGTTTCGTCAAGTATTTTTATGTCTTTCTTGATGTTGTTTATTAAACTTTCACGAGCCTTTATTTTACTTTGTACCGCTTGATAGGCACGTAAAGCAGCTTTTTTATTGCCTTTAATTGAGGCAAGTTCATTATTTAGGTCGTTAATTTCACGTTGAATTTGCTGTTGTTGTTTTTGTAATTCATCACGTGACTGCGCACTTAGCTTACTAAATGATAAAACAATACAGCCCAAAACCAATAACAGTTTTTGTAACATTCAACTTAACATTTAAAGCGTAAAACAAGGGTAAATTTCTATAACGATAAATATGCAAATAAATTATAGACGCTTGTAATTTTTAGGTACTGAAAACATATAGTTTAACGGTTCATTAAACTTATAATCTTTAAAGTCTAAGTAAATATCTAGTTTAGATTTTTGAGAAACCGAAACGCTTCTGTAAGTAGCAAAATGAATACCGCTTTCCTTTGTTTCGTAATTGCTAAAAGTAATATCGCAAGTTCTGTTTTGCAATGGATCAATATCGTCTAATTTGCTATGCAGTGGTTTAAAGTCAGCATTATCTAGTGTAATAAGATGTTTAAACAACTTGCCTGTCATAAATACCAAAAATTGGTCGTTGTAGGATTTGTAAGAAACGATGCTATTAGTGATAAAGACAGGATTGCCTATGATGACATCTTGTAAAGTTGAAAAATCGAAAGGTATTTGAGATGCTTCTTGTAAATAGTTGATAGATCTTAACCGTACTGTTTTATCTAATTTATTCATCACCACCACACTATCCTTAGTTATCTGCACTTGTATAGCAACCACACCCAATGGCCCTACAACTTTTATAAGTATAATACTGTCTTTTTTCATGCTCAGGTAAGCGGTAGCATGTTGGCTTGTTTCTTGCCCTTCATAATCCACTTTTATCTTAGCATTAAACGTAGTAAAGTCAATTTTTTTCTTTACTACTTTACTCATAATATCTCGTACAATAGCAGATGAATCTATTTTTTCAGCTTCTTTAATTACAATTGTTTGTACAGTATCTTTCTTGCTTATTGCTGCATTAATTGTTTGTACCTTTTTTACAGGTCTGCAGGCAAATGCAAGTGTTGCAATAGTAACTATTGCTATTATATATTTCATAACGCAAATTTATTGTTTTCCAGTGCTACCAAAACCACCTGCACCTCTTACTGTTTCGTTAATATTTTCTACAGGCACTAATTCAACTTGCTCTACTTTTTGAAATACCATTTGTGCTATTCTATCGCCATTACTAATGGTTTGTATTTCACTAGATAGATTGATAAGTATCACTTTTATTTCACCTCTATAATCAGCATCAATCGTGCCAGGCGTATTAAGGCAAGTAATACCTTGCTTAATTGCCAGGCCGCTTCTTGGTCGTACTTGTGCTTCATATCCCTCTGGTATTTCTAAAAATAAACCTGTAGGCACAAGTGTTCTTTCCAAAGGCGCCAAAGCAATTGGTGTTGTAATAGATGCTCGTATATCCATGCCAGAAGAGCCACTTGTAGCATACATTGGCAATTCATTGCTAGAAGTGTTAATGATCGGTACTTTAAGTTGCATGCGGCAAAAGTAAGTTTGAAACCTATTACACACTATATTTGAACGACATTAATATACCATGACTTCTACAGTTACTGATTTAAAAAAATATTGGCAAGAAATACCTGGTGCGGTTAGAAGTTTTCTTGTAAAAGCAGTAATATTCTTTCTAATTTGGAAGGTTGCATATCATCTGTATATCAAACCTCAAAGGTTTCTAGATGTTCCTCTAACTGTTCAAACTGCAATAAATACGCAGCAAGCATTAGCTATTATTTATCCAAATAAGCAATTTACAAGTAAGGTAGTGATTCCTCGTAATAAAGCCGATTTTTATGGCATATCTATTGGGGCTGATGGAAGAAAAATAATTACTGTGCTAGACCCTTGCAATGCGCTAGAATTATACATTCTGTATACGTTTTTTATTATTTGCTTGCCTAGCAATTGGAGGCGTATGCTACTGTTTATTGGTGTGGGCATTATAGGTATATATCTACTCAATATTGCTAGATGCGCATTATTAGGCATATTAAACATAAACAGAAGTCTTTATGTCGATTTCGCACACCACTACTTATTCACAATGGTAGTATATATTGCCATATTTGCTGGCTGGGCTTTATATCTTAACAAGACGACACTCAATGAAACAGACTAAATCAATTTTTCAACCACACTGGATTGCCTTGATACTTATCATAGCTATTCCTGCCATTGTTAATCAGGTATATTATGATAAGCCATCTTACAAAGCCAATACAACTGACTTTAAAAATACTTTTGAAGTAGCTATGGTAATAACTACAGGTATTATTGGCTATTATGGTTTTAGAAATTTGAAGCAAAAGTGGCCCTTGAATATTTGGAAAGCCGTGTATATACTTAGTACTTTTTTCTTAACTATTGCAACTTTTATTGAGGCTTTTATCTATCGCTATAGCTACAAAGGTCAATTCAGGTTTATGTCAATAAAACAACTTTTATTTAGCCCAATATTGTATGTATTGCTTTTAATTATTTACGTAAAACTAACAAAAAAAAAGAACGCTTAAAAAGCGTTCTCTTCACCAACTATCATGTTTTTCGCTGTTTTCACTACAATATGAAAATCGAATGAATTGTTCCAAACTTCAATATACCTAAGATCGTTATCAACTCTAGTTTGTAACATTTCTATTTGCTTGGTTTCGCCTCTATGACCATTTACTTGAGCCAAGCCAGTAATACCTGGTTTCACAAGGTGACGCAAATTATATTCTTCAATATGTTGCTCTACTTCTTCATTCATTAATACTGCATGTGGTCTTGGGCCAACAACAGACATATCACCTTTAATCACGTTAAAAAATTGAGGCAACTCATCTAAACTAGTTTTTCTTAAAAAAGATCCTATTTTAGTAATGCGATTATCATTTAAAGATGCTTGCTTGAATTTACCATTTTCATCTAAGTGTTCGCTATCTGTTTTCATTGTGCGAAACTTATAACATTTAAATACTTTATTACCTGCGCCATGTCTTTCCTGTAAGAAAAAAACAGGTCCTTTTGAAGTTAACTTTATAATTATAGCAATGATTGGAAATAGCCAACTGAAAATTAAGATACAAGCAGTAAAAGACACTGCAAGGTCAAAAGCCCTTTTTGCAAAATTACTATTAATTTCTTCAGCTCTTTCTGTAAGAAATTCTATGTCAACTGGAGCTTCGAATGTAGAACCTGTAATTCTAACTATTTGTCTTTCAGCTATTTTACTTGGTAAAATTCTTGCTAACATATAGATTATACTTTTAGATTAATTACTAATATTAGTATCAATTTGTTCAAATGTACAAAAAATATTTCAATTTAATCACGAAAAATTTGTGAGATTACAGAAATTTAATACAAAAACAGCTTTTTTTTTGGCGAAAAAAATGAATAATAGAAAAGAATAACATTTCTATCGTCATCTTTATAAGTACTCTTTTTAAAGTATTTTTTATTAGTTACTTGATAACACTTATTTTAATAGAATACTTGCATAAGCTACCAAGCCTTCTTGCCTGCCTACAAATCCCATTTTTTCTGTAGTTGTTGCTTTTATCGAAATATCCTTTACTGTAATATCTAAAATCTGCGCAATTGTTGCCTGCATTTCTGCAACATAAGGCTTTATTTTCGGTAACTCTAAACAAAGCGACGCATCAATATTCTCTATTGCATAACCTTCTGCTTTAATTAAATCGTAACTTTTTTTCAATAAAATTTTACTGTCAATATCTTTAAAATCTGCCGACGTATCTGGAAAATGAACGCCTATATCGCCAAGACAAGCAGCCCCAAGCATGGCATCGCAAATAGCATGTAGCAATACATCTGCATCGCTATGGCCAAGTGCACCTTTTGTGTGAGGAATTTTAACACCGCCAATCCATAAATCTCTACCTTCTACCAGTTGATGAAAGTCTACACCAAATCCTATTCTCATAATGTTAGTTTTAATAAAATTGGCTGTTACCTGCCTTTGAGCACGAAACAGCCAATTGGTTTAATTGTTGTAATATTTTTTTATGCTAATTAATTCTCAGAATTACCATCCAAATCGAAAGTAATACCAAAACGCAGCGTATTTGATAAAGGGTTGCGTGTAATACCTTGGCCTGAAGGCACTAGGTACGAAAAGTTAATACCAATCACATTGTATTTTAATCCAGCACCGAAGGTGAAATATTTACGATTACCTTGACTCACATTTTCGTAAAAATAACCTGCACGTACTGCAAATTGGTCGTTATAAACATACTCAGCACCCAATGATACTTGAAATTTCTTAAGCTCATTGCTAAAACCACCAGCATCACCAAATGATGAAAAATAACTACTGATTACACTTTTATTTCTGTATGCAGCGAGCGATGCAGAATCTGCGCTTGTATTACCTGTTGCTAAAGGTGGTGTAGGCACCAACAACCTATTGGCATCAAGCGCAAAAGTTAGCTTATTAGTCTCGTCAAATACGCTTGTATATGCTAAACCTATACCTAGGTTAGCAGGTATATAATCCTTATTATTAGCATCGTTTGTGTAGCCAATTTTCGAACCTAAATTAGCTAATACAATGCCATAGTTAAATCCGCTACCATCTTTGGTGGTACCATCATGAAACAACGAAATGTCACCAGCAACGGCAGTACCAGTTTTGTAAGTAACACCACTATAAGTGCCATTTGCAAGACTACTGCTTATGTATCTCAATGCAACACCTAAACTTAAATTGTCTTTAAGTTTTCTTGAATAGCCAAAATCAAATCCAAGTTCTCTAGGGCGAAAACTATTTAAGCTATTACCAGCAAAATCAGTAAACTCAATGTTACCAAGACTGAAATATCTTAAATTAAGAGATAATGCTTGATCATCATCTAATTTATAATACCCTGTACCGCTAGCTAAGTATACGTCATTTAAACCAAGGTCTTTTAACCATGGTGTATATGTAAAACTTACGCCAGCTTTTGCCTTATTAAAAGGCGTTTTTGCCAAATTCCAAAATACTGCATTGGCATCTGGTGTGGTAGCTATACCTACATCACCCATACCACCAGCACGAGCGTCGGGTGAAATTCGTAGAAATGGAACCGCAGAGGTAACAACGTTTAAATCGCTTGTTTGGGCTTGCGCTAAAATAGCTGCCGAACAAGCTACTAATAGAGATAACAACTTGTGTAATGATGAATGTTTCATCTAATTGATTAATTTTATATTCGCAAAAAAAAGAAAATAATTACATGTAATCAACATTACTCGAAAAATGTAATCAAATTAGGTAGAAATCAAGCCATTAAAACTGTTTAAAGTAGATATAATTTTTGGGTTGCTTCGGCTTTCCCATTGTTTGAAGTTACAATAATACGATAGATATAGACACCTCTACCAATTTTTTCGCTGCTAAAGTTATCTTTTCCATCCCATTCTATTTCGGCACTTCTATTACCATCAGTATTTATTGTTCTTTTTATTTGATGTACCAATTTACCTGTAACACTAAAAATGTTAATTAAAACATTCAAATTTTCACCTGGTTGGTTATGCTCGAACCAAAAAGTAGTTTTACTAGTAAAAGGGTTTGGGTAATTATAAACGTGACTAATCTGCAATTGTTGTTTTTTAGCCACAGTAAATTCTATAATTATTTCGCTTGAGTTATTAAAAACATCCCATACTTTAATTTTTAGTGTGTGCAGCCCTTCACGCAAAGTGGCAAGTTGATACCTAATTTGTCCTTCTTGAAAATTATTCAAAGCTGCTTCGTAGTAATCATTTAGCTTAATAATATTTTTCTCATCACCATCTAAAACAGCAGTTATATCGTGACCAATACCTGTGCCTACAGTATTAATGCCTGATGAATCTTTTAGTTTAAGTATTAAAATAGGCGTTTCGTTTGTCAAGCCACCATTTACAAATCTATCGTCGTTTAAATAAGCTTTAATCGTAGGGCCGTCTTTGTCGCTTAAAGTATTGTTACTGCTACCACCTATAAGAAAGTTAGTATTATAACCAGCTGCATCTTTATTATTACCATCATCTGCATACAAGCTTATTTTTCCCTGCCCTAATTGATAGCTTATGTCTTTAGGTATAATGCAAGAAAAGCTGAAATTACCATTGCTAACAGTTGCCTTGCCTTTGTATAAAAAATTGGTTTGCTGACTAAAACTAGTAACTGGGCTAGCCGCATCGTTACCTTTTGTAGTAATGGTTTGTGGCTTGTCAAAAATGACTGCATTTACAGTGCCATTAAAATTACTTAAAGCATTGCCTGTAGCATCGGTAACTAAGCCGCCAAATGTAAATTTATTAAGGGCTTTTAATGTATCAGTACTAGAAATTGGTTGGTTGTTAATAGTAGTAACTTGTAACTTATTTTCAGGAAAAGCTAAACGCATAGCAGGATCACCAAGTAGTGTAAACTTTCTATTGTTGGTTATGTCGGCAAATGTTTGATAAGTATAATTTTTAGCTCTTTTTACGGCTTCGCCCAATGTTAAATATTTACCCATTGCATCAGGCTGCAACGCAATAGATAAGTAGTTGTTATTGATAATTCTATTGCTAAAGGCAAATACAATTCTTGTTGTGGTCATTAAAGCAATAGCACCATTGTTTGTTTGGGTTAATAATTGGCCGCCAATAGATGTTTTTGTAGGGTCATCATAAGGCGCAAAATCGCAGGTTGCCGTAATAAATAAAGGCAGCTTGTTAGCGTTAGATATTTTACTTAAAACATCTTGGTCAAATATAGCTTCATCTGCTAAGCGTTGGTAGCCACCATGGCCAGTATAATTAAACAATAATGTGCCATTGAAAAGTTGATTTATAATGGCAGTGTTTACCTCAGGATATCTAGCACCACTGCTACTGCTTACTACATTAAAAGCATCTAGGTAAATTTTGTTTTTATTGACGTTTGCATCAACTGTGCTCGCATTTGTCGAAATTAATTCAGCATCATTTAAGTGTGTGTTGTTGTCTTTATCATCAGCTACAAATGTGGCCGTGTTGCGCCATGCACCTAGCGACTGCTTGCTGTGGTAATTGACAATCTTATCAACCATTATTCTAGCTTCATTGGCATTACTTGCAGGTATTCTACCAATACCAATATCTAATAGGCTTACAGGGCTTGTATTGGCAATGTCATCTGCATCATCAAGCAAGCCAAAAAAGTCATCTGATGTGTAAGTAAAGAGTGGGTCAATGGCGTTGTTATTTTCGTAACAAGGCACAAGGTTGTTATTATTGGCTATTCTATTTTTATAGTCAAATGAAGCGCTGCCAAACAGTAGTAAATACTTTGGCCTTTTAGTAGAATCTGCACCAGCTTTATCATAATACATTTTTACAAAATCACGAATAGCTGTTGGGTCACTTGCACCACTTGCAAACTCGTTAAAAATTTGTGTAGTACTTGCTACCATTACCTTGTAACCATTTTGTTGCGTATGAAAAAGCGCTAGCCTTTTTGCTTCGTTCATAAGCGTAGGATGTGTAACAATGAGGTAATCTACCGGGCTACTATTATGTAAATTTTGATTGTCAATTTTGCCGATAGCTATTGGTACAAAAAAATTACTATTATTAAAAGCTATGTACTCTTTTAATGCACTGCTACTATTGGTAAATACTGATTGATTATTGGCATAAATAATTGCCATTTTTTGCGGTTGGTAAATGTTAGAAACATCCCAAACACTTGTACTACTAGTAGCATTGCTTATGGTAAATGTAGTTGCACTGCCAGCATTTACGGTTTGCCAGTCTCTAAATAGCAGTTGCCCTGTTGATGGAATAATAATTGCTCTTCTACTGTGTACTTCAAACCAATTAAGCCATGCTTGCGCTGATGCATTTGCAGGTGCAAAACTAATATTGAGCGTAACATTTGGCGAAGCCGATAAAAAACTGTTTTTTGAAGTAACGTTTGCTGCAAATACATCTAAAAAATTGCCTGAGTTAGCAGGCACAGTTATGGTAGAAAGATTATTGCCATTAGCTTTTAACGCTAAAGTACTCATACTATTAACGCTTCTACCTGCAAAATTACTAATGACATTAATTGGCTCAGACTGTATTAATCCATTTAAATCTACCGTAAAATTTCTTGACAAGTTATTAGTGCTTATGTTGCTAAATTCTTCGCCATACCACTCTTTACCGCTATTTAAAAAGTTTACCAAGTCGTTTTCGTAATGATAGCGGTCGTTATAAGTGGTTGTAGTTTGAGAAGTAATACCAGAAAATGTGTTGGTAGAAATGCGCTTACCGCTACCACCAATAGTTATGAAATAATAAGCTGTATCGCTATAGATGTTTTTTTGGTAAGTAAATGATTTATTAGTGGTATCAGCTAGCCACCTATTGGGACCTGGTGCGTAAAACAGAAAGTAATCGTTATTATTAAAATTGCCATCGCCACCATCTACTACTTCTATAGCGTTCTCTGTTAAATCATCTATGTAAGTACCATTATTTTTCTCACTCAACATTTGGCCCCCATTGCCATACAACCTTATTGCAGCTGAAGAAATATTAGTGCCAGAAAAGCCATTATTGTTTAAAAACGCAGCATCTACTTTATAAATACCTGCATTCGTAACTCCAATTTTTAAGAAAGCACCCTTTTGTAATACTGAATTTGTAGAATATGTACGCTGTGCAGCCGTTTTTACAGCAGAAAAAATGTTAAAAATCAAAAAAAATAAAATTACAGTGCGCATTTTGCCAAAAATGATGTTCTTTTATCACGAAAAAAAGAAACTAACAACCCTAAAATTAGGGATTTGATAACAATTATATGAAATGTCCTAAATTCACATTTTATTCAAAATCTCCTATATTCGCATAGAACATTAATTCTACCCCAAATTTTTATTGACAGAATCTAAATTATCACTCATGAACATGCTAACAGGAGTAAGAAGTTGTGTTTTATTGGCAGCAACTGTAGGTGCTTTTGCATCATGCAAGCCAAAGCAAGAAAAATCAACAGCTACTGGTTGGAACTATAATGACAAAAAACAAGGTAGTTTTTCGGTAGCTAAACCAAAAGATGTAAAAACAGCGCCTGGTCTTGTATTTGTGCAAGGTGGTACTTTTACAATGGGGGCCACGCAAGAAGATGTGATGGCTGAGTTTAATAATACTCCTAAGCGTATTACTGTAAATTCTTTTTTTATTGACAAAACAGAAGTTGCAAACGTTCACTATCGTGAGTATTTGTACTGGCTAGAAAATACTTTTAGCGACGAGCAATACAAACAAGTACTAGATGGTGCATTGCCAGATACATTGGTTTGGAGAAGCGAGTTGGCTTACAACGAACCTTATGTTGAATATTATTTCCGCCACCCGTCTTACAACTATTATCCTGTGGTAGGTGTAAACTGGAAACAAGCAACTGACTATTGTATTTGGCGTACTGACCGTGTAAACCAACTGGAATTAATTACAAAAGGATATTTAAACCCTAATGCCATTAAAACCGAAATGAATGGTGGTGGTCAAGAAAATTTTAATACAAAAGCTTATTTGATGGGTGAATACCAAGCACAACCTGGTAAAACCGCTACATCTAGTAAAAACCCTTTAAAAGATGCGCAAGGAAGACCAAGAACTACTGTGCGTTTTGAAGACGGTATTTTGTTTGGTGAATATCGCTTACCTACCGAGGCAGAATGGGAATACGCAGCTTATGGTTATTTGATGGAAAACCCACAAAAGAAAGCAAGCGCTAAAACACGTGGTGAGGAAGTGGTAGCTAATAAACAAATATATGCTTGGAAAAATGATGGCTTCGATAACTTACGTTCTACCAAGGCTGGTGGTTATCAAGGTGCATTTTTAGCAAACTTTAAACGCGGTAGTGGTGATAACATGGGTGTTGCTGGCTGTTTAAATGATAACGCTGCAATTCCAGGCGATGTAACTACATTTTTACCTAATGCATTTGGTATATATAACATGAGTGGTAATGTAAGTGAGTGGGTAGCCGATGTTTATAGACCATTAACCAATTTAGAAGGTGATGACTTTAATCCTTTTCGTGGTAACGTATTTAAAACCGTAGATAAAAGTGGTGGCGAAGGTAATTTGAGAGACAGCCTTGGTAGAATTAAAATGAAATTAGAAAATGATTCAATTTTACAGAATCGTAGAAACTACCAAAAAGCCTATGCTTTAAACTATTTAGATGGTGATAGCTTAAGTGCTGTAAATTATGGTTATGGTATTACTACTTTAATTTCAGATAAATCTAGAGTAATTAAAGGTGGTAGCTGGAATGATAGACCATACTGGTTAAGCCCAGGTACAAGACGCTTTTTAGAAGAAGATCAAAGTAGCAGCACTATTGGTTTTAGATGTGCCATGAGTCACGCTGGTGCACCTGAAGGTACAAAAGCTACTAATAAAACTGGTAATAGCTTTCCAGAAAGAAAACCGAGAAGATAAGGTTTAGGTATATAGAGCGTAATCTCGATTTATTCGAGAAAAAAGGAAAGCCACTCAATTTAGTTTGAGTGGTTTTTTTATGGCCTTATAATTGCTGCAATTCTTTACTTTGTACCATCAATTTTTATGTATGACAATCGAACAATTATACCAGGTATATCTTCAACATCCGTCAATACAAACAGACACTCGAAAACTAAAAGATGGTGATATTTTTTTCGCATTAAAAGGGCCTAATTTTAATGGTAACCTATTTGCAGAAAAAGCACTTGAACTTGGTGCAGCTTATGCAATAATAGATGAAAAAGTAGGTGATAATACTAATGATAGATTGATACTAGTAGATGATGCACTAACTACGTTACAGGCATTGGCTAAATATCACAGGCAACAATTTACTATACCGTTTATAGCTATTACTGGCAGTAATGGCAAAACCACTACTAAAGAATTAGTAAGTACAGTGTTAGCAACTCATTATAAAACTTACACTACACAAGGCAACTTAAATAATCATATAGGTGTGCCATTAACCATATTAAGCATTGGTAAAGATGCAGAAATGGCTGTGATAGAAATGGGGGCAAATCACCAAAAAGAAATAGCAAGCTATTGCGCTTATACCTTGCCTAACTATGGCCTTATTACCAACTGTGGTAAAGCGCATTTAGAAGGTTTTGGTGGTGTAGAAGGAGTAAGAAAAGGTAAAGGCGAGCTATACGATTTTATTCGTAACAATGATGGTCTTGCCTTTATATTTAATGATTATGACTACTTACTTGATATGAGTAAAGGCATTCATAACCGTTATACATACAGCACTACTAATGGCGATATTATTGGCACTACATTGCAGAGCGAACCTTACTTGAAAGTGGCGGTAACCAAAGGCTTGCAAGCTACAATAGCTACTCAGCTTGTGGGTGATTACAACTTGCCTAATGTGCTGTGTGCTGTTGCAATTGGTAAATATTT
>Ga0114939_10002805_pt1 | contig 12591 bp, 8 predicted proteins | sample AshMeaCrysSpring_FD_87196 | JGI IMG/M metagenome (GOLD analysis project Ga0114939, IMG submission 87196) | Groundwater microbial communities from Big Spring, Nevada to study Microbial Dark Matter (Phase II) - Ash Meadows Crystal Spring | ecosystem: Environmental > Aquatic > Deep subsurface >... | reverse complement strand
TCGAGCTCGCCGCGGCGCGCCTGCGCGCCCTTCCCGTGGAGGAGATCGCGGCACGGGTCAACGACCGCTTCCGTCTCCTCGCCTCGGGCGATCGCACCGCGCTTCCACGCCAGAAGACCCTGCGCGCGCTGATCGACTGGAGCCACGACCTGCTGCCTGAGGCGGAGCGCGTGCTTTTCCGCCGCCTCGCCGTGTTCGCCGGCGGCTTCACGCTCGACGCCGCGGAGGCCGTCGCCGCCGGCGGCGCGATCGCCGCGGGCGACGTGCTCGACCTCCTCTCCGCACTCGTCGACAAGTCGCTGGCCGGGCTCGACGGCGACGCCGGCCGCTACTCGATGCTCGAGACGGTCCGCCAGTACGCGATGGAGAAGCTCGACCTCTCCGGCGAGGGCGACGCAGTGCGCGACCGGCACCTCGACTTCTACCTGTCGCTCGTCGAGAAGGCCGACAGCGGTCTCGCACCCACGGAGGAGGCGCAGTGGCTGGAGCGCGTGGACCGGGTGCGGGAAAACGTCCTCGCGAGCCACGCCTGGTCGCTGCAGGCGAAGGACGCCTGCCTGCGCAGCTATAGGCTGGTATTTGCGATGCGCCATCACTGGTTCGCGCGCGGACACCTGGACCTCGGCCACCGGCTGTCGCTCGACACGGTCGCGAACGGTCCCCACGCGCCCGCCAGCGCCGAGCGCGCCCGCGCGCTCTGGGTGGCGGGCCAGATCTCCGCGCTGACGGCCCGCTACGCGGAGGCGCAGACGTTCCTGGAGGAGAGCCTCGCCATCGCGCACGCGCAGGGCGATCGCGCGATGGAAGCGCGGGTATTGAACGTGCTTGCGCTGGCGCTGATCGGCCGGGGCGACGCGGTCGGCGCGGCGGCGCAGTGCGAGCGCACGCTCGAGATCGCACGCGAGATGGGCGACGAGCGCCGGATCGCGATGGCGTCGAACGCGCTCGCCCAGATCCGCCGGCTGGAGGGCGACCTCGACCGGGCGGAGCGGCTCTACCGCGATGCCATGGCGCTCGCCCGCAAGCTGGGCAACCGCGAGATGGAGTGCATCGTGCTCCTCAACCTCGCGATGGTCGCCATCACAAGAGGCGACGCCGCGGGCGCCGTCGACCCGCTACGGCAGGTCGCGGCATTCGTCGAGGAGACGAAGTCGCCGCAGGCGATGCAGAGCCTGTTCGAGGTCGCCGCGGGGCTGGCCGCGTCACGCGGCGAGTGGGAGCGCGCCGCGCGGCTCTTCGGCGTCTCCGAACGGCACGCGTCCGAGACCGAGTACCGGCGCGACCCGGCAGACGAGGCGTTCGTGGCGTCGTGGATCGCGAAGACGCGCGCTGCGCTAGGTGACGCGCGGCTTGGCGACGCAGCGATGCTAGCGCCGGCAGACGCCTATACCGGGGAAGTCGTCCGGACCAGGGCCTGGATCGAATCGCAAGCGAAGGGCGGGAGCTGACACCCCTCGCCGCCGGATCCAATCACCGGTCGACGATCCATGGATCGATCGTGCAAGTGGCGCCGCCGCGGCCAACCAGATTAAGGACGTACTCGAACGAGTTCGGCCTCTCGTCACCCTTGCCGTTCCCCCGTCGATCCCAAGGGACAACCAGTGTCTTGCCATCGGGTCCCGGAATCCTCGGCTGGCCGACGCGACCTAATGGAATCAGAGCCCCGCGCTTCGTCGTGAAATGAATTGCCGGAAACGCAACGTCCTCCGAGAACTTCCAATCTTGACCTCCGACGATCGTCCACTTGAGATTACGCGCACTCGGAGCACCCTGAAACTCGATCGTCGCCAATCCCTTCCATGGACAACCCTGCGACATGTCTATCTCGATGCTATCGCAATCTGTGTGTGGACAAGAAACGACCACAAGGGGGGACGACGAGGGCGAGGCTGTCCCTTTGTCGTTGCCGGTGGCGCATCCCGCCAAGAGAAGTCCCAGGGCAACGATCGATAATCGCGCAGCGTATCCCATGCAAACCTCCCCCCGATCCAGATTACGTGTCCGAGCAGACAACTAATCGAGTATCCACGGATCGAGCGCCGGGCAGAACGCCCCGCTCTCGCGCCGCACGTGCATGCCGTAGCGCAGCCACGTGCCGCGGCCGTCGCGCTGGAAGTCGATCTCGAGCTTCTTCCCGTTGCCCGAGACCCTGACGTTGCGAAGCTTCGACGCGTCGCCCGACTTCACGAAGAACGCGAACGCCGCCGGCTCCTCGGAGAAGCGGAAACCGTCGGTGACGATCGTCCAGACGAGCTTGCGCGGGCCCATCGGGCCCGAGTCGAGCAGGATCTGCTCCCAGGCGCCGCTGCTCACGACGCACTCGGCGGTGATGCGCACCGGCATCTCGCAGACCTGCGTGTTGCAGACCTTGCGCGTCGCGGTCGTGTCGAACCGGGACGGGCGCGTCGCGTCCATCGTCGGCGCGCACCCGGCGAGCGTTGCGCCGGCGGCGAAGACCGCGAAAGCCTTCACGATACGCATCGAGCCTCCCTGGCCGAGGATGCGGCGGCAATGCGGCGCATTGTGGGTCAACGCCGCGGCGGTTGCAATCGTCCGCATATGCCACCCGGCCGACGCGGTCCCCCGCGCTCGGCAACGCGGCTACGCGCCGTCGAGCGCCACGACGGCGAAGGTCGCGAGCCAGTGCGCGCCCATGTAGTCGCCGCTCTGCAAGCCGTCCATCCCGGCCAGGCGGTGCAGGGCGGCGGCCTCGTTCGCGACCGCGATCCGCCCGTCGCCCTTCGGCAACGCCTCGGCGATGCCGTCGAAGCACCAGGCGCGCGAGAACGACAGCCCGTCGAGGTGGACGATCTGCGGGTCGGTGCGGTCGGAAGGGGTTGTCGGAGTGAACAGCGAGGCCGGCTCGCCGGACATGAACCACGGCAGGAAGCGCGTCAGCCAGGCCGCGAAGTCCTCCGGGACCAGCACCCGCCGCATCAGGTCCGCCTCGACCAGTGCCGGCGAGAGGAAGTCCGAACCCGACGGTTCCCAAGAGGCCGGGTAGTCGCGGTCTCGGCCGAACCAGGCGCGCGCCTTCGCCTCGCAGAGCGCGGCGAGGTCGGGCTCGCCGCAGGCACGGGCGTAGTCGAGCGCGAACGCGAGCCCGAACGCGCTGTTCGGGTGCGTGCCCCCACGCAACGGGATGGCGGCGGCCGGCAGGTACGCACGGAATCGCTCGACGAAGGCGTGGGCGAGCGGCGCGACGTTCTCGCGCCAGCGCCCGAAGTCCGGCGTCGTGCCGCGGCCGAGTTCCTCGGCGAGCTTGAGGAGCCACGCCCACCCGTAGGTGCGTTCGAACGACCGGGTGCCCGGCCGCACGAGATAGGCGACCTCGCCCGCGATCGCGCCGCGCGACAGGTGGCGGTCGAGGAGCGCCGCGATCTCGGAGGCCTCCCGCAGCGCGGGGAAGCGCCGGAGCAGCCGCGCGAGCAGCCAGTGCATGTGCACCGACGAGTGCCAGTCGTAGCTGCCGTAGAACGCGGGGTGCAGGACACGCGGGAACGAGACGTCGCCGGGGCCGTCCAGCACGTGCTCCGGCTTGCACGGGTACTCGCGCGCGACGTTGTCGAGCGCGATCCGTGCGAAGCGCGAGGCGAGCGCCGGGGCGAGCATCGGCTGCCTCAGGCTCCGGACACCTCGGCCGGCGCGGCGCTCTCGCGCGAGGCGCGCTTGCGCTCGTGCTCCTTCAAGTGCCGCTTGCGGATGCGGATCGACTGCGGCGTGACCTCGCAGAGCTCGTCGTCGGCGATGAATTCCACCGCGTACTCGAGCGTGAGCTGGATTGGCGGCGTCAACAGGATCGCGTCGTCCTTGCCCGACGCGCGCACGTTGGTGAGCTGCTTGCCCTTGATCGGATTGACCACGAGGTCGTTGTCGCGGCTGTGGATGCCGATCACCATGCCCTCGTAGAGCATCTCGCCGGGCGAGACGAACATCCGCCCGCGCTCCTGCAGCTTCCACAGCGCGTAGGCGACCGCCGCGCCGTCCTCCTGCGAGACCAGCACGCCGTTGCGTCGCTCCGGGATCTCGCCCTTGACCGGCGAGTAGCCGTCGAACACGTGGCTCATCAGTCCCGTGCCGCGCGTCAGGTTCATGAACTCGCCCTGGAACCCGATCAGCCCCCGCGCCGGCATGCGGTACTCGAGGCGCGTGCGGCCGCGGCCGTCGGACTCCATGTGGGTGAGCTCGCCGCGGCGGCTGCCCAGCTCCTGCATCACCGCGCCCTGGTGCGCGTCCTCGACGTCGACGGTGAGGAACTCCCACGGCTCGTTGACGACGCCGTCGATCGTGCGCAGCACGACGCGCGGCCGCGACACCGCGAGCTCGTAGCCCTCGCGGCGCATGTTCTCGATCAGGATCGTGAGGTGCAGTTCGCCCCGCCCGGAGACGAGGAAGACGTCGGTGTCCTCCGTGTCCTCGACGCGCAGCGCCATGTTGGTGAGGAGCTCCTTGGTGAGCCGCTCGCGCAGGTTGCGCGAGGTGACGTACTTGCCCTCGCGGCCCGCGAGCGGCGAGGTGTTGACCTGGAAGTACATCGAAAGCGTCGGCTCGTCGACGGCGATCGGCGGCAGCGCCTCGGGCGCGTCGAGCGGCGCCAGCGTCGTGCCGATCGTCAGGTCCTCGACGCCGGTGACCAGCACGATGTCGCCGGCTTGCGCCTCCTCGACCGCGTTGCGCTCGAGGCCCTTGAACGTGAACACCTGCGCGAGCTTCGCCTTGCGCGGCGCCATGCCTTCGGCGAGCGGGCCGTGCAGCACCGCGACCTCCTGGCCCGCGCGCATGCGCCCGCGGCGGATGCGGCCGATGCCGAGACGACCGAGGTAGCTCGAGTAGTCGAGCGCGGCGACCTGGAACTGCAGGGGCCCGTCGGTATCGCCCGCGGGCGTCGGCACGCGCTCGAGGATCGCGTCGAACAGCGGGCGCATCGTCTTGCCGGCGGCGGCGAGGGCGGCGTCGGCGCCGCTCGCGGCCTTCGCCTCGGCCACGTCGGTGGTCGCCCAGCCGTTCAACGCCGAGGCATAGACCACCGGGAAGTCGAGCTGGTGCTCGGTCGCGCCAAGCCGGTCGAAGAGCTCGAAGGTTGCGTTCACCACCCACTCCGGCCGCGCACCGGGGCGGTCGACCTTGTTCACGACGACGATGGGCGCCAGGCCCTGCGCCAGCGCCTTCATGGTCACGAAGCGCGTCTGCGGCATCGGGCCCTCGACCGCATCGACCAGGAGAAGCACGCCGTCGACCATGCCGAGCACCCGCTCGACCTCGCCGCCAAAGTCGGCGTGGCCGGGCGTGTCGACGATGTTGATCTGCGTCTCGCCCGCGTCGTTCGCGTACAGGATCGAGCAGTTCTTGGCGAGGATGGTGATGCCGCGCTCGCGCTCGAGGTCGTTGCTGTCCATCACACGCTCGGCGACGTGCTGGTGGGCGGCGAACGTGCCCGCCTGCTGCAGCAGCTTGTCGACCAGCGTGGTCTTGCCGTGGTCGACGTGGGCGATGATGGCGATGTTGCGGAGCGCCTTGGGCATGGGGCCGCCGGTAGAGTGAGCCGGAAGGGGAAAAAGCTTTACATCATAGCAGGTTGTGCATCGCAACACGATGCCCCCTCGGTGCCTGCGGAGAGCGTGCCGCCCGGCGCTGAAGGGCTTCGTACTGCCGGGCGCGCGGCGCCGGGCTAGCCGCCAGCCGATTTCCCTTGCGGCCGGAAATCGGGTATTATCCAAAAGTCTTTGTTTCCGGTCGCATTTTTCCACTGTTGATTACGCTGCCTGGACCGGAACTCGCGACGCGAGTGGGCCGCATTCAGGAGATGTCGTGATGAGCAGTGCCCCGAGCTTCTCGGAGCTTGGCCTGCGGCCGGAAATCCTCCGTGCCGTGGCCGAAGCCGGCTACACCACCCCCACCCCCATCCAGCAGCAGGCCATCCCCGTCGTCCTCGCGGGCAAGGACGTCATGGGCGGCGCCCAGACCGGCACCGGCAAGACCGCCGGCTTCGGCCTGCCGATCCTGCACCGGCTCGCACCCCACGCCAACACGAGCCCCTCGCCCGCGCGCCACCCGGTCCGGGCGCTGATCCTCACGCCGACGCGCGAACTCGCGATTCAGGTCGAGGAGTCGATCCGCGAGTACGGCAAGTACACGAACCTGCGCTCGACCGTCGTCTACGGCGGCGTCGACATCAAGCAGCAGCTGCCGATCGTGCGCGGGGGCGTCGAGATCCTGGTCGCCACACCCGGGCGGCTCCTCGACCACATCGAGCAGAAGAGCGTCTACCTCGGGCAGGTCGAGATCTTCGTCCTCGACGAGGCCGACCGCATGCTCGACATGGGCTTCATCCCGGACATCAAGCGCATCATGGCGCTGCTGCCCGCGGCCGCGAAGCGCCAGAACCTGCTCTTCTCCGCGACGTTCTCGGGCGAGATCAAGAAGCTCGCCGACGAGCTCCTGAACCAGCCGCAGCTGATCGAGGTCGCGCGTCGCAACACCGCCGCCGAGACCGTCGACCAGAGCGCCTACAAGGTGCCGCAGGAGGACAAGCGCGCGCTGCTCGTGCACCTCGTCAAGTCGCGCAACTACTGGCAGGTGCTGTGCTTCGTGCGCACCAAGCACGGCGCCTCTCGCCTCGCGCGCCAGCTCGAGAAGGACGGCCTCACCACCTCGGCGATCCACGGCGACAAGACGCAGGCGGCGCGCCTCGAGGCGTTGACGGCCTTCAAGGACGGCAAGCTGCAGGTGCTGGTCGCCACCGACGTCGCGGCGCGCGGGCTCGACATCGACCACCTCCCCGTGGTGATGAACTACGAGCTGCCGCACGTCCCCGAGGACTACATCCACCGCATCGGCCGCACCGGACGCGCGGGCGCGTCGGGTGTTGCGATCTCGCTGGTCGACCCCGCCGAGGAGAAGTACCTCGCCGAGATCGAGCGACTCCTCAAGAAGAAGGTGCTCGTGCGCCAGCCCGAGAGCTACGCGATCGAGAAGGCCGCCATCGGCGCGCAGGAGCGGCCGATCCGGCGCGAGCGCGCCCCCGCGGGCGAACGCGCGCCGCGCGGCGACCGTGCGGAGCGCGGCGATCGTGCGGAGCGCGCACCGCGCCGGAGCACGGGCGAGCCGAGCGCCGAGCGCCCCTCCCACGGGGAGCGCATGCGCGAGCGCGAGGAAGCCTACGCGCGCAATCCGGACCAGCCGCTCGCCGCGACGAAGCACGGAGAGACGCACGCCGCCCCTCTGGGCGGCCACGGCGGCCGCCGCCACGCGTCGTCCCGGCCGGTGCCGATGCTCCTGCAGAGGCGCGCGCCGGCCGCCTCCCCCGTGGCCGAGGCGCCGGCCGACGCCGCACCCGCGCAAGCGCCGGCGACCACCGACGACGCCTCCCAACGCTCGCACGACGCGCTGGCTCCGGCGGCCTGACGCGCCCATCGCTGCCGCAACGCTTCTGGCCTACTCGCGCCCGGGCTTCGAAGCCGAGGCGGCGACAGAGCTCGTGCGCGCGGCCGCCGCGGTCGGCACCCCCGCCGAGTCCACCTCAAGCCGCGGCACCGGCTACGCGACCGCGTCGGCCGCCGACTTCGACGCCTCGGCGCTCCGCAGGGAAGTCGCGTGCCATGCGCCGGTCTTCGCCCGCAGCGTCGTCGTAGGCACCGGACCGCACGCGATCCTTCCGGACGCGTCTCCCGCCCGACCCGACCGCATCGCAGCCCTGCTCGCGGCGATCGATGCGCTCGCGGACGACGCCGCCCACGCGCCGCCGTGGTGCAGCGTCTGGGTCGAGCATCCGGACAGCGACGAGGGCAAGGGGCTCTCGAAGCTCGCACGCGCGCTGCAATCGCGCCTGGACGCCATGTTGCGGCAGTCCGGTCGCATCGAACCCGGGGCAGGCTGCCGCCTGCACGTGTTCCTCGCCGATGGAGCGACCGCCTGGGTCGGCACGAGCGACGCCGACGCGACGCGCTGGCCGATGGGCATCCCGCGCCTGCGTCGGGCCGGCCCGGCGCCGTCGCGATCTGCGCAGAAGCTCGCCGAGGCGATCGTCGTGTTCCTCGGGGAGCGCGAGAGCGAGCTGTTGAGACCGGGGCAGCGTGCGGTCGACCTGGGCGCCGCGCCCGGCGGCTGGACGTGGGTGCTGGCCAGCCGCGGCCTCAAGGTCGTCGCGGTCGACAATGGCCCGCTCAAGGGCGAGGTGGCGCACGACCCGCTCGTGCGCCACCTGCGCGCAGACGGCCTGACCTGGCGCCCGCCGCGTCCGGTCGACTGGCTGGTGTGCGACATCGTCGAGCGACCCGCGCGCATTGCGGAGGTCGTCGCAGCATGGATGGCGGACGGCGTCGCCCGGCGCGCGATCTTCAACCTCAAGCTGCCGATGAAGAAGCGCTACGACGAGGTGCGCCGTTGCGAGGGCCTGATCGTCGAGCGGCTGCGAGCCGCGGGGATCCGGGCGACGCTCTCGCTGCGGCACCTGTACCACGACCGGGAGGAGATCACGGGCTTTGTCGGCCGGGACGAGTCCGGGCCGCGCCCGTAGGGTGCCGCGGGGCGCCGGTGACCGGCGCGGCGCGGTGCAGGCCGTGTACCATAGCGCGGAAACCCGTACCGGCGCCCGGCTCGGGCGCAACGCAAACACCATGAACAAGGAGCCCCGCATGTCCCGCGCTTCGTCCAAGGTCGTTCCCCTGATCCTCGCCGCCTGCACGGCCGCGCTGGTACACGCACCCGAGGCGAACGCGCAGATGTCGTCGGCCAGGGTGCCCGCCGGCCTCACCCCCGAGAAAATTGCGCAAGCCTTTCCCAATCTGGCGGGCATCGGCGCAGGGGTGGCGCCGGACTATCTCGGTTCCGACGACTACACTCCGGTCGCGGCGCCAGGGCTCTTCTACCGCTTCGGCGACACCAACCGCAACGTGCAGTGGTGGGGAACCTACGGCATGGTCAGCCTGATCGACTCGCCCACGTGGAGCGCGGGTCCGCTGCTGCAGTTCCGACCCGGGCGCAAGGACGTCGACGACGCCGTGGTCAGCAGGATGAGCGAGATCGACAATTCGTGGGAGGCCGGCGTCTTCGTCGGCTACCAGTACATCAATGCGCAGGGGATTCCCTGGATCGCCCGGGTCAACGGCGGCGCGCAGTGGAACCTGAGCGACGAATACGACGGCACCTACTGGTGGGCCTCCGGCTCATTCCTGTTCCCGCTGCGCGAGGACATCTTCGTCGGCATCGGGGGCGGCTTCGGCGGCGGCTTCGGCGGCGGCGACCGCAGCTTCAACCAGATCTACTTCGGCGTCACGCCGGGCAATGCGGCCGCGAGCGGCCTGCCCGTGTACTCGCCCGGAAGCGGCATCTCCACGGTGTACGTCTGGCCCGCCGTGATCTGGCGCTTCCATCCCAACTGGATCGCCGGCGCCGGCGGCATGTACACGCGCATCACCGGCGATGGCGCCGATTCGCCGGTCGTCCGGGACCGCGGCAGCGCCAACCAGTGGATCGGTGGCGTCGGCATCGCCTACGCCTGGAACTAGCCCGCGACCGGCGCTACTCGACGCCACCCGGCAGCAGCCCCAGCCGCTCGTAGACAGGCCGCATGGCGCGGCGCAGCGCCGGCAGCCGACGCAGGAATAGCAGCGCCGCGACGAAGGCGACGAGCCCGTTCAAGAGGAGCGTGGCCGGCACGCCGATGCGCGCGGCGATCGTCCCGGCAGCGAGGTTGCCAAGCGGGGCGACGCCGAGGAACGCCAGCATGTAGAAGCCGGCGACGCGCCCGCGCAGCCTGTCCTCGACGATCGTCTGCAGGATCGTGTTCGACGCCGCGGCGGCCAGGATCACGCCGCCGCCGAACAGGAAGGCCATCGGCAGCGCCAGCGGCAGCACGCGCAGGTAAGCGAAGGCCGCGAGCGCGAGGCCGGACGCCGCCGCGGCGCCCGCGATCACCGAGCCCAGCCCCACGACCGTGCGCCGCGAGGCGAGGTAGAGCGTGGCGACGAGCGCGCCCGCCCCCGCGGTGCCGAGCAGCAGGCCCAGCGTGCCGGGCCCGCCGCCGTAGACGTCCTTCGCGTACACCGGCATCAGCGACACGTAGGGGATCACGGTCCACGCGAGGACCGCTACCAGCGCCATCAGCGCGCGCGCCGGCGCGAAGCCGGTCACGAAGCGGAATCCTTCCAGCCAGCTCTTCGCGAAGCCGTGCGCTTCGGCGCGTTTCTGTGCGCGCGGGAACGCAATCGTCGAGAGCGACACGAATACCGCGACGAACGACACCGCGTTGATCGCGAAGCACACGGCTTCACTCGTCGCCGCGATCAGGAATCCGGCGAGCGCGGGGCCGGCGACGCGCGCCCCGTTGACGGCAAAGGAGTTGAGGGCGATTGCGTTGGGAAGGTCGGCGCGGTCGTCGACCATGTGCACGAACAGCGATTGGCGCAACGGGATGTCGAACGCGTTCGCCAAGCCCTGCCACAGCGCCAGCAGCACGAGGTGCCAGGGCAGGACCGCGCCGGTGCCGGCGAGCATGGCGAGGGTCGCCGCCTGCAGCGCGAGAAGGCCCTGGGTGACGTAGAGGCCGCGCTTGCGGTCGACGCGGTCGGCGACGACGCCGGCGAGCGTTCCGAAGAGCAGGATGCCGACGTTCGCGCAGAAGGCGACGACGCCGAGCAGGAAGGCCGAACCGGTGAGCCGGTAGACCAGCCATCCCATTGCGACCTGCTGCAGCCACGTGCCGACCATCGAGACGCCCTGGCCGGCGAAGAAGCGCCGGAAGTTGCGGTGCCGCAATGCGCGGAACAGGTGTCGCAGATCCGGCATGGCACGATGTTACGCCTTCGCGCGTGCCGGAACGTGCGGCACGCCTATTGCATCCTGCCCCGCGACCCTTGACCGACGACGACCGGACACGCCCGACCGATCCGCCCGTGCGCACCCTGCCCACCGCCGCCGTCGCCTGCGAGCCGCTCTGGCACCTGATGTACCGCTACTGGTTCTGGGGCTGGCTGTTCCTCGACGCCAACACCGGCGACCTGCTGCGGCGCGCTGCCGCGTGGCGGCACAACGTCCGGCAGCGCGCGCACTTGCCGGTGTACATGCGACGCTGGCTGGCTGCGCTCGTCGTCAGTGCCGCAGTCGCGGCCGGGATCGAGACCCTGCTCGAGGCCCGCGTCGCCGCGGCCGTGTTCTACACAGGCGCGGTGCTGTGCAGCGTCGTGCAGGTCATCGCCGGGATCGCCTGGGCGTTCCTGCGCGAGCCATGATTCCCCCGGAAACCTAACTGGGGTCAGACTCCAATTCTCGAATCGGAGTCTGACCCCGGTTTCACCCGTTTCGATTAGCTAGCCCAGCCGGTCGAGCTGCGGCTTGAGCTTCGCAAGCGTGGCGTTGAAGCCGGCGAGCCGCCCACGCTCCTGATCGACGACCGCGGCTGGCGCGCGTGCGACAAAGCTCTCGTTGGCGAGCTTCGCGTTCGCCTTCGCGATCTCGCCCTCGAGGCGCGCGATCTCCTTGCCGAGGCGCTCGCGCTCGGCCGCCTTGTCGACCTCGATGTGCAGCATGAGGCGCGTCTCGCCGACGACTGCCACCGGTGCGTCGGTGGCCGGGAGCTCCGCGCCCACCTTCACCTCGGACAGCCGCGCGAGCGGCGCGAGATAGCGGGCGAACGTCGCCAGCCGCTCGCGTTCGTGCGCGTGGGAGGACGCCGCGAGCAGCGGCACCTTCTGCGCCGGCGACAGGCTCATCTCGCCGCGCAAGCCCCGGCAAGCGTCGACGATCGCCTTGAGCGCCGCCACCTCGGCCTCGGCCGTCGCGTCGACGTTCGCCGGTTGCGCCTGCGGATAGGGCTGCAGCGAGACGGTCTCGCCCGACTTGCCCGCAAGTGGCGCCACCTGCTGCCACAGCTCCTCGGTGATGAAGGGGATGATCGGGTGAGCGAGCCGCAGCACCGCCTCGAGCACGCGCACGAGCGTGCGCCGCGTGCCGCGCTGCACCTCCGGATCGGGATCGGCGAGCTGCACCTTCGCGAGCTCGACGTACCAGTCGCAGTACTCGTCCCAGACGAACTCGTAGAGGGCCTTCGCCGCGAGGTCGAAGCGGTACTCGCCGAGCTGGCGGTCGATCTCGCCCTCGACGGCCTGCAGCCGCGAGACGATCCAGCGGTCGACGAAGGCGAGCGGCGGCTTCGCGCAGTCGACGCCGGTGTCCTTGCCGGCGACGTTCATCAGCACGAACCGGCTCGCGTTCCACAGCTTGTTGCAGAAGTTGCGGTAGCCCTCGCAGCGGGCGAGGTCGAAGTTGAGCGTGCGGCCGTAGGTGGCGAGGCTCGCGAAGGTGAAGCGAAGCGCGTCCGCGCCGAACGCCGGGATGCCGTCCGGGAACTGCCTGCGCGTGCGCTTGCCGATCGACTCCGCCTGCCGCGGGTCCATCATGTTCGACGTGCGCTTGACCACCAGCTCCTCGAGGTCGACGCCGTCGATCAGGTCGAGAGGGTCGAGCACGTTGCCCTTCGACTTCGACATCTTCTGGCCTTCCTCGTCGCGCACGATCGCGTTGATGTACACGTCGCGGAACGGCACGTGGCCGGTGAACCAGGTCGTCGTCATGATCATGCGCGCGACCCAGAAG
>Ga0114939_10002804_pt1 | contig 12595 bp, 6 predicted proteins | sample AshMeaCrysSpring_FD_87196 | JGI IMG/M metagenome (GOLD analysis project Ga0114939, IMG submission 87196) | Groundwater microbial communities from Big Spring, Nevada to study Microbial Dark Matter (Phase II) - Ash Meadows Crystal Spring | ecosystem: Environmental > Aquatic > Deep subsurface >... | reverse complement strand
CCGACCAGCACCTGCGTTGAGTCGGTGTAATCGCGAGTGAACGACAGCGACGGCATGTTGCTGTTGCCGCGCAGCTGGAAGATGCCGGTGTCGTACTGGTTGCGCGGAGCCGAGCCGTTGGCCGGGAGCAGCGCGTACTGCGCGTTGATTTCCGGCTGCAACTGGTCACGCGTGGCCTTCGAGTAGGCGATGTCCGCCACCATCGACCATTCGTCGGTCAGCTGGAACTCGTTGCGGAAGCCCGTCGCGAAGATCTCGTCTTCCGTCGTGAACAGGAAGTTGCGCACCAGCGGCATGACGTTGTTGAGGGTGCCCGCGACGATTGTGTCGTTCTTCACGGTCGTGTCGGAATAGCCGAACACGGTGCCGTCCGGGAAGGTGCCGTCGCAGCACGGGGCCGGGTAGCCGCCGAGGTTCACTTCCAGGCTGCGCGCGTTGTTCGTCTGGTCCATGGTCGACCAGTACATGTCGATCACGCCGGTGTACATGTCGTTCGGCGCGAACTGGACCGAACCCATCAGGCCGTCGCGCTCCGTCGAACCCATGTCGGCACGAACCTTCATGCCGTTCGTGACGTAGTTGCCGGCGGTGACGCCCGGGTTGTTGACGCAATTGGCCGGCGAGCCGCCGCCGCAGCTGGCAGCGCCGCCGCTGCTGCCCGCGGGGTTCCACGGCTCGTAGGTGCCGAAGCCCGCCGTGTTCAGCGGCGAGTCGAGGTGGGCGTAGCCGATCGCGACGCCCAGCTTGCCGTCCATGAACTGGTCGATGTACGAGAAGCTTGCGCGATAGCCGTTGGTGTCGGAGTCGGCGCCGAGGTCGCTGTTGTCATTCTTCTCGCCACGGATGTTGAGCACCACGGCCTGCTTGCCGTAGTCGAGCGGGCGGACCGTGCGCAGGTCGATGGTGCCGGCGAGGCCCTGGCCGACCAGCTGCGAGTCCGGCGTCTTGTATACGACGACCTGGCTGATCAGTTCCGACGGGTACTGGTCGAACTCGACGTTGCGGTTGTCGCCGGTGCTGACCTGCTCGCGGCCGTTCAGCAGCGCGGAGGTGAAGCCCGGGTCAGTGCCGCGCAGCGAGATCGCAGAGGCGCGGCCTTCGGCGCGCTGCGACGTGAGGCCCGGCAGACGCGAGATCGATTCCGCGATGCTGGTGTCCGGCAGCTTGCCGATGTCTTCAGCGGAAATCGCTTCGACGATGCTCATCGATTCCTGCTTGGTCGCGATGGCGCTCTCGATACCGGCGCGAATACCGGTCACCACGATTTCTTCGAGCTCGCCTTCGGCGGCTGGCGCTTCCTGCGCCTGCACCATGCCGGGCATGCCGAGCGCGACAGCGATCGCGAGCGACAGCGCCGTGCGGCGGGTCGGATGAATGATCGAACCGAGACGGTCAGCGACGCTCGAGTCGCCGGACTGCAAATGCTTGGCCACGGAAGCCCCCTGGATTGAAGAACGGTGTAGTGCACACCCAACATCAAATGCTAGTCGCGCAGCAAAACTGCGCGCAATGGCGTGCAAACGTATTCATTGAATTAATGTATCGATGTTGCTTACTGACAACACCGAAACTAGGGATTAACCCGGATGCGCGTCAGCCCTGGCGCGCGGCGTGCACGTCGCGCAGCAGCTCGCGCACGTGCCCGGCGGCGAACATCGCGCGAATGTCGCAGCTCATCTTGCGTTGCCAGTTGGCGTGCTCGTCGCTGGTTCCGGGCACGTTCACCGGGTCGGCCATGCCCAGCAGGTCCTCGGCCTGCACGACGACCAGCGCGGACGCCGTGCGCGCGAGGAACACGTGGATCGAGCGCGCGAGCTGCGTCGAGTACGACGCGGGCGAGCCGTCGCAGTCCTGCACCTGCAGGCCCTCGTCCGCCAGCGCCGTGAGCAGCGCATGACGGTCACGGATGCGCTCCTCCAGCACCTGCAGGCGCATCTCGTCGCTGGGGTACAGCGACAGGCCGCGCCGCAGCTCGATGTCGCTGGCGGACCAGTAGCCGACGAGCGTCGGCAGGTCGTGCGTGGTGATCGTGGCGATCGCACGGCGCGGGTATTCGCGGGGCGGGATGAAGCGGCCGTCGCCGCGCTTCTCGAACAGCAATACACGGTAGGAGTACACGGCGCGCTCGTTCATCGCGCGCGACATCTCGGGTGGCACGGTGCCCAGATCCTCGCCGACCACCAGGCAATGATGCCGCTCGCTCTCCAGCGCCAGCACCGACATCAGGTCGTCGAGCGGATAGTGCACATAGCCGCCGTCGGTCGCACCGAGGCCCGCCGGCACCCACCACTGGCGGAACAGCGCCATGACGTGATCGAGCCGCAGCGCACCAAAGTGCCGCATGTTCGCGGCGATCAGGTGACGGAACGGACGGTACTGCTCGGCCAGCAGCACGTTCGGATCCTGGGGCGGCAGGCCCCAGTCCTGGCCTTTCAGCGCAAGCGCGTCCGGCGGCGCGCCCACACCCGCACCCTTGCGGTACAGCGCCTGGTCGGACCACGTTTCGGCCCCGCTCGGGTTCACGCCCACCGCATAGTCGCCGTACAGCCCGATCGGCATGCCGAGCTGGCGCGCGAGCGCCTGCGCCGCGCCGAGCTGTGTGTCGGCGAGCCACTGCAGCCAGGCGTAGAACTCGACGAGCTGCGCGCGGGTGCGTGCGAACTCCTGCACGGCGGCACTCGCCGGATCGCGATACTGCTCGGGCCACACGGGCCAGCCCCAGCGATTGCCGTCTGCGGCACGCATGCGCTCGTCCAGCGCATCGTGCAGCGCGTGCAATTGCAGCGACTCGCCGCGTTCGGCGACGTAGGCGGCGAACTGCCCGGCGCGCTCCTGGCGGCCGGCCGCGCGATCGCGCTGGAACTGGCTGAACAGCAATCGCAACACGTGCAGCTTGGCATTGGCGACACCGGGGTAGTCGACGGCGTCCGTCCCGCGCAACCGCGCCAGCTCAGCCTGGAAACCGGCACTTTGGACGTGAGCCCGGGCCGCGTCGCAATGCGCGTATTCCGGTATCTGCTCGACCGCGATGTACATGACGTTCAGGAAGTGCCGCGACGAAGCGCTGTACGGACTGAATTGCCAGGGGTTGCCGGGGATCAGCGCATGCAACGGATTGAGCCCGATGAACGCGGCGCCCTGGCCTGCGCACTCGCGCACGACGGCGGCCAGGTCGGCGAAGTCGCCCATGCCCCAGTTGGCCGGCGAGCGCAGCGTGTAAAGCTGCACCGCCACGCCCCAAAGGCGCGATCCCTCGCGCAGCACGCGTGGCTCGAAGCTCTGCTGCGGGGCCACGACCAGGGCGCTGCACGCGGTGACACCGCTGTCGAGCGTGACGCGCAGCGCGTGATAACCGTGGGGCAGGTCCGTCGGCAGGTGCAGCTCGCGCCGCGTCTGCCAGCGCCCGTCGAGTTCGCGCCGCTCGTGTTCCTGCAGCGAGCCCGCGTGGACTTCACCGCTGCGCTCGTCGCCGTCCGCCAGCGTAATGCTCCAGCGCAGCGGGGCGTCCAGCGCATCGACCGGCACGGCAACCGTCACGCTGGTGCGATGCGGATGCAGCACGACGACGGGCGGCAGCAGCTGCCCCATGTAGCGTACGGCGTCCGCATGCAGCTCGTGCTCGATCGCCCCCGCGTCGTCGGTGGCGTAACCCATCGCCGCCAGGATCGCGGTCTTGGTGTGGCGGCCGATGGGCAGCAGCTCGCCGCGCCAGTTGTGGTACGCGTCGCCGATGCCGCGTTGGCGCGCGAGCTGTTCGAGGAGTGAGTCGAGCATTCAGTGTCGTCCGCTTGAGCCGTCGAGGCAACTCCTGGCAGGCTGGCCGGCCGCGAAGATGCCGATCCTTTTCATGTTCCGCGCGACTCCAGCAGCACCGTGCTCTGGGGCTGCACCGCGAGTCGCATGCCGCCCGCCAGCGCCACCACCATGCGCGGCGGCTGCTCGTGGCTGGTGTCGAACAGCACGCCCCAGGCTGAGCCTGCGGGTGGTTCGGGCAGCGTCATCTGCGCGGGCGCGTCATCCGCGTTGAACACGACCAGCAGGTCGCCAATCTGAGTGCTGCGCTGGGCCGCGCCGTTCAGCAGCACCGCGATCGAGCGCAGGTTCGCATCGCTCCAGTCCGCGTCCTTCATCTCGCGGCCTGACGGATGCAGCCACGTCACGTCCTTGGCGTCCGCGACACGCTGCGCGCCCTTGAGGAACGTGTCGCGCCGCAGCCAGAGCCGCGACCGGCGCAGGTCGATCAGCCGCTGCACGAACGCGACCAGGGACGCGTTCCGCTCGGCCAGTGACCAGTCGACCCAGTTGATCTCGTTGTCTTGGGCATACGCATTGTTGTTGCCGCGCTGCGTGCGCCCGAACTCATCGCCCGCGAGCAGCATGGGCACGCCCTGTGACAGGAATACGGTCGCCAGCAGGTTGCGCGCCTGCCGCGCTCGGGTGTTGAGGATCGCACGGTCGGTCGTCGGCCCCTCGACGCCGTAGTTGGCGCTCAGGTTGTGCGCGTGGCCGTCACGGTTGGCCTCGAGATTGGCCTCGTTGTGGCGCTCGGCGTAGGTCACGGTGTCGTGCAGCGTGAAGCCGTCATGCGCGGCGACATAGTTCACGCTGGCCGTGGGCTTGCGGCCGCGCGCGCGGAACAGGTCGCTGGAACCGGCGAAGCGCTCCACGAAGCTGCCGACCAGCGGACGATCGCCGCGCCAGAACGCGCGCACGGTGTCGCGGTAGTGGTCGTTCCACTCCGCCCAGCCGACTGGGAACGAACCGAGCTGGTAGCCGCCGGGGCCCACGTCCCAGGGCTCGGCGATCATCTTGAGGTACGCGAGCTGTGGATCCGCGCGCAGGGCCGAGAAGAAGGGCGCCGCGCGGCTGAAGCCGCTGGCGTCGCGACCGAGGATCGGCGCGAGGTCGAAGCGGAAGCCGTCGACGCGCATCTCCGTGGCCCAGTAACGCAGGCAGTCGATGACCATCGCCCGGACGCCGGGCTCGTCGAAGTTGATCGTGTTGCCGCAGCCGGAGAAGTTCACGTAGTGCGCGCGATTGTCCGCCGGCAGGCGGTAGTACAGCGCGTTGTCGAGGCCGCGCAGGCTCAGTGTCGGCCCGTGCTCGTTGCCCTCGGCCGTGTGATTGAAGACCACGTCGAGGATCACCTCGAAGCCGGCCTCGTGCAGCGCCCGGACCATGGTCTTGAATTCCGTGACCGCATCGTCGATCGCATAGCTGGGCTCGGGCGCGAACCACGCCAGCGAGTTGTAACCCCAGTAGTTCGACAGCCCGCGGTCGACGAGGAATTGCTCGCTGATGAAGGCCTGCACCGGCATCAGCTCGATCGTCGTGACGCCGAGACGCTTCAGGTAATCGAGCACCGCAGGCTGCACGAGGCCCAGGTATTTTCCGCGCAGGTGCAGCGGCACGTCCGGGTGCTGCTGAGTGAAGCCCTTCACGTGCAGTTCGTAGATGACGGTATCGCGCCACGGCACGTTTGGCGAGCGCACCCTGGCCCAGTCGAAGCTGCCGTCGACGACTTCGGAGCGCGGCACGTAGGGCGCGCTGTCGTCGGCGGAGGCGATCTCGTCACGCCCGTGCACGGACCCGAGCAGGGCGGCGTGCCACTGGAACGGGCCACGCACGGACTGCGCGCAGGGATCGACCAGCAGCTTGGCCGGATTGAAGCGATGGCCGTGCGCCGGGTCGTAGGGACCGTGCACTCGATAGCCATACAGCAGCCCAGGGCCGCCGAGGCGCGCCGGCAGGAAGCCGTGCCAGAGATTGCCCGTGCGCGACGGCAGGTCGAGGCGCGCCACCTCATTGCGGCCGGTGGCGTCGAACAGGCACAGTTCGACGCGCGTCGCGTTCGCGCTCAGCACGGCGAAGTTGGTGCCGCGTCCCGTCCAGTTGGCGCCCAGCGGCTGTGGCGACCCGGCCTCCAGCCGGGGTGCGTCGGGCGCGGTGTCCGCCGTCAGCGCTTCCTGTCCTGGCACGAACGCATCCATGACGGCCGACTCAGGCTTCCCGCTCGAAGAACAGCGCGCCGAGCGGCGGCAGGTTCACGCGGAGGTGATGAGGGTAGCCCTGGCAGGCTTCGGCGTAAGTGGCCACGCGTTCCTGGCGGTTGTACTCCGAGCCGCCGTAGCGTGCCGCGTCGGTATCGAGCACCTTGCGATACGTGCCCGCGTCGGGCACGCCCAGCCAGTAGTTCTCGCGCGGCACCGGCGTGCAGTTGAACACGCAGACCAGCGGCGGCCGCTCGGGCTGGTGCGGCGTGCGGCGCAGAAACGCGAACACGCTCTGGTCGCCGTTGTGCAGGTCGATCCAGGCGAATCCCGCGTGGTCGGTGTCGCTGGCGTGCAGCGCCGGGTTCGCGAGATAAAGGTGGTTGAGGTCGTGATCGAGGTCGAGCAGCGCGCGGTGCTCGGGCTGTTCCAGCAGGTGCCAGTCCAGCGAGTGGTTCTCGCGCCATTCCTGCAGCTGGCCGAACTCGCTGCCCATGAACAGCAGCTTCTTGCCCGGGTGCGCCGTCATGTAGGCGCGGAACCAGCGGTAATTGGCGCGCTGCTGCCACGGGTCGCCCGGCATCTTGCCGAGCAGCGAGCCCTTGCCGTGCACGACTTCGTCGTGCGAGATCGGCAGCACGAATTTTTCCGACCACGCGTAGACGAAAGAGAACGTTACCAGCGAGTGGTGAAAGCGGCGATGCACCGGGTCGTGCTCGACGTAGCGCAGCGTGTCGTTCATCCAGCCCATGTTCCACTTGAAGTGGAAGCCGAGGCCGCCGAGGTGCGCGGGTTGCGTGACGCCGGGGAAGGCGGTCGACTCTTCGGCGAACGTCATGACGCCAGGGAAATCGCGACCGATCGCGATGTTGAGCTGGCGCAGGAACTCGATCGCGTCGAGGTTCTCGCGACCACCGTAGCGGTTCGGGATCCACTCGCCGGCCTTGCGGCTGTAATCGAGATACAGCATCGATGCGACCGCATCCACTCGCAGGCCGTCGATGTGATAGCGATCGATCCAGTACAACGCGTTGGCGACGAGGAAGTTGCGCACCTCGTGCCGGCCGTAGTTGAAGATCTTCGTGCCCCAGTCCGCATGCTCGCCCAGGCGCGGGTCCGAATGCTCGTAGAGGCTCGAGCCGTCGAAGTTCGCGAGCCCATGCTCGTCGCGCGGGAAGTGGGCGGGCACCCAGTCGATGATCACGCCGAGGCCGGCCTGGTGACAGCGGTCGACGAATTCCATGAAATCCTGCGGCGAGCCGAAGCGCGAGCTCGGCGCGTAGTAGCCGACCACCTGGTAGCCCCACGAGCCATCGAACGGATGCTCGGCGACGCCCATCAGCTCGAGGTGCGTGTAGCCCTGCGCTTTCGCGTATGGAATCAGCTCGTCGGCCAGCTCACGCCAGTTCAGGAACTGCGGCTCGCGGCCGTAGTCGCGCCTCCAGCTGCCTGGATGCACTTCGTAGACGTTGATCGGCCGCTCGTGGTGCGGCGTACGGCTGCGCGCAGCGATCCACTCGGCGTCGCGCCACTCATGGCCGTCGAGCTGCGTGACGATCGACGCCGTGCCCGGTCGCAATTCCATCGCAAACCCGTACGGGTCGGACTTCAACATCGTCGTGCCGGCCTGCGTGCGGATCTCGTACTTGTAGAACGCGCCGGGCCCGACGCCGGGGACGAACAGCTCCCAGATGCCGGAACTGCCGCGCGTCTGCATCGCGTGCTTGCGCCCGTCCCAGAGATTGAACGGGCCTACGACGCTGACGCGTGCCGCGTTCGGCGCCCAGACCGCGAACCGCGTGCCGGCGAGGCCGTCGAGTTCGACGGGATGCGCGCCGAGCTTGTAGTAGATCGACGCGTGACTGCCCTCGCCGAACAGGTACAGGTCGAAATCGGAGAGCTGCGGCGCGAAGTAGTAGGCATCGTGCTTCTCGACTTCGACGCCGTTCGCGTAGCGCACGTGCAGGCGGTACGGCTGCAGCGGACGGCGATGCGGCACACGGCCTTCGAACAGGCCCATCGGGTGCACCTGCTTCAGCGCGACGTCGGCCTCGTCCTGCCAGCGCACGCTGACGGCCACGGCATCGGGCTCGAGCACGCGCACGACGCAGACGGGCGCGTCGTTCCTGCGCGCGAACTCGTGGTACCCCAGCACCGAGCGCGGTGCGGGGTGGCGGGCATGGACGAGTGCGTCGATGTCCGCAGCGTTGAGTGTCGTTCGAGTGGCCACGGGCGGGAGTCTAGCCTGAGGGAAGGGGCTAGCGGCTAGCGGCTAGCGGCTAGTTCGAACCGCTGCAGCGATGAATTCGATTGCATCAACAGACGAAGGTCAGGGCACAGGCACAAACGGATCCTGATCAACCTGACGAGAAGCAGATAGGGGAAATGGGGCACCTTCTTGCCAGCCGCTAGCCGCTAGCCGCTTCCTACAGCACTGGCTTGATGCGCCAGATCCGCTCCGCGTACTCGCGGATGCTGCGGTCGCTCGAGAACGTGCCCATGCCCAGCGCGTTCAGCACCGCCTTGCGGCTCCATTCATCGGGCTTCAGATACAGCGCGTCGACCTCGTCCTGTGCCTTGGCGTAGGCCGCGAAGTCGGCGAGCACGAAGTACGGCTCGCCGTCGCTCAGCAGCCGCTCGACGATCGGCTTGCCGTCGAACACGTTGGCGGGCGAGAAGTGGCCCGAGTCGATCAGCTCCAGCGTGCGCGACAGATCGGGACTGGCGGCCGCGATCGCATGCGGCGAGTAGCCGTGCGCCTTCATCGCCGCGACCTCATGCGCCTGCAGGCCGAAGATGAAGATGTTCTCCGGACCCACCTGTTCGCGGATCTCGATGTTGGCACCGTCGAGGGTGCCGATGGTCAGCGCGCCGTTCAGCGACAGTTTCATGTTGCCGGTGCCCGATGCCTCGAGGCCGGCGGTCGAGATCTGCTGCGAAAGATCCGCCGCGGGCATGATGCGCTGGGCCAGCGAGACGTCGTAGTCGGGCAGGAACACGACCTTGAGCTTGCCGTTGATGCTCGCGTCGTTGTTGATGACGCTCGCGACGTTGTTGATCAGCTTGATGATGCCCTTGGCCATCACGTAGCCGGGCGCCGCCTTGCCCGCGAAGAACACGGTGCGCGGCACGGCGAACGAATCCGGGTTGGCCTGCAGCTTGTGATAGCGAGTCACCACGTACAGCAGGTTTAGCAGCTGGCGCTTGTATTCGTGGATGCGCTTCACCTGCACGTCGAACAGCGAGTGCACGTCGAGGTCCAGCCCCACGCGGCGCTGTACTTCGGCATCGAGGTGGCGCTTGTTCTCGAGCTTGATCGCGCGGAACTCGCGGCGGAAATCGGCGTCTTCTGCCAGGCCGCGGATGCGGTCGAGTTCTTCCAGGTCGTTCTCCCAGGCATGGCCCAGGTGACGCGTGATCAGCGCCGACAGCCCCGGGTTCGACTGCTTGAGCCAGCGCCGCACGGCGATGCCGTTGGTGACGTTGGTGAAACGGTCGGGGAACAGCTGGGCGAAGTCCTGGAAGATCGTCTCGGTCATCAGCCGGGAATGCAGCTTTGCCACGCCATTGACGGTGTGGCTCGCGACGACCGCGAGGTTCGCCATGCGCACCTGCCGGCCGTTGCCCTCGTCGATCAGCGACATGCGGCGGCGGCGCTCGTTGTCGCCCGGCCAGCGCGCGGACACTTCGTCGAGGAACGCGCGGTTGAGGTGGTAGATGATCTGCAGGTGGCGCGGCAGGATGCGCTCGAAGAACGCGACCGGCCACACTTCCAGCGCCTCGGGCAGCAGCGTGTGATTGGTGTACGAGAACGCCTTGCGCGTGATGGCCCACGCGTCTTCCATCGAGACGTCGTGCTCGTCGACCAGCAGCCGGACCAGCTCGGGGATCGCCAGCGCGGGATGCGTGTCGTTGAGCTGGATCGAGATCGCCTCCGGCAGCGTATCGAACGAGCGCCCCTCGGCGAGGTGCTGGGCGAGCATGTCCTGCAGGCTGGCGCTGACGAAGAAGTACTGCTGCTTGAAGCGCAGTTCCTTGCCCTGCGGCGTGGTGTCGTCCGGGTACAGGATGCGCGAGACGTTCTTGGCGTCGACCTGCTCGGAGGAGGCTTCCGCGTGCCGGCCCGCGTTGAACGTCTCGACGTTGAACGGCGCGATCGCGCGGCCCGCCCAAAGACGCAGGTGGTTGACCGTCGGGCTGCGATTGCCGGGAATCAGCTGGTCGAAACCCACCGCCCAGATGTTGTGCGTGTCCACCCAGCGGTAGCGCGTCTTGCCGGAGGCGTCCTGCGTGCCGATGCAGCGACCGCCGAAGCGGACGACGTAGCGCGCGTCGTCACGGGCGATTTCCCACGGGCTGCGTTCCCGCATCCACGTGCTCGCGATCTCGCGCTGGCGTCCGTCCTCGTCGATGACCTGCGTGAAGATGCCGTAGTCGTAGCGGATGCCATAGCCCACCGCCGGGAACTGCAACGTGGCGAGCGAATCGAGGAAGCATGCCGCCAGACGGCCGAGACCGCCGTTGCCGAGGCCCGGGTCGTTCTCTTCCTGGGCGACGCGTTCGAGGTCGTAGCCGAGCTCCGCCAGCGCCTCGCGCGCTTCCTGCACGAGTTCGCCGTCGAGGCTCGCCAGCGCATTGATCAACGAGCGTCCGAGCAGGTATTCGACCGACAGGTAACAGACGCGCTTGACGCCGGCCTGCGACACTCGCCGCTGCGTGGAGAGCCAGCGGGACGCGAGGTCCTCGCGCACCGCGAGCGACAGGGCATCGTAGATGTCGCGCTGCGTGGCGGTATCCGGGTCCTTGCCGAGCGAACGGGTGAGGCGGTCGAGCAGTACGGCACGCAGCGTACCGGGCTGGAGGGCAATGCCACTGAGCAAAGCGGTGCTTCTCACGAAAGGCTCCGAAAGCGCGGGACAGTCCGCGTCTTGTTATTTGCTATGGCCCGACGAGGCGCGGGTCAGAATTCACGCAACGTGCGCTCGGCCACGATCCGCCAACCCTGCGGGTCCGGCACGAGCGTCAGCTCTTTCTCATACGACTTGTCGCCGAAGTGCTGTACGAACGTGATGACCTTCCGGCCGGAGGCCGTATCGACAGCCTTCAGCTGCTCGAGCTGCGCATCCGGCGAGCCCCCGTTGGCCACCCGTTCCTTCACTCCGGCGATGTGCGCCGCCGCGCCGCCCTGCGCTTGCGACTCGAACTGCGGCGAGTAGAACGCGGCGACCTGGTCCGGCTTGCCGTTGGCCCAGGCCGCCGCCCAGACCTTGACGGTCTCTTCGGCCGACGAAGATGGCGCCGCCGCAGTCTTCTTCATCGCGGCGTACGGCGGTGGCTGATCCAGACACTGCGGTGCCGGATCGAGCCTGGCCGCGTCCGGCGCGGCCGACGGGATGTTCATCGTGGTACCGGCGCTCAACCGCTCGCTGCCAGTCACGCCTTCCGGCAGCTGCAGTTTCGGCCGGTCGCGCGCCGCCAGGTACTCCGTGTTGACGCTGCAGGGGTTGTTCGTGGCGCAACCGGACAGCAGGACGACACAGGCGAGGCCCGGCAGCACAGCGCGGCGCAGCGAAGAAGTCGTCAGGGGCATCGGCGGTCACCGGGCAGCGGAGTTCGAAGGGACGGCATTGTAACGTGGAATCCCGAGATCTCCGGCGGACGGTACCTTGCCGGCCCGCCGCCGGCACGTGAATTCGATTTCACCGTGCCTGACCGGCGTTCACGCCAGGTAGCCGCGCCGCGACCGCAGCACCTCGACCTGGTCGAGCTCCCACAGGTGCACCGGCGCACCGCGACGCACGAACATGCCGCTGCCCGCATTGATGAACGAACGCGCGAGCCGCTTGCGATACCACTCGGCGGGCCGGATATGCACGTTACGGTCGGTGCGGCGCTTGTCGCAGTAAAGCTCCCAGTCCTCGCGCGTCAACGCACCAAAGTGCAGCACGCCGTGGCACAGCCGGGCCAAGTTGCGGATACCGGCGGCCGCCGGCCGGACCGGCAGGTACTGGAAGACGTCGTAGCAGACGACCAGGTCGAACGGCCGCGGCGACTCGAACGTGTGCGCCGAGCCATGGGTCCAGCCGTGCTTGTCGCACAGGTACTGGCTCACCTCGAGCCCGGTGTATTTGGCCTTGGGGAAGTGGCGCAGCAACGCGTCACGCATCAGCCCCAGGCCGCAACCGACGTCGAGGATCGAGCGCACCTCCAGCTCGCCGTGCTGGACGAACGCGGCGATCAGGTTGGCGCGCCGGACCATCTCCTTCTGCGTGACGACCCGCGTCTTCGGGTTGAGGTAGAAGCGGCGGAAGAAGGCTTCGCCGAACGGCTCGGCCGGCTTGGACCTGGGGGGCATGCGGAACCTTGGGGAAGGGGGGAAGGGGAGAAGGGTCAGAGGTGCAGCGTCACGGTGCGCTTCAGTTGTTCGATAAAACTGATCAAACAACCTCCGGGCGCGACGGCAAGATAAATACTTTATGCTTTAGCTAAGAAATCAATGTAACAGTCTCCATCCTTCCTTCCTTCCTTCCCCCCTTCCTGCCTTCCTCCCTTCCCCCCTTCCCCCCGCTTCCGCCTCCCCCCCAGGTCCAAGCCGGCCCAGCCGT
>Ga0114939_10002803_pt1 | contig 12595 bp, 9 predicted proteins | sample AshMeaCrysSpring_FD_87196 | JGI IMG/M metagenome (GOLD analysis project Ga0114939, IMG submission 87196) | Groundwater microbial communities from Big Spring, Nevada to study Microbial Dark Matter (Phase II) - Ash Meadows Crystal Spring | ecosystem: Environmental > Aquatic > Deep subsurface >... | reverse complement strand
ATGGGGAGGGGCCTCGGGGAGTTCGGCCCGCCGGATCGTGTCCGGTCGCTGGAAGGGCGCGATTATAGCCGCAAGCGATGGCGTGCCCTGCCGGTGGCCGCCGGTTTGGGTAGAATCGCGCTCCTGCATTTCCAACCTGCCCGGTTTCAACCTCCGCGATCCAGGACCATGTCCCAGCCGCTTTCCGCCGCCGCTTTCTTGCCCATTGCCTTTCTCACGCTGACGCTGCAGGCGGCCAACGCCCAGCAGCTCGCCAGCGCCGCGAAGCCCCAGCTGGGCGCTTTCGGGATCGATACCACCGCGAAGGATCCCGCCGTGCGACCCGGCGACGACTTCAACCGGTACGCCAACGGCAGCTGGCTCAAGGTCGACCGCATTCCCGCCGACCGTGCCCGCTACGGCAGCTTCGACATCCTGCGCGAGCAGTCGGAGCAGCGCACCCGGGCGATCCTCGAGGAGGCCGCGCGCTCGGAGGCCGCGCCGGGAACGGTGGAGCGCAAGATCGGCGACTTCTACCGGTCGTTCATGGACGAGGCCGGCGTCGAGGCGCTCGGCACGGCGCCGATCAAGGCGGAGCTCGAGCGCATCGCCGCCATCGGCACGCGCGACGACATCCACGCCTATCTCGTGCACGCCTCGAACGCCGGTAATCGCATTCCCATCGGGATCGGCGTGTGGCTCGACGAGAAGGATGCCAACCAGTACGTCGTCTCCATCAGCCAGGCCGGGCTGGGCCTGCCGGACCGGGACTACTACTTCAACGAGCAACCGCGCTCGGTCGAGATCCGGGCGAAGTACCTCGCCCACATCGCCAGGCTCTTCGAGCTGGCGGGCATCGCGGGCGGGCCGGCAAAGGCGAAGGCCGTGTTCGACCTGGAGAAGTCCCTCGCGGCCGGGCACTGGACGCGCGTCGAGAGCCGTGACCGCAGCAGGACCTACAACCCCCGTTCGCTGGCCGAGCTCGCGGCGATGGCGCCGGAGTTTCCTTGGGCGAAGTTCCTGGCGGAGACGCGCCTCGATGCCCGGCCGGTGTACGTCGTGCGCCAGACCACCGCGGTGTCGGCGACGGCGAAGGTGCTCGCCGAAGCGCCGGTCGCCACGCTGCGCGACTACTTCGCGTTCCACGCCATTGCGGACGCGGCGCCCTACCTCGGCAAGGCGCTTGCCGAGGAGCGGTTCGCCTTCGCGGGGCGCACGCTCGAGGGAACGCCGGAGATGCCGCCCCGGTGGCGGCGCGCGGTGATGGCCGTCGACCAGGCGATGGGCGAGGGCGTCGGGCAGATATGGGTGCGCAGGCACTTCCCGCCGGAGTCCAAGGCGCGCATGGAGAAGCTGGTGGCGAACATCAAGCTCGCCATGGCCAAGCGCATCGACGGCCTCGACTGGATGAGCGACGAGACGAAGCGCGAGGCGCGGGCCAAGCTCGCCGGCTTCAACACCAAGATCGGCTACCCCGACAAGTGGCGGGACTACGCGAAGCTCGACGTCCGTCCGGACGACCTCTACGGAAACGTGCGCCGGGCCGCGATCTTCGCCCTCGAGCGCACCCGCGGCCGGCTGGGCAGCCCCACCGATCGCGGCGAATGGAACATGGCGCCGCAGGTCGTGAACGCCTACTACAACGCCGTGTTCAACGAGATCGTCTTCCCCGCCGCCATCCTGCAGCCGCCGTTCTTCGACCCCGCCGCCGACGACGCGGTGAACTACGGGGCCATCGGCGGCGTCATCGGCCACGAGATCGGCCACGGCTTCGACGACCAGGGCCGCAAGTACGACGCCAAGGGCATGCTTCGCGACTGGTGGACCGCAGAGGACGACAAGCGCTTCCGGGCGCGCTCCGATCGCCTCGTGGCCCAGTACAGCGGCTACTGTCCGCTGGGGCCCGCAGGCTGCATCAACGGGCGCCAGTCGCTCGGCGAGAACATCGGGGACCTGGGCGGAATCCAGATGGCGTACGAGGCCTACCGCCTGAGCCTGGACGGCAAGCCGGCGCCCGTGATCGAAGGCTACACGGGCGACCAGCGCTTCTTCCTGTCCTGGGCCCAGATCTGGCGGTCGCAGCAGCGCGATGCCGCCCTGAGGGCGCAGATGATCGCGGGAACGCACAGCCCCGGCGCCTATCGCGTGAACGGCGTCGTGCGCAACGTCGACGCCTGGTACGCGGCGTTCGGCGTGAAGCCCGGGGACCAGCTCTACCTGCCCCCGGAAGAGCGCGTCCGGATCTGGTGACCGGCGAGGCGCCATGGCCGATCCCGTGAAGCGAAAGGTGTTCATCCGCACCTTCGGGTGCCAGATGAACGAGTACGACTCGGACAAGATGGCCGACTTGCTCGCGGCCGCCGAGGGTTACGAGAAGACCGACAAGGCGGAGGACGCGGACCTCATCCTCTTCAACACCTGTTCCGTGCGCGAGAAGGCGCAGGAGAAGGTGTTCGCCGACCTCGGGCGGCTGAAGCCCCTCAAGCGCGCCAGGCCCGGCCTCATGATCGGCGTGGGCGGTTGCGTGGCGAGCCAGGAGGGGGAGGAGATCGCGCGGCGGGCCCCCTTCGTCGACGTCGTCTTCGGGCCGCAGACGCTGCACCGGCTCCCCGAGCTGCTCGCCGGCCGGCGCGCGTCGGGCATCGCGCAGGTCGACATCTCCTTCCCCGAGATCGAGAAGTTCGACCACCTGCCGCCGGCGCGCGTGGAAGGCGCCTCCGCCTTCGTCTCGATCATGGAGGGCTGCAGCAAGTACTGCGCCTTCTGCGTGGTGCCCTACACCCGCGGGGAGGAGGTGTCGCGGCCCTTCGGGGACGTGCTGGCGGAGGTGCGCGACCTCGCCGGCAAGGGCGTGAAGGAGGTGACGCTGCTCGGCCAGAACGTGAACGCCTACGCGGGCGAGCTGGCGGACGGCGAGACGGCGGATTTCGCGCTGCTGCTCACGCACGTGTCGAGAATCGACGGCATCGAGCGGCTGCGCTACACGACGTCGCACCCGCTGGAGTTCTCGCAGCGCCTCATCGACGCCTACGGCAGGATCCCGGCCCTCGTCTCTCAGGTGCACCTGCCGGTGCAGTCCGGCTCCGACCGGGTGCTGGCGGCCATGAAGCGCAACTACACGGCGGTGGAGTACAAGTCGATCATCCGCCGCCTGCGCGCGGTGCGGCCGGACATTTCCGTCTCCAGCGACTTCATCGTCGGCTTCCCGGGCGAGACCGAGGGGGACTTCGAGCAGACCCTCAAGCTGGTCGAGGATGTCCGCTTCGACGGGTCGTTCAGTTTCATCTACAGCGCCCGTCCCGGGACGCCGGCGGCAAGCCTGGCCGACGATACCCCGCATGCCGTGAAGCTGGCCCGGCTGCAGCGCCTGCAGAAGCGCCTGCAGGAACTCGCCGAGGCGTACTCGCAGGCCATGGTCGGCACATGCCAGCGCGTGCTGGTGGAGGGCCCGTCGAAAAAGGACCCGATGGAACTCGCCGGGCGGACGGGCAACAACCGCGTCGTGAACTTCGCGGGAGACCCTGGCCTCGCCGGCCATTTCGTCGCCGTCCGCATCACGAAAGCCCTCCCCCACAGCCTGCGTGGCGAGGTGCTGCCGGCGGGCGAGGCCCTGCCTCGCTGAAAGTGAGAGACAATTCGCCCTTTGTCGCGCGGTCGCACGTCGCCGCGCGGCCCTTTTCCCCGAAACCGCAACCCGAGAGGAGCCCATGAAAACCTCCCTGCGAAACCTGATAGCGGCCGCCGCGGCGGCGTCGCTGGTGTCCGCCCACGCGCAGGCCCCGGCCTCCGACGCTCCTCCCGCAGCGCCCGGCGGCGGCGCCGCAGCCCCTGCGGGTGCGCCGGGCGCGCCCGCCGCCGGGCAGCCCCGCCCCTACAAGGACGTGCTGAAGGACGCCAAGGCGACGCCGGGCTTCTTCACCCTGCACCGGAAGGACGAGAAGGTCTGGATCGAGATCAAGCCCGACCAGCTCGACAAGCCGTTCTTCTTCTCCTGGAACATCCCGCGGTCCATCGGCGAGCGCGGCCTCTACGGCAGCCAGATGGGCGGCTCCCAGATGGCGGTCTTCCGGAAGATCGGCAACCAGGTGCAGCTGATTGCGAGGAACACGGAATTCTTCGCCAAGGAGGGGACGCCGCAGGCGCAGTTCGTCTCGGAGTCGTTCTCGGACAGCCTGATCGCCAGCGCGGCGCTGGCCGCCCAGCCGCACCCGGAAACGAAGGCGATCGTCATCGACGCGGGCGCGCTGTTGTTCAGCGACATCCCGGGCTATCTCACGCGGCTGGAGACGGCGTTCCGCATGCCCTTCGCCCTCGACAAGGCGAACACGAGCATCTCGGCGGCGAGCACGGCGGAGCACATGACCACCGTCCAGGTGAACGCGCACTTCTCGGTGCCGAAGCTCAGTGCGCCGCCGCTCACGCCGCCGCCCGCGCCCGCGCCGCCGCCGCCCAAGGCCACCCCGGACCCGCGCAGCCTGTTCGCCGGCTTCCAGTACAACTTCGCGCGGCTGCCCGCCGAACCCATGCGGGCCCGCCCTGCCGACGAGCGGGTGGGCTACTTCACCACGTCGCGCGTCGACTACACGGACGACGTCGCCGCCAAGCCGCGCATCCAGATCGTCGAGCGCTGGCGGCTCGAGAAGAAGGACCCGGCCGCGGCGGTCTCCGAGCCGAAGGAGCCGATCACCTACTGGCTCGACAAGAACATCCCGGAGAAGTACCGCAAGGCGGTGGCCGACGGGATCCTCGAGTGGAACAAGGCCTTCGAGAAGGCGGGTTTCCGCAACGCCCTCGTGGTGAAGCAGCAGGCCGCCACCGACACGTTCGACACGATGGAGGCGCGCCACGCGTCGGTGCGCTGGTTCACCGGCGCCGACGTGGGCGTCGCCATCGGCCCGTCGCACGTGGACCCGCGCTCCGGCGAGATCCTCGACGCCGACATCGGGATGTCCGACGTGTTCGCGCGGGGCGCGCGGCGCCTGGTCGCCGAGGACCTCGGGCGCCCGGTGCTCTTCGACGCCAACGAGGCCTATGTCGCCGACCCGCTGCGCGCCCACAAGGGCTTCCTGGCCTGCAACTACGGCAACGCCGCCGCGCAGGAGCTCCACTTCGCGATGGACCTGCTGGAAGCCCGCGGCATCGGCATGGACGGGCCGGAGGCGGAGGCGCTCGCGCAGGCCTACGTGAAGGACGTGATCATGCACGAGGTGGGCCACACGCTGGGCCTTCGCCACAACTTCCGCGCCTCGACCATCTACAGCCTGAAGCAGATCCAGGACCCGGACTTCACGAAGTCCAGCGGCGTCACGACGTCGGTGATGGACTACACGCCGTACAACATCTCGCCCAAGGGCGAGCGCCAGGGCGAGTACGTGATGGGGTCGATCGGCCCCTACGACTACTGGGCGATCGAGTACGGCTACCGGGAGGTCGACCCGGCGAAGGAGAAGGACGAGCTCGCGAAGATCGCCTCCCGCTCCACGGAGCCCCAGCTCGCGTTCGCGACGGACGAGGACGCGGGCTACGGCACGATGTTCCTGGGCATCGACCCCGACGTGAACCGGTTCGACCTGGGCTCCGACCCCCTCGAGTACTACAAGCGCCAGATGAAGCTCTCCCGGGAGCTCTGGGACCGACTGCAGGACATGCAGCTCGCGGCGGGGGAAAGCTACGAAAGGCTCACCCGCAGCTTCGCCAGCGGCTTCCGCTCGGTGGGGCGCGTGGCGCCGCTCGCGGCCAAGTACGTCGGCGGCGTGACCACGCGGCGCGACCGCGCCGGCACCGGGCGCGCGCTCTTCGAGCCCGTGCCCGCCGCGCGCCAGCGCGAGGCGCTCACGCTCATTGCCAACGACTTCCTGCGCGAGCAGAGCTTCAGGTTCAAGCCCGACTTCCTCGGGCGCCTTGCCATCGACCAGTTCCAGCGGCCGGCGAACCCGGACATCTCCGTCGCGGCCACCGTGCTCAACGTGCAGAAGGCCGTGCTCGACCAGCTGCTCGCCGACCCCGTGGCCGCCCGGCTCGTCGAGGCGCCCGAGAAGTCGGCGGACCCCGCCAAGGCGCTTCGGCTCTCCGAGCTCTACGACACGCTGCAGTCCGCCATCTGGAGCGAGGCCCGGGCCGGCCAGGAGGCGTCGATGATGCGGCGCAACCTCCAGCGCGAGCACCTGCGGCGCGTGGCCGGCGCCCTGGTGAAGCCGTCGGCGACGTTGCCGGCCGACGCGCGCAGCCTGCTGCGCGAGAACGCCCGCAGTCTTGCCGCGACGCTGCGGACGGCGCAAGCGAAGCCCGGCCTGTCCAAGGAGACGCGCGCGCACTACGCGGAGAGCCTCAACACGCTGGAAGAGGCGCTCAAGGCACCCCTGCAGCGCGCCGGGGTGTAGCGTCCCGTCCACGCAGCCGTCCCCCGCTACAATGAACGGGCCTGCCGGCATTCCGGCGGGCCCGTTCGCTTCCCCCACTTGAAAACGCACACCCAGGAAGTCGCCTTCACCCCCGTCGACAACGCCCGGCTCTCGATGCTGTGCGGCGCCCTCGACGAGAACCTGCGCCAGATCGAGACGGCGCTGGACGTGGCCATCGCCCGCCGGTCGGAGCGGTTCAGCATTTCCGGGGAGGCGGTCCAGGTGGGCCTGGCGGCAAGGGCGCTGCGCAAGTTCTACGACCTCGCGGCCGACGAGCTGTCGGTGGAGGACATCCAGCTGGGCCTCGTCGAGGTCGCGCGCGTGCCGGAGGGGGTGCCCCCGGAGGCGCCCGTGCTTCGCCTTCCCCGCAAGAGCGAGCTCACCGCGCGCACCCCCCGGCAGGCGCAGTACCTGCGCCAGATGCAGACCCACGACATCACCTTCGGCGTCGGCCCGGCCGGCACGGGCAAGACCTTCCTCGCGGTGGCGGCCGCCGTCGACGCGTTCGAGCGCGATGCCGTCAAGCGCATCGTCCTCACGCGCCCGGCGGTCGAGGCCGGCGAGAAGCTGGGCTTCCTGCCCGGCGACCTCGCGCAGAAGGTCGACCCGTACCTGCGCCCGCTCTACGACGCGCTCTACGACCTCATGGGCTACGACAAGGTGTCCCGCCTCTTCGAGCGCGGCGCCATCGAGGTGGCCCCGCTCGCCTTCATGCGCGGGCGCACCCTCAACCACTCCTTCGTCATCCTCGACGAGGCGCAGAACACCACGCCCGAGCAGATGAAGATGTTCCTGACGCGCATCGGCTTCGGCTCGCGCGCGGTGGTCACGGGCGACGTGACGCAGATCGACCTCGCGCGCGGCCAGACCTCCGGGCTGGTGGATGCCCGCAACGTGCTGGCCGACGTGCGCGGCATCGCCTTCACCATCTTCCAGTCCGAGGACGTCGTCCGGCACCCGCTGGTCCAGGCGATCGTCGACGCCTACGAGCGCCGCTCCGGCAAGAAGTCGTGAGAAGCCCGCCCCGGCTGTCCCTCGCGGTGCAGCGCGCGTCGCGGGCATCGCACATTCCCCCCGACGCCACGCTCCGGCGCTGGGCGCGTGCCGCCCTCTCGAGCCCCGCAACGGTCACTGTCCGCTACGTCGCGGCCACCGAGGGCAGGCGGCTCAACCGGGACTACCGGGGCAAGGACTACGCGACCAACGTCCTCACCTTCATCCTCGGCGACGGGCCCCGCGAAGGCCTGGCGGGCGACATCGTGATCTGCGCGCCGGTGGTGGCGCGCGAGGCGCGCGAGCAGCGCAAGGACGTGCTCGCCCACCACGCGCACCTCCTCGTGCACGGGCTCCTGCACCTGCAGGGGTTCGACCACGGCCGCGCGGCCGACGCCGCCCGGATGGAGCGGCGCGAACGCGCCATCCTCGCGCGTCTGGGTTTCGGCGACCCCTACGCCGGTCCGCCGGCGGTGGCCCCGGCGCGGGTCTGATAGAGTAGCCGCGACCCTTTTCGCAGGCGCCGTCCGCCGCATGCAAGAACCGCACAAGCAGACCCTTCTCGAGCGCCTCTCCTCCCTGCTGCTGCGGGAGCCGGAGGACCGGGAGCAGCTGGTGGAGCTGCTGCACTCCGCCTTCGAGCGGAAGATCCTCGACGCCGACGCGCTCTCGATGATCGAGGGCGTGCTGCAGGTCTCCGAGACGCGCGTCGCGGACGTGATGATCCCGCGCTCGCAGATGGACATGATCGACGTGGCGGAGAGCCCGGAGGCGTTCATCCCCTTCGTGATCGAGACGGCGCACTCGCGCTTTCCCGTGTTCGAGGAGAACCGCGACAACGTCATCGGCATCCTCCTCGCAAAGGACCTGCTGCGCTTCTACGCCGAGGCGGAGTTCGACGTCCGCGACATGCTGCGGCCGGCGGTCTTCGTGCCGGAGTCGAAGCGGCTCAACGTCCTGCTCAAGGAGTTCCGCGCCAACCGCAACCACATCGCGATCGTCGTCGACGAGTACGGCGGCGTGTCGGGCCTGATCACGATCGAGGACGTGATCGAGCAGATCGTGGGCGACATCGAGGACGAGTTCGACTTCGACGAGACGGAGGACAACATCCTCGCCGACCGCAACGGCCGCTTCCGCGTGAAGGCGGTGACGGAGATCGCCGACTTCAACGAGCGCTTCGGCACGCGTTTCTCCGACGAGGACTACGACACGGTGGGCGGCCTCGTGCTGGCGCGCTTCGGGCGGCTGCCCAAGCGCGGCGAGACCGTCGTCGTGGAAGGCATCGCGTTCCAGGTGATCCGCGCCGACAGCCGCAAGATCCACTCCCTCCTCGTCGAGCGGCGTCCGGCGCCGGACACCGGCGCGCACGCCGGATGACGGCGGGGGCGGGCGCTGCCTCCCGGCGCCCGGCGACCGCGGTGCTCGCCGGGTGCGTCGCGCTGCCCGCCGTCGCGGGCGCTGCGGCGGTCCTCGGGTTCGCGCCCTTCTACGCCTGGCCCGTGCCCATTGCGGCGCTCGCGGTGCTGTTCCTGGCGTGGCGGCGCTGCGCCACCGCCGGGCGCGCGGCCGCAGCGGGATTTTCCTTCGGGCTGGGCCTGAACCTCGCCGGCGTCTCGTGGGTTTTCGTGAGCCTGCACGAGTTCGGCCACATGCCGGCCGCCCTCGCGGCGCTGGCGACCTTCCTGTTCTGCGCCTACCTCGCGCTGTTTCCGGCCGCGGCCGGGTGGATCGTCCATCGCCTGGGCGCCGGCGTCGGCACGCTGCTCGCGATGCCGGCGGCGTTCGTGCTGATGGAGTGGGTCCGGGGCTGGCTCTTCACCGGATTCCCCTGGCTGACGCTGGGCTATGCGCAGGTTCCCGGCAGTCCGCTGGCCGGATTCGCGCCGCTGCTCGGCGCCTATGGCGTTTCGCTTGCGGCGGCGCTGCTCGCGGCGCTCCTCGCCGACTTCGCTGCAAGCCGCTCGCAACGCCGGCGCCGGCTCCTCCTTGCCACCGCCTTCGCGGCGCTGCTGGCCGCCGGCGGGCTGCTGCGGGCCGTTGCATGGACCGCGCCGTCCGGGCCGGCCGTGCCCGTGGCGCTCCTGCAGGGCAACGTCCCGCAGCACCTCAAGTGGCGCGAGGAGGTCCGTGCGCGCACCCTCTTCGACTATCACCGGCAGGTGGTGGCGAGCGACGCACGGGTCGTGGTGCTGCCGGAGACGGCGCTGCCCGCCTTCCTTGACACGCTGCCGCCGGGATACCTCGATTCGCTGCGCGAGCACGCGCAGGCCCGCGGAAAGGACATCCTGATCGGCAGCGTCGAGCGCGTCCCCGCCGCCGGGGGCTCGCGCTACTTCAACAGCGTCGTGACCCTCGGCGCGAGCGGGCCGCAGTCCTACCGCAAGCGCCACCTCGTGCCCTTCGGCGAGTTCATCCCGCCCGGGTTCGGCTGGATCCTCGCGGTGCTGAAGATCCCGCTCACGGACTTCGCGCGCGGCGACGCCGACCAGCCGCCGCTCGCCGCCGGAGGCACGGCCTGGGCGGTGGCGATCTGCTACGAGGACATCTTCGGCGAGGAGGTCATCGCGGCGCTGCCGCAGGCGGCGGTGCTCCTCAACGTGAGCAACGACGCGTGGTTCGGCCGCTCGCTGGCGGCGGACCAGCACCTGCAGTTCTCGCAGATGCGCGCGCTCGAGACCGGCCGCTGGATGGTGCGCGCGACCAACACCGGCGTCACCGCCGCCATCGACGAGCGCGGGCGCGTCACCGCGGTCCTGCCGCAATTCTCGCCGGGGAGCCTCCGCGTCTCGCCGGTGCCCCGTGCCGGCGCGACGCCGTTCGTGCACGTGGGGAACCACGCCGCGCTCGCGCTTCTCGCCGCGCTGCTGGCGGCGGCCTTCCTCAGGCGGCGGACGGGTCGTTAGCCGCCGCCGGCTTCGGCGTGGCGAGGAGCACCCACTGCAGCGTGCAGTACTCCTGGAGCTCCGCGACGGTGAGGTTGTCGAGGCGCAGCCGGCCCGCCTGCAGGGAAACCGAGGGCTTGCCCGCGTTGGCGCGAAACAGCTCGGCCAGCACGGGATCGACCGTTCCCTTGACGTCCTGCACGGCGTAGCCGGTCTCGTCCAGCATCCGCACGGCGTCCTGCATCGCGAAGAAGCGCAGGTGCGTGATGTCGAGCAGGCCGTGCGTGTCGTAGCGCCACGAGCCCTGGTTGTGGAGCTGCGCGTGCACCCGGAGGTTGCGCACGTTGGGCACGCTCACGGCGACCTGCGCATCGGGCGCGAGCAGGTGACGGATGCGCACGAGGGCGTGCCACGGGTCCACCATGTGCTCCAGCACGTCGCCGGCGATGAACGTGTCGACGCTGCCGGGCGCGATGCCCTCGGCGTCGAAGTCGATTTCCTCGAGACGGCGTTCGATCACCTTGTCCAGCCGGGTGCGCGCGATGGCCGCGGCGGCGGCGCTTATCTCGATGCCCGTCACCGCGGCGTCCGGATGCAGCGACTTGAGGTGCGCGCCCAGCCGGCCGCCGGCGCAGCCCAGCTCCAGCACCCGCCGGGGTGGCCGCCGCAGGATCGTGCAGAGCGTGCCGTTGAAGGCTTCGTGGTAGAGCGTGTTGTCCGCGGCCTCCGGCCCGAGGCACAGTTCCCAGGCGGGCTTGCCCTCGGTGGCGGCGGGCGCGCCTTCGCTCGAGCGGGTCATCGGGCGATTCTAGCAGCGAGCCTTACGGCCCTCCGCGCAAGCCCGTAAAATGCCGGATTCCCCGGTTGCGCCGCGCGCCCCAATGATCACCTTCCAGGACGTCATCCTCCGCCTGCAGTCGTACTGGGGCAGCCGCGGCTGCGCCATCCTCCAGCCCTACGACATGGAGGTGGGCGCGGGCACGTCGCACACGGCCACCTTCCTGCGCGCCCTCGGCCCCGAGCCCTGGCGGGCCGGCTACGTGCAGCCGTCGCGCCGCCCCAAGGACGGGCGCTACGGCGACAACCCCAACCGCCTGCAGCACTACTACCAGTTCCAGGTGGTCCTGAAGCCCTCGCCGCTCGACATCCTCGATCTTTACCTCGGCTCCCTCGAAGCCCTGGGGCTGGACCTGAAGTCGAACGACGTGCGCTTCGTCGAGGACGACTGGGAAAACCCCACCCTGGGCGCCTGGGGCCTGGGCTGGGAGGTGTGGCTGAACGGGATGGAGGTCACGCAGTTCACCTACTTCCAGCAGGTGGGGGGGCTCGACTGCAAGCCGATCACCGGCGAGATCACCTACGGGCTCGAGCGGCTGGCGATGTACCTGCAGGGCGTCGAGAACGTCTTCGATCTCGTCTGGACCGAGTGGGAGGAGGGCGGACGGACCCGCCGCCTCACCTACCGCGACGTGTACCACCAGAACGAGGTCGAGCAGTCGACCTACAACTTCGAGCAGTCGGACACCGAGTCCCTGTTCCGGCACTTCGGCGACCACGAGACGGGCGCGAAGCACCTCATGGAGAGGCAGCTGGCGCTCCCCGCCTACGAGCAGGTGCTCAAGGCGGCGCACACCTTCAACCTGCTGGACGCGCGCGGCGCCATCTCGGTCACGGAGCGGGCGGCCTACATCGGGCGCATCCGCAACCTCGCCAAGTCCGTGGCGCAGAGCTACTTCGAGTCTCGCGAGCGGCTCGGCTTTCCGATGCTCGCGGCGCCGGGAGCGGCGCCATGATCGCCACCCTGCTGGTCGAGCTCTTCACCGAGGAGCTGCCACCGAAGGCGCTGGGGCGGCTCGGGGAGTCCTTCGCGGCCGGCGTCGAGGCGGGACTGCGCAAGCGTGGATTCCTCGCCGCGGATTCCCGGGCCACCGACTATGCCACGCCGCGGCGCCTCGCCGTGTCCCTCCCGGGCGTGCGCGCCGCCAGCGAGCCGAAGACGGCCGAGGTGAAGCTCATGCCCGTTTCGGTCGGTCTCGACCCGCAGGGCGGCCCGACGCCGGCGCTCCTGAAGAAGCTGGCCGCCGCCGGACTTTCCGGCGTCGACCCCGCCGGGGTCAGGCGCCGCATGGATGGCAAGGCGGAGTCGCTGTTTGCCGACGTCGTGACGCCCGCGGTCTCGCTGGCGGATGGGCTGCAGGCGGCCCTCGAGGAGGCGATTGCGGGCCTGCCCATCCCGAAGGTGATGGGCTACCAGCTGGCCGACGGGGCGACGACGGTGCACTTCGTGCGGCCCGCCCACGGCCTGGTCGCCCTGCACGGCGCGGACGTCGTCCAGGT
>Ga0114939_10002802_pt1 | contig 12596 bp, 7 predicted proteins | sample AshMeaCrysSpring_FD_87196 | JGI IMG/M metagenome (GOLD analysis project Ga0114939, IMG submission 87196) | Groundwater microbial communities from Big Spring, Nevada to study Microbial Dark Matter (Phase II) - Ash Meadows Crystal Spring | ecosystem: Environmental > Aquatic > Deep subsurface >... | reverse complement strand
GCAATTGCCGCACCCAAAATTACCCGTATTCAGTTTGCCAAAGGTAGCTATTGCGGTAGCTATACCGGAGATTTTTCTGGTGGTCGGCGTTTTATATTGTCTCTAGGCCGAGATCAAACTTTTGTCTCGCGCAATAATAGCGGTAGCGATCAAATAGATGTCTATGTCCAAGGTCCAACCGGCAAAATCCCCGGCGAAAAAATCAGTGACAATGAAGTCCATTACCAAACCACCGCTAAAGGCGATTATGAAATCATGGTCCTATCTGCCTCGAAATTTTCTTCGGTTGAATTTTGCGCCTATTGAAGATTAAGCTTATCCACCGATTTCTCTGAACCAAATCAGTGAACCGCACTCCGGATTCTCCCCAATTAACCTCAAATCGCCAACGTTGGCTATATGCGTTAGCGATGTTGGGCATCCAAATTCCAATACAGGTATTTAACGTATCGCTGCTGTTTTTTTATACCGATGTACAGCGCCTTCCACCGAGTTGGAGCGCTACCGCCTTGACCATTTATACGTTTTATAACGCACTCAATAATCCCTTAATCGGCTATCTCTCTGACCGGACGCATACTCGCTGGGGCCGGCGGCTTCCTTACTTGCGATTCGGGACTTTACCGTGGCTAATTGTTTTCGCCTTGCTCTGGCTTCCACCCTTTAATGGGAATGACCAGCCAGTCGAATTGTTAATCTATCTAGTAATCGGGATTGTCCTTTATGACGGACTCGGGACTGCGGTAAGTACCGCATATAATTCTCTATTGCCAGAGATGTTCACGACCTATTCCGAGCGTACCGATGTTGCTGTGCGGATGAATATCTTTTTGACGATTGCCTTATTAACTGGAGTCGCCTTGCCGCCAATTCTCGCCCAACAATTAGGCTGGGGTACAATGGGTGCGCTATTTGCGTTGCTCGCCATTATTCCCCTTTATTTCGGCTATCAAGGGATGTTTGAACGTGAAACAGCGGAGATTACCAAAGGATTGTCTTTTTTCACTGCGCTCCGTACGACCTTTTTTAATCGGGGATTTGTGACTATGACCATTGCGCAGACAATGCGTTTTGTCACTACCAACGCCCTTTCTACCGGAATGATTTTCTATATCAAATATAGTATTGGCGCTGATCCCGGGCAGACTTCAATTATTTTAGGCACCGCATTTGTTGTCGCTGCATTAGCGTTACTCCCCTGGCGCATATTAATCGCCAACCATTTTGAACCCCGAACTACTACTCTTTTAGGTTACGCCGCCACCGCGCTTGCGGTGTTACCAATGTGGTTTGTCGATTCTATTTCCGGGGCGATTGCCGGTGCGGCGCTAATTGGTGTTGCTTTTGCCGGAATCTTTTTAATGGATAATATTTTAATCTCCGATATTATTGATGAGGACGAGATTAATACCGGTCAACGGCGGGCGGGAATGTATTTTGGAATTAATGGCCTAGTCGTTACTTTAAGTAATGCTTTAGTTTCGATAGTCTTTGGAATTATTGCCACTGCCTATGGCTACGATACCCAATTGGCAATTCAACCCCCGAGCGTCGCTTTTGGTTTTCGTGTATTTATGACCGGGCTACCATTTGTAGGTTGCCTGCTCGCCTTTTTGGTATTACTGGCCTATCCTTTACACGGCGCACGTTTAGCGGCGCTCAAGGCGCAATTAGCTAAACGTCGTGTCGAATTAACCTAAGCGAACCTATTTTTTTTGTCGCGCAGACCGAATTAGCCTCAGCGCAGAGTCATAATCAAACCGCTCAACAACTCGCGTTAATTCGGTGACTTTTTCGCCCAATATCACCTGCAACTGCTGACTATTTTCCTGTAAAAAAGTTAGGCCACTATACTCGTTTGCAATTAGGAGCTTCTCTAATTGGGCGAGTAATTGTAGTACTGGTTTAGAAGTCGAGGGCAGAATTTTTGTTTGGCGAATAACCGTCGGATCAGAGATTGGGAGCGTGAGAATCCCGTCCACAAATGCCGTGAGTTTCGCTTGAGCAATTGTGCGTAATGATTCAATTTCACTAGATACGGTTGTGGTGCTATGCAGGGCATTCTCTAATTTCTGAGCTTGCATTTTCAGGTCCGTGGCGCCTAAATTCCCGGCTATTTCCTGCAAACTATGCACTAATTGACACGCCCCACGCCAATCTCCCCGGAGTAAATTCTGATCTAATCGGATTAAATCCTCGCGATGATAACGGACAAAATCATGCAAAAGGCGAATATAGCTATCGACCCGCCCATTTTGAATTTGTAATCCTAAACGGGTATCCAAGCCGGGAATATTGAGTAATGCCGTCGGTAGCGAAGTATATTGCTCCACCGCCGGAATTGGCGCGGCAGAATTAACTGGACGAGTTTTTTTTGTCATATAACTTCGTAACCATTTAACTAAACTTGCAAATAAAACTTCGGGCACCACTGGTTTCGCAACAAAATCGTCCATTCCCGCGTCAAGACATTGTTGACGATCTTCCGGGAAAACATTAGCGCTAATTGCCAAGATCGGTAAATGCTCCTGATGCGGCAAAGCGCGAATTGCACGGGTAGTAACTAACGCCTTCATAATTGGGCTATGGATATTAATTAAAATAAGATCATAATTTTGTTCGCGGACTTTATCTAAAGTGGCGCTTAATTCACTCACTAAATCGACTTTTAGCCCAACACCCGTTAATAATTCCGATATAATTTCTTGACTCAGGATGTTATCTTCTAAGACTAAAATACGTGCGCCGTGAAATTCCTCCGCCAAGATTTGCTCCGAAGTCAACACACCATCCCAATTATATTTTTTCCCGTGTTGCAGGCGCGCTGTCATCCAAAAAGTACTCCCGCCACCTAAATTGCTTTCAACTCCGGTATTCCCCCCCATAAGAATTGCTAAGCGATGATTAATCGCTAATCCTAAACCAGTGCCACCATAACGGCGCGTAATAGAGTTATCTGCCTGCTCGAAAGCGGAGAAAATTCGCGAAAATTGATTGAGATCAATGCCAATTCCAGTATCTTGAACCTCAAATCGAATTAATAGCTCATTATCTTTTTCCTCCAAAAGGCGTACGCGTAAAGTAATTTTACCTTGATCGGTAAATTTTACTGCATTATCTAGATAATTCAGTAATATCTGCGATAGACGAATGGGATCGCCGCGCAACCAATCATAAGAAAGCTCTTGGTCAATTGTTAAATTTAGGCCTTTATCGCGCAGGCGGGAATAAATCATCGCGGTCACTTTATCGAATAATTCGCGCAGTGAGAAGTCCCGTAATTCTAATTGGAAGCGGCCGGCCTCAATTTTAGAAAAATCCAACACGCTATTGATAATTGATAAAAGGTGTTGCGCCGCATTGGTAATCTTATCTAATTTATCTAAATGATCAGGATCGACAATTCCCCGCCGTAATAGATGAACTAACCCTAAAATTGAATTCATCGGGGTACGAATTTCATGGCTCATATTTGCCAAAAAGGCGCTTTTGGCACGGGTTGCGGCCTCGGCCTCTTCGGCACGATGCGCAAGCTCCGCCCAATAATGGCGATTGAGTAAAACAATTTGTTGGTCGCGCCGTTTACGTTCGGTATCGTCAAATAACGTCGAACGACAATAGAGGAAATTGCCCTTTGCATCGCATACCGTATCGGTATTAATAATTACCGGTAGAATCGCCCCATTCTTACAAATCAAATTATATTCTAAATCTCGAATACGCCCGACTTTGAGGAGATTATGAAAATTCGCATTAAAGCGGTCTAGCGAATCAGGAGCGACTAAATCACGAAAAAATTTTTTCCCGATTAACTCCTCACGGGAATAGCCGAGCATGGTTAATTCAGTGTCATTGACCGCAAGATAGCGACCCTGCGTATCGAGTGAGTGATAACCGCACGGGGCATTATTGTATAAATCGGCGACCTGCGCCGACGTCCTTTCTAAAACTTGATTGGCTTCCTGCAATTGGCGAGTGCGCTCTTGAACCAATTCCTCTAAAAGAAGGCGGTGCTGTTCGAGTTCTTGATAGAGCCGTTTCTTTTCTGTAATGTCTTCTTTAATTGCTAGATAGTGAGTAATTGTGCCGTCGTTTTGGCGAATTGGCGTCAGTGTCTCGTATTCAACAAATAATTCTCCATTTTTTCGCCGATTAATAAATTCTCCCTGCCAAGATTCCCCTTGAGCCAAGGCCTGCCACAGCGATTGATAATGATTCCGTGGTGTCTCTCCGGATTGCAGAAAGCGCGGATTTTTTCCTTTAACTTCATGGAAAGCGTATCCAGTAATGCGGCTAAAGGATTCATTTACATATTCGATTTCAGCAGCGGTATTAGTAATAACAATACTAGTCGGACTTTGCTCTACGGCGAGCGATAATTTGCGCAGGCGCGCCTCGGATTGTTTGCGTTCAGTAATTACATCAAAGACCAAAACAAAATGGAGTGGCGCTGGGCTGTAAGCCGCAGCGGAGATCCATTGTTGTAAAGAGCGCATATAAAGCTCAAACCGCTCGGGAGAACCAGTACGCACAACCCGGTCGAGAATAATAAATAACTCTTGGTCTTGTTCGCGGATTCCGGGAATAACTTCAGAGGCGCGGCGTCCTAATACATCTTGCAGACCGGTTTGTGTAGTAAAAGAATCGTTCACCGAAAGACAAATAAAGTCTTGGATAGACTCTGACTGATACAATATTCGACAATAGGCAACAGCATTGAGCAGATTCTTGAAGAGTGAATAGTAGATATTTTCATTTTCGCGGATCGCCTGTTCGGCCTCTTTACGTGCTGTGATATCAAGGATAATCCCGCTCCACACAGTCGGGGCACAATCTTGATTATTTTCACGCAATATCGCGCATTCACAGAATGGCTGACATTCATTATATTCTAATCCCCGACAGGCTTTGGCCGTAATATGAATCCATTTATTTTTTCCTGTAGGAGTAATTATGCGACATTCACTATTAAATAGACGCCGTTCGCGGTGGGCGGCTAAATCCTCGGCCCGTACCAATTCCCGGTCCTCCGGGTGAATAATCTCCCAAAATAAATTACTATTCGCAAGTAAGGCAGTCTCGTCTAATTCCAAGATTTCTTTAAGACGCGGACCAAGATACAAAAAACGATTCGTCCCGTCAGGATAGAGAATATAGTCGTAGACGACCCCAGGCACAGTCCCGATAATACGGCGATAACGTTCCTCACTAATTAATAGCGCTTGTTCGGCGTGTTTTCGTTCGGTAATATCAAAGACGATCCCGACATAACTGGTAATAGTATCACTGGTCTCGCGTAATGGACGACCGTGCGCCATCAGCCAGCGGACGGAATTACTCGAATTAGAATGGATGCGCCACTCTAATTTGAACTCGATGCCTTGAGTAATTGCAAGTTGAAATGTCTCATGGATTCGGTCGCGGTCGGGAGGATATACCGTCTTTAGCCAATTTTCATAATTGGCTACACAGCTATTTGGCGCTAGTCCATATAACTGCCAAATTTCTTCAGACCAATAATATTCATTTGTTGCAATAAACCATTCCCAGGTTCCGACTTCGGCGGCGTCGGGCGCAAGCCACAGGCGCTGATTGTATTGCAAAATCATATTCCAACCGCCGGGGGGAATTGTGTCGACATAAGACGTAGCTACCGGAAGGCTGGTAGTGATAATTCCCAAAATTCTTTCGCTATTCTGCCGGCAGAGTTCGGTGACGGTAGGGGATGGTATCTCGGATGAGAAAGGAGGGATGTTCAAATGATTCGACTCATATTTGGTTTGCGTTGTTAGGGGGATTAATTTTTAATTTATCGATAATTAATCAATGTCTGGTTTAGACAAATAAAAATTAAGCTAAATAGCCCTATTTTGTTAAAGCGGTAATTAACGCCGGTGCAATCTCCGACAATGCCAAGATTTGATCAGCGAGTCCGGCCTCAATAATTGCCATTGGCATTCCGTACACCACGCAAGTGGCTTCATTTTGTGCCCATACCGTGGAATTGCCTTGTTTGAGAATACGGGCACCCTCACGACCGTCGGCGCCCATGCCGGTCAGCACCACCGCCAGGACTTGCCCGGGAAATGCCCGGGCTGCGTGGGTAAAGGTAATATCCACGCTCGGGCGATAGAGGAGGTCAGAATCCCGCACAAAGACTTTGGTGCCGAAATCATCGAGGAGCAACTGTTTGCCGCCCGGGGCGAGGAGGGCAACGCCGCGTCGAATCGGGTCGCCGTCTTGGGCCTCGCGTACCTCGATCTTGCAGAGCTGATTGAGGCGCGCCGCAAAGGTCGGGGTAAAATTCCCGGGCATGTGTTGCACAAGTAGCAAAGGCACCGGAAACGCCTCCGGGAGGCGCGTCAAGACCTCGGATAATGCCAACGGACCGCCGGTGGAGGCGCCGATCACCACTAAACGATAGTCACTCTTGGCCCGTCGGAAGGCGAGCGTTAGGTCAGCAACCATAAAAATTGAGAGTCGGATGCTTGTGGATGGATGCCGCTCACGTTGCTGAGGGGGGGCTGCGATCCAGCAGATATTGGACTAACAGCGACACCGGACGTCCGGTGGCGCCTTTTTTGTCACCGCCAAGCCACGCAGTCCCGGCGATATCGATGTGCGCCCAATGGAGTTTTTTGGCGTAGCGGGCGAGGAAGCACGCCGCCGTGATCACACCGGCCTCGCGTCCCCCGACGTTGCTCATGTCGGCGAAATTGCTCTTGAGCTGCTCTTGATACTCCTCCCACAGCGGCAGCTCCCACACCCGGTCACCGCTGGAGTTCCCGGCACGGATTAAATCCTGCGCCAGCGGGGGATGATTCGCCAATAAACCCGAGGGGTGTTTGCCCAGCGCCACCACGCACGCGCCAGTGAGCGTCGCCACGTCGATCACCACGTCGGGCTCCCAGCGCGCCGCGTAGGTCAGCGCATCGCACAAAATCAGGCGCCCTTCCGCATCGGTATTAAGGATTTCAATGGTTTGCCCGGACATGCTGGTGACAATATCCCCGGGTTTGATCGCCTTACCGTCCGGGAGATTCTCGGTCGCTGGGATCAGCGCCACCAAGTTGATCGGGAGAGCCAATTCTAAAACGGCCTTAAAAGTCCCGATGAGCGCGGCGCCGCCCGACATGTCGAACTTCATCTCGTCCATTTTTTCACCGGGTTTCAGCGAAATCCCGCCCGAATCAAAAGTGATCCCCTTGCCGACCAGCACCACCGGTTTCGTCTCGCCGCCGGCGCGGTATTCCATCACAATCAACTGCGGCGGTTGACAGGTCCCCTGCGCCACCGCGAGCAGCGCCCCCATACTGAGGCGTTCCAGCGCCGCACGGTCTAGGACTTCGATGCGCACCGGGTGCTGAGGATAGCCACGGACCAACTCCTGCGCCTGTTCCGCCAAGTAACTTGGGGTACAGATGTTCCCCGGCAGATTCGCGAGGTCTTTCGTGAGTTTTAATCCCGAATTGATCGCCCGAGAGTCGCGGAGCGCGGCGCTCTCCCGCCCGTCGGGTTGCGATATATGCCAAGCAATGTGGGTTAATTTCCCTGGCGCCTCCGGCGCGCTCTTGAGGCGCTCAAAGCGATACTCGGCGGCTGCGGCGGCCTCGCTCGCCAGGCGAATCTTTTCATACTGACTGCGCCCGCGCACCGGCAACTCAATCAGGGCAACCGCGGCGTCGCCGCTACCGGTCTCGCTGAGGACGCTGACCATCTTGCCAATCGCCGCACGATATTGGCTATCGCCGAACTCGTCCTCTTTTCCGAGCCCCAGTACCAAGACCCGCCTTGCCCCCGGAACGTCATACAATATCAGGGCTTGTCCGGTGCGGCCGCTCAGGTCGCCCTGCTTTATCAAACGGGTCAAGAACCCGCCGCTCGCTTGGTCGAGTACCGCCGCGCTGGGCGTTAAGCGGCGTGGCTCAAATATCCCTACGACCACACACCCTAGCGTAATCTGCGCTAAAGGCTCGTAACTAATTGAGTATTCCATCTTTAATCTTCCCAAACAAATTTGGTATGTTAGTTAAAAATTCGCTATAAGCAAGAGAATAACCCAATGAATCGCAAACAACGACGCAACATTAAAAATCCTCCCGGGCAAAAAGTCAATTCATCATTAGACAATATGCTAGACGTTGCCCTCAAGCACCACCAGGAAGGTCGCATCGAAGAAGCGACTCGACAATATTATAAGATTTTGGCGCTCGACCCAAATAATTTTAGTTGCTACAACAATTTGGGATTAATTTATTGTAATCAGGGACGCACTGATGAGGCAATCAAGTGCTATCAAAAGGCGCAGGATATCAATCCGAATGACCCTGATGTGTACAATAACTTTGGCAATCTCTGGCAATCGCAAGGACAATTGGATAATGCGCAGAAATATCTTGAGCAGGCATTGCGCCTCAAACCCGATTCTAGTGCGGCGCATGTAAATTTGGGGATTGTTTTACACAATCGCGGAAGATATGAACAGGCGATTGCCCATTATCAACAGGCGCTACGTATCCAGCCAGATTTGGGCGAGGCATATCTCAATCTCGGAAATTCTCTAAATAAAATTAATCGCTGGGATGACGCAATTGAGGCCTATCAACAATCTCTAATTTACAAACCCAATCATTCAATTACCTATAATAATCTAGGCGCGGTATTGCGTACCCAGGGACGCCTAAACGAGGCGGAGAAAATCTTGAGAGAGGCGTTGCGCTTACGCCCGGACTTTATGCCGGCGTATATTAATTTAGGAACTCTGCTCACGGATATTGGTAAAACCGCTGATGCAGTCGAGTGTTTTGAGGCTGTTCTTGCGATTAAGCCGGACCGCGCCGATGCAATTAGCAATATGCTCTTCTCGCTCAATTATATGGATAATATTAGCGCCCCGGCACTCGCAAAACGCTATTTTGAAATGGGCGCAGTCCTCGAGGATAAATTCTTATCTATTCCGAAACAGTACCGCAATAACCCAAATCCAAATCGCCGGTTGCGGATTGGTTATGTCTCGCCGGATTTTAGAAAACACGCGATTACTTTTTATTTCGAGCCGCTAATACGGGCGCATGACCGCTCCCAGGTAGAGATATTTTGTTATGGCGAGATTTTTATGCCCGATGAGATGACCGAGAAACTGCAACAATTATCCGACCATTGGCGGTCTACGGTGGGGATTAACGATGAAGATTTAGCCGCGCAAATTGAATCCGACGGTATTGATATTTTAATTGATCTCGCTGGCCATTCCGCACATAACCGCTTATTAACTTTTATCCGCCGCCCTGCGCCGATTCAAATTACCTGGCTCGGTTATCCGAATACCACCGGACTCAAGAGCATGAATTATCGTTTCGTGGACGCAATTACTGACCCCGAAGGGATTGCCGATACGCTCTCCAGTGAAAAATTAATTCGCCTCGAATCGGGGTTCCATTGTTATCAACCGCCTGATGGATTACCCGAATTGACGCCATCGCCCTGTTTAGAAATCGGATACGTCACCTTTGGGTCATTTAATAATATCGCAAAGATTTCCCCCACGACTATCGATATTTGGAGCAAATTACTCCTGCGTTTTCCCAATTCGCGGATAGTCCTAAAAAGTTGGATCTTCGCCGATCACGATATTCGTTCTCTAATTCGCGCCCGATTTATTGATCGCGGTGTCCCGGAAGAGCGTATTAATTTGATCAATTCCATTAATGAAGTTACCGATCATATTGCGCTGTATCGCAAGATTGATATTTGCCTGGATACATTTCCGTATAATGGCACGACTACTACTTGCGAGGCATTGTGGATGGGCGTGCCCGTGATTACGTTGTTGGGCGACCGCCATCTTGCGCGGGTCGGCGCGAGTTTAATTACGCAAGTCGGCCTGCAAGAATTAATCGCCCGAACACCCGAGGAATATATTGATCTCGCAATTCGACTCGCTAGTAATCCGCACTACTTAAATGAAATACACTTAGGATTACGCAAGCGAATGGCGCAGTCTTCGCTGTGTGATATCCCGCGGTTTGCGCGTAAATTGGAGAGTACCTACCGCACCTTATGGAAGAAATGGTGTTTCAAAGACGACTCGGAAATTATCACAATAACGGAGCAAAAAAAGCAGATTCACCCAAACAAACAACTTGATGAAACAGAATTTTACACTCGCTCAATCCCAGTATTAAATCAGAATTGTATTGACTTTCCGTTGGAATATTTTGGTCATGTACGTGCCGCCGATGTCGAGATTGGCCTGCGGGATAAACGCATATTAAATATTGGTCGCGGACTGCCGGAGGATTTTCTATTGGATGAGATTGGCGTCGCGCAATGGATTAATCTCCAATCGCCCAAGGAAAGGCAAAATATCTCCCCGACACAGATTAATCTAAATACGATTACGGATTATCGCCAATTACCCCATTGCGGCACCTTAAGCGGTGAAATTGCCGATCTCCCGGAATGTTTATCTCACCAATTTGAGATTGTTTTTTCCCTTGGTGGATTTGAGCGGCTCCTCCATTTTGGTCACGCCCTCGAGATGATGGCGGCGGCGCTAATTCCTCACGGGAATTTATACGCTGTATTCTCGCCAATTTGGACTGCGCATAACGGGCATAATCTCCCCCCAATTACGGACCGATTAGGGCGAGTTATTGATTTCACGCAACCGGCAATTATGCCGCCGTGGACGCACCTTTATTGGCGTCCGCCGCAGATGTATCGCCATTTTCTGCAATACACTGATCACTTTACTGCCACGGAGATTGTTTATTTAACATATCACGCGCCGCGTCTTAATCGCCTATTTGTGGAGGATTATCTGGATTATTTAGCCAGCGCGCCTTTTGACGGACAAATTATAAAAACGCATCTCGTGCAATTGCCGTCCGAGATTCACGATGTGTTGCGGGCGCTTTATCCGAATCATCAGCACTTCGATAATTGTGGATTAAAGATGGTTGCGACTAGAAAATAAAAATTATTCACTCCAGCGCACCATAAGATGGTGAGCAATTCCTAAGTGGTCTAAAATGCGCGCAACTACAAAATCAATTAATTCGGCAACAGTGGCGGGATGATGATAAAACCCGGGATTCGGTGGCAAGATAATTACCCCCAGGCGGGCAAGACGCAGCATATTCTCGAGGTGAATTACGGAAAAGGGGGTCTCCCGCGGGACTAAAATTAATCGGCGACCCTCTTTAATACAAACATCGGCGGCGCGTTCGATCAGATTGTCCGAATTGCCCAGGGCAATTGCCGCGAGTGTCCCCATTGTGCAAGGACAAACCACCATTGCCGCCGGAGGATTTGAACCCGAAGCCAGTGGCGCACTCCAATCCTGGTGATCAAAAACTCGTAATTGATTTTGAGTAGTATTATATCCTTGATGTAATAATTCGGCGATCGCCAAGGGAGAATTGGGCAAATCCAGATTAATCTCCGTAGCCAGTGTAATTCGCGCTGCTGGAGAAATCATCAGATCAACATAATAGCCAGCGCTTAAGATACATTCCAAAAGACGCAATCCATAAATTGCGCCGGAGGCGCCGGTATACGCTAGTGCAATAGTATTTGACTCCAAGTTGTTTCGCTTTGAGATACGCAAACTTTTTTCCTCGCAGAAAATATTCAGAGATCAGAAGATATGTTTCAGAAGGTATCTTTATTTGCCGGATTAGATAGTGAACAGCTGATTGCCTTACAAGCTCACGCGCTGTTAAAAAGTTATCCACGCAATACCATCATTATCAGCCAGGGCGATGCAACTGACTCATTATACATCATCGAGAGCGGGCGGGTAAAAATTTATATCAACGATGATGATGGACGCGAATTCATTTTAGGCACTTTAGAGCAAGGAGATTATTTTGGGGAATTGGCGCTCTTTGATCGCGGGGTTCGTTCGGCTTCGGTAATGACGCTAGATGCGTGTCGTTTTTGGGTAATTAGTAGCATTGACTTCTTGAATTGGGTCGATGGGCGCTCTGAAATATTAATGAATATCATCAAAGGACTGGTAAAACGTATCCGGCTATTAGACGAAGACATTGCGAATCTTGCCCTGTTAGATGTTTATGGACGGGTAGCGCGTTTTTTAATACAGCGCGCCGAGTTAATTGATCAAAGGCTGGTGGTAGAACGTTTTACGCATCAAGAAATTGCAAATATGATTGGTGCCTCGCGGGAAATGGTAACGCGGATCATCAAAGACCTGCGTCAAGGCGGCTATATTGAACTTGAAGGTCGACGAATTATCTTGAAGGGGCGCCTTCCAACTAATTGGTAAATTAGCGACCCAATTAGTTAGATATTAAAATTAATTCAGCTCCTCATTTCTTGTCATTTCGAGCGCAGCGAGAAATCTTCTTCTCCCATCAATTAAAGATTTCTCGCCGCGGCGCGGTTCGAAATGACAATGCCGAACCCCTTTTTCAAAGGGGGTGAAAACAAAATCCCCCTTTGAAAAAAAAGGAGCAGGTAGGGATTCCCCCACATTATCACTCGCCACCAACCGGTTATAATCATCCCCGCTGAACCTAATCTCTCCCGCAACAATCTCTTAACAACAAAACACAGAGAAATACTGGGAG
>Ga0114939_10002801_pt1 | contig 12600 bp, 10 predicted proteins | sample AshMeaCrysSpring_FD_87196 | JGI IMG/M metagenome (GOLD analysis project Ga0114939, IMG submission 87196) | Groundwater microbial communities from Big Spring, Nevada to study Microbial Dark Matter (Phase II) - Ash Meadows Crystal Spring | ecosystem: Environmental > Aquatic > Deep subsurface >... | reverse complement strand
TCGAGCGTGGCGCGCAGCTCGCCCTCGCCGAGGATCACGAACCGCGCGTCGGGCACGGCCGGCAGCACGTGCGTGACGGCCTCGACGAGGTCGTGCTGCCCCTTGTGCGGCACGAGCGCGGCGATGTTGCCGACGATGGGCGCCCCGTGCGGGAGCCAGTAGTCCTGGTGCACGTTGCCGTGCGGCGCCGCGTCCACGTGGGCGAGATCGATGCCCTCGTGCACCGTGAGCGCGCGCTCCGGCTCCACGCCGTCCTGCAGCAGCAGCTGCCGGATGGCCTCCGAGGCACAGAGAAACGCCGTCACCTGCCGGTACTTCCAGCGCGAGAACGCGTTGTCGCGGATCGGGAAGTCCACGCGGCGCGAGGCCACGAGCGCGGGCTGCGGACCACGCGGGTCCACCGACCGGGCCAGCGCCGCGACGGCCACGCCGTGCGGGTCGTGCGCGTGGACAACGGCCGGGTTCTCTCGTCGGATCAGCCGGCTGAGCCGCCACGCCGCCGAGAGGTCCATCTCGGTGCGCGGCACGAAGCCCACGAGGTCGAGGCCCTCGCTCGCGCGGCGATACAGCTCGCCGGCGGGGTGGGCGACGAGCACCGCGCGGTGGCCCGCGGCCCGGAGGCCGAGGACAGTGAGCAGCACCTGGTTCTGGCCGCCACGCCACGTGCGCGCCGTGTCGATGTGGAGGGAGACCACCGCTACCGGCCCGCCTGTTCGAGCTCGCGCAGCTTCACGAACTTCAGAAACACGTAGTACGAGTTCAGCCCCGAGATCATCAAGCCCGTGAGCCCGTCGCGGAAGCCAGCCCGCAGCACGTAGTTGCGAAGGAACGCCGCGATCGGGTGCAGCAGCAGGTCGCCGAAGCCCGCCGATTGTCCCTCCTCGCGCATCGCCTGCGCCACGAGCGTCGTGTACTTGTCGATCGTGGCGAGGTGATGCGACACGCTGCGGTAGGACAGGTGCTGCAGTTCCGCCGTCAGCAGGCCCACCGGGCCCTGCGGCTCGACGCGCTCGTGCACGGGGCGCAGGTTCCACGCGGCCCGGCGCCGGTCGTACAGCCGCAACTGATGGTCTGGGTACCAATCGGTGGATCGGATCCAGCGCCCCAGGTAGCGCGTGACGCGGCGCATGCGAAACCCGGCCTGCACGGGATCGTGCGCCAGCACGGCGCGGATCTCCGCCGCGAGCGCCGGCGTCACCCGCTCGTCGGCGTCGATCGACAGGATCCAGTCGTGCCGCGCGAGGCCGGCGGCGTAGTTCTTCTGCGCGCCGTACCCGGGCCAGGCGCGCACTTCCACCCGATCGGCCAGCGGGCGCGCGCGGGCGACGGTGTCGTCGGTGCTCTCGGCATCCACGACGATCCGCTCGTCGGCCCAGGCCACCGAGGCCAGCGCCGGCTCGATGTTGGCCGACTCGTTGCGCGTGATGATGGTGACCGAAACGCCGGGCACGAGGGGGAGTGTAACAAAGCGCGGCGCCCTGCGGGCCGACCGCGCCGCCGTCGTCGGCGCCGGCCTCGTTCCTGCTGCGTGGTCCGTCCCCGGTGCGCGGTGCCGGATCACGCGGCGGGCGGCCTTGGCCCACCGAGGCACCAAGCCCGCGGCCCGCCGAGGCACCGAGCCCGAGGCCCGCCGAGGCACCAAGCCCGAGGCCCGAGGCCCCAAGACCGGCGGCCCCGGCGGGCCACAGAGGCCCGGCCCCTACTGCTGCCGCAGCTGCCCCGACGCGGTGCTGCCGCTGGTGCTCCGCACCGCTGCGGCGGTCGTCAGGCCCGTCGTTCCGCCAGCCACCGCGAAGCCCGAGCTGCCGCCGATGGAGGCCTCCTGCGAGGCCTCGAAGTCCACGAGCGACTTCGCGTAGTCGAGCGTCGCGCTCAGCTCGTTGTTCCGCGCGTCGGTCAGGTCGCGCTGCGCCTGGAAGACGAGGAAGCTCGTGGACATGCCCACACCGAACTTCTTCTGCTCGGCTTCGAGCCGCCGTTCGGCGAGCACCCGCGCGGCGCGCGTCGCCGCGACCCGCTTCCAGTTGCTGTTCACCTGCCGGCCGAGCTCCCGCACCTGCGTCGCCACCTGCATCTCGAGGTTGCGCACCTGGAGGTCGATCTGCTGGTGCTGCAGCTTCGTGCGTGCCAGCGCCGCCTCCGCCGCGCTCTTGCCGAGCGGGTAGAGGAAGTTCAGCGAGAAGGTCCAGCCGGGGTAGGCGAAGGTGACGGCGTCGCCCACCGCGTCGCTGAACGGGCGGTCCACCTGGCCGACGATCACCGGCGGGAAGCCGCCCTCGGTCTCGAACTGCGTGCCGGCCAGGCCGGTGCCGTTGAGGTCCACGCGGGCGTTCAAGTCCGGCAGCGTCTGGTTGCGGTAGTAGCGCTCGTTGATCTCGAGGATCTCGACGTTCTTCTTGAGCACGTCGATGTCGGTGCGCCCGACGAGCGCCTTCTGCACTGCGGCGTCGATGTCCACCGGGGTCAACTGCGGGCTCGGCACATCGGTCGGCTCGAGCCGCACGGACCAGAAGTCCCGCTGCTTCGCCGGGTCGAACATGAGCGTGCGCAGCCGGTCCTCCGCCTGGTAGATCGCCGTCTCGGCGACGATCACCGACTCCTCGTTCCGCGCCACCTCCGACTCGGCCTCGACGATGTCGATGGGGGCCATCGTGCCGACGTCCACGCGCGTGCGGTTGTCCTTGAGGGTCTGCTGCGCCAGCTCGAACGACTTGCGCTGGGTCTCGAGGTTCGCGCGGGCGGCCACGAGATCCCAGTAGGCGTTCTTGGCCTGGCGGATGGTCTCGACCGCCGTGGCGCGCAGGTCCGTGTCGGACATCTCGCGGTTCTTCTTCGAGATCTGGTACTGCTGCCGGTTGCCGTCGATCGAGAAGTTCCGCAGCAGCGACTGCCCGTAGCTCAGGAAGAGGTTGCTGCCGAGCCGCGGGTTGAAGAAGTTGAAGACGTTGTTGGAGGTCTGGCGCGAGGCGTCCCAGGCCACCTGGTAGTTGCCTCCCCATGGCACGTCCTGCGCGACACCGGTCTGCCAGAAGGTGCGCCGGCTCTTGAGCTCCTCGGTGGCGCCGGAGAAGAAGCTGTCGGGCGGGTTCGTCGAGTCGTTGAAGGTGAGGTCGGAGAAGAGGTTGGGCGTCCAGGCCGACTTCGCCAGATCGACGTTCTCGTCCTCGATCTCCGGGTTGATTCGCTCGATCTGCAGCGCCAGGTTCTGCTCGAGCGCCAGCCGTACCGCCTCGTCGAGCGTCAGGGGCATCCCGCTCGGGGCCGCCGTGGCGGGAGCGACGACGGGGGCCGGCTGGGCCTGCGCCGCCGTGTCAACGGGCATCGAGACCACGGCGCCGGCCACGGCCAACAGCCAGGCGACGCCCGAGCGCACCACTCGCATCTTGGTTTCTCCGCGTGCTGAACGACACACCATGTGAGGCCGAACGGGAGCGACCGGCCGGGGGCGGTCCGCAACCTCTGTCTAGAGACGTGCGCGGTGCCAGCCGAGTTCGCGATTGTATACTAGCCCTCGCGTCCCGCAGGGCCCGTGGCCCGGCATCGACGCTGCCGTGACGCCCGGCCCCTCGCGCTCCGCCCCCCGGACCCAGGCATGACCCCAGACGACGTTCTCGCTCTGTTCCGGCGCGCCGGCGCGTTGCTCGACGGCCATTTCCGGCTCTCCTCGGGCCTGCACAGCACCGGCTACCTGCAGTGCGCCCTGGTGCTCCAGCACCCGGAGCATGCCGCCGCCCTCGGCGCGCCACTGGCCGCGGCGGCCCGGCACCTGGCTCCCACGGTGGTGCTCTCGCCGGCCCTCGGCGGCGTCATCGTCGGCCACGAGGTGGCGCGCGCCCTGGGCGTGCGGGCCATCTTCGCCGAACGGCAGGACGCCGCGCTCACCCTCCGTCGCGGCTTCACCCTGTCGCCGGCCGACCGGGTCCTCGTCGCGGAGGACGTGGTGACGACGGGGAAGTCCACGCGGGAGACGATCGAGGTGGCGCGTGTGGCGGGGGCGACGCCCGTCGGGGCCGTCGCGATCATCGACCGCGGGGGGGCCGGGGATCTCGGGGTGCCCGCCTTCACGCTGGCCACCGCATCGTTTCCCACCTACGATCCAGCCGGGTGCCCGCTGTGCGCCAAGGGGGTGCCCGTGGTGAAGCCGGGCTCGCGCCCCGTGTAGGGACCGGCCCGGCACGTCCCCGGATCAGTTGAGCCGATGGGTTCGGCCCGCACGCCGCCGGTCGCCAGTTGCAGGCCGGACTGTCACGTCAGGATCAGGCGATGCCGTCTCCCCTGCCCGGCGCCGGCCCGCGTCCCCTGAAGCTGACCCTGGCCTACGACGGCACGGCCTACGTCGGGTGGCAGCACCAGGCCCGGGGGACATCTGTACAGCAACTTGTCGAGGCCGCCCTGGCCGAGGTGGAGGGCCGGCCCGTGCGCGTCCACGGCTCGGGCCGCACCGACGCCGGCGTGCACGCGCTCGGGCAGGTGGCGAGCTGCGAGATCTGGCACACGATCGCCGCGGCGGACCTGGCCCGCGCCCTCAATGCGAAGCTGCCGCCCGAGGTGCGCGTGCTGGCGGTCGAGGACGCATGGCGGGGCTTCCACGCGCGCTTCGACGCGCGCGAGAAGACCTACGAGTACCGGCTCCGCGTGTCGAGGGTCTCCACACCCTTCCTCGGTCGCTTCGCCTGGCAGCTGCGGCCACCGATCGACGTGGCCGCGATGCGCGCGGCGCTGCCGGCGATCCGGGGCCGGCACGATTTCGGGGCGTTCCGCGCGGCCGGCAGCCGGGCCGGCTCCTCGGTGCGGACAATACGCGAGGCCGAGGTCGAGGCCGGCGCCTGGCCTGACGACGGCCTCGAGATCGATCCCGGGGCCCAGCGGGTGGCCGTGCGGCTCACCGCCGACGGCTTCCTGCGGCACATGGTGCGGAACCTCGTGGGGACGCTCGTGGAGGTGGGGCAGGGCCGCCGCGCGCCGGGCGACGTCCTCGCCGTGCTGCAGTCGGGCGACCGCGCGCGTGCCGGGGCCACGGCCCCGCCCCAGGGCCTGTTCCTCGTGGCGGTGCGGTATGAGCCGGGACCGACCGATCGACCGAACGACCGATCCCGATGACCAGTGTGAGCCTCAATCCCCCAGCATCACGTCGGTTCTTGGTCCATGGTGCGTGGTTCGTGGTCCGTTCTGCGTGCGTAGTGCTCGGTTCGTGCGTCACGCCGCCGGACCACACGGTCCCGTCACCGGAGGTGGCGTGACGTGAGGGTGTGGCCGTCGGAACTCGGCACCACGAACGAGGCACCAGGAACCGACCAGGCACGAAGAACCAGGCACGAGGAACTGGCCGCGTTCTGACAGATCAGGGTTAGGATAAGACTTTGCGTTCCGCCAGGGGCCTCCATGGGGCTTGAACCGCTTCTCGCTTGGGTGCCAGCCGGCTCCCCCGAGGCCGACCTCGCCAGGCAACTCGACCCCAATCGGCTCCCCGCCCACGTGGCCATCATCATGGACGGCAACGGCCGCTGGGCCGCGCGCCGCCACCTGCCCCGGGTGGAAGGGCACCGCGCCGGCATCAACGCCGTGCGTGCCACCGTCGAAACCTCGGCCCGCCTGGGCCTGCCGGTCCTCACGCTCTACGCGTTCTCGGTGGAGAACTGGAAACGCCCCGCGAGCGAGGTCGGCACCCTCATGACGCTGCTCAAGCGGTACCTGCGCCTCGAGTTGCAAACGCTGCTGAGCAACCGCATCCGCTTCCGCGTGGTCGGCCGATGGGACGAGCTGGGCTCCGACGTGCGCGCGGAACTCGCCCGTGCCGAGGCCGAAACGGCGCGCAACACCGGCATGCAGTTCAACATCGCCCTCAATTACGGCGGCCGGGCCGAGATCGTGGATGCGGCGCGCCGGGCGATCGAGACCGGAATGCGTCCCGAGGCCCTCGACGAGACCGCGTTCTCGAGCCTGCTCTACACGGCCGGCCAGCCCGACCCCGACCTCCTGATTCGCACGAGCGGGGAGATGCGCGTGAGCAACTTCCTGTTGTGGCAGATCGCCTACGCGGAAATCTGGGTGACCGACACCCTCTGGCCCGACTTCCGCTGCGAGCACCTGCTGCGCGCCATCCTCGACTACCAGAAGCGCGATCGCCGGTACGGGGGCATCACTGGGGCCGTCGCGGCCGGTCGCCGATCGTGACCCGACTCCTCTCCGGGCTCGCCCTTCTCGCCATCCTGGTCTCTGTCGTCTGGTTCCTGCCGCCGGTGGCCACGCTGGTGCTGGCGCTGCTCTTCGCCGTTCTCGGCGCGCGGGAGTACTTCGCGCTCGCGCGCCTCGGCGCGGCTGTCCAGGGCGGGACCGGTTCGGACGGCGCCTCGCCCTCCAGGGGTGACGCCTCGCCGGAGGGCGCCGCGTCGCCGAGCGCGTCGGCTGCCGAGTGGGCGATGACCGTCGCGGTGTGTGCGGTGTGCGCCGCGGCCGGGCTGGGCGCGCGGCTCGAGGCGCCGCTGCTCGCGGCCGTCGTGCTGGCCGGGGCGCTGGTCGTGGCCACGGGGCGCCCCGAGCACGACGTGGTGCGGCGCGCGGGGGTGCTGCTGCTGCCCGTTCTGTACGTGGGCGTGCCGCTCGGCGTGCTGGTGCTGATGCGCGCCGAGTGGGGGGCGGGCGCGGTGTTCGCCGGCGTCCTGACGGTGATCGCGAGCGACACGGGACAGTTCTACGGCGGCAAGGCCTTCGGCCGGCGGAAGCTCGCGCCGGTGATCAGCCCGAAGAAGACGGTGGAAGGTGCGGTCAGCGGGTTCGTCACCGCCGCCCTGGTGCTGCCGGTGCTGGGCCGGTTCTGGCTGCCGGGGTGGCCGGCGTGGGTGCTCGCCGTCATGGGCGCCACCCTCGCGGCAGCCGGCATCGTCGGCGACCTGTTCGAGTCGCTGCTGAAGCGGAGCGCCGGCGTGAAGGACTCCTCGGCGCTGATCCCCGGGCACGGCGGTGTGCTCGACCGGATCGACGCCCTGGTGTTCGCCGGGCCGCTCCTGTACGTCTTCCTGCGCTATGGTGGCGCGCTGGCGCCCGGGCCATGAAGCGGATTGCCATCCTCGGGTCGACCGGGTCCATCGGGCGGAGCGCCCTCGCGGTGGTGGCGGCGCACCCGGGCCGCCTGCGGGTGGCGGGGCTGGCGGCCGGGCGCAACAGCGCGCTGTTTGTCGAGCAGGCCGCGCGCGCGCGACCGCGCGCGATCTCCATGGGCTCGGCCGCCTCGCTGAGCGAGGTGCGCGGGGCGCTGCCGGCCGAGGTGCGCGACGGGGTGCACGTGTTCGCGCACGGCAGCGAGGGGCTCATCGCGGTGGCCACGCAGCCCGAGGTGGACATCGTGCTGTGCGCCTCCTCGGGCACCGCTGCGCTCGAGGCCGTGCTCGCCGCCATTGCCGCCGGGAAGACCATCGCGCTCGCCAACAAGGAAGTGCTGGTGATGGCGGGCGAGCTCGTAATGGACGCCGCGCGACAGCATGGCGCCCTGGTGCTGCCGGTGGACAGCGAGCACAACGCCATCCACCAGTGCCTGCACGAGCGGCCGCCCGCCGACGTGCGGCGGCTGATCCTGACCGCCTCGGGCGGGCCGTTCCACGCGCGCCCGCACCACGCCCTCGAGCAGGTGACCCCGGCCGATGCGCTGTCGCACCCCACCTGGAAGATGGGGCGCAAGATCACGATCGACTCGTCCACGCTGATGAACAAGGGACTCGAGGTGATCGAGGCGCACTGGCTGTTTGGCGTGCCTGGCGCCCGCATCGACGTCCTCATTCACCCCCAGTCGGTGGTGCACTCGATGGTCGAGTTCGTGGACGGCTCGGTCATCGCGCAACTCGGCGTCACCGACATGCGCCTCCCGATCCAGTACGCCTTCTCCTGGCCGGAGCGCTGGGAGGCGCCGCTGCCACCGCTCAACCTGGCGCAGTGCCGCACCCTCGAGTTCGAGGAGCCCGACTACGATCGGTTTCCCTGCCTCGGCCTGGCGTACCGCGCGCTCTCGGCGGGGGGCACGAGTCCCGTCGTGCTCAACGCCGCAAACGAGGTGGCCGTGGCGGCCTTCCTCGACGGGCGGCTGCCGTTCCCGGGGATCCCCCGCCTCATCGAGGACGTCCTCGAGGATCATGAGCGGGCCGGGGGCGGTCGGCCCCGGGACCTGGCCGACATCCGGCAGGCCGACCGCTGGGCGCATCACCGGGCGGCGGAGCTGGCCGGCGCGGTAGAATCGTTGGAGTAGCTGTGGACGAGGTGCGCGGCGCTCGGGATCCGCGGCCTGGAACCGACCGTGTTCGAGATGCCGCCCGTGCTGGCCTGGCCGCCAGTCGCCAGTCGCGGCCGGCATGCCCGTGTAAGGTGACCCCGGAATGGTAACAAGTGTGCTGGCCTTCGTGTTCGTGCTCGGCGTGCTGATCTTCGTGCACGAACTCGGGCATTTCCTCGCCGCCCGCCGCGTGGGCGTGCGGGTGTTGACCTTCTCGCTCGGGTTCGGGCCGAAGCTGCTGCGCGTGCGTCGCGGCGACACCGAGTACTGCCTCAGCGCGGTCCCGCTCGGCGGCTACGTGAAGATGGCCGGCGAGAACCCCGACGACCCGCGCAGCGGGCGGCCAGACGAGTTCCTCTCGAAGAGCAAGTGGGAGCGGTTCCAGATTCTCATCATGGGGCCGGCGATGAACCTGCTGCTGGCGCTCGTCGTGATGACCTTCGTGCTGTGGCAGGGCGCCGAGGTGCCCGCCTACGAGCAGCAGGCGCCGGTTGTGGGGTCCGTGAAAGCCGACTCCCCGGCCGCGCGCGCCGGCATCGCCGCCGGGGACCGCATCGTGCGGGTGGCGGGCCGGGACGTGAGCACCTGGGAGCAGACGCTCGTGCAGGTGGCTCCCCGGGCCGGCAAGGAAGTCGAGGTCGTCGTCGAGCGCGACGGCGACCGGCGGCTCGTGACGCTCACGCCCGCCCCGCACGAGCGCGTGAAGGAGATGGGCGACATCGGCGTGCTGCCGCCGGCGAGCCCGCAGATCCGCGTGGTGTCGCCCGGGGAGCCCGCCGACAAGGCCGGCTTGCGCGTGGGCGACGTGATCCTGTCGGTCAACGGCCGCCCGGTCACCAACGACGAGCCCCTCGTCGAGACGATCTACCGCAGCGCCGGTGTGGAGCTGGCGCTCGGCGTGCGCCGCGACGGCCAGGCGCTCACGATCCCGGTGACACCGCAGCGCAAGGGCGATCGCGGGCTGATCGGGGTGCAGCTCAGCCAGTTCGAGCTGCGCACCATCGAGCCGACGTTCCTGCAGGCCATCAAGCTCAGCTTCGACCGCAACCTCGAGTGGTCGGGCCTGATCTTCGAGACCTTCAGTGGCCTCCTCCGCGGCGAGACCTCGCCCACCCAGCTCGTCGGCCCGGTGGGTATCGCGCAGATCTCGGGTGGGGCGGCGCAGGCAGGGTTGATTCCGCTCTTCACCGTGATGGCGCTCATCAGCGTCAACCTGGGACTGCTCAACCTGCTGCCCATCCCGGTGCTCGACGGCGGCCACATCGCGATCCTCGCCCTCGAGGGATTGGCGCGCCGCGACTTCAGCACGCGCGTGAAGGAGAAGATGCTGCTCGCGGGCTTCGTCTTCCTGATGCTGCTGATGGTGACGGTGATCTACAACGACCTCACCCGCATCGCCTGGATCGAGCGGCTCATGATCTGGCGGTAGCTCACCAGCCACGCACGTTCGTGGTCCGAACTTTCCGCCTCTCTCCTCCGTCCTACCGATCGAACGACCTGACGGGGAGAGGTGTCCCAATGATCCGAGTCGATCGCTTCTCGGGCTCGGCAGACTTCGTCGTGGCCACGCTGCTGGCCGTCGTGCTGGTGCTGGCGCTGCTCGCGTAGACAGGTATCGGCGTCCGAGGGCGGCACCCCACGGCGGCCGCTCGGAAGGCAGGCTCCCGGCCCGCCTGGACACGCTATTTGCGCACCGGGGGCGCGCCGTCCGCCGCCGCCACGTAGCTCTTGCGCGAGCGGGCGGTGAAGCCGGGCCGAAGAACCCGCACCTCGAGGCTGTGCACCTTGCCGTCGAGCGCTTGCGGAGAGAAGCCCAGGACGTACTGGGCGTGGAGTTCCTGGGCCACGCGCGAGAAGGTCGATCCCAGCTCGTCGGTCCGCTTCAGCTCGAAATAGCCGCCGCCGGTCTCGTCGGCGAGCTTCTTCAACCCGCGGTCGGGGCGCGTCCGGATGCGCCGGCCGTCGTACGACATCTCGCTCTCGAGCCCGATGGCGTACACCATGACCTCGTCCAGCCGTGCGCGGTCGAGCACCTTGCCCATGCCGACCTTGCTCGCCGTGTCGTCGCCGTCGGTGAACGCGATCACGACGCGCCGTCCCTCGATGCCGGTGAGCTCGTCGAGGCTCGCGTCGATGGCGTCGTAGAGCCGCGTGGGGTTGCCGAACCCCAGATCCTGCAGCGCCGAGATCAGCTCGTCGCGATCGGAGGTGAACTCCGAGGCGAACTGGATCTTGTCGTTGAAGGCTCCGACGCGGGCCCGGTCGGCGGGAAGCAGCCGCAGGAAGAACTGCTCGGCCCCGCGCTTCAGGATGTCGAAGTTCAGCGTCATGCTCAGGCTCGTGTCGAGCATGACGACCACCGTGACGGGCTGCGGCTCGTTCAGGAAGAGCACCAGCTCCTGCGGCTTGCCGTTGTCGAGCACCTGGAAATCGCCCTTCTCGAGGTCCGGGACGAGTCGCCGCGTCTCGTCGGTCACCGTCACGTACAAGGGGACGAGCTTCGTGCCGGTGCGGAACGTGGGCTGCTGGATCGCGGACTGCGGGGAGGATTCCTGCGAGCCGGCCGAGAGCCCGACGAGGGCGGCCGCGGCGAGCGCACAGGCGAGAAGAGTGCGGGTCATCCACCGAGCTTAGCACCCGGGCAGTGTTTTCCGGGCGCACGACCAGTTGGTGGGCGGTCCCACCGCACGTGATGCGCAGCGCCACGGCGGTCTTGCGCACGTCCCCCGGCCGGGCGCGAAAGGCGGATAGACTACGCGGATGCGCCTGCCCGACCGCGCACCGCGCGCGACCGCCGCTGCCGCCGCCCTCGCCCTCTTCCTCGTTTTTGCCGTGCCGGCGGCCTGGCTGCCCGTCGCGGGCCAGGTCCGCGCCGTGTACGACCAGGGCGCGGCGGGTCTGCTCCAGCAGCTCGAGCGGCTGGCCACCACCGCGAGCGCCCTCCACACGGCTGCGCATCCCGACGACGAGGACACGGCGTTCATCGCGCGGGTGGCGCACGGCGACAACGGGCGCGTGGCGTACCTCTCGCTGAACCGCGGCGAGGGCGGCCAGAACGTCATCGGACCGGAGCTGTTCGACGCGCTCGGCGTGATCCGCACCGAGGAGCTGCTCCAGGCGCGGGCACTCGACGGCGGCGATCAGTTCTTCACTCGGACGTACGACTTCGGCTACAGCAAGAGCCCCGAGGAAGCGGCGCAGAAGTGGGATGCCGAGGAGGTGCTCGCCGACATGGTGCGGGTGATTCGCCTCTACCGGCCCCTCGTCGTCTACAGCGGCTTCCGCGGGACATCCGCCGATGGGCACGGCCACCACCAGCTGGCCGGCCAGTTGACGCCGCTCGCTGTCGAGGCGGCAGCCGACCCCGCGAGGTTCCCGGCGCACCTCAGCTACGGTCTGCGGCCCTGGCAGGCGAAGAAGCTCTACGTCCGGCAGGGCTTCCGTCCCGATCCGTCGACCCCGGCCACGCTTCGTCTCGAGACGGGCCAGGTGGACCCGGTGCTGGGCCGCTCGTATTTCGAGATCGCGATGGAGGGCCGCACCCAGCACCGCTCGCAGCAGATGGGGGTGCCGGAACTCCGCGGCCGGCAGGCCTCGGCCTTGCGGCTCGTCAAGAGCGTCGTGGCCTCGCCCGCCGAGGAGCACAGCGTGTTTGACGGCATCGACATCTCGATCCCCGGCCTCGCCGCGCTCGCCGGCCTGCCCGACGGCGCCCTGCGGGCCGAGCTCGGCACGATCGATCGTCACGTGCGCGCGGCCCTCGACACCTTCGACCCGCGGCGCCCGGAGCGCCTGCTGCCGGACCTTGCTGCCGGGCTGCGCGCGGTGCGCGCCGCGCGCGCCGCGCTGCGGCAGACCGGCGGATCCGACGATGCCCGCGCCGAGGCCGACTTCCTCCTCGAGATCAAGGAACATCAGTTCACCGAGACCCTGCGCCGTGCGGCGGGCCTGACGATCGATCCCCTGGCCGACGCCGAGACGGTGGCACCGGGCGAGCGCGTCGGGTCCTCGCTACGCTTCTTCCTCCGCGACCCCACCCTCGTCAGGGTGACGGAGGCCACGCTCGAGGCACCGCGTGGCTGGGGCGTGCGGCCCGCCGCCGAGGCCGAGACCGAGTCTGGCAACCCGATGGCCCGGTTCTTCCGCGAGACCCCCGACCGCGCCGAGCGCTTCGTGCTGGAGGTGCCCGCCGATGCGGCTCCCACGCAGCCTTACTGGCTCGAGGTGCCGCGCACGGGCGACCGTTACGCGTGGAACGATCCCGCCATCCGCAGCGTTCCCTTTGCGCCGCCGATCGTGTCGGCGCGCGTGCGCGCCGAGATCGCCGGTGTGGATCTCAC
>Ga0114939_10002800_pt1 | contig 12605 bp, 13 predicted proteins | sample AshMeaCrysSpring_FD_87196 | JGI IMG/M metagenome (GOLD analysis project Ga0114939, IMG submission 87196) | Groundwater microbial communities from Big Spring, Nevada to study Microbial Dark Matter (Phase II) - Ash Meadows Crystal Spring | ecosystem: Environmental > Aquatic > Deep subsurface >... | reverse complement strand
GACCTCTTGCCCCTGCTTCAGCGCGAGACGCGACCGCTGGACTCGGCGGTCCAGCTCGCGCTCATCGGTGCGGGCGCGGTCGTGGTTGCAGCCCCGGCCTTCGGCTGACGCGCCGGCCGCAAGCTTCCTGTACATCGCCGTGTCCGACCTCTTGCCCCTGCTCCAGCGCGAGACGCGCCCGCTGGACTCGGCGATCCAGCTCGCGCTCATCGGTGCGGGCGCGGTCGTGGTGACAGCCCCGGCCTTCGGGTGATGCGCGCGCCGCGCAACACCTTCACCGCGGCTTCACCTGGTAGCGCTCGACCGACACTCCCTCCATGCGATAGCCGCTCTTGCCCATGTACGTGTCGGACCTCTGCACGCTCAGCTTGCCTTGGATCCACACCGCGTCCATCGACTGGTAACCCCTCACGGGCGCTTGCATGACGACGTGCACGATCTGGTTCGAAGGCGGCGGCGGGGTGTGGATGCAGGCGCCGAAGTACGGCACGAGCAGGAACTCCGACAGGCCCGCGGCGCTCTCCTCCAGCGGCACGACGAACCCCGGCAGGCGTACCGCCTGCCCGCTGAGGCGCTCGTTCACCGGGGCGTTGTCCCACGCCTCGCGGAGATGGTCGAGGAGCGCGGTCGCCCGCGGATCGGCGTCGCTCAGCTTGCTCAGGTCGAGCCCCTGGATCGCCTTGAAGGGATCCCAGTTCGGCGGCATGAGATCGTCCCATGTGATCTTGCGATAGCCCGCGGGGCTGGCCGATGGCAAGCCGGTCGGCGCCTCCCCCCTCTTCGGCGCCGCCGCAGCAGCAGGCGCGGCAGGCTTCGCGCCGCCCGGCCTCTCCTGGGCGAGTGCGAGCGGCGCGGACAGCGCGAGCACGACGGTGAGCAGGGCATGCTTCATGTTCAGACCCTCGGAGAGAGGCCGTCGGCAAGCGACAGCCGGTAGGCGCGCCACGCGGGCACGAGGCTCGCGAGAACGCCGGCAAACAGCACGGCGGCAACCAGCATCCACTACGACGCGGTCGGGGCGGCGAGCCGCAGCGGCACGCCGTAAGTCGAGAGCACCCACGGGCCGACGGCGAACACCAGCAGCACCGACGCGAGCGCGCCGAGCACGACGCCGAGAACCGTGACGATCGCGCCCTCGGCGAGCAACAGCCAGAGCATGTGCCGGGGCGCAGCCCCCACCGCCCGCAGCACCGCGAGCTCGCGCCTGCGCTCGTTCAAGCCGGCGAGCACCGTCGCGACGAGCCCGGCGAGGCTCACGATGCCGACGAGGGCCGAGACGCCGAGCAGGGCCCGCTCGCCGGTCCCGACCACCTGCCACAGCTCGTCGAGCGCGACGCCCGGCAGCACCGCCATCAACGGCTCGCCCGCGTAGCCGGCGATGTCGCGCTGCACGGCGAACACCGCGGACCGGGTCTTGAGCCCGACGAGCGCGGCGGTGACCTGTTTCGGCGTGAGGTCGAACTTGCGTGCCTGCTCGGCGGGGATGGCGAGTCCCTTGAGGGGCGCACCGCCCTGCCAGTCGAGGTGGATCGCCTCCAGACCCTTGAGCCCGATGTGCACCGTGCGGTCCACGGGCGTGCCGGTGGGTGCGAGGACGCCCACGACCGTGAACGGCTTGTCGGCGTGGTCGTTCTCCGCGAGCGCCCCGGTGCCGTGCGCGAGCACGAGACGGTCGCCGAGGCGGTAGCCGAGCCGCTCGGCGACGGTCCCGCCGAGCACCGCGCCGTAGAGCCCGTCCAGGTCGTCGGCGAACGGCCCACCGGCCGCGAAGCGAAGCGGTTGCCGGTCACCGTAGAGGAAGCGCGCGAAGTAGTCCGGCGTCGTCCCCATCACGGGGAAGCCGCGGTGCGAGTCGCCGAGCGAGATCGGCACTACCCACGCGACCGCACGGTGCTTCGCGAGTGCCTCGACGCTCGCCATGCCGATGTTGTTCGTCGCGCCGCCGATGCGAAAGACGCTGTAGAGCATGAGCTGCACCGCGCCGGTCCGCGCGCCCACCACGAGGTCGGTGCCGCTCACCGCGTCGGTGAAGTTGCCGCGCACGTCGGCACGCACGCGCTCCAGCGTGAGCAGCAGGAAGGCGGCGAGCGCGATCGACAGCACGACGAGCGCGAGCGTGCCGCGCCGGTTCCACGCGCTCGCCCACGCGAGCGGTAGCAGCGCCCTCATGCCGCCACGGCGGCCGCGGCGCGGTTGATCGACGGCAGCGAAAGCACGCGGTCGAACCGCTGCGGGAGCTGGCGGTCGTGGCTCACGAACACGAGCGTGCCGCCCGCCGCGCGACACTCGGCGAGCAGGAGGTCGACGAAGCCGTCGCGCACTGCCGCGTCGAGCGCCGAGGTCGGCTCGTCGGCGATCAGCACCTCGGGCTGCCCGACGAGCGCGCGCGCCGCTGCGACGCGCTGCTGCTGGCCGACCGAGAGCCCCCTCGCCGGCCGCGCACGCGCCGGCGCGGCGATCCCGACGCGCTCGAGCAGCCGCTCGGCACTCGCCGCGGTCGAGCCGTCGCGCGCCGCGGCGCGCATCTCGCGCCGGCGCGAGAAGCGACAGCCAAGCAGCACGTTGTCGACCGCGCTCAGGTACGGCAGCAGGTTGAACTGCTGGAACAGGTAGCCGACGTGATCGGCCCGGAACGCGTCGCGGCGGGCACCGGCGAGTCGCGTCCAGTCCTCGCCCGCGACGCGCACGCTCCCGGACCTCGCGACGAGCACGCCGGCCATGAGCGAGAGCAGCGTGCTCTTGCCGCAGCCGCTCGGACCGTGCAGGAACACGGCCTCCCCCGCGGCCACGCGCAGCTCGGCGATGTCCAGGCAGTCTCCGCCGCTGCCGTAGCCGAACCGGACGTCGGTCAGCTCGATCACGGGGCGTTCCTCACCGCGCCAGCTCGACGCGCTTCGCCGGCCGCTTGAGCGAGGCCTTGCCCTGCGCCTTCGGCGTCACCCACTGCACGTCGATCCGCGACAGTCGGCGGAACGCCTCGAAGAGCCCCACCTCGACGAACGCGGGGGCCCTGCCCAGGCACTCGAACGCGTAGCGCGCCTGCAGGTCGGCGTGCTCGTCGCCCGCGCCACCGGCCCCAGCCGCTGCCGGAGTCCCTCCGAGTCCGAGCTTCGGCGCGGTCAGCTCCACGCCTTTCGGCGTGCACCGCGATTCGGGGTCGATGCGGATGAGGACGTCGGGCTGCCGGAGCGCGGCGACCGCGGCATCGACGGTCTTGCGCTCGGCATCGGTGCGCGGTACCCGCTCGAATCCGACGAGGCCGTCGAGCGGCGCGTCCAGCTCGACCGTGACACGCCCCGCCTCCACCGCCAGGTCCAGCGTGGCCGCGCCGTGCTCGTGTGCCTTGTGGGCGAGCACGGGGCCGTGCATCGCGAAAGCGGCCAGCGCGAGCGGCAGCGAGGCACGCAGTCGCGACGCACGCGCGATCGCCTTCACCGCCCCTCTCCCACGCGCGCCGCTGCGAGCTCACGCTCGGCGTCCGTCCCGGCCGTGGCGTGCGCCGCGCGCCATCGCGCCAAGAGCCGCGCGAGGCCGAGCGCGAACAGGTAGACGAGCGCGGCGATCAAGACGATCGTCGCGCCGGCGGGGACGTCCGCTTCGAAGGCGACGCCGAGCCCGGCGACGATCACGGCCGCCGCGACGAGCGTCGCGACCGCCATCAGGCGGGCGAGCGTGCCGCCGAAGAGGAGCGCCGTCGCCGCGGGCAGGGTGAGGAGCGCCATCACCAGCACCAGGCCGACCGTGTGCACCAGCACCACGACAGCGAGCGCGACCACCACGAGCAGCGCGAGATGGAGCGCCGTCGTCGGCAGACCGCGCAGGCGCGCGAACTCCTCGTCGAACGCGACGGCGACCACGGGTCGGTACAGCGCCGCCAGCAACCCGACCATGAGCGCGTCGAGCGCCGCCATGCCGATCACCTGCTCGCGCATCACCATCAGCAGCTTGCCGAGCAGATAGCTCATCAGGTCGTTGGCATAGCCCGGCGTCGCGGCGATCGCGAGGATGCCGATCGCCATCCCGCAGGCCCAGACTGCGCCGACGAGCATGTCCTCGCGCTGGCGAGCGCGCAGGCCGATCCAGCCGATGAGCAGCGCGGCGATGACGGCGGCGAGCGCAGCACCGGCGAGCGGCGGCCGCTCGAGCAGCACCGCGACGCCGATCCCGCCGAGCACCGCGTGCGCGACGCCGCCGGCCATGAAGGTCATGCGCTTCACCACGACCAGCGTCCCGACGACGCCGCAGCCGACGGCGGACACGAGCCCCGCCGCGAGCGCGAGCTGCAGGAAGCCGTGCTCCGCGAGCGCGGTGATGAAGGTCATGGCTTCCAGAGGGAAACCCGCGGCCGTTCGCGGTTCTCCCGAACCCGGGGCGAACGAGCGGGACTGCCTTCGCGGATCGCGGACGATTCGTTCGCCGCAGGCTCGGTCACGGGCTGCGCATGCCCGCCGTAGAGGCGCGCGAGCACGTGCGCCTCCAGTGGCGGCGCGGCGCAGGCGATGAGCCGGCCGTCGAGACAGGCGACGCGTTGCGCGTACCGCGACACGAAACCGACGTCGTGCGACACGAGCACGATGGCGAGCGAGCGCCGCGACTCCGTGAGGGTGCGGAAGAAGTCGTGCCGGACGCTGGTGTCGACGTGCGCGGTGGGCTCGTCGAGAAGCAGCAGCTCGGGCTCGGTCGCGAGCGCCCGCGCGATGAGCACCCGCTGCAGCTGCCCGCCGGAGAGCGACGCGATCGGACGATCGGCGAGCGGCCCGGCGCCCACTTCCTCCAGTGCCCGATCGGCGGCGGCACGATCCGCGGCATCAAGCGGTCGCCACCACGCGCGCCGCCCGAGGCGGCCGATGCGGACCGTCTCGCGTGCCGTGATCGGGAAGTCGCGCGGGAAGGTCGCGGTCTGCGGAACGTAGCCGACGCGCCGGACGGCCGATGCGGGCGGCAGCCCGAACAGCCGCACGCGGCCCGCGGCGGGCTCGAGCAGCCCGAGCGCGAGCCGGACGAGCGTCGTCTTGCCGCCGCCGTTCGGGCCGATGACCGCGACGAGCTCGCCGGGCGCAACGGCCAGCGTGACGTCCTCGAGCGCGAGCGTTTCCCCGTAGGCGAAGCGCACGCCTTCGAACGCCAGCGCGGGACCGACCGTCATGCGGCGTTCACGGCAGGGCGCCGGCGAGCGCCGTCGCCATTGCATGCGTGCCGACCAGGAAGTCCTCGGCAAGCGGGTCGACGACTACCACCTCGCCGCCGACCGCCCGCGCCACCGCCTCTGCCGTGGTGCGGCCGAACTGCTGTTGCACGAACACGACGCGCACGCCCTCCGCCTTCGCCCTGTCGATCATCCGCGCGAGTGTGCGCGGTCCGGGCTCCTTGCCCTCGACCTCGATCGCGACTTGCGTGAGACCGTAATCGTCGGCGAAGTATCCCCATGCGGGATGGAACACCATGAAGGCCCGGCCGCGCTTGCCCGCCAGCAGGGTGCGGATCTCGGCGTCGAGCCCGTCGAGATCCGCCGCGAAGCGCGCGAATCCGGCCTCGAAGGCGTCGCGGCGATCGGGATCCAGCGCGACGAGCGCGTCACGGATGGTGGCGGCCTGCAGCTTCACGAGCCTCGGGCTGGTCCAGATGTGCGTGTCCGGCACGCGGCCGGCGGACCGCTCGGCCTTGCGCTCTCCGTGCCCGTGGCCGGGCGCATGATCGTGGTCGTGCGGCGCCACCATCCGCATCCCGATGCCGGCACGCGTGTCGACCACCACGAGCGCCGGGTTGGCCGCGACGGCGCGCGGCAGCAGGAGCTCCTCGAACGGCGAGCCGATGCGGAAGTACGCGCGGCTGCGCGAGAGCGCGGCCACCTGCTGCGGCGTCGGCTCGTAGGTCTCGTGGCTCTGACCCGGCTTCACCATCACCTCCACGCGCACGGCATCGCCGCCCACCCGCTCCACGAAGTACTTCTGCGGGAGGATGCTGACGGCGACTTCGAGCGGCGCCGCGTGCGCGGCTGCGACGGCAAGAACAAGGGAGGCGAGGAGGACCGCGGCGAGAGAGCGCGACCGCGCGCGCCGCACGGGGAGGCCGTTCATGGCCGCTGTCGAAAGTTGGGTCGCAATAAGTCTAGCAGGCGGGCTGCGGCGGCTGTGGGCGCCGTACGCCCGCGCGCGGCGGTGCGTCCCCATGCGCCTGCGCACGCGGGGATGCGGCAGGCGTCTCCGCTTTCGATGCGGTCGCGCGAGCCGCCGACGCGGCGCTCGCAGACGCGGCGGGAGCCGGGGCACATTCTTTCGTTATCGCGACTGCGCTATCATCAGGGCGTCTCGACCATCCGCCTTTCCCGGCTGCGGCTCGCCGCGGCCGGCGGCTGCTCCCGCCACGATGTCCGCCGCCTGTTCGCCTCCGGCCCTGCCGGGTCAGGCACCGCCGCGTTCGCGCGCGATGCTGTGGACGCACGACGTCGCCCAGCTCGTCGCGATTCTGGAAACCGACTGCAGCGTCGCGGTGCTGCGTCGTCACCCGCAGCCCGCGATCGTCGCGTACCTCGATGCCGCGCTCGGCGCGCCGGGCGGGATGGCGGGATTCAGGCGGGTGCTGGACGTCGCGTCGCCCGATTACCCGTCCCTGCTACCGGCCTTGCCGGGGCGGGACGCGCTCGCGGCCGACCTCTCCGCGCTCACGAGTCTCTTCGCCGACCTGCTCGGCTGCGAGCGGATCGGCTTCCGGCTCGAGGTCTGCTCGGCCGCCATGTGCCCGAAGTTCCACGCCGACCGCGTCGCGCTGCGGATGCTGTGCACGTATCGCGGCCCCGGGACGCAGTGGATCGACCCGGAGCACGAGGATCCGCAGGCGGCGATCGAAGGCCGTGCGATCGCGCAGGCCGCAGCCTTCGACGTCGTGCTGCTCAAGGGTCACGCCTGGCCGGGGAACGACGGCCACGGCGCAGTTCACCGCTCGCCGGACGTTGCTCCCGAGTGCGCCCCGCGCGTCCTCGCCGCCTTCGATGCCGTGTGGTAGCCGCCCCGCGGCTTGCGCGCGGGCGCGCGCCGGCCTGCACACTCCGCGCAGCGGCCGTAGAGCGTCACTTCGTGACCCTGGAGCACGAAGCCGCGCGGCACGAGCTTCACCAGATCCTCGACGCACGCATTCACGTCGAATACCCGCTCACACGCCTCGCACTTGAAGTGGTGATGGTGGCCGAGATCGGCGGCCTCGTATCGCGGCGCATCGCCGGGCAGGGACACCGCCCGGATGGCGCCGTCCTCGAGCAGGAGCGCGATCGTGCGGTAGACCGTGGCGATGCCGAGCGTCGACGTGTCTTCGCGCGCCGCGTCGAGGATCTCCTGCGGGCCGAGCGGGCGCTGCGCGGCGACGAGCGCGTTGAGAATCGAGTTTCGTTGACGAGTGTAGCGCTGCACGCGGGTCCCCGGAGTGAAGCCCGAGTGTAACGCGGCCGGCGGCGGTGCGGCCACGCCCGCCGATGGAAGCAAGCGTCCCGATCCCGGCTGTGGCCGAACGAGTGCGGCGATGCGGATCGACCTTCCCGCTTGCGGCGTACCGGCCCGCAGCCCCCCGGCCTGCTGCGCGTCGCGGGTCCATGCAGCGCTTCGACGCGGGGGCGCGTGGTTCGGCGAAGGGGGGCGACGCCGGGGGATCATGCGAGAGCGCACTCCAATGGGGGCTCACCAGCATCCGGCGAACGGAGACGCGGCGGCTGTATCATCCCGGGGTGTACGCTGCGCGAGGGGCACGAAGTGACCTTGGAGCGGATTACTGTCGATCCCCGCCAGATGGGGGGCGTTCCGTGCATCCGCGGACTGCGTATCCCGGTCGCGACGGTGGTCGGGATGGTCGCCGACGGCATGAGCGATCAGGAGATCCTTGATGCGTACCCGGACCTCGAGCGGGAGGACATCCGCGCGGCGCTCCATTACGCCGCTCGTGCCGTGAGCGAGCGTGAGCTGCCGCTGATCACCGCGCCGTAACTGCGGCTGGGGAGCAGAAATCGCAGCGCGCAGAGGAGCGCGCCTGGTACGGCACCGACCGTTCGTTCCGGCGTCGGCTGCGGCTAAGCCCCCCCTGTTCTTGGCGAACTCAACCGGCGAGTCTTCGCAAGCCCACCTTGGGCGCTCATCGCAGGAGACACGATTCGGTGAGGTTTCTCGTCGACAACGCGCTCTCGCCCGCCCTCGCGACCGTCTTGCTTCGTGCCGGCCATGAAGCCGTGCACGTCCGCTCACTCGGTCTCGCAGCGGCGCCGGACGAAACTATCCTCGAACGCGCGCGCAGTGAGGATCGCATCCTTCTGTCAGCGGACGCGGACTTCGGAACGCTGCTCGCTTCACGGCAGGCCGTCAAACCGTCAGTTGTTCTGTTTCGCCAGGGAACCGAGCGACGGCCCGAACGACAGGCAGCGCTTCTGCTCGCCAATCTGCCGACTATCGCGGCACTGCTCGAAACAGGCTCCTTGGTGGTGTTCGAGGCCGCCCGAATCCGCTCTCGGACTCTGCCCCTCGTTGCGTGACTGGCCTCGCGGTACAGCTTCGTCTTCTGTATCTTGATGGACCCCACCCTCAACCGCGCGAATGGCGCGCTCGGATTGCGGTCCCGGGTGAGCGTGGCTGCATGCAGACAGGCGAGCGACGATGGCGTTCAGATTGGAGCGGCGGTTGAATCGGTGACACACGGGACTCGCCGCGCGAGCCTGCTGAGCTTGGGGGCTAATCAGGTTCTGTATTGGGACGTCCTCGGACTCATCACCACCGCCCGAGCATGACGCGCACGGACCGATCGCCGCCCTTTTCACCGGACGTGCAGGTCGCGCTCGTCCTCGACTACGCGACGCGGCTCCGCCTGGACGCCCGCTGGGAGACGAACGCGCAGGGGCGCATCCTCGTGTACCTGCCGGACGGGCTCTTGCACGGCAAGCGTGCGGCTCGCATCGCGAACGGCGTCCGGCGCGTTTCGCCGCATTGGCCGATCTGGAACGGGGTCGGCCTGCACACGGCCGACGGCGTCAAGGCGCCCGATCTGCTCGCCGCCTCGCCTTCGTTCGCGGAGCAGGTCGATTCCCGCGGCTTCCTGCTCGCTGCGCCGGATCTCTGCATCGAGTTCATGTCGCCCTCGAACGGCTGGGAGGAGATGCGGCAGAAGGCGCTGCTCTACCTCGCCGCCGGCGCCAAGGAGGCGTGGGTTTGCGACGAGGGCGGCGAGCTTCACTTCTTCGCCGGCAGCGGCGAGACCCCGGAGTCGGCGCTCGTGCCGGGGATGGTGAAGCGGGTCGATGGACCTTGGCCGCGGTTGAGCGCAACTGCGTATTCGATGCGCCTCATCCGCTCGTTCGATGACCGGCCGACGGGCACGCGGCGAGGAATTCCGTGCGCTGAGCGTCGTTCCGACTGGCCGCCGAATCTCGACCACGTCCACCGTTCGCGCTGCCCGACTGCGGACCGCGAAACGCGACGAAGACCGGGCAGCACTGCTCTTCGTGGCTCCTGTCGGCCGCGGCTGCCGCGTCACGGCATCGGGATCTCGAGATCCCGGCAGATCTTGCGCGCAAGGAAGTCGTTGATCTCCCGATGGCGTGGAACCGTGGAGCACCTCCCCGAGGTGCGGTTCACGTAGACGGAGTGACGCCCACCTTCGCGCAACAGGGTACAGCCGTTATCAATGAGGTGGCGGACGAGGTCCAGCCGCTTCATCCGGCCGTCAGGATCATCGGCTCGCGAATGACTTCCTGACCTCGAATCGACTCTTCGGCCAAGGTTCGATTGGCTTCCAGCACCAGCTCGACCGCTTCGGCCAAAGCCTCCCGAGCCTCCTCGAGCGACGAGGCTTGAGTGTTGGCCCCGGGCAGTTCCTCGACGAAACCGATGTAGCCCTCGGGAACCTTCTGAAACACTGCGGTCAGCTTCACGATGGATCTCCGCCGGCACCGAACTTCGCAGTATAGACCCGCCACCCCGTGAGCCCCCAAGTCGGACCGGAGGCCTGAACGAGAGCGTTGCTTTAACTCGCCGCCGGCGCCGAGGCGGCGTGGCTGTGCGACCCTGCCGGCGAGCTTCACTTCTTCGCCGGCAGCGGCGAGACGCAGGAATCGGCGCTCGTGCCGGGGATGGCGAAGCGGGTCGATTGACCCCGGCGGGCGCCCGCGGCCAGGCCGGCGCCCGGACACCTCTCATCCGGACGGCCGATGGCCGGGCGCTCGGCACGGCGGCTAGAATCGATCGCCGCAGTCCCGCGGCCGAGGGCGCCCGCCGACAATGCCGCCGAGAAGAACGAACAGCCGGACCCGCACCCCGCCGTCCGCCTCGTCCGCGGACTACCGCCATCAGGAGCAGGCCCTCGCCCGCCCCGACGTCGGGACGCAGCCGCAGTTCCGCAAGCGCGCGGCACCGAAGACCTACCGCTACGACTCGTCGCTCTCGCCGGCGCTCGACGTCGACGGCACCAACGCCGCCCGCGAGCAGGGCGAGGCGCTGATCCGCGAGATCCTCGAAGCAAACACGCTCGAAGCCGCGCAGGCCGCCGCCGAGAAGCTCAAGGCGCTCTCGCGTCCGTTCCTCGACTGGAGCGGCAAGGCCGAGCGGCTCTCGTTCGACGTGCCGACCGTGCCGCTCTTCGTGCACGAGCGGCTTTCCACGCAGGCGATCCTCGAGACGCTCAAGGGCCACCGCGCCGACCGGCAGCTCGACCTGCCCGGCCTCTTCGCCGACCCGCAGCGCCCGATCCACGAGCAGGTGCTGCGCGCCTACGAGTACCGCGACGACTGGGTCAACCGCATGATCCTCGGCGACTCGCTCGTGGTCATGAACTCCCTCCTGCACTACGAGTCGCTCGGCGGCCAGGTGCAGATGATCTACATGGATCCGCCCTACGGCGTGAAGTTCGGCTCCAACTTCCAGCCGTTCGTGCGCAAGCGCGACGTCGCGCACAACGACGACGAGGACATGACGCGCGAGCCGGAGATGGTGCAGGCGTACCGCGACACCTGGGAGCTCGGCCTGCACTCCTACCTCACCTACCTGCGCGACCGGCTGCTGCTCGCGCGCGACCTGCTCGCGCCGTCCGGGTCGATCTTCGTGCAGATCTCGGACGAGAACCTGCATCACGTGCGGGAGGTGATGGATGAGGTGTTCGGGGCGGAGAACCTTTGCGGCGTCATTACCTTTCGGAAGACATCAGGCGCAAGCAGTCCCCTCGCCAAGCTCAACGCGATCGGAGCCGTGTGCGATTACCTTGTGTGGTATGCGAAGGACGTCGAACGACTCAAGTATCGGCAGCTCTTCGTTCCGTCCGACCAAGGGCAGGCGTTCGGCCAGATGTTCACGTACGTCGAGGACGCTGACGGCTCTCGCCGACAGCTCAGCGCTGAGGAGCGAGATGGGCGCGTCGCGGTGCAAGGTCGCCGTTTCTCGCGAGCCGACCTGAGCTCGCAAAACGACAATCAGATGTATGCCTTTGCATACGAAGGCACAACCTATCGTCCGAAGCATCGGGGCTGGAGAACGACCGAGCAAGGAATGCGGCGGCTCGAAGCGGCGCGTCGACTTGTGGTGAGTGGCAACACTCTCAGGTTCGTTCAATACGCCGATGACTTTCCCGTTTCGCCGTTGCAATCTCTCTGGCAAGACACGGGAACCGGAAGTTTTCTCGACGAGAAGCTGTACGTCGTTCAAACGAACGCGAAGGTCATCGAGCGCTGCCTCCTCATGACCACCGACCCCGGCGACCTCGTCCTCGACCCGACCTGCGGCTCGGGCACGACGGCCTACGTCGCCGAGCAATGGGGCCGTCGCTGGATCACGATCGACACCTCGCGCGTGCCGCTCGCGCTCGCGCGCCAGCGGCTGCTCACCGCGACCTTCCCGTGGTACGAGCTGAAGGACGACCGGACCGGGCCGGGTGGCGGCTTCGTCTACAAGCGCCGGCAGAATCAGCGCGGCGAGGAGGTCGGCGGCATCGTCCCGCACGTCACGCTCAAGTCGATCGCGAATGACGAGCCGCCGGTCGAGGAAGTGCTGGTGGACCGCCCGGAGGAAGTGCGCGGCGTGACGCGGGTCACCGGCCCGTTCGTGGTCGAGGCGACGATCCCAACCGTTGCGCCGCTCGACGAAGAGCTGGCCTCGCCGAAGGTCGAGCCCGGCGAGGAGGCCGACTTCGTCGACCGCATGCTCGAGGTGCTGCGCCGCTCGCCGGTGCTGCGCCTCGAAGGCAACCGCTCGGTGACGCTCAAGAACATCCGCCGACCGGCGAAGACGCTCAGCCTCTCGGCCGAGGCGATGATCGGCGAGGGCGAGGCGCAGAGGCCGGTGGCGATCGTCTTAGGCCCGGAGAACGGTGCGATCGCCGAGCGGCTGGTGTGGGAGGCGGCGCGCGAGGCGAACGCGAAGAGCTACGCGCACCTCTACGTGACCGGCTTCGCGATCCAGCCGCCCGCGCGGCAGCTCGTCGAGTCGTGCGACGCCGCGATCGGCATCCCGGCGACCTACGTGCAGGCGACGCCCGACCTGATGATGGGCGATCTGCTGAAGAACATGCGCTCGTCGCAGATCTTCTCCGTCTGCGGGCTGCCGGAGATCAAGCTGCGCAAGGCGAAGCCCCCGGCGCACGAGACCTCG